>Ga0209974_10000382_pt1 | contig 14704 bp, 10 predicted proteins | sample InoplaM3SPM_FD_187592 | JGI IMG/M metagenome (GOLD analysis project Ga0209974, IMG submission 187592) | Arabidopsis thaliana rhizosphere microbial communities from the Joint Genome Institute, USA, that affect carbon cycling - Inoculated... | ecosystem: Host-associated > Plants > Roots >...
CCAGCCGCAGATGGCCAGCGTCATGGCGATCCACACGCCGCCCGCCAGCATTTCCATGGCGGCCGCGAGAAAACCGGACTTCGGCAGCTTCGCCGTGCGCGACAGGATCGAGCCGAACGCCCACGAGAACGAACCGACGAGGAGCGCCGCGGCGCCCAGGAGATCCACCCGTCCCGCGAGGCGGCCGGGGGCGAGCAGGAGGGCGAGGCCTCCGAGGCCCAGCACGAGGCCGCCGATCACCGCGGGAGCCGGTCTCCGCCCGCCGTTGCTCCGGGCGTCGAGAAGCGCCATCCAGATCGGCACGGTCGCGACGAGGAGAGACGTCACGCCGGAGGGCACGCGCGTCTCCGCCCAGACCACCGCGCCGTTGCCGCCGAGGAGGAGGAGGCCGCCGACGATCACCGCGGCGCGCCAGTTCGGAAAAGTGGGACGCGGCGCTCCGCGGGCCCGGGCCCAGGCGTACAGGATCGCGCCGGCGACGAGGAACCTCACGGAGGCCATCAGGTGCGGCGGGATCGTCTCGATCGCGAACCGGATCGCGAGGTACGTGGACCCCCAGATCAGGTAAACGGCGGCGAACGCCGCGATGAGCTTCCCCTGCCGCGGCTCGAGGCCGGTCGTCGCGTCAAGCACTGACGGCCTCGCGTTCCTCCTCGACCGCGATCGGCAGCTCCGCCGTTTCCTTCACCGTCTCGAGCACGATCGTCGTGCGCGTCGAGGTGATCGTGCCGATCTTGCCGAGCCGCTCCCGAAGGAGCCGGCCGAGCGCCTCGGTGTCCGCGGCGCGGACCTTCACGAGGAAGCAATCCTCTCCGGCGACGTGGTGCACCTCGAGGACCTCGGGAATCTCGGCGAGCTTCTCGGCCGTCTGGATGCCGCCCGGCCGGTCGTTCGAGCGCACGAAGGTGAAGGCGACGAGGCCGAGCCCCACCGCGTGCGGATCGATTCGAGCGGTGTAGCTCTGCAGGACGTCGCGCTCCTCGAGTTTGCGGATGCGCTCGAAGACCGCGGAGGGCGCGAGCCCCACCTGGCGCGCGATCTCCGCATTGGACGTCCGCGCGTTTCTCTGGAGGATCGTCAGGATTTGCCTATCAAGATCGTTGATCATTCTGAAGATAAGTATCACTGGAGACGTATCATCGTTTCAAGGCCATTTATTGTGACGATATGACACGCCGACCCGTTCGCGCTCCTTGCCTGCCTTAGAAACCCGGTGCTCGGGATTCGGTTGCAGAAACGGGGTCAGGTCTCCACTTGCCACATGGAGGGTCAGGTCTCCACCTGCCACATCCCGGACCTCTACGCGGCGAAGTAGCGCGCCTGGGGGTGGTGGACGACGAGGGCCGAGACCGACGCCTCGGGATCCATCATGAAGCCCTCGGTCAGCTCGACGCCGATCCGGCGGCCGTCCAGAAGTCCGAAGAACGTGGCCTGATCGGCGAGCTCCGGCCACGCCGGGTATCCCGCGCTGTACCGCTTGCCGCGGTAGCGTCCCTGGAACCGGTCCATCATCGTCGTCTCGGGAGGATCCGGAAAACCCCACTGCTCGCGGATGACCTGGTGGATCCGCTCCGCGGCGCCCTCCGCGGCCTCGACGGCGATGGCCTGGAGCGCATGGCAGAGGAGGTACTCCCCTTCGTGCTTCAGCTCTTCGGCCCGGCGGCGGACGCCCTCGCCCGCCGTCGTGATCAGAAGCGCGACCGTGTCGAGGGGCTGACCCTCTCCGCGCGGGCGGACGAAGTCCGCGAGGCAGAGGCGCTCTCCTGTCGCCTGCCGCGGGAACGTGAACCGGGCGGACACCTTGCCGCCCGAGACGATCTGGATGGAGTTCCCCTCCGAGAACGCCTCGAAGAACCGGTACATCGCGCGGGGGTGGATCCAGCCGGCGCCGCGGATCCGGTCGGCGACCTGCTCGAGCTCCAGGAGCTTCGCGTCCCCTGCTTCCTTCAACTTCCAGTAGCTGCCGCGCAGACCGAGATGCTTCGAGTAGAGCATGTGCGGGTTGACGTACCGCCAGATCGAGTCGAGGTCGAGGTCGAGGTCGGGGACGACGTGCTCCTCGAAGTCGGGCGCCGCGACCGGCGGCAGGATCTCGATCGACGCGTTGCGGACCTCGGGCGCCGCGAGCGGGTTGACCTCGCGGTCCGCCGGCGCCGGGCGCGAGCGCCGCCGTTCCTCCGCCTCGGAGGCGAGTGCCGCGCGAGCCTCCTCACCCGAGAGCACCCGGTCGGCGAGGGCAAGGCCGCGCATCGCGTCCTCCGCGTACACGACCAATCCGCCGTAGGCCGGCGCGATCTTGTGATCGGTGAAGCGCTGCGAGAGCGCGGCGCCGCCGACGAGGAGCGGCGCGGTGACGCCAGCCGAGGCGAGGTCCTGCGCGGTCAAGACCATCTGCTGCGCGCTCTTGACGAGGAGCCCGGAAAGCCCGATCGCGTCGGGGCGGTGCTCCCGGTACGCCTGCACGAGCACCTCCGGCGCGACCTTGATGCCGAGGTTCACGACGTCGTAACCGTTGTTCGAAAGGATGATCTCGACCAGGTTTTTCCCGATGTCGTGGACGTCCCCCTTCACGGTGGCGAGGACGATCTTGCCCTTGACCGAGTCGGTCGTCTTCTCCATGAACTGCTGGAGATGGCCCACCGCCGCCTTCATCGCCTCGGCGGACTGCAGCACCTCCGCGACGATCAGCTCGTTGTCGTTGAAGAGGCGGCCGACCTCGCGCATGCCGTCCATGAGGGGTCCGTTGATGATCTCGAGCGGCGCCATCCCGTCCGTCCGGACCGCTTCGATATCGGCGATGAGTCCCTCCTTGGAGCCCTCGATGATGTAGCGCGGCAGCCGCTCCCGCGGCGTGCCCGCCCGCTCGGCCGTCCGCGGCCGCGCCGTCTTCGACTTATAGAACGCGGCGAAAGCGGCGATCGGGTCGTCCCCGCGGTCGAAGAGGAGGTCCTCGCAGAGCCGCCGCTCCTCCTCCGGGATCGACGGGTACCGCATCTGTTTTTCGGAGTTCACGATCGCGAGGTCGAGACCGGCCTTCACGCAGTGGTACAGGAAGACCGAGTTCAGGACCTCGCGGCCCGCCTCGGGCAGGCCGAAGCTGACGTTGGAGATCCCGAGGATCGTCTTGCACTCCGGGAAGGCCGCCTTGATCGCGCGGATCCCCTCGATCGTCTCGGCCGCGCTGCCCACGTACTTCTCGTCCCCCGTCCCGCACGGAAAGACGAGCGGGTCGAAGAGGATGTCCTCCGCCGGGACGCCGTACTTCTCGGTCAGGAGCGTGTAGCTCCTGCGCGCGATCTCGAGCTTGCGCTCCCGCGTGACCCCCATCCCGTGCACCGGGTCCTCGTCGATCGTGCCGACGACGAGCCCCGCGCCGTATCGCTGCGCGAGCGGCACCACCGTGCGGAAGCGCTCCTCCCCGTCCTCGAGGTTGATGGAGTTGATGATCGACTTGCCCTGGCTCCACTGGAGGCCGAGCTCGAGGACCTGCGCGTCCGTCGAGTCGAGCATCAGCGGCACCTTCACCATCTTCGTCGCGCGCTCCAGGAACGCGTTCACGTCGGCGGCTTCGTCCCGGTCCGGATCCTGGAGGCAGACGTCGATCACCTGCGCGCCGTTCTTGACCTGGGCGCGGGCGATCTCGGCGGCCGCCTCGAACTCCCCCGCCGCGACGAGCCGCTTGAACTTCCGGCTCCCGAGGACGTTCGTCCGCTCGCCCACGAGCACCGGACGGTTGTCCTCGTTGACCTCGAGAACCTCGATCCCCGAGACGAGCGTCTTGCGGTGCTCGGGTCGGCGGCGCGGCCTGCGTCCCGCGGCGGCCGCGGCGAGCGCGCGGATGTGGGCGGGCGTCGTCCCGCAGCATCCGCCGACGATGTCCACGAGGCCCTGCTCGAGGAACCGTCCCATGACCGCCGCGAGCTTCTCGGGGGTCTCGTTGTAGCAGCCTTCCTCGTCGGGCAGTCCGGCGTTCGGGTAGCAGGAGACGCGCGTGCGCGCGAGCGCGGCAAGACTGCGCAGGTGGCTCGTCATGAACTCCGGCCCGGTGCCGCAGTTGATGCCGACCGATAGGAGCGGCGCGTGCATCACCGACGCGTAGAACGCCTCGATCGACTGGCCGGCGAGCATCGTCCCCATTGCTTCGATCGTCGCGGAAACCATGACCGGGACGCGCCACCCGACTTCGCCGAATGCCTGCTCGACGCCGATCAGTCCGGCCTTGAGGTTGCGCGTGTCCTGCACGGTCTCGAGGACGAGCGCGTCCGCGCCCCCTTCGAGGAGGCCGGTTGCCTGCACCTGGTAGTTCCGGACGAGGTCCGGAAGCGTCACGCCGCCCGTCACCGTGATGGACTTGGTCGTGGGCCCCATCGATCCCAGGACGAACCGCGGCCGCTGCGCCGTTCCGTATCGCTCGGCGACCGAGCGGGCGAGCCGCGCCGCCTCGCGGTTGATTTCGAGCGCCTTGTCCGCCAGCCCGTACTCGGCGAGCACGAGCGGCGTGCCCCCGAACGTGTCGGTCTCGACCATGTCCGCGCCTGCCTCGAAGTAGTCGGCGTGGAGAGACTGGATGACGTCGGGCCGGGTCAGGACGAGGTGCTCGTTGCACCCTTCGTAGTCGGCTCCCCCGAAGTCGGCCGCGGAGAGGTCGCGCGCCTGGATGCCCGTGCCGGTGGCGCCGTCGAGGACCAGGACGCGTTCGGCCAGGACCGCGAGCAGCTCTTCGGTCCGCTCGGCCGCCCGAACGCCGGTCTGCCGGGGGATTTCGACCGTCGCCATTTGCGATTTATAGCGCGTTGGCCCCTCCTTTGCGAGGTCGGGTGGTATGACGAAAAACCGCGACTCCGCGCCGCCGACGGCGGAAGAAACCGAACGGTCGAACCGCCAGCCCGGCGCAAAGGGCCACCCGCACGAGAAGGGTCCGTCCCGAGAGTCGCCGGACGTACAGCCGGAGGAGTCGCTGCGCCCGGAGCATCGGCGCAAGCCCTCGGGCCTTCTCGACCCGCAGCACCGGCCGGGGCCGCGGGATCGCCCGGAGCGAAAACCGTAGAGCCGGTACCAAAAACTACGGCGCGGGGCTCGCGATCTGCAGGCTCGGGTCGCCCGTCCGGTTGTCGACGGTCGCGCCGTAGAAGATCGCGGCGCCCGACTCGATCGAGACGGTAATGGAGCCTCCCGCCGGCAGCGGCAGCCCGTTCAGAAACGCGGTCGCCGTCTGCTGCTCGTGGTAGATCGCGGGAAAGAACCTCGGGACGACGGCCGCGATCGCGCCGACCGCGTTGCGCACGGTGAGCGTCAGCGCGACGTTCGCCGAAAGCGTGCGAACTCCCAGGTTCAGACGGAACGCGGTGAGATCGGCTGGTATGAACACGACTCCGCGGTCCCCCGCCCGCAGCGCCTGGTCGGGCCGCATCGCGTTGAAGCCGAATCCCGTCGTCCCGGCGGCGCCGGCGTCGTTGAACACCCGCGCGGCAACCACCGGCACGTTTCCCGCCGACCCGAGCGTCAGGATCACGTCCGCGCTCCCCAGGCCGGTGCGGTCCATCGCGGGCAGGAGGTCCGGAATCGTCCGCGTCTCGCCGGGCGCCAGGGTGAACGGCAGCACCGGATCGAGCTCGAGGCTTCCGGCCGTCCCGGAGGGGTGGAACACGATCAACCCGCTGCTCGGGGTGGTCCCGGAGTTGTGGAGCTGGACCGACGTGCGGAAGAACGAATCGCCGGCGCCGGGCGTCGAACCGACGACCGGGAGAATCTGGGTCGGATCGCCGACCACGCCCGTCGTGATGCGCCCGATCCTGTTACCCGCCGTTTCCGCGAACCAGATCGCGTCGTCCGGGCCGGTCGTGATGCCCTGCGCATCGCCGGGCATGGACGGGATCGGAAAGTGCGTGATGACGCCCGCGGGTGTGATGCGCCCGATCCGCGAGAACTCCGTGAACCAGACGTTGCCGTCCGGTCCGGGGCTGATCCCGTGAGCGAACGTCCCGGGCGGAGGATTGGGGAACTCCGTGATGACGCCGCCGGTCGTGATCCGACCGATCCGCAAGATCTCGGTGAACCAGAGGTTACCGTCCGGGCCGAACGTCACGTCGCCGGGTTGACCTCCGGAGGGAATCGGAAACTCCGTCACCATACCCGCCGGCGTGATGCGCCCGATCCGGCTGGTTCCGGACTCCGCAAACCAGAGGTTGCCATCCGGACCGGCGGCGATCCCCCGGGGCTGGCTTTGCGCGGTCGGAAGAGGGAATTCCGTGATCACGCCGGCCGTGGTGATCCGGCCGATGCGATTTCCGATGAGCTCGGTGAACCAGAGCGCGCCGTCGGGGCCCGGCGTGATGGAGTTCGGGCTGCTCGCGGGGTTGGCGAGCGGATAGAGGGTCACGGCGCCCGCAAGGGTGATCCGACCGATCGCGGCGAACGAGCCCTCGCCGGTATCCGCGATCGTGACCCAGAGGTTGCCGTCGGCACCGGAAGCGATGTCCACCGCGGGAAACGCCGAGCCAACCAGAGGAAACTCGGCGATGACGCCGGTCGGGGTGATTCGCCCGATCTTCTGGGTCAACGGGTTGGTCTCGGTGAACCAGAGATTTCCGTCGGACCCGGCCGCAATCTGTGAAGGGCCGCTGCCGGTCTGCGGGAGCGGGAATTCCGTGATCGCCTGCGCTGCGACACACGCAGAGACGAGCCACGAGGAGAGAAAAAGGAGCCGGCTTCGCGGAGTCATCGCGTGACCTCCGACTGCGAAGCCTATGACGACCCGATCCCCCTCGGACTCCGCGCAATGCCCCGCCCGGTCGGAAGGACCGGGCGGGGCGAAAACCGCAATCGCACCGCCCCGGTATCGCGCGCCGCTCGTACTCAGCGGTCCGCGCCGATGAGGTTCTCCCGAGTGGTCACGTAAAGGTCCGACGAGCCTTCCCCTCCCGGGCGGGTCGACCCGAAGTAGAGCGTCGTTCCGTCCCAGGACAGGGAGGGGCGCGTCTCGGCGGCCGCGCTGTTGACGTCCGATCCGAGATTCACGGGCGTCGACCACGGATCCCACACCGACGCGCGGGTCGCCGAGTAGATGTCGGCCATGCCCAGCGTGCCCGGGCGATTACTGAAGAAGAAGAGCTCGAGCCCGTCTCGCCGCAGGTTGGGCTGGCCGTCCTGAGCCGCGCTGTTGGCGCCGGCGACGAGAGCGGCGGGTCCGAACACGCCGCCCTCAAATCCGCTCACGTAGAGGTCGCTGTCTCCGGAAATGGCCTCCGGCGGATCGGAAGCGTACCCGCCCGGTCGGGTGCTCGAAAAATACAGCACGAGGCCGGTCCCGCGCTCCGGCAGTGGAAACGGGCTCGCCTCGTCGGCGGCGCTGTTGACCGCACACCCTACGTTCTCCGGATCGTCGAATCCCCCGTGGTCGCGCAAGCGCGCGACGTAGATGTCGGCTCCGCCGCAGCCGCCGGGCCGGTTGCTGACGAAGAAGAACAGGTGGCCGTCGCGGGAAATCGTCGGGCAGAAGTCGTTCGCCCCGGAGTTCACCGGAGCGCCGACATTGACCGGCTCTCCCCACGGATCATCCGCACCCGCGCGGGTCGACACCCAGATGTCGATCCCGCCCAGGCCGCCCGGGCGATCCGAGGCCATGTAGAACGTCTTCCCGTCCCGCGAGATGAACGGGCAGCCGTCCAGCGCGGAGCCGTTGAACTCGGGATCGGTTCCCGAAATGGATTCGACGCGCACCGCCGGCGACCAGGGCCCGAACTCGTCCTCCGATGCGGCGGCGGGAAAGGCGACCGCGGTCGCGGTCGCGGTCGCGGTCGCGGTCAGGATGAGGAGAATGAATCGGCGTTTCATCGAGTTTCCCATCGGATCCTCCATCGTCAATGGCCGGCTGCGATGCAGGTTGTCGCGGCTCGGCGTTGGTTCCTGTTTCCTTCCGGCCGTCGTCCTACCGATGGAGGAGCAGGCGGCCGAAGACGGTTCCGACGGAATCGGTGAGCGTGATCTCGAGTTCCGAGCCCGAAACCGTTCCGTTCGCGCCGAGTCGGTAGATCTCGTAGTCGGTGTACGTTCCGGAGAGCGTGTTCCCGTGAATGGTGCCCTCGAAGTCGAAGTTGAATCGGCAGGGCTCACGCGTCTGAAGCGTTCCGCGCACATTGACGCCGGCCTGGGTGAAGTTCGCCCCGGCGTCACAACCGACGAGGGTGCCCGTCCACGTTCCTGCGACGTTGGCCGTCGTCGGCGCGGAGACGTCCGGCCCGGTCGGCGATCCCGAATCGCCGCAAGAGGCCGCCATCAGAGCGACGGCCGTGATCGCGAGAATGATGACCCGGTTTTTCATCGAGACCTCCCCTCCGGCCGGACGTCCTCGCCGGCCACGGCGGCACCGGACGGTGCGCGTCGACCTATCGATAGAAAGTCATCCGGATGGTGCCGAAAGACCCATGATTGAACTCGATCGCGAGGGTCCCGACCGAAACGGTTCCCCGCCCGTTGCTGTTGTAGCCGTCGGCATCGACGAATACCCCGTCGAGCGTGTTCTCCTGAAACGTGCCCTGAAACAAGAACTCGTTCACGCACGGGGCGCTCACCCGGATTCTTCCCACGACGCTGCCGCGGTTCTCGTCGAAGGTCGCCTCCGCGGTCGCGTCGCACTCGTAGGAGACGTTGCGGTACGTCCCCGTCCACGCCCCGGCGATTCGGGGATCCTGGGTGAGGGGTGTCGGCGGCGGAGGCTCCAACGGCCCCACCGAATCCCCGCAAGAGGCCGCCATCAGAGCGACCGCCATCATCGCGACCATCGTGACCCGGTTTCTCATCGAGACCTCCCTTCCGGCCGGAGGTCGCCGCCGGCCACGGCGTGCACGAAAAGCTGCACTCGGTGTCTCATGTCAGACCTTCTTCACCGTTGGGGAGCCGGTCGCGCGACCTGGAAACTCGGATCGCCCGTCGTGTTGTCCACCGTCGCGCCGTAGAAGATTGCCGAGCCGGAGGTCATCGAGATCCCGACCGAACCTCCCGCCGGCAGCGCCGCGACTCCGAGAAATTCACCCGCGCTCCGTTGCTCGTGGTAGGTCGCCGGGAACGTCCGCGAGACCGTTTCCAGGACGGCGCCGGCGGCATCGCGTACGGTCAGCGTCGCCATCGCTTCCGTTTCGAGCGTCCGCACGCCGAGGTTGAAGCGGAAATTCGACGTGTCCGCGGGCAGAATCAGGACGCTCGCCTGTCCGGGACTCAGCGCTTCCGCGACGCGCATCGACTCCTCGGTGAACCCGGTCGTACCGCCGGCGCCCGCGTCGTTGAACACGCGCACCGTGGAAACGGGGACGGAGCCGGAAGTGACCTCGATGTCCGCGCTGCCCAACCCGGACATTCCCATCGCGGGAAGAAGGTCCGAAATCGACTTCGTCTGACCCGGAGCGAGGGCGTAGCCCAGAGCCGGATCCCACGCGCTTCCGGAGACCCCGGAAGCGTGGAATACGACGCGGCCGCTGATTTCCGAGCTCGTGGCGTTGTGAAGCTGCACGGACGTCCGGAAAAGAGCACCGCCCGCTCCGGGCGTCGACCCGACGACGGGCACCATCCTCGTCTCGAGGACCGCGTCGCCGCCGAGGGAGAGCCGCCCGATCTTGTTGCCGTAGGCTTCCGTGAACCAGATGTTCCCGTCCGGGCCGGCAGTGATGCCGAGAGGACGGCTCGCCGGCGTCGGGATCGAGAACTCGGTGATGACCCCGGAGGTCGTGATCCGGCCGACTTTGTTGCCGATCTCTTCGACGAACCAGAGATTGCCGTCGGGACCGGTCGTGATGTCGCGGGGACCGCTCGACGCGGTCGGGATCGAAAATTCGGTGATCTGGCCCGAAGGGGTGATCCGTCCGATCTTGTTTCCCCTTGATTCGGTGAACCAGACGTTGCCGTCGGGACCTGCCGTGATGCCGGACGGATGGCTGTCCGGCGTCGGAAGCGCGAACTCCGCGAACCTGCCGCCGGTCGTGAGCCGCCCGATCTTGTTCCCGAGAATCTCGGTGAACCAGAGATTCCCGTCGGGACCGGCGGCGATCGCCCAGGGGTAAGGAGGCGTCGGGATTCCGTAGCTGGTGACTCCGCCCGCGAGCGTGATTCGACCGATCTGGTTCGTCTGGATGTTGGCGTTCGTGAACCAGAGCGCGCCGTCCGAACCCACAGCGATGTCAAAAGGAAAACCTCCGATGCCAACCTGCGTGATCGCCCCCTGGGGGGTGATTCGGCTGATGTATGCCTCGAGGCCGAATTCGAAGTCCGCTTGCGTGAACCAGAGGTTGCCGTCGGGTCCCGCGACGATCCCGGCGGGAGTCGCATCGGGTCTCGGCGTCGGAAACTCCGTGATGGCGCCGGCCACGGTGATGCGACCGATCTTCGGATTCAGGCTGAATTCGCTGAACCAGAGGTTACCGTCGGGCCCCGCGGCGATCGCGAACGGTGCGTTGCTGCCTTCCGGAAGCGGGAACTCGGTGATGGTTTGCGCGGACAGGGCGGCGCCCAGGAGCAGAGAGCCGACGATCAGAAGCGGGAGAGCGCGACGAATTCTCACGTCAAACTTCCTTCCAGGCCGCCTTTAGGGACAGGTCGCGAAGGCGCTCGTATCCTGGATCGGCTGGAAGGGAGTTCCCGACGGGTTGATATAGGTCTTCAGGGCGCCGGTCTGCGTGTCGGTCACCGTGAGAATGACGTTGACGTCCGTCAACCCGCCGGCGAACGTCCAATAGCGGGAATTGAGTCCGCAGCCGTTCAAGACCTTGACTAACATCTCGACGTTGCTGGAGTTGAAGAACCAGAAGGCGCCCGTGTCCGGGGTAAGAGGGATCACCTGGCCCACGCCGCTCGCGCCGTCGCCCGTGAACCATTGCGCCTGCACTTTGTAACGGGAGTGTTGCAGGCACAGCGTCGTCGCGTTCGCGACGCAGGCCTCGTTGCTGTCTCCCGTAAACGTAATCTTGCGAATCTTGTTGTTGCCGCTGTCGGCCACGTAGAGATTTCCCGAGGAGTCCAGTGCCACACCGGCAGGGGAGTTGAACGAAGCCGCGGTCCCCGTTCCATCCGCAGTCCCGGGGCTCGCCGATCCCGCCAGAGTCGTTACGATCCCCGAGGACGTGACCTTCCGGATTGTGTTGTTGCCACGATCGGCCACGTACACATTTCCCGATGAGTCGACCGCCAGGCCTTTCGGACCGCGGAAAGAGGCCGATGTTCCCGCTCCGTCCGCGCTGCCAGGATTCCCAGATCCCGCCAGCGTGGTCACGGTTCCATCTGGCGTAATCTTCTGGATCTTGTCGCGACCTGAAAAGTAAACGTTCGCAGCTCCATCCACGGCCACGCCCCAAGCCGTGCTAAAGCTCGCGTACGGCGATGGCACTACAGTCGTCAGAAGGCTCCATCTAAGATCTGTCGAGATCTTCCAAAGACTGCCGTCAAGGTCCAGCACGTAGAGGCTTCCGGAGTCGTCCACTGCCAGCGCGATGGGATTGAAGCCCGGATAAAGGATCATGTTGACGACGACGCCGTCTGGCCTGATCTTCTTCATGTATTGGCCGTCGCCGAAGCCGTCGTCCTGGTCCGCGACCCAAACGTTTCCGGACGCGTCGGCCGCCACGCCCAGCGGTCCGTAGAATCTGGCCTGCGTTCCGATCCCATCCTCGTATCCTGAAAGCCCGTTCCCCGCCAGGGTCGTCACGAGGCCCTGCGGCGTGATCTTCCGGATCTTCAGGCTGTTCGTGTCCGCCACATAGACGTTCCCCGAAGGGCCGACCGCGACCCCCTGCGGGTAAGAGAAGGACGCCTCCACGCCGCTCCCATCCGCACTGCCCGTCGCTCCCGAACCCGCGAGAGTCGTGACGACTTGGGCGATCGTCGTTCGGTGAACTAGCACCAGGCCCGCTGCAAGAAGAGCCATGCTGACGTAGCGCCGGTTTTTCGTGGGCCGCCTCATGATTTCCCTCCTGCGGGATAATCAGAACGTCGCGGTGTCCGGGAAGTCTTTGGCGAAACACTGGAGATTTCTGGTGTTTTTCTGGGAGCGTCGATGCGGGTTCGATTCGGAGAGTGCGTGCTGGACTCAGAGACCCGGCAGCTCTCGGTTCGCGGGCGGCCGGTTCACCTCACGCCCAAGGCCTTTCAGTTTCTGGAGCAGCTCGTGGAGAACCGACCGCGAGCGATATCGAAGGCCGAGATCCATGAGCACCTCTGGCCCGGCACATTCGTCTCCGATGGAGCGCTCGCGAGCCTTCTCGTCGAGATCCGCTCGGCGATCGGAGACAGCGCACGAAAATCCCGCTTCGTGCGGACCGTTCATCGCTTCGGTTACGCGTTCAGCGGTAGTGCGCAGGAACTTCGGGAAAGCCCCTCGAAGGTCGAAGGCCCGAAGTCGATCTACCGACTCATCTGGGGAACCCGCGAAATCGCCCTGGCCTTCGGTGAGAACCTGATGGGACGCGATGAAGATACCGTCGTGTGGATCGACGACAGCCTCGTCTCGCGGCGGCACGCGCGGATCGTGATCGACGAGAGGGGTGCGGTTCTCGAGGATCTCGGGAGCAAGAACGGAACGCAGATCAACGGCCGGCGGATCGACTCACCCGCGAAGCTCGCCGACGAAGACCGCATCACGATCGGGCCGGCCTCGCTCGTCTTTCGCGTCTTCCGCCAGACCGCGTCGACGGCGACCGCGATCGGCCCTTCCGGGCGGACTTAGAACCTCACTCCCGTGCTGACCCGGAAGGTCCGGGGAAGCTGGTAGTCGGCGGCGCTCGTCGGCTTGCCGAAGGTCGACGCGAGCTCGTAGTGGACGCCGCGCACGGGCTCCTCGGTGAACGGGTTGAAGCGCTGGAACCCGCCCGAGTTCCGCGCCGTCAGGACCGAGACGTCCACCGAAGTCACGCCCTTCTCGTTGAACACGTTCAGGACGTCGGGACGCACGAACAACTCGACGTTTCCGAAGACCCGGAGAGTGACGGTCAGCGCGAGGTCCGTGCGGGTGATGTCGTCGGTGCGGAAGGCCGCCGGCTTCGTGAAGTAATAGGTCACCATGTTCCGCGGCTCGACGTATCCGGGGTTCTGCACGAACGGGCTCGGGTCGATGAATCCGACCGCATCGTAGGGAACGCCCGAATCCCAGGACTCGAAGAGCGACGCGGCGACGCTTCCCCAGCGCATCGGGAGCTGGTAGACCACCCAGAGCCTCGCTCGGTGACGCTGGTCCACGGCCGGCTGCGTCTGGCCGCGGCCCGAGAGGTAGCCGGTCGGAAACGACCAGCTCTCATCGCGGTACTCGGGGTACTCGAGGACGAGCGGAGCCAGCTGGGCCCCCGTGGCCGGCCCTTCGCCCCGGAAGTTGCCGGTCAGCCGCGACCACGTGTAGCTCCCGGCCGCCTGCAGCGATTCGGTGACGCGCCAGGAGAACTGGGTCTGGACCGCCGCGTAGCGGCGCTTCGCTTCGTTGCTGTTCACGACGATCGCCACGTCGTGGACGCTGCCGAAAGCCGGTGGGCTCTGCCCGGTCGAGAGATCGATCCGGCGCGTATGGAAGTCGCGGTAGTCGCGGAGGAGAAAGTCCGCGCGCACGAATCCGCGCGCGCCGAGAGCCGTACCCGCGCCGACGGAGTACTCCCGCGCGCTCTGCGGCCGCAGATCCGGCGCGATCCTCGTCGAGACGCCGGGCACGACGGCGCCGAGCGTCGGAGTGCTCGCCGTGCCGCCGACGCCGTTGAACCAGCCGAAGAGGATCGCGAGAGCCTGCTGCGTGGAGACGAGCTCGCTCGTCGGAGCGAAGGGATTGCAGTTGATGCACGGGCCGTCGTAGCGCCACCGGAGGGTCGCCGTTTCTCCCGGCGAGGCCGCGTTGACGACGTTGTCGTGGAGCTTGTCCAGGTAACGCGCGTATCCGCCGTGGACCTCCCAGCGGCCGTCCCCCATCGGATCGAAACGGAACGCGAGCCGCGGGCTCCACTCCGAAGAATCGACGACGAGTTTCCCGCTGGTGTCCCGGTCGCGGTTGCGGTCGTAACGAACGCCGAGGTTGAAGCTCCAGTGGCGGCCGATCTGAAGGCGGTCCTCGAAAAACCCCGAGCTCGTGACCAGCTCGGATTCGCGCGAAGCCTGGAGATACGGATACCACTCGATCTGAGTCCCTCCATTAGTGAAGACCGGAAAGAGCGTCGCCCCCCGCTGGATCGCGGACGACCGTCGAATCCAGAAGTCGCTGCCGGAGACGTGGCCGTTCGTCCGGGCCGACTCCGAGAAACGCTCGACGCCCGAGTGGATCTCGTGGACTCCCGCGGCGGAGGTCGGAAGGAAATAGACGCCTTTCACGGAAAACGAGTCGTTGTCATAGCGGTCGGGCTCGAAGCCGATGCCCGTGGGCGAATGGAAAGTCGTCGAGAAGCCGCGCGGCTCGTCGGAGATGAGCGTGCCTCGAATCGGGTCCGAGTCGAACGCGCTCGACGTCTCGAGGGCGAACCGCCGCCGCGAGTATTGCGCTTCGAGAAAGAGGCGGCTGCTCGGCACGGCGCTCGACCGAAGTCCGAGGAGCGAATGCGGGGCCCCGCGGGAGACGAGGCTCGCGGTGTCGAGGAGGATGCCCGCACCGGGCGTCAGGTTCTGCTCCTCGAGCTTCACGTCGATGTAGGACGCAACGAGATTCCACCCGGAGAGTGGCGAGACCGTCACTTTGCCTTCGAGGCGCCGTTCGTCG
>Ga0209974_10000383_pt1 | contig 14703 bp, 13 predicted proteins | sample InoplaM3SPM_FD_187592 | JGI IMG/M metagenome (GOLD analysis project Ga0209974, IMG submission 187592) | Arabidopsis thaliana rhizosphere microbial communities from the Joint Genome Institute, USA, that affect carbon cycling - Inoculated... | ecosystem: Host-associated > Plants > Roots >...
TTGGTCGCTCCGGTTCCGGTAAAAGTACGATCGCAAAGCTGATGCAGCGGCTGTATGTGCCCGAGCGCGGACGCATCCTCATCGACAGTGTCGATCTTGCGCAGGTCGACCCTGCGTGGTTGCGGCGACAGGTCGGCGTGGTGCTGCAGGAGAACTTTCTCTTCAACCGTTCGGTGCGCGACAACATTGCCTTGACGGATCCGGCACTGCCGATGGACCAAGTGATACAGGCGTCGAAACGTGCTGGGGCGCACGAGTTCATTCTCGAATTGTCCGATGGGTACGACACCATTGTGGGCGAGCAAGGCTGTTCCCTTTCCGGCGGGCAACGGCAACGGATTGCCATTGCACGAGCTTTGGTAGCCGACCCTCGAGTGTTAATTTTCGATGAAGCGACCAGCGCCCTGGATTACGAATCCGAGGCGATGATCCAAAAGAACATGGGCCAAATTTGTCAGGGGCGCACGGTGTTCATCATTGCGCATCGCCTGAGCACGGTGCGGCCGGCCGATCGAATCTATGTCGTGGAAAAGGGCGCCATCGTAGAAGAAGGGTCGCATGAAGAACTTCTCCGCGAAAACGGGTTTTACGCACGCTTGTACGCGCTGCAAGACATCGGAGGCGCCAGGGCTTAGGACCGAAAGTGTGAAATGATGGCATTCAGCTCGATCTTACGACACTGGACCATCTGGAGGGCGGCATGGCGCGCGGAATCCGGCCAAGAGCTCGGTTCTGTTCCTTCCGGTGCGACCTCAGAGTTTTTCCCTGCCGTACTTGAAATTCAGCAGGCACCGCCATCTCCTATCGGTCGTGGAATCACGTGGACTATTATGGTCATGTTTGCAGCGGGCACGCTCTGGGCGATAGTTGGCCGCATTGATATTGTCGCGACGGCTCAGGGGAAGATCATTGCCAGCGGGTACTCGAAGGTCATTCAGCCCTACGAAACGGGCGTCATCGTTTCTATTCATGTCATAGACGGCCAGGTGGTACAGCGTGGAGATGTGCTGATCGAGTTGGATCCGACTCAACATCAAGCAGACCGTGACCGTGCGTCGAATGAATATCACGCAGCGAAGGTTGATGCGGCTCGCTTGCGCGCATTGATTGCCGGTCGCAGCACATTCGATGAGCCAGATGCGAATCCTCAATACCTTGTGCTTCAGCAACAGTTGTTGCGCCAGCAAGTGACGGAATATCAGGCTCGGCTCGGAGCGGCCCAGCACTTGATCGAGCAGCGTAGAGCAGCCGTGGAACAGACGAAAGAAAACATCAGCCGGCTAGAGGCAACCGTGCCCATGGAAGCAGAGAGGGCGCATGCCTACAAGAAGCTGCTTGAGCACGATGCGGCTACAAAGCTGGATTTTCTTCAGGCCGAGCAGCAACGAATTGACAAGACGCAAGAACTGGCCGGGCAGCGCAAGAAGTTATTACAGGATGCGGCTGCGTTGTCGGAGGCGGAACAGAACTATCGCGTCACGGTCACGGATTTCCACCAATCCAAACAGGCCGAGCTTTCGACAATCGAAACGAAAGCGGCTTCGTTGCTCCAGGAGGTGACGAAGGCGGGAAAGAAGGCCGACCTGCAGCGGTTGACGAGTCCCATCGGCGGAGTGGTGCAACAACTTTCAGTTCACACGGTCGGCGGGGTGGTGACACCGGCTCAGCCGTTGTTGATCGTGGTACCTCAGGATCATCCGGTCGAGGTGGAAGCCCAGGTGGAGAATAAAGATGTCGGGTTCGTCAGGGAGGGGCAGGCGGTCGAAATCAAGGTCGAAACGTTCTTATTCACGCTGTACGGGACGATTCCAGGGACCGTCTTGTCGGTTTCGGACGATGCGGTGCCAATCGACAAAGGCGGCCTTGTGTATCCCACCAGAGTCAGCATGCGTCGTTCTACCATCCAAGTGGAGGGCAAACAACTGAATCTCTCGCCTGGGATGGCCGTCACGGTAGAGATCAAGACGGGAAAGCGCCGTCTGATCGAATATCTTCTGAGTCCTCTGCTCAAGTCCGTCAAAGAAAGCCTGCGGGAGCGTTAGCATGTGGTCCAGACCGCCCACCCTAACGCCGGCCACGTGTCTTGTGTGGACGCTGATAGGCACGATCGCGATGTCGTTGTCGGCGTTCGAGGATACAAGCCGGGCCATCTCTGATGAACCTGAGCGAGCCAAGCCCGCTCCGTTACCGACGTTGACTCTCACTTTACGCGGTGCTTTGACCGCCGCAATAAATAACAATCCCGATGTGCAAATGTACAAAGAGCGCATTGAGGCGGCGCATGGGCAAGTCCGAACACAGCTCGGGGCGTTGCTGCCCAATCTCTCTTCGAACGTGAAACAGAGCAGGCAAACAATGTTTCTCGGCACCTTAGGGCTCGCACCCGTGCGAACAGACCCGTTCAGTATTTTCGACGTCCGCGTGAACGGTTCCCAAAATGTGGTTAGCCTCAGCCTGATCCAGCGCTGGCGGGCTTCACGCGAGAACCTACACATTGCCGAGTTTGAGTCGGAAGCGAAGAAGTACGACACGATGGCTAGTGTGGCCCTCGCCTACATGGAGGGGCTCAAAGCGATCGGGATGGTGAAAATGCGCGAAGCCAACCAGCAAGTCATGAGTGAGCTGCTGAGCTTGGTGAAGCAGCGGCAAAAGAGCGGCGTTGCGACTGGCATGGACGTTGCGCGCTTGGACGCCCAATTGGCCAATGAAAAACAACTCATCGCATCATCCCGCTACGACGTGCAGCATGCCAAGCTGGATCTGATGAATCTGTTGAACTTGCCTTACGAGACGCCATTGGCTCTGCAGGATGAATTCAAGACGGAAGTGAGCGACCCACAGGAGCCACAAGCCGCCATCGAAGTGGCGCTCATGAATCGGCCGGAAGTCCAGGCGCAGTTCACGCGGGTCAGATCGTCAGAGCTCACCTATTCATCGATCACAGGAGAGCGGATGCCGTCGCTGGTGGCTCAGGGTGACTATGGTCTGATCGGAAATAGATTTGCGAACACTCTTGATACTTACAATATGGCCCTGGTGCTGCAGATTCCGATTTTCGATGGCGCTCAACGAGAGGGCAGAATTGCCGAGGCTCGAAGTAACCTCAGGCAGGAAGCGCTCAGAATGCGCTCCGTTCTCCATCAAGTCAAAATGGAAGTGCATGATGCGTTGGCTGCCATGATCGCAGCGAAAGAGCAGGCCGCGATTGCACAGGCTGGGTTGCAAATGGCCACAAGAGAGCTGGACCTGGCTCGCGAACGGTATGCCGTCATCACAGCCGCGAGCTATTTTGAGTTGACTAACGGGCTCTATTCGGTGTCCAGAGCCAGAGAAAACCTCGTGAATGCACTCTTTCAGTTGAACGCGTGCCGCGTTAATCTCGCTCGATCGACTGGAATCTTGCATACCTTGAATGAATGATCTCTAGCCTTTGACGATCACAAGCAAACCCGGTCAAGATGATGAAGTTGTCTTTGGCGCTGCCTGATGCCCGGCCCTGCCGAGCACGTTCCTTCAATACGAGTGATTAGCACACGAAGAAATGTACACCACATCACGCCGGCAGGCCTTTAAGGCTAGGATGCCTCCTTTCATCCGAGCTTTCAGCTTTCACCCACTCAGGACCTTTAGGAAAGAACGGAATCCATGCGAGTGCGCTTAGGGTTCAGAGAGCGGCAAGATAAATAAGCGAAACGAGTTGTTGATGAAACACCCACTCGTACAAGTACCCACCCATCATCGCGGCGATTTGCGCCGTCGCGCTATAGATCGACATTAGGGTCGCAAACGCAAAGCCGGCTGCATGAGGGGGGCAGATGGAGGCCGCTAACGTGAACAGGCTTAACAGCGCCAGCATGCTCACGATACCGGAGCAAAATGAGAGGATAGCGGCGCTTAGGCCATCCTGCAAGAGCAGGTAGCCGAGTGCCATCATCACGCTGAGAAGAATACTCACCACTAGCGTCTGATGAATGGGAAAGCGGTCGGACACTCGTCCGTGTCCGCGGCGGCACTCGGGAGAGCGCTTGCGGGTGAGGCGACGACCACACCAGGCAATGGTCGGCCGACACTCGGGCTGATTAAGGAACGATTTCACGCTCCGGTCTTTCAATGGCCGCCCGTTTCTCGGCACGTTAGTCGAGAGGAATCCGGTGCTTGTTATGAGCGAGCCATGTGTCGAAGGTTTGCAGGTCTGGATTGAGTGCGCGACTGACGCTTAAACTGCGCATGCCGAGAAAATCGGCTTGAAAGTCCCGCTTAAACTGAAACATATTGGCGAGGTCGTCCGCACCGGGAAACCCCAGCTTCGCATAGTCGGCTGGTTCGACGGCGTTGTAGCGCACCTCCTGTCCCAGTGCCCTGCTGAGTGCAGCCGCCATTTGGGTGCCGGTGAGATGCTCTCCCGCAACTCCCACCGTCTTACCGATATAGTCACTGCCCTTCTTGAAAATGCTCAGCGCGCACGTCCCGATGTCCTCTACCGCGATGCCGGGCAGTTTCTTATCGGCCATCGGCATCGTGATCGCGAGCTTGCCGTCAGGTCCTTTTTTCGGCCCAGCCCCGAAGTAGATCAGGTTCTCCCAATAGAATGAGGTGTGATACAAGGTCGTCGGTACGCCAAGCCCGGTGAACTCCGCATTCGCCTCGCCCTTCGCGTCGAAATGCGGCACTTTATATTTTTCCATCAACGTCGGCATCCGGTTGTCCGTGAGCGGAACCCACCGTCGCGTGTCTTCGAGCGTGGACCAGATCACGTGTTGCAGGCCAACATCCTTCGCCGCCCGGGCTTGGGCCTTGGCTTGCGCCAGTTCCTTTTCCGGAGAAAAATGTTCCCAGTAATTGGTCAGGGCGAATGCGCCGTAGGCTCCCTCAAACGCTCGCTTGAGGCTCTCAATGTCGTCCAGATCAGCCGCGACCAGTTGGACCCCTAACTTGGCCAGGGCTTGGGCCTTCTCCGCATTGATGTCTCGAGTCAAAGCCCGGACTTGAAAGGCGCCGCCTTTGTCACGCACAATTGCGCGGACCAATCCCCCGCCCTGGGCTCCGGTGGCGCCTACAACCGCAATGATTTTCTTGTCAGCCATTTCACACCTCCTGGAATGATTTCCGCCTCTCGTCAAGGCTCAGGCCTTGCGCTGATCGAGACCTGTTTGTAGGCCGAAGGTGGCAAGTCGCGTTCCACAGACTGATCCAGGGGCCTGAATCAGCAAACCCGCTGAAACTCAACGCTGTTCCGTGCTCACAGACTGAGGGCGCTTCCAACTGACAGAAGTTGTGACGAAGCCAATTTGCCGATGTAACGGCGCGCTGCCGAAAGATCGGCGCGAGGCAGACGACCGGCCGTCAGATGCAGGAAGTTATCGATCACCGTCAAGTGGGGATGCTGTGGTCTGCTCAAAATACTGCCACAGGCATGAAGAACGCTGGCAGGCACGAAACAGCTACAGTGTTGCGGATTGCAGCTGGCGAGAGAGCGAAGCCTCGATCGCAGGGGCTATGCCGTCAATAACGGCGGCGAGCTATTTCACCAGCCACACGCGGTAGGTTTTCGCGGCGGCTGGTTTCGGTACCTGCAGAACGCCGATGGCGCCTGGGCTCATGACGTCTTCGCCGGTGATCGTTCGCCGCGCTTCGTAGTGACGGCTGACCAGGAGCAGGCCTTGCGCGTCATAGAAGTCCACCATGATATCGGCTGAGTCGCGCAAACCTCCCTGATAATGGGTATTGAGCCAATCCAATCGTTTGAGCGCCTGATACTGAATGACGAGCGTACCGGGACTCTCTTCTTTGACGCTGAGCAAGCGCAGCGCGCGGTTTTGGTCCAATCCTTCCTGGGGCATCTGTCCTCCAGCCAGTTGCACCCGGATGGCACGGGCGCTCTCATCGGCCGGCAGGTAAGCCTTGACTCGACAGAAGACCGTTCGCCCCTGTTCGCCTTGTTCCAAGATCTCTTGATCCTGCACGTGACGTGTTGCGAGTGTCCAGGCGATGTCGCGCAAGAGCAAGTGATCAACTATTGATGCCGTGTGCTCCCGGTACAGGGTCGAGTTCGTGACCGCTTGGCGGAGTGCCTCCCGGCAGGCAAGATCCTTGGCATCGGCGGGTCGTTCGGAGGCTTGAGCCTTGTAGCGGTAGTCTCCCCAGATCTCGAGACGGGTGCTGGTGGGTTCCGCTGCCTGAGCGGCGAGCGCGAAGAGTGCAATCGCAGGAACAAAAAGATGATGACTGATTATTCGATGGGCTGACATGTCCGCCTCCTCATTAAACAGGTGGCAAATTGTTCACCGCCCGGCGGTTATGCTACCACGCACGCGTCGCTGCTTCCACTCTCGGGACGCGGGCAACCGGCTTTGCCCGTCTCGGACAATGCCGATGGCTCATTGTTACGCAAACGGCCATTGATTCGTGTAGCCATTTTAATATGCGCGTATAAAAAATACTCAGGACAACAACAGGATAGCTTGACTTGCGTTTCGTGTTCACGCAGACTCACAATTTATGGATGACACGGAACAAACGCTGCTGGCCGGCCTCGCTGAGCGAGTCGGCATTGCGGCGGAATATCACGATATCAGCGGAGTCCGCCACGTCACGGCCGATCACACCAAGCGCGACATCCTTCGAGCGATGGGTTTTCAGGTTGATTCGATTGCGACACTCGCCGTCGCGGTCCGCGAATGGGATGAGGCACCTTGGCGCAGGCCCTGCGATCCCGTCCGCATCTTGCACGACGAGGAAGTGGGCGCACCCGTTGCCTGCTGTTTCGAGCTCGAAGACGGGAAGGAGCGCTCGGTCGTTGTGAAGTGGGAGTTGAAAGACGAATCCGGCCAGTTGTTGCAACAAGGTCAGGCCGGGCCGGGTCTGGCCGCGACTGAAGTGAAGTTTATTGACGGCGCGCGGCGCGCACGAGTTGAGCTGCCCGTCCCGACAGGTCTGGCGCTTGGATACTATGATCTCATTATTCGTGCCGAGGGCCTGGTCGGCGGTTCGACCGGCACTCTCAGGCTGATCGTGGCACCGCGGCAATGCTATGTCCCGACGGCATTGGAGGTGGGCCAACGTTACTGGGGCTTGGCCCTTCAATTATACTCGCTATCCTCCGGACGCAATTGGGGCTGTGGAGATTTTACGGATCTGAATAAAATTGTCGACTGGGCCGGAAAAAGTTTGGGCGCCGCACTCATCGGCCTCAACCCGCTGCACGCCATCCGCAACACTGCGCCGCACCACACGAGTCCCTATGCGCCGTATAGTCGGCTGGCGATTAACGAATTATATATCGACCTCGAACGGCTTCCGGAGTTTTTCGCCTCAGAGGATGCGCAAAAGCAGTATCGCGCGCCGGAATTTCAAGCCACGGTCCAAGCGCTGCGCGAAAACCGGCGCGTGGATTACGATGCGATTGCGGCTGCCAAGCGCACGATGTTGGATCTGGCCTATCGGCAATTCCTCAAAGAGGCCTACACCGGCGTAGAGCCGAATCTCGAGCCCCAAACGGCCCGGGCCAAACTGCTCGAGCGATTCATCCAAGCTGAAGGCGAGGCGCTCGAACTCTACGCGATCTTCCAGGCACTTGAAGAGGAGCGGCGGTTGATTCAGTCGAAGCACGTCAGTTGGCAGGAGTGGCCCAAGCAGTTCTTGTCGCCGGGGTCCGCTGTCAGAGAATACGGCAAACGCCATCGGAAGCGGATTCGCTTTTTCCAATACATCCAGTGGATCGCCTCAGAACAGCTTCGTGAGATCCAGCGCACAGCCGAGGGCGCCGGGATGCCGATTGGTGTCTATAACGATCTGGCTTTGGGTGCGGAACGCACTGGAGCAGAGGCGTGGATGTACCAATCAGTGCTCGCGCTGAATGCTGACTGCGGCGCTCCGCCGGACGCGTTTGCTCCGGAGGGGCAGAACTGGGGGCTGCCGCCCGTCAATCCGGTGGCGTTGCGGCCGAGTCGTTATGAGTTGCTGATTCAACTGCTGCGACGGAATATGCGCTTTGGAGGTGCCATCCGGCTCGATCACGTGATGGCGCTGTGCCGGCTCTTCTGGATTCCCAAGGGCAAGGCTGCAGCGGAGGGCACGTACGTCCATTATCCGTTCGAGGATTTGTTGGCTATCATTGCTCTGGAAAGTGTTCGATCTAAAACAATTGTCATCGGGGAAGATCTCGGCACGGTTCCCGATTGGGTCAGAGACCAATTGTCGAAAGCCGGGGTGCTGTCGTATCGAGTCTTCTATTTCGAGCGGCGTGGTGACGGATCCTGGAAGGCCCCGAATGAATATCCGCAGCAGGCGCTCGCGGTCGTGACGACGCATGATTTGCCTACATTAACTGGATTTTGGTCCGGCGAGGACATCCAGCTACGCGCGGGCCTGGGCGCATTCCGGGATGAGGCTGGTCGTGGTCAAGCCTGGGAGGAACGGCAACGCGACAAAGGACGCATGTTGGCTGCCCTCAACAAGGAGGGGCTATTGCCCGATGGCGTCAGCGATGATCCGGCAGCCGTTCCGGCCATGACGCCGGCGCTGTGTCGGGCGATCCATGCTTACCTGTCGCGTACACCGTCATGGCTTGTGCTTGCGAATCTTGAGGACGGTCTGGAGGAAATTTCACAGACGAACCTGCCTGGAACGGTAGAAAACCATCCGAATTGGCGTCGAAAGTACGCCAGCCCCATTGAAAATCTTGTCGGTGATGAACGAATCCATGAGCTTGGCGCAACCTTGCGTTCGACCCGCCCGATCAGCTAAGACGCTGCACGACGCCCTCTGCACTACCTGGCAGCTTTGTGCTCCAGGCAAGAGACTTCACGCACGCCTCTGAAACGTGCCCTGTTCCGACTGCTGGTGTGTGCACAGTTGCGGATCTCTTCAGGCGCTTGTGGGTTGGTTGAGTTCCTACAGGTTCAGACATGCCCAAGCAGAAAAATTGGGTCATTCTTACCCTCGCGGCAGCAGTGTTTGTCGTCATCGTGGTGTCGGAAACCGTCGCGCCGGCGAATATCGTGGGCGCCTATGCCTTCGTATTGCCCATTCTGCTGGTCGCCACGCTTCATAGCCGCCCTTTAATGTTGGCGACGGTTGTCGCCTGCGTCGCGGCGACGTACCTGGGTCTGCTGCAGCCAACGAAGCCGGGCCGCTTCCAAGCGGCCGTCATCAATCGAACGGTCGTGGCCGGCGTCTTGCTGATTGTCGCCTACGTGTTGATGACTCGAGAAGAACGGAAAGTGCGGGAGGAAACGGCACGCCAGGCCTTGGCGCATCAAACGGAAAGTCTGCTACGAGCGAACGCCTTATTGGTCGATGCCAAGGATCAGTTGAACCGCTCGGAACGGTTGGCGGCAGTAGGGCAGTTGGTCGCATCGGTTGCTCACGAAGTGGGAACGCCCTTGCATTCCATCGCGTGGCACGTCCAAGCCCTTGGTGAGGAACCCAGCATTACGCCGGACATGAAAAAGCGGATCACTGTCATCGATGAACAGCTGAATCGTGTGGTGCGCATCATCCAGGACCTCCTCTCGTCTACGAGGCAACGGAAACCGGACCCGAAATGGATGTCGGTGGACGAGGTCATCACGCCGGCCACAGTGTTGATGGAGCCGGCCTTTCATGCGAAAGGCGTCACGTTGTCGAGCGAAATGGCCATCGGCATCCCCTCGGTCTGGGCGGATGCGGAACGGCTCCATCAGGTCCTCGTGAACTTGCTGACCAACGCGCTGGCTGCAACCGGACAGGCTGGGACGGTCGCGGTGCATGCGGGCGCGCGTGCCGCGACTGCGGAAGAACTGGATGCCGGCCAGCGGGTCGCCCCCGACATGTCGCCGATGGTCGTCACGATCGCCGTTCGTGATACGGGGGTGGGCATGCCACAATCGGATGTTCAGCGGGCCTTCCAACCGTTCTTTACCACCAAGGAGGTTGGCAAGGGGACAGGCTTAGGTCTATTCTTGAGCCGGGAAACCGTGCTCGCTCACGGCGGGACACTGTCGTTGATGAGCGAACAGGGACGAGGAACAACGGTCACGATCAGCCTGCCCGGAAAAGTCTTCGTGCCGGAAGGGCTAGCCTAGAGGATGTCATGCAGGCAGCGAAAATCTTAGTCGTCGATGATGATGCCGTGGCTCGGGAGCTTTTAGCCGAGGCGCTGAAGAAAGAGGGGTACGATGTCGAAGCGTTCGGCAGCGGCGAAGCGGCCATTGCCAGGGGACGGGAAGGCCGGGTCGATTTAGTGCTTACGGATATCCGTATGGGCGCCGTAGATGGGCTGACTGTTCTGCGAGAGTTCAAGCGCATGAGTCAGGATACCGCGATCGTAGTCTTGACCGCCTTCGGATCGTTGGAGGGAGCAATTGAGGCGATCAAACAGGGTGCATACGACTATCTGGCCAAGCCCTTTAAGAAGGAGGAGATCAAGCTCGTCGTTCAACGCAGCCTCGACCACTGCCGCTTGTTACGAGAGAATACAAAATTCCGTGAAGAACTCAAGAGTAAGGACGAATGGTCGCCGCTGGTCGGGAGCAGCCCGGCAATGCTGGAAGTCTACAAGCTGGTCGCCCGTGTGTCCGAGAGCAAGAGCACGGTGTTGTTGCAAGGAGAGAGCGGGACGGGGAAAGAGTTAATCGCACGCGCCATCCATGGGAACAGCCCGAGACGCGACAAGCCTTTTGTCCCGGTGAATTGCGGAGCCTTGCCGGACACGCTGCTCGAATCGGAAATGTTTGGCTACGAGAAGGGCGCGTTCACAGGGGCGGTCGGGACGAAGACCGGCCTGTTCGAATCGGCCAACGGCGGCACGCTGTTTCTCGACGAGGTCGGCGAGCTCGGACAGGCTCTGCAAGTAAAGTTGTTGCGCGTCATGCAGGATCATGAGGTTCGCCGTGTAGGCGGGACGCATTCCATCAAAGTGGACGTGCGAATCATTGCCGCAACCAATCGGGACTTGGAACAATTCGTCAAGGAAGGAAAATTCCGAGACGACTTGTTTTATCGCTTGAACGTCGTCCGGATCACCTTGCCGTCCTTAACCGAGCGGCAGGAGGACATTCCCATGCTCGCCCATCATTTTCTGCAGAAGTGTGCCGCCGGCACGACAACTGCCGTGCGAGGTTTTCATCCGGATACCATGGACATCCTGAAACGATACCGGTGGCCGGGTAATGTTCGTGAGTTGGAGAATGCGATCGAACGCGCCGTCTCGCTCAGTCACGGACCGCTCCTGACGCCGGATGATTTGCCTGCTGCAATTCACCAGGTTCCGATTCGTGCCGACGCCAAGCCTGAGTCACCGGAAGCTACAGAGCCGGTGTGTCTTACCCTCGAGGAAGTTGAAAAGCGGCATTTGTTGCGCGTGCTCAAGGAAACCAAAGGGAATAAGGTGAAAGCGTCTAAGATCCTGGGTATCGATCGTCGGACCCTCTATCGTATGGCGGAACGTTTTGGATTGGATCTCGGGGATGAAGTCGAGGGAACCGAGAAGGAGACTGTGTAGCTGTTAGAGAATGTGTAAGGCGTTTTTGATCAGCCGAAGTTGGTTCTCCGCACTCTGAGGCAGAGGCGTCGGTGAATCCTCCCACCGCGTAAAAATTCCATCCTTTCCGTCATACTGCACATGCAGTCTGAGTCTGCTTGTTTGCTCGTCGGTGGATGTGACCAAAGCATTGATACGACTTCTACCCGTGCCGAATCGCCAGTGCAATAACCCATCCCAGGGTCCACCGATTTCTTTCCGGTATGTGGTTGTCAAATTCTGGTCGTCCTCTGGGCTCACGTCGTATCCGCCATCAGTCAGCACTTGGATGACCGCCATCCGAACGTCCGCGGCCGATGCAGGCAGCGTGACGTCGATCACGTCGGGGTCATGGGGTATAGTCGGCCCGGCGCAGGCCACGCCGGTGAGGAACGATAGGGCAAGCAGAAGCTGAGGGCTGCGCAAAGTCACTTTGCCTTCGTGTCCTTCAACCGGTAGACAAGATGCGTATCCGTTTGTGAGACTCCGTCTATCGTATGGATACGGCTCAGAACCAGTTGTGTCAATGCATCTTGGTCGGGTACTTCAACGACCGCGATGATATCCGGTTTGCCCCAACACGGATCGATGGTTTTGATCTGTTTAATCTCCCCAAGGGCTCGCACGACACGGCTCGTTTGTCCCGGCAAGACGTGAATCAAAACATACGCCCGATCGGCCATGACCACTCCACCGTCTACCGGTGCATGGATCGTACAAGGCACCGCCGGAATGGCAGGCTCTTTGCCAACGTAGCGGATACCTGAAGCACCTGTCAATGTGGCGGAAGCGGGTTCAGGGCGTTGAGACGGACCGGCGGTAGCGGGTTTCGGTCTCTTCATACCTGCCTCACTTTGGTGCGACGACTATCTCGACGGTAAACTGTTCACTGGTGCTGGTCAATTCAGTTTCTAACCCTCGCGGGTTGCCAATGCGGCCGTCTGGATCGTAGATGAAACACAACAACGAGGTGCATCGCCCCCGGCCTCGATACCGCTCGATGTCCGCCCTCACCTGGTCTTTTAGGTCCGTCATCGTGAGTCCGGCGCGTGTTTTCTTCGTGACGACTGCCAGACGGTCGTGATTTAGAAGAAAGGTCGTCCGAGAGGCTCCGTTCGTATACCCTGGAGTCCATTCGTCCGTGCTGATGTCGTCAAACTGTAAGCGCAAAAGGGCGTGAAGCAGATCCTGGACGTCCGATTCGTCTTCGATGCTCACGCTCGACCGATATTCGGCACGCAACCGTAGTTGCCGGGCGACAAAATGAAAGCGTTGGCAGATATTTTTCGTGATTGATAGATGGTCGGCTTCGGGCAGCGAAGTTTGAGCTGAGACGGGTGGAGCGGCGGAAGGCGAACTTCCGGTCGTCGTTGTTGTTGGCCGTGATGGTGCCGCTTCTTTTGTCGTCGGTTCAGATGGTGACAATACAGGTGGTGAAGGTGAAGGAGGCGGCGCAACTGCGCTTGGTGCTTGAACTGTCGGCATCGGTTTCGTCTCCTGCGTTCGAAACAACGATGAGATGGGCTCGATGGGCACGCGTGGGGGTATCGATTGAGAGGATGAGGCCGCACTCACCTCCACAGGGGACGGGGGGGCAGTAGGGGCAGTCATGGGTTCAGGGACAGCCGCTGCCTGCTCTGTTGTGGTGGTCCGTGCCACGTGAAGGATTACTGGCGGCGCTGACATCATTGAAGAGGTAGTTGATGGGGCCGCTGCCTGAGGTGTTGTAGATGGAGGTACCAGCGTCATCGATGGGCGAGCGTGCTCGGTCGGATGTTGGGGCGGCTCTGGAGTCGTGGGTTTTAGGCCTTGAAGCTCAAGCTTCCGATCCTCCAAGGACGCTACCAGACTTCTGATGAGGGCAGCGGTCTGCTTAGGTTCGGAAAACTTATGGTGGCGATGCGCTTGGAATTCAGGGGACTTGTCCCCAAAGGTGCGTTTAATGCACTCACGAAGCTGAAGTTCAGTTCTGGCCTTTGCCCCCTCCAGATAAGGAAACCCTTCTCGTCCAAGGTCCTCGACGGTCGGAAGGAATGCTTGCAATTGCTCGATGCTTTGTGTCAGGTCGTCGATCGCAGTTGTCTTCGACCGCGCCCGCTCCGATTTTGCACGTGCCATAGATGTGCGCAAAGTGTAGCCCACGTCCTGTAGATAGGCAACAAAACAGAAGAAAACCGGCAAAGTCCATTTCGGTCATCGGGCAGCAGATTACATCAAAGCATCTCAGGCGGCGACGTCCAGAGAATCCTCCTGGCCGCGTACCGCAACCGGTTCTGGAGTTACTGACTGCTGCGCTTCCGCCGAAGCCATAGCCGCTGCGTGGAGTTGACGGTTTTTCTCGATCACGGGATCGAACACATGTCCGCAATTGATGCAGCGCCAGCCTTGCAGCCACCATTCGCCGCCACTTTCCTGTAGATCCAGGAAGTGGTCCCGTGCCATGTACCCCTGACAACGTCGGCAAGTCATAATGCCCTCCCTTTGTTTACGCTCGCATCAAGCCTAACTGGTACGAAACCTCCTGTTGAGACCCAAAAGCGGTACTTCGAAAGGGTGGGCGTAGATTAGGGAGACGGTCAGAGGGTCTGCCGACAGGCCAATTCGCCGTTGAAGAGAATACGCAATATGACTGTATTCATTGCCGATTCATCCAATTGGTTGATGTGGCAAGGAGGTCGAAAGGAGCCGCAGACGAGGGGCATATGTATCGACGCAAACGGGTAGACGACGACGAAGAATGAGTTTCGAGTGGAGCAGAGAAGGGGATGGTTAGCGCTTAATGCGGACGAGAGGACTGTGGATTGTCGTTGTTTTCGACGGGATTTGAAAGAGCGATGTCGAAATGACTTGGATAGTACTGCCTTTTCCAATCGATATAGCTCAGCTGAAGTAATGCAATATAATTTTCAAGACACAGTCGATCGAAATCATCGAGATGCATACCGGCGGCCATCGCCTCTCGAAGTTCGCGAACCGAGGTAAAGAATTTTTTTACCGCTGGTTCATCCATAAGCCGATTCTACCACGCTCCCTACTCATAGCAATATGATTTCTAAGCTGTTTTTGTGCGATTTGGCCTACGGGGACGTTCCCGGGAAATGAACTACGACGGCCGGCATCGGCAAATGTGACTAGAGAGTGGATCCCGAGAGCGAAGTTTGGTGCCCCCGATACGAATCGAACGTACGACCCGCGGTTTAGGA
>Ga0209974_10000387_pt1 | contig 14612 bp, 16 predicted proteins | sample InoplaM3SPM_FD_187592 | JGI IMG/M metagenome (GOLD analysis project Ga0209974, IMG submission 187592) | Arabidopsis thaliana rhizosphere microbial communities from the Joint Genome Institute, USA, that affect carbon cycling - Inoculated... | ecosystem: Host-associated > Plants > Roots >...
GCCTGAATGTTTACGAGAACCAGACCGCCCCATTGGTCAATTATTACCGCCGACGTAATCTGCTGCGGGAGATTGACGGCGTGGGCCCAGTTGATGAGATCGGCGCTCGCGTGATCCGAGCCTTGGGAGACGTAGTTGCGTGATATCACTCAAATCACCCCGAGAGATCGAGATCATGAGACGGGCCAACGTGATTGTCGCGGAGGTCTTGCAAGAGCTGAAACGGCGCGTCGCGCCGGGCGTCACGACGCTCGATTTGGATGCGGTGGCCGAGCAGATGACGTTAAAAAAACACGCGATTCCAGCATTTAAAGGATACAACGTCGGCGGACGAATCTACCCGCGTTGCCTATGCGCCTCGATCAATGATGAGATCGTGCATGGAATCCCGTCCAATCGCGCGCTAAGAGAGGGCGACATTATCGGACTCGATTATGGGGTGATCTTCGAGGGCTTTTATGGCGATTCCGCTGTGACGGTCGGCGTGGGCAAGGTGAGCGATGAAGCCCAGCGGTTGATGGACGTAACCGAGCAGTCGCTTTATAAAGGCATCGAGCAACTCCGGGACGGGAGGCGGCTCGGCGATCTGGGGGCTGCAGTCCAAAGGTTCGCTGAAAGTGCGGGTTTCTCGGTTGTTCGAGCGTTTGTCGGACATGGCATTGGCAAAAGGCTTCACGAAGAGCCTCCGGTGCCGAACTATGGCGAACCCGAGCGAGGACTCCGCTTAAAAGAGGGAATGGTTCTGGCCATCGAGCCTATGGTGAATGCCGGCGGTTATGAAGTGGAGATCAAAGACGATGGTTGGACCGCGGTTACCAAAGATGGTAGCTTGGCCGCCCATTTCGAACATTCAGTGGCGATCACCAAGGACGGCCCGTTTATTTTGAGTCAAATTTAGCCGGGACCTATGCCAAAAGAAGATGCTATTGAAGTGATGGGTACGGTGTTGGAGACCCTTCCTAACGCGATGTTCAGGGTGCAGTTGGAAAACGGCCATCGAGTGCTTGCCCATATATCGGGCAAAATGCGCATGCACTACATCAAAATCCTGCCCGGCGACAAAGTAAAAATCGAGTTGTCCCCTTATGACCTTGCAAGGGGACGAATTATCTTTCGCGAGCGTTAAGGTTTAGGAGAAGATGTGAAGGTTAGAGCATCGGTAAAGAAAATTTGCAGCAAGTGCAAGGTGATCCGGCGCAAAGGCGTGGTGCGGGTGTTGTGCGAGAACACCAAACACAAGCAGCGCCAAGGTTAAGGAGTAATCCAAACGTTTAAAAAATCCGGGGTTCAAACGAGATCGACACGCTGTCTCTTTTGAAACTCCCAACGGAGTAGACATATGGCACGCATAGCTGGTGTAGATTTACCCAAAAGCAAGAGAATGGAAGTGGCGCTGACTTATATCTATGGCATCGGGCGTAGCGCGTCGCGGGAAATTCTCAATCTGGCCGGCGTCTCGTTTAATCTCAAGACCGATGATTTGACCGACGATGATACCGCCAAAATCCGCCAGATCATGGATCAGGGCTACAAGGTCGAAGGCGATCTCCGGCGCGATGTGACGGGCAATATCAAACGCCACCTCGACATGGGATCGTATCGCGGCCTGCGCCACCGCAAAAATCTACCGGTGCGCGGTCAGCGTACTCACACTAATGCGCGCACTCGCAAGGGGCCTCGCAAGACGGTTGCGGGCAAGAAGCAAGCTCCATCAAAAGGCTAATAGGAGAAAATCATGGCCGACGCCACCGACGAAAAACAGAAAGCCGAGGGGCAAGCGGACGCTAAGGCCGGCGAACGGGCGGCCCGCCGGAAACGCGGACGAAAGAATATCGCCGAAGGGGTGGTGCATATCCACTCGACGTTTAATAACACGATTGTCACGATCACGGACTATCAGGGCAACGTGATTTCCTGGTCCAGCGCCGGCGCAATGGGGTTTAAGGGATCGCGCAAGGGAACGCCATTTGCGGCTCAGCAAGCCGCCGATAGCGCGGCGAAGAAAGCGATGGATCATGGCTTACGCAGCGTGCAGATCTTTGTGCGCGGTCCCGGGGCGGGCCGCGAATCGGCGCTGCGGGCACTGCAGTCGGCGGGAATTAATATCAGCTTGATTAAAGACGTTACGCCGATTCCGCATAACGGCTGCCGTCCACCCAAGAGAAGACGTGTTTGATCAAGATTAGGAGGAATAAGATTGGCTAGATACACAGATTCGGTGTGCCGGCTGTGCAGGCGCGAAAATTTGAAGCTCTTTCTCAAAGGCGAGCGATGTTATACGGACAAATGCGCCATCGAGAGGCGGAACTATCCGCCGGGGCAGCATGGGCAAGGCAGACCAAAATTCTCTGAATACAGCATTCAGCTGCGGGAAAAACAAAAGGTCAAGCGCATATACGGTTTATTGGAAAATCAGTTTCGCCGAACTTTCGCCGAGGCCAACCGCAGCAAAGGCATCACCGGCGAGACTCTCTTGACCCTACTCGAGCGGCGTTTGGACAATGTCGCTTACCGGCTCGGGTTTGCCAGCTCGCGGGCCGAAGCTCGCACTCTGGTGCGGCACGGTCACCTCCTCGTGAACGGAAGGAAAACCAATATTCCTTCTTATACCGTCCGAGCGGGCGACGTGATTTCGGTGAAAGAGCGGAGCCGTCAGATGGGCCGTGTGCAATCGGCCATGGAAGGCGCGCAACGTCGTGGCGTGCCCGACTGGGCGGAGGTAGACCGAGAGGCGCTCAGCGGCCGAATCAAGATTCTGCCCTCGCGCGGTGATATCACCATGCCCATAAATGAAAAACTGATTGTCGAGTTGTACTCGAAGTAAGTCGCTATTGGGAGACGCTATGTCGACAATGTATAAGCATTGGACGGAATTGATCAAACCCAAACAATTGGAAGTGGAAGAGAAAAGTCTAACGCCAACGTATGGGAAATTTTATGCCGAGCCGTTCGAGCGAGGCTTCGGCCAAACCATCGGCAATTCGCTCAGGCGCATTCTGCTGTCCTCGCTCATGGGCGCCTCCATCGTCGCTGTTCGCATCAAAGGAATCCTGCATGAATTTTCGACGGTGCCCGGCGTCACCGAGGACGTTGCCGATATTATTTTGAACCTCAAAGAAATTAGACTTCGGCTGAACGACACTGAGCAGCAGAACTTAAAAATCGAAGCCAAAGGGCCGGGAATAGTTTATGCAAAAGACATCATCGCGCCGCCGTCCGTCGAGATTTTAAATCCGGAGCACAAGATCGCCACGCTGTCGCGCGACGCCAAGCTCGAAATGGAAATGTTGGCGAAGCTGGGCCGCGGCTATGTTCCGGCAGAGCGAAACAAGGAGGAGGGCGCGCCGGTCGATACCATTTTCATTGACGCGGTCTTCGCGCCCGTCCAAAAGGTCAATTTTAATGTAGCCAACGCCCGCGTCGGTCAGCGCACCGATTATGATCGGGTAATCTTCGAGGTTTATACCGACGGCAGCGTCAAGCCGGATGATGCCATGGCATATGCCGCCAAGATTCTTCAGGACCAAGTCAGCATCTTCGTCAATTTCCAGGACGAGCCTAGAGCGGAGAAAAAGGATGACGGACCGCCGGTGCCGCTCAATGAAAACTTGTTTCGCAGCGTTGACGAGCTCGAGTTTTCCGTGCGCTCACAAAATTGCCTCCAGAACGCCGATATCAAGTACATCGGCGAGCTGGTGCAAAAAAGCGAGCAGGAGATGCTGCGCACCAAGAATTTTGGCCATAAATCGCTCAATGAGATCAAAGAAATACTCAAGGAAATGGGTCTGGAGCTGGGAATGAAGGTCGATCACTTTCCTTCCCGTGAAGAAATTGACGCGCGCAAGCGTGCTGCCGAAAAAGAGACAGTCTGAACCATGCGACATTTAAAATCGGGTAGACAACTGAGCCGCAACTCGGCGCACCGCTGGGCGCTCATGCGTAACCTCATTACCGCCCTGTTGCGCGAGGAAAAGATCCGGACGACGGATCCCAAGGCGAAGGAATTGCGACGGTGGGTTGACCGCGTAATCACGCTCGGCAAACGCGGAGATCTGCACGCGCGCCGGCAAGCTTTGAGCATTGTGCAAGACAAGGCGGTTGTGCGCAAATTATTCGATACGATTGGTCCACGTTTCAAAGACCGCCCGGGCGGTTACACCAGAATCATTAAAATCGGCCTCCGTCATGGTGATGCAGCGCAGATGTCCGTAATCGAGCTCGTGGGCGGCGAAGTAGCGAAGGAGAGTTCGGCCGGTGGCGGAAAGAAACGCCGCCGGGCGCGCCGACAGGCGGCCGAGAAGCAAGAAGCGGCAGCTTAAATTTTAATCACGCAAGATTTCAACAGCCCGCCGGGATCGATCCGGCGGGCTGTTTTCGTTTCAGGTCAAATCAAAATGGCCTGTTAGTTTTACTTGAGTATTTCTTTCGCTTGTGGAATCAGCTTTGGATCCAGGTTGAACACCTCTTTGACGTTTTTTTCCAGCTCGGCCCCGTCGAGCGGGTTGATGTCGAGTTTCGCCTTCGTCGCATCGGCCACAAAATCGGGGTCTTTGACCGTATCCATAAATGCTTTACGAAGAATCTGCACGCGGTCTTTGGGCGTGCCCGGAGGTAACACATAAGGCCGGGCGGTCGGGCCGACGCTATGGACCAACGAGCGGATCAGCTTTTGGCTCTCCTCGTTCTTGGCATAATTGATCGCCAGCGGCATCTTGGGCTGCTCAGGGTGAGGTTTGGCGGTATTCTGTAAAACCAGGACCACTTCCCCCGAATCGAGTTCTTTGCGCCACGTCGCTTTGAAGGATTCCCAGGCGTTGCAGACGCCCAAAACCTCTTGGCTGTTAAATGCCAAACGCACGTCAGCGGTGCCTTTGTAGCCGGAGACGAGCTGCATCGGTAAGCCGATCGCCGCGGCGAGCACTTTCGGAATATCGTCGGTAGCAGAGCCGACACCGACACCGCCGAGCTTCACCGGATTCTTCGATGACAGCCATTGATCGATGCTGGTAATGCCGGTGCTCTTGTGCACGGCGAGCATGTAATTGTCCTGGGCCGGCACTCCTACATATCCAAACTTGCGGGCGTCGAATTGTATGCCTGGCTTGCCCAAAAGTTGCTGCAGGAAGAGACCGCCGATGAAGTGGCCGACGGTGAGGCCGTCCGGCTTGGCGACGTTGTACATGTGATTGGCCGAGATCAAAAAACCAGCCCCCGGCATATTTTCGACGACGATTGCCGGATTGCCGGGAATATGTTTGCTCATGTGCCTGGCCAGTGTGCGGGAATAGGTGTCGTAACCGCCTCCGGCGGAGGCTCCGACGATAATCCGCACGGTCTTGCCTTGGTAGAAGGTCTGCTGTGCCTGGAGTGTGACTGGGAAAATGAACAACGCCATGATGGCAACTTGGCAGATGATTGGTTTCATGAATTCTCCTCGTTGAGAAAGAGATCGTTCATCTCCGGGATCTTACTTGAGTATCTCCTTCAGCTGATTGACGAGCGATGCATCCATCTTGAACAACTGCGCGACGATTTTTTCAATCTCCGCGCCGGTTAACGGATCGGTATCGAGGCGCGACTTCTTGGCGTCGGCGAGGAATTCGGGATCTTTCATTGTTTCGACGAAAGCTGTCCGCAACATCTGTACGCGATCTTTAGGCGTGCCTGGGCCGACGGCATACGGCCGGGTAATCGCGGATGGATCATGGCCGCCGTATTTCAGCAACAATTTGCTGTTTTCGTTTGGGGCGAAATCGATCGCATTGGGCACCTTGGCGAGTTCGGGATGAGATTTGGCGTTGACTTGCAAGACGATCGCTACATTACCGGCATCGAGTCCCTGGCGCCAAATTGATTTGATCGATTCCCACTGCCAGCAGCCTCCCGCTACTTCGCCTGCCTCGGCGGCGAGCTTGACCTCGGCCGTTCCTTTATAGCCTGCAACCAGCTGGATCGGCAGCTTAAGCGCCGCGATCAACAGTCTGGCCGTATTGTAGGTCGTGTCGCCGGGCGCGACACCGCCGAGCTTCACCGGGGCCTTGGCGTTTCTTAGAGCATCGAACGTGGTAATGCCGCTTGTCTTATAGAACGCGCAGGCAACGTTATCTTGAGTCGGGATGCCGATATATTCGAATTTACGGGCATCGAATTCGATGCCGGGTTTACCGATCAACTGGTTGATCACCTGGTTGCCGTGAAAGTTGAGAATCGTGAGTCCGTCCGGCTTGGCGACGTTGTAGACGTGGTTGGCCGAAACAAGACTGGCGGCGCCGGGCATGTTTTCGACGACGACTCCCGGCTTGCCCGGGATATGTTTACCTAAGTGGCGTCCGATCAAGCGGGAATAGGTGTCAAAGCCGCCGCCGGCGGAGAAGCCGACGATAATGCGGATGGTTTTACCCTCATAAAACGGTGCTGCTGCATGGGCGGGCAGAACCAGTGCAACACACACTGCCGCTAGAGAAAAAACTCTGATAAGAACGTTTGCCATTCAATTAACTCCTTTTTCTAGGCTGTGCTAGCCCGCAAATTAAGTATCAAAAACGCGTTCCGAGTCAATGGTCGTGAAGCATTTCGGCGCGCAGTTGCGCTTCCCACTCGCGACCGCCTCCGGGGGACCACTGGCAGCCGACATCGCGGATTTCTCCGCTGTAACTGAACCTAGGCAGCTCCGCCAAGGCTCGCGAAAGCACCGCATGGCGGCGCGCGCTGTCGTGCGGCGGCCCGAAAGTGCGGCCGACCGGATGGTCGACAAACGCTGCGCGCGGCGGTGCGATCTTGCTCATGATATCGTATGCGGTCCCAATGACCAGCGTGGGAATGCCGCGCCCTTCGATGACATGCGCGATGAGACCGACGGTCTCATGACAGAAGGGTCAATAGGGAACGAGCAGGGCGATATCGACGCGCGCTGTGGCGAGCTCGTCGGCAAGCGCGGGTGCGAGGTCGTTTTGAATCTCCTGATGCCGGCGCACCCCGCCCATGAAGGAAAAGTGCCAGGGTGACAGTCCGCCAACACTTTTATCCGCAACCAATGCGGCTAGGGCGGTGCGCGGGAACACGATTTCCGGGTCCTGCCTCGGGACAGTGCCTATACCCGAATGGTGATCGATAATGATCGGACCGCTAGTTGGATCAGATGGCACGCGCCGGTAGCTCAAGTCTTCGCGCGGGATGAACGGCTCCTGATTTGCCAGACGGAGCGCAGCGCTGCTCAGCAGCGCGACGCGGGATTCGTTCAGCGGTTTTGTAATCGGACACCACGCTCGACGCTTAGGCGTCGCGATGACGCGCGGCGGCTTCGGCGCGGAGTTATGCGCCATGACGGGAAGATATTCAAAAGGCATGGGTCAAATCCTCGGTGAAGACACTACTTTAGTCGCGTGCCGCAATCAATCCGCGATTTCGAGCTAAGCTGGTGGCGCGCAGTGGGATATCGACAGGCGAGGTCAACAAGAGAACCGTCCCGTTGCATGATCCAAAGGCAGGTTTGTTCCTAACTAGATAGATGAGATGGCACTTATTTGTCGCAGCGAGACATCTTCTAACGCTGTCCCCATGGCAGCACAATGGTCTCGATCGGCGCCGGCAGTTCCAGTTTGGAGATTTTTAGCGCGGGAGTTTTCATCATCTTCACTCGCGTCAGACCTTGAGTGTATTGCTGAACGGCCTGCTCCCACCAGAAATGGTGCGGGATGACAATTTTCGGATTCACCAGTCTCGCCACCTCGCGCGCTTCGCTCGGGGTTACCGTGTAGTAGCCGCCGGCGATTGGGACCAGGAGAATATCGATCTTGCCCATCATCTTGAGTTGGTCGGGACCGAGCACGTGACCGAGATCGCCCAGATGCGCGATGCAGATATCGTCGATGCGAAAAACGAAGACGGCGTTTTTGCCGCGTTGCATGCCGCGGCTTTTGTCGTGATAGGCCGGCACCACGTACACCGACACATCGCGTATGGTCGTCGAAATTTTTTGCCAGTCGTCGCCTGCAGGCGTGAGGCCGTGCAGAATCACGGGCGTTCCGACCACCATGTGAACGGCGCTATGCGGGCCATGGCGATGACTGGAGGTTACGATATGAGTCGGCAATGTTGGGTGCGGCAGATCCAAAGCGCCGTGCGGGTCTGTAAGAACACGCGTGCCCTTCGATGAAGTGATTTCGAAGGTGGAATGGCCCAACCATTCAATCGTGACAGCGGGCGCCGCCGCGGCCGCCACTCGATAGATACGATTCTGGACAACCTCGAGCTCGTGGCAGAAACTCCAGGCAAGGTGAGGAGCCAGAATCCACAGGGCCGCGAGCAGCCATTTCAACGTCCCCACGTTATGTCGAATCAGCGGTAGTGACTGCATGGAAGCTTTCTGGTTTCTTGTTTCGAGCTTTCAGTTCACCCTGAAACCTGAAACGCGAAACCTAAATCAATCCCCATTTTCTTCTCATCCACCACTCCACGCTGAGCAATCCCAGCATAATGGCGAACGGCCAGACATTGCTCCAGAGCTTGATTTGTCGCTGTTCGACAATTTCCGAAGGCGCGATGCTTTCGAGGCGCGCGGCAATTCTTTCAAGCGCTTTGTCGTTCCAATCATCGATCGGAATATATTCGCCTTTGCTCGTTTCGGCGATTTGCTTCAAGAGTTCGAGGCGTGGCAGCCCGTCATCGGCTTCGCCGTAAGAATACGCTGCGGTGAAACTGGTCTTATCTCTGCCCAGCACTTTGCCGCCTAGGCTGGCCTCAGCTTCGACCCTGTAAGTGCCTTCCCGCGTCGGCGTGAACTCGCCGGCGTATTCGCCTTCCTCATTAGCCGCGGCGATAGGGATGACAATTGGCTCGCCCTCGGGACTGAACACGCGGAGCTGTATCGAGGCTTCGCGGGTCGGTGTGAAATCGTCTTTCAGCACCTGCAGTTTAATCACAGTCTTTTCACCGGGCTGAGAAGCCGGGATCGGCTGCAAACGCACTTGCTCGAAGGACGGTTCCTGCGCGAGCCAACGCACTGCTTGGCGCATCAGCTTCAAATGATTCTGTGGCGTTTCTTTGTTGCCGACGGCAATAAAATTCCAGCGCCAGGCGTCGTCGGTCATAAGCGCGAGAGTCCTGCCTTTTCCAAAGCGGCCGATGGCGAGCAGCGGCGTGCCGCTCGTTCCGTCGGGGCCGCCGGCGGTGAGCAGGGTCTCGCCGCGCACGCCGCGGACCTGGTTTATCCCGGTCAGCGGGGGGAGCTTGCGCCAAGCTTCTTCGTTCGCTTTCGGGTCGGAAAGCAGGCGAGTTATCGGATGTGCTTTGCCGGCAGGAGCCAAAGAAGCGTGTATGGCGCTGCGCGTTTCGAACGCGCCTTTCCCGTCGAGTTCGACCGGCAACACTTCGCGCAGCGCGCTGTCGCCGTAACCGCCGGCGTCGAACGCGCGCGTGCCGCCGAGCATCGCTAGGCCGCCACCGTCCCGGACAAAATCTTTCACACGATCCAGATAAACCGGATTGAAGTAAGCCCGGTGGGAGAAGTCATCGAAGAATATCACGTCAAAGTTCTTTAGCTCTTCGAGAAAAATATCATCGATGGGAAACGGGATCAGGCTCAACTGGCTTTCCGGCACATCCACCGTGTCAGTCGGGGTGCGCAGAAAAACGAACGAGACGAGCTCGATCAGCGGGTCCTGCTTCAGAGCCATCCGCAAAAAGCGATAATTCCATGCCGGCGACCCCGACAAGGTCAGGATGCGAATCTTGTCCCTTTGGACCTCGACTTTAAATTCCTTGTGATTGTTCGGTACGATTTGTTCGCCGGGTTGCGCTGGAATACTGACGGAAAAAGCGTGCGTGCCGAGCTCTTTCGGCATGAATGCGAGCGTTAGTTTTTGCTCGAACTGATCGCTGTCGATGGTGATGGGCCGGGAGGTAATGAGATTTTTGCCTCGATTGAAAAACAACGGCACTGTCTTGCCCTTCATGCCGGAGGCCTGGACCGTGAGGTCGATCTTGAACTCGCGGCCGCGAAAAGCAAACTCGGGCGCGCCGAGTTTCGAAATCCGCACGTCACTAAAGCCTTGGGTTTGACCGACGCCAACCGCAAACACGGGCACCGAGAGCGGAGCCATGCCGTCGAGCGATTTTCGTTCGCCGTTGGCGATGCCGTCGCTGAAGACCAGAATCGCGGACTGCGCCGTGCCGTCGCGCGCGGCGGCTTGCAACAATTCAATTAACCGTGTCCCACGATCTTGAGCGCGGATTGCGGCCAAGCTGCCGGGCGCGATGGGCTCCATGCTCGTGCCGAAGCGCGCGAGACGCAGATCGTAGTCGCGATTTAATTTCTCGAGCAGTGGTTCCGTGCCGCTGGTGAGTTTCTCGCGCACGGCGTCAAGCCGGCTCGGCGGCGTCTTCTCTCCGACAGGAGCCTGGGGGTCTGCCGGAAAACCCATGCTCTGCGAGCTATCAATCAGTACCGTCAACGGACGGCGCAGTTTTGTTGTCTTGCGATCGATCAGCGCCGGGCCGAAGAGAAAGAAAATCAGACCGGCGTAGACAACCGCGCGGAGCAAGGTAAGAAAAATTGTCTGACCGAGCGGCAGCCGTTGCCTGAGCCCGAGGAACTGCAGCAGGAGCAGCGCCGCGATTGCGATCGTCGCGAGCGTGATCAGCCACAACGGCAGCGTGCCTATAAGATAAAAATCTTGCATGAATTATTGGGTGAGCCGCCGGCGGATGAATGGGACGTGGATCAAGTCTTCTTTATAGTTCTCGGTCATCGCATAAAGAATTAGATTGATACCCAGGTGAAAAGCGTCCCGGCGTTGTGCCTCGCCGCCGGGAGTGCACGCGTTGGTCCATTTTCCCGTCTGATCGCGCTCCCAGGCGCCGCCGAGATCATTTTGGCAGTAGATCACCGGCATGGAGCTGCCGATGCTGATACCGTCGAGCGTCGGGCTAATGATGCGCACGCCGCCGATGCGGCGTAGCAGGTAATAACTGCGCAGCGAAGCATGACCGGGCGGAATCCGCTTGAATTCATTTCCCGGAAAAACCCGCTGCATTTCGCGCCGCACCGCTTTATCAAAGCCATAGCCTTGCTGGCCAAGCGCGTCATCGATCAACATAAAGCCGCCGTAACTGAGAAAGCGGCGCAGGTTTTCGACTTCCTCTTGAGAGAACGGCTCGAATTCGTATCTCCCGGTGAGATAGAGGAAGGGATAATTGAACAGATCGCGATCGATCAGCGTCACCTCATGACGCGCGGCGTCGGCTTCGACGCTGGTGCGCGCCATCAGCTCCTCCATCAACGGCGTGACCGACAGCGGATGCGGGTTCCAATCGCCGCCGCGATATTTGATTTGCGAAAAGACAAACTGCACACGCCGCTTTTCGTCGGCCGCAACCGCTCGCTCGATGCGTGGCAAGAGTCCTACGCCGAGCAAACCATGCGAAAGCACCTGAATGAACTTGCGGCGATTCATAAAAAACAGTGTACCGGCTACACGTGCGCTGAAGAAAGATTCCTCACTTCCGCTCGGAATGACGACGATGACAGACTTGTCATCGCGAAGCCTCTTCACAAATTGATAAAGACCAAAGACTTCGACTCAGCGAAACGTGGCATTGGTTTCTAAAAGCGTTGTCCTAACCAGCCCTCCAGCAGCAAAGTCACAATCAGCAACGCCAGCAGGGGAAGCGCTAGATCGGTGCGAGTGCCGCCCTTTTTCAAAGCTTCGATCGGAATAACCTCGGCGCGAATTGGCGCAAGCTTGGCCTGCAGTTCGCTCTCGCTGATTTCTTCCAGGCGCGATTCGAGAAAGGGCGGGTTGACGGCATAGATTTGCGGCGTCCCCGATCCTTTTACCGCGCCGGCAGGGAGCGAAAGACGGTAAATGCCGGCGCGATCGTTATCTGTAATGGTCGCCGAAGCACGATCTTTTTGGCCGACGATCGGTACCTCGGTATCCTGCTTGTTGGGATTCGTTACGTGCAGGCTCTTGCCGACAAATTCAGGCGGCAATGAAATTTCTTTCGCGGTGTTGACGGGGGTGCCGCCGTCCAAATAGCCGCGCTTGGCGCCGGCTAAATATTGCCCCAACGATTGCACCAAAGGCAGATAGGCGGTCTTTAACGGCAGATCGCTCCAATCACGATCCGCGCTGGTTGTCACCAATATCACTCGCCCCGCGCCAACTTTTTGCTCTAAGATAAGAGGATCACCGTTGGCGAGCGAGATCAGAGCCGTCTTGCCGCGCGGGCTCGCGCGGACGTAACCCCAAACGCGGCCCGACTTGAGCGAGTCGCTGAGAATCGGGTCAGTAAAAATCTGCAAGGCCGGATGCCCGAGGTCAAATTTATCGATCTTTTCGCTGTTCGATTCCGGGCCGGTTTTTTTCTCGCGCAGATCCGCCGGCAATGTTTGCGCGAATTTCTGGTTATAAGTCTCCGGCTGGATCTTATCGCCGCTGAAGATTAGTAAACCACCGCCCTGTCGGATAAAATTCTGCAGCTTGGCGGCAAAAGCATCCGGCAGCGTGGCAACATTGCAAAGAAAAACGACTTGATAGGCATCCAGGGCGGCGCTGTTGAGCGCGTCGGGGACGATCACGGTCGGCAAGAACAGTGATGAGCCCTGCTCACCGGCTGGATTTAACGCGCGGCTGAGAAAAAAACTCTCGCTCTGAACGAGCGAAGTCTGCGGATCGCCGTCGACAACGAGCACCTTGAGCTTGTCCTGGGCTTCGAGCGTAAAGCTGGCGACGGCGTTGCCCGCAAGGCCATCTTTCTTGAGGCTTATCTGGCCCGTGTGCGCGCCGGCTTGGCCGACCCGCGTTTGGAAACTCACCGACGTTTCGCCTTTAGGTCGCACGGTGGCGAGCTTTTGCTCTTTATTTTGTCCGTCGATGCTGAGTTGCACGAGCACGTCATTGATTTCCTTGTCGCCGAAATTGCTTAATGTCGCTTCGATTTGCAGCGGTAGGTTTACGCCGACGGCCTGGCTGCCTAGCCGGATCTCTTTGATGCTGCCGTTGAGCGGTTGCTCTTTTCTGCCGACGCGGATCAATTTAACCGGGATCGATGGATCGACTCGTTTCAGCCCCGCGACGGAAAATTGATCCCAGCCGGTCAATCCCATATCCGTGATTAAGCGAATCTCCTTTTGGCCGGCGGGCTCGTTTAAAAGCTCATAGGCTTTTTCAAGCGCCGCGGTGAGATTCGCCGTGCCATCGGCGATCCCGATGGCGTCGAGCTCTCTTGTGAGCACGTCCTTTTGGCTCTTGAGGCGCACGTTTTCTTTTGCCGTGATGTTGGTCGGCAAGAGCGCCGCGCGGTCGTCGTCATTTAGAGCCGAAATCAGCAGCCGGGCCGCATCTTTGGCTTGTTTGAAGCCGTTGCCGTCGCCGCTCCAGGTCATGCTAAGGGAATTGTCCAACAGCACGACGAGCGAAACCGGGCCGCCGCCGGCGAAGAGTCCTGCGCCGGTTTGAAAGATCGGATTGGCGAGCAAGAGCACGAGAAAAACGACGGCAAGTGTTCTTAGCGCCAGCAGCAGCCAGTGGCGCAATCGGTAACTGCGCGAGATGCGTTTTTGCGAGAGCAGAATGAAGCGCACCGCCGGAAACTGGATGCGCTGCAATTTACGGCGATTTAACAGATGAATTAAAATCGGCAGCGAGGCGGCTAGCAAACCGATCAAGAACGCCGGGTAGAGAAAGAAAACCGACATGCTTTGCTCAACCCCTCCAGCTCAAGTAACTCGCCAGAGCCTGATCGAGCGGTGTCGCTGTCGAAATCAGCTGATAGTCGATGGCATTGTCGTGGCACTGCTTGCGCATGTCGGCGATGAATTCGTTGATGACCTGCTGATAAGTCGTGCGGATCGTGCGCGGATCGGTAATCACCCGCAGGTTGGCGGCTTCCAGATCCTCAAACAAAATATTGCCGTCGAACGGCAAGTTGAGCTCGGCGGGATCCATCAAGTGAAAGACGATGACATCATTGCCTTTGAAGCGAAACTGGCGCAGGCCTTTTACAATCTGCGCCGGTTCGTCGAGCAGGTCGGAAACTAGAATGATCAGTCCGCGCCGTTTGATCTGTCCGGCGATGTCCTCAAGAATTTTGCCGACATTGGTTTTCCCGCCCGGCCCGCGATTTTCCAGAGCGTAAAGGATCTGCGTCAAGTAATCGCGCTTGGCTCGCGGCGGAATAAAGGCTTCGACGCGATTGGAAAAGGTGACCACGCCGGCAGCATCTTGTTGCTTTAGGATCAGATAAGCGAGCGAAGCCGTAAGCGTGCAGGCGTAGTCGAACTTTGTGATCCCATCGGAGGCATAATTCATCGATGCGCTGGCGTCGACCAGCAGATACGCGCGCAGATTGGTTTCGTCTTCGTACTCTTTGATGAAGTAGCGGTCGAATTTTCCCAGCGCCTTCCAATCAATTCGACGAATCTCATCGCCCGGCGAGTACTCGCGGTGCTCTTCGAATTCGACGCTGAAGCCCTTGGCGCGGCTCTTGTGCACGCCCGACATCAGCCCTTCGACCACCCAGCGGGCGCGCAGCGCAAGATTGGAGATGCCTGCCAGGACCTTGGGATCAAAATAATTTTTTCGGCCGTCGGCCATGCGTCATTCAAAATA
>Ga0209974_10000388_pt1 | contig 14607 bp, 16 predicted proteins | sample InoplaM3SPM_FD_187592 | JGI IMG/M metagenome (GOLD analysis project Ga0209974, IMG submission 187592) | Arabidopsis thaliana rhizosphere microbial communities from the Joint Genome Institute, USA, that affect carbon cycling - Inoculated... | ecosystem: Host-associated > Plants > Roots >...
CTGATCCAGCGCTCGGAAACGGAGCTGCTGAAAACGCCGAACCTCGGCCGGAAGTCGCTGAACGAGATCAAGGAAGTGCTCGCGTCGCGCGGACTCTCGCTCGGCATGCGGCTCGAGAACTGGCCGCCGGCGGGACTCGACCGCCCATGAATAGTGCACCCCTACTTTTCATGGTAGGGCGAGCTGAAAAATGGCGGGCAAAGCCCGACGATTTTCGGTAGAACTGCAAGGAAGAGCGTATGAGACACCGCCACGGGTTACGAAAACTGAATCGCACGAGTGCGCACCGCCTCGCGATGCTGCGCAACATGACGAACTCGCTGTTCACGCACGAGGCGATTCGCACGACGCTGCCGAAGGCCAAGGAATTGCGGCGTGTCGCCGAGCCGTTGATCACGCTGGGCAAGAACCCGACGCTCGCGAATCGCCGGCTCGCATTCGATCGCCTGCGTGATCGCGAGGTCGTCACCAAGCTCTTCGACGAACTCGGCCCTCGCTTCAAGGCACGCCCGGGCGGCTATCTGCGCATCCTGAAATTCGGCCATCGCCAGGGCGACGCAGCACCGATGGCGCTGATCGAACTCGTCGATCGTCCGGAAGCCACCGAAGAAGAGGCGCAGGCGGCCTGAATCAATTTCCGTTCGTTGCAAAATCGTCCGGGCCGCGTGCCCGGTTTTTTTTGCGCGGTCGATTGCCGCGACGGGCGGGCGCGGCAAACCGTGTAGCATGCATCCATGCCCGACACTGTTCTCGTCACCGGCGGCGCCGGCTTCCTGGGATCGCACATCGTCGTCGAACTGGCGCGTACGGGCTTCGCGCCCATCATCCTCGACAACTTCAGCAACAGCACGCCCGCGATTCGCTCGCGCCTCGAGGCGCTCGGCGGTCGACCCGTTCCGAGCATCAACGCAGACGTCCGCGATGTCGTGGCGTTGCGCGCGGCGTTTCACGATCATCCGATCACGGCCGTCGTGCACTGTGCCGGGCTCGAGAACGTCGCCGAGTCGGAAGCGCGGCCGCTTGCGTACTACGACATCAACGTGGGTGGCACGCTCGCGCTGATTGAAGTGATGGGCGAGGCTGGCGTCGCCACGCTGGTCTTCAGTTCGGCAGCGAGCGTGTATGGCGATGCGACCGACCTTCGGCTCGCAGAAGACACACCGCTGCAATCGGCGAGCGTGTATGGGCGCACGAAGCGTGTGGTCGAGGATTTCCTGCGCGATCTCGCGCGGGCGAACGCCAACTGGCGCATCGGCATCGTGCGCAAGTTCAATCCCGCGGGCGCGCACTCGTCGGGCATGATGGGCGAGGCGCCGCGCGGACGCTCGACCCACCTGTTCGCGCAGCTATGCCGCGTCGCCGCAGGCGAGTCGAGCGAACTCGTCGTTCATGGCGATGACTGGGATACGGCGGACGGCACCGGCGTTCGCGACTTCGTCCACGTGCAGGACCTCGCCGACGGATTCGTCCGCGTGCTCAAGTACGTGCTCGCGAAGCCGGGCACGCTTACCGTGAATCTCGGCAGCGGCCAGGCGACGTCCGTGTATGCCGCGGTTGCGGCGTTCGAGCGCGCCTGCGGCCGTTCGGTTGCGCGCGTGATCGGCCCGCGCCGGCCGGGCGACGTTGCAGGAAGCTGCGCGGACATCACGCGCGCGGCGGCGCTGCTGGACTGGCGTCCTACGCGCGATCTCGATGCGATCTGCGCCGATTCCTGGAGATGGCAAAAGAACGGCGGGCGTTACTGAGGCGGAGCCTCGCCGCGGTCGAGTCCCTCCTCTTTTTTGCACGACGTCAGCGCAAGCAGCCGATCGTCCGGGCCGATCAGTGCACGCAATGGCGAGCAGTGCCCCTCGCGGCACAGCTCGTAACCGCGCGGCAGCTCGCTGTTGCGAATGTAGATTTTTGGGAGCGGCGCGAGATTCGGCCGGTAATGCCACATGCCGTTTGCGAGCGTTGCGTCGGGCGGCATTTCCATTCCGGCGCCCGTCCCTTTGATGCGCGCCTCGGTGAGGAGCAGTCCGTCGCGCGTGGCGACGTAATCTTCCTCCCAGCGGATCTTCTCCACCGTGTGATCCCAGGCGAGCGTGATGCGATCCGGCAGCGCGACGAGCAGCGTCGAGGACATCGCCACGACGAGGCAGATTGCCATGTTCAACGCTGCCGTCGACGCGACGCGTCGTCAGGGGCGCCTACTTCAGGAGGCCGATTTCGCGGAAGTACCGCGCAGCACCGGGATGCAGGGCCACGGGGCGGCTGACGAGCGCCTTGTCGCGGCTTATCGAGCGCGCGGCGAGGCTCGATGCCTGGATCTCGGGCAGATGCGCATAGAACTGCTTCACCATTTCGTACACGAGGCCTTCGGGTACTTCGCTGTGCGTGACGAGAAAGTTGTTGAGCGCCGCCGTCGGCACCGCAGCGGTCTGTCCGGCGTACGTATTCGCGGGAACGGTGATCGGCGTGAACGCGCCGTGCGTTTTCTCGATCAGCTCCGGTGGAATGGGAACGATGTCGATGGGAACGCTTGAGGCGAGCTCCCGCACGGCCGCGACGCCGAGCCCGGCGGAAATGAGCGCGGCATCGAGCTGGTTGTCCTTCATCAGCACGACGGCCTCGGTGTAAGCGCTGTAGTCGACGCGCTTGAGATCGGCGTAGCTCATGCCCGCCGCGCCGAGCAGGACGCGCGCATTCAATTCGTTGCCGCTGCGCGCCGCGCCGACCGAGAATCGCTTGCCCTTGAGATCGCTGATCGATCGTATCTTGGCGCTCCTGAGCGCAACGAGGTGCAGGTAGTTCGGATAGATGGCGGCCACCATCCGCAGCCGGTCGCGCGAGCTCGGGAAGCCCGCTTCGACGTTGCCCTTGACCGCATCGGACATCACGTCCCCCTGGCCGAACGCCAGCACGCCTCGGCGCTGCTGAAGCAGGTTGAAGTTCTCGACCGACGCCTGCGTCGATTGGACGGTCACCTTCGCATTCGGAATCGTGGCTTCGTAGATCTTCGCGAGCGCAATGCCGAGCGGGTAGTAGACTCCGCTCGTTCCGCCGGTCAGGATAACGATCTCCGTTTCCGCCCGCGCCGGGGCCACCAGCATCAGTGTCAGAAGCGATGTCAGAACGAGTAGCCGGCGCATCATTGGCCTCCGTTGCGTGCGAGCGCAGGAATTCTAGCGCAGCGAACGCGATGCGCGTTGGCGTCGGGCCGCGATCGAATCGTTCGGCGTCGCGACCGTGCGGGCGGTCTTCGACGGGCACGAGGAGCACGGGCGCATGCTGAATCGCCTGTCGATCAACCTCAAGGTGTTCGTCGCGCCGCTGGTCGTGCTGCTCTTGTTCGTCGCGGTGTCGGTTGCGGCCATCGTCGTCCTGCGCGAGCAGGGAGCGGCGTTCCGCGATGTCGTCGGCGGTGCGTTCGACGCCGCCACGACGACGAGCCGGCTGACGCAAACGGTGTCGGGCATCCATTCCGACGTCCTCAGGCACCTCGACGTGATGCGGCTCGAGCAGGATGCGGAGAGCCTCAAGGCGTTGCGCGAGACACTCGATACTCGCTTCGATCAGGCCGAAGGAATGCTCCAGGTGCTGGAAGCAAACTCCTATTCGCTCGATCCTGACCTGTTGCACAACGTCGCCGATTTCCTGACGATCTATCGGGTGGTGGCGACCAAGGTTGCCCAGAGCGAGACGCTCAATCCGACGCTCGTAAGCACGCTGATCGCGCACCACCAGCAGCTCGAGGCGTATCTCGACGAGCTTGCAAAGGTGACGATCAAATCCGCCAAGGACAAGCAGCAGCAGACGGCCGTATCGGTCCAGCGGGCGATGAATCTGCTGGCCATCGCGACATTCGGCGGCGTGCTGTTTGCGATCGTCGCAACCTGGTTCATCGGCCGCGCCATCTCGAGGCCGCTGTCCGAGATGACGCAGGTGATGTCCCGGCTGGCGGCCGGCGAACAGGGCATCCGCATCCCGGCGATCGACTCGCGCGACGAGGTGGGATCGATGGCGCGCGCGGTGGAGGTATTCAGGCAGCACAGCGTCGAATTGCACCGCCGCGAGAGCGAGCTCGCCCAGATGGTCGATCGGCTTGCGGTCCTGCGCGATCGCGCAGACGAGGCGAGTCGTGCGAAGAGTGCGTTTCTCGCGAACATGAGCCACGAACTTCGCACGCCCCTGAACGCGCTGATCGGATACTCGGAAATGCTCTACGACGGGCTTTACGGAAGGCTGCCGGACAAGGCGCGTGACCCGGTGGGCCGCATGCAGGCCAACGCAAAGCACCTGCTCGGCCTCATCAACAACGTTCTCGACCTCTCGAAGATCGAGGCCGGGCAGTTCGCGCTTCACCTCGACGATTACTCGATGTCCGGCATCGTGGAGGCGGTCGTCAGCGCCACCGAATCATTGTCGCAGGCGAAGCACCTGACGCTTGCAAGCGATGCCCCGCGCACGCTGCCCCGCGGCCGTGGCGACGAGCAGCGCCTCATGCAGGTGCTGCTGAATCTCGTCGGCAACGCGATCAAGTTTACGGAGACGGGCGGAATCCGAATCACCGTCCGCGCGGTGAACGGCGAGTTCGACGTAGCGGTTGCCGATACCGGTCCCGGCATCGCCGAAGCGCACCGCAAGAGTGTCTTCGAGGAGTTCCAGCAAGTGGATTCGTCGACGACGCGCCAGAAAGGCGGCAGCGGCCTGGGATTATCGATCGCCAAGCGAATCGTCGAGCTGCATGGCGGCCGCATGTATCTCGAATCGGAGGTCGGCCGCGGATCCACCTTCGGATTCGTGATCCCGATCCGGTGCGCCGAGCATCCCGTCGTCGAGGCCCAGCATGCGCATACTGATCGTTGAAGACACCGAAGACAACCGCACGATCCTTCGCGATCTCTTTCAAAGCGTCGGGTACACGGTCATCGAGGCGACGACCGGCGAGGAAGGCGTCGCCGCGGCAGAGCGGGAGCGGCCGGACCTCATTCTGATGGATATCCAGCTGCCGATCATCGATGGATACGAGGCGACGCGCCGAATCAAGGCGATTTCCGGTCTCTCGCGGATACCGGTCATCGCCGTGACCAGTCATGCGCTTACCGACGACGAGCGCAAGGCGCGCGCTGCGGGATGCGACGACTACGTTGCGAAACCCTTCAGTCCGCGGGCGCTGCTCGCGAAGGTACGCAAGTACGAAAGCTGAATGCGCGAACCGGCTCGCATTCTCGTCGTCGACGACAATCCCAACAACGTCGACATTCTGAAGACTCGCCTCGAAAGCCACGGCTACGAGGTGATCACCGCAGCAGACGGCACGAGCGGGCTCGCGCGCGCGACCGACGACGCACCGGACCTCATTCTGCTCGACGTGATGATGCCGGGGATCGACGGGCTCGAGGTTTGTCGTCGGCTCAAGGCGGATCGCAGCGGACCGTTCACGCCGATCATCATGATCACGGCGCGCTCCGAAGCGAAGGACGTGATCGCGGGTCTCGAAGCCGGTGCCGACGAATACCTCGCGAAACCGGTCGACCATGCGGCGCTCGTTGCGCGCGTGGCGTCGATGCTGAGGATCAAGAAGCTCCAGGAGACTGTCGAAAGGCAGCGTGCCGAAATCGCCCGGTGGAACGAGCAGCTCCGGCACAAGGTCGACGACCAGGTGGCCGAGCTCGATCGGCTAGGGCGCCTGAAAGGTTTCTTTTCCCCCCAGCTCGCCGAGGCCATCGTTTCTGCGGGCGCAGACGAGCTGCTGCGTCCGCACCGCCGCGAGGTCACCGTCGTCTATCTCGACCTTCGCGGCTTCACGACGTTCACCGAATCGGCCGAGCCCGAAGAGGTGATGGCCCTGCTCGCGCAGTACCACGCGCTGGCCGGCAAGCTGATCACGCACCGTCAAGGCACGATCGAACATTTCGCGGGCGACGGCATCATGGTGCTGTTCAACGACCCGTTGCCGCTTCCCGACGCCACGCACGAGGCGCTGCGAATGGTCGTGGCGCTGCGCGAGCAGTTTGCCGCGCTGCGCGCGGAGTGGCGGCGGCGCGGCTACGACCTCGACCTCGGCTCCGCGCTCGCAGTCGGCTACGCGACGCTCGGGACCGTCGGTTTCGAAGGGCGGCGCGACTACGCCGTGATCGGCACCGTGGCCAATCTGGTGGCGCGACTCTGCGCGGAGGCGAAAGGAGGGCAGATCCTCACGGACCGCCGCTCGCTGGCTCGCATCGAGGACGTGTCGCTCGTCGAGCCGGTGGGAATGTTGACGTTGAAGGGTTTTGCGCGGCCGGTGGACGTATTCAACATCGTCGGGCTTCGCGAAGGAGCCTGACCGAACTTCGCCCGGTTAAGGACGTCAGCGCGCGGCCTGCACCTGCGGCACCTTCCGGTAGCGTTGCAGCTCGTCCGCGAGCCATGCGCCCGACAATGCGTCCGTCTTGCCGCATTTCACGTGGTACGGCTCGCCGGACATGCTGCTGCCCGTCGCCAGGTACTTGATGAATTCCTCGGCCGACCCGATGCGGCTGCCAACGAACCGGTACTTGCCGGCGAGATGCTCGCGCGCCTTGTCGGCCGGATACTCGGTTCCGTTGCGCACGAAAACGCAGGACGACGTCCCGACGAACTCGAGCAGGTGCTCGATTTCGGCCTTGGCGGCCGTTTCGGGCGTTGCCGCGGCGGCTTGGGAAAGGGCGAGAGTCGCCATCGCGGCGGCGGCGAGCAGGGCAGAGCGAAGGCGGCAGGACGTCATCGAGGATTTTCTTTCGCGATTGTAAGGAGTAACGCGCTTCCGACCGGCGGCTGGGCGATCGGTTCCCATGTGGCGCCTGGCGCGCGCCAATCAAGCGCGTTTTCCACCCGATTTCGTGGAACGCTCGTCCATGGGGCCCGACTCCCTCACTGACGGCGCCGCAGTTTGAACCTGCGTTCGTGGAACGTGCGTGCAACCGCAGGTCATGCCGCCTTCAGCGCCTCGACGCGGATCTGCTCGGTCAGCTGCGCCTTCAGCGCCGAGAATTCCGGCGACGTCTTGACCGTGTAATGGCGCGGGTGGGCGAGCGGCACGGGCACTTCGGCCTTGACGCGTCCCGGTCGCGCCGACATCACGAGCACGCGATTCGCCATGAAGATCGCCTCCTCGATGTCGTGCGTGACGAACAGCACCGTCTTGCGCTCGCTTTCCCAGATGGACAGCAGCAGCTCCTGCATCAGCGCGCGCGTCTGGTTGTCGAGCGCGCCGAAGGGCTCGTCGAGGAGCAGGATCCGCGGCTCGTTGGCGAGCGCGCGCGCGATCGCTGTCCGCTGCTGCATGCCGCCGGACAGCATCTTCGGGTAGTGCCGCTCGAATCCGCGCAGCCCCACTTTGTCGATGTAATGCGCGGCGATTTCCGCCTGCTGTGCCGCCGGCATTCCTTTCTCGCGCAGCCCGAAGCAGATGTTCTGGACCACCGTCAGCCACGGAAACAGCGTGTAGCTCTGGAACACCATGCCGCGATCCGCGCCGGGCGCGGAGACGGCGCGGCCGTCGAGTTCGACGCGACCGCTCGATGGCGCATCGAGTCCTGCGACGATGCGCAGCAGCGTGCTCTTGCCGCATCCCGATGGACCGAGGATCGTGATGAAGTCGTTGTCGGCGACCGCGATCGATGTGGGCAGAAGCGCCTGCGTCGGCGGCCCGCCGCGAACCCCGGGGAACGTCCTCGAAACGTCGTCGATCGCAAGCACGCTCACGCGGCCGACGCCTCGAAAGGAGCGCGCGAACGCGCAGCATACGGTGGCAGCGCCGCGTTCAAGTCGTCGCCCACGGGTACAGCGCGCGATTCGCCTGCTTGAAGCCGAGGTCGGACACGAGCCCGATGATGCCGATCAGGATGATGCCGAAGATGATCTGGCCCGTGTTGAGCAAGGCCTGGCTGTCGGTGATCATGTGACCGATCCCGCTCGACGCGCCGATCAGCTCGGCGACGATCACGTACGTCCACGCCCACCCCAGCACGAGCCGCAACGTTTCTGCGATCGCCGGCGCGGAACTCGGCAACAGCACGCGTCGCACGATGCCCCGTGCATTCGCACCGAGCGTGTACGCGGCTTCGACCAGATCGCGCCGCGTCGATCCGACGGTCACTGCGACCATCAGCACGATCTGGAAAAACGAGCCGATGAAAATGACGAGGAGTTTCTGCAGCTCGCCAATGCCGGCCCACAGGATCAGGAGCGGAATGAACGCGGACGCCGGCAGGTAGCGCGCGAACGACACGAACGGTTCGAAGAACGCCTCGATCGGCTTGTACGCACCCATCGCAATGCCGAGCGGCACGCCGATCGCGGCGGCGAGGATGAAGCCGCCCAGCACGCGCCAGATCGTGATGCCGACGTCCTTGGCGAAGCCGAACTGCGTGAACAGCAGCCAGCCTTCATGGACCATCGTCAGCGGATCGGCGAGAAAGGTCCGCGACACGAACCCGCCGAACGTCGCGATGCTCCACACGAGCACGAACAGCACGAAGAACGCGAGCCCAAGCGCGAGCTTGCGCGCGGGAGCGACCGCCCTGAGCGGCGTCATGCGCGTGCTCGCGCCGCCGCCGTCGAACGCATCGCGACGCGCACGGGTTGCGCCGTTCCCGTGCGCGCTCCGGGACCGCTACTTGATGAACTGCGTGTCGTAGAGCGTCTTGATGTCCGGCTCGGCCTTGATGATCCCGATTTCCTTCAGCAGGTCCGCTGCTTCCTTGCTGAATTGCTGCAGTTCGCCGTTGAAGAATTTCTGGTTGGCCGCCTTGTCCTGCCAGCGCAGGTATTTCGCCGAGGCGCCGAACTGCTCGCCCGACTGCTTGACGTCGGCGCCCATGATCTCGTAGCTCTTGTTGGGGTCCTTCTGGATCATCGCGATCGCCTCGAAGTAGCTGTCCGCGAGCGCTTGGGCGGCCTTCGGGTTCTCCGACAGGAACTTCGGCGTGCAGCCGAACGTATCCATGATCATCGGGTAGTCGAGCGTCGTTGCGATGATCTTGCCCGACTGCGGTGCGGCGCGCACCGTCGACAGGTAGGGCTCGTACGTCATCGCCGCGTCGTTCTGGCCAGCGACGAACGCCTGCGCCGCGGGCCCCGGCTCCAGGTTGACGACGGTGACGTCCTTGACCGACAGTCCGTTCTTCTTCAGGAACCATGCGAGCGTGAAATACGGCGCCGTGCCCGGCGCCGATGCGGCAACCGTCTTGCCCTTGAGATCGGAAATCTTCGCGATGTTGTTGCGCACGACCATCCCGTCGGCGCCGTAGCTCTTGTCCATCTGGAAGATCTGCTTCGTCGCGACGCCGTTCGCATTCCAGACGACCCACGTTTCCACCGTCGTCGCGGCGCACTGCACGTCGCCCGAAGCGATCGCGAGGTGCCGATCCTTCTGCGGAATCTTCTTCATGTCGACGTCGAGGCCGTGCTTCTTGAAAATACCGGCCTCCTTCGCGAGCGTGAGCGGCGCAAAACCTGTCCATCCCGAATAGCCGATCGCGACCTTCGTCTGCGCCGATGCGGGCATCGCGGCAATGCCGAGCGCGATGGCGGCGGCGATCGATGTGAACGCGTGCATGTCGTCTCCCCGTGGTGTCGAACGGCCGCATTATGCGTCATCCGGAACGCAGGCGGCACGCGGCGATGCACGCCTCGGGCGCACGGTTACAATCGGTCGACGCAGGTCGTTGGCTCGCTGCTCCTGCCCGACGTGCGTTTGCAAAAACCGTCGCGATGAAATCGTTCCACGCGCCCGCCGCGCTCCTGCCGAACGGATGGCATTCCGACGTCGCGATCGTCGTCGACGACGCTGGTCGCATCGACCGCGTGGAATCGCGGCCGCATGCCGTCGGCGACGAGCGCCTTGCCGGCCCCGTCATTCCCGCGATGCCGAACCTGCATTCGCATGCGTTTCAGCGCGCGATCGCCGGTCGCACCGGCGTGCCGTCGCCGCATCGCGACGATACGTTCTGGACGTGGCGGCAGGCGATGTACACGGCCGTCGATCGCCTCGACGCCGATGCCTTCGAAGCGATCGCCGCACAGGCGTACGTGGAGATGGCGAAGGCCGGGTACGCGTCGGTGGGCGAATTCCATTACGTGCACCACGATCCGCGCGGCAAGCCCTACGCGAATCCCGCCGAGCTTGCGTTGCGCATCGTTGCGGCAGCCGCCACGACCGGGATCGCGCTCACGCTTCTCCCGGTGTTCTATGCGCACGGCAACTTCGGCGGCGCTGCCACCGACCCGCTGCAGCGGCGCTTCGTACATAGCCTGTACACGTTCGAAAAGCTCTTCGATGCGCTGCGCAGCGGCGCCAATGCGGGTGGCTACACGCTCGGCATCGCGCCGCACAGCCTGCGCGCCGTGACGCCCGAGGAGCTCGAGAAACTGCTGCGCTTCGCGCCGGTCGATGTGCCGGTCCACATCCATGCCGCCGAGCAGACCCGCGAAGTCGACGAATGCTTTGCGTGGAGCGGATTGCGTCCCGTCGAGTGGCTGCTCGCGCACGCGAACGTCGACGCGCGTTGGTGCCTCGTGCATGCGACGCACATGGTCGACCGCGAAGTCCTGGCGCTCGCGCGCAGCGCTGCAGTCGCCGGCCTCGAGCCTTCGACGGAGGCCGATCTCGGCGACGGCGTCTTCAGCGGCGAGGCGTACCTGCAGGCTGGCGGACGCTTCGGCGTCGGCACCGACTCGAACACGATGATCGACCCCTTTGGCGAGGTGCGACAACTCGAGTGGGCGCAACGGCTGCGGGTTCGGCGACGGAACGTGTTGACGGGCGAAACGCGCGAGCCCGTGGGTCGCACGCTGTGGGAAAGGGCCGCGCGCGGCGGCGCGCAAGCGCTGGCACAACCGGCAGGCGTGCTGGCGTCCGGTTCGCGCGCAGACCTGATCGTGCTCGACGTCGACGAACCCGCGCTCGCCGAGCAATCCATCGAGTACGTGCTCGACGCGGCGATCTTCGGGCCATGTCGCAGGCCTGTGCGCGACGTGATGTGCGGCGGCCGCTGGATCGTTCGGGAAGGCCACCATCCGCGCGAGCAGGACGTGCTGCGTCGCTACCGCGCAGCATTGGCGCGGATCGACATCGGTGCTGCGACGCCGTGAGGTGCGATCGGTGATGTTCGACGCGCTCCTCACGCATGTTCGACTCGCGACGATGCGCGAGGCGCGCGGCTACGCATCGATCGACGATGGCGCGATCGGCATTCGCGATGGCGTGATCGGCTGGATCGGCGGGCGCGACCAACTGCCGCGGGACGCGCATGCGACGACGATGATCGATGGCGGCGGTCGCTGGGCCACGCCGGGCCTCGTCGATTGCCACACCCATCTCGTCTATGCCGGCAACCGGGCGAACGAATTCGAGCAGCGGCTCGAAGGCGCGACGTACGCGGAAATCGCGGCAGCTGGCGGCGGCATCCGGTCGACCGTCGCCGCAACACGTGAGGCCAGCGCGGAGTCGCTCGCCATCGCCAGTGCCGCGCGCCTCGATGCGATGGCGAAGCAGGGCGTGACGACGGTCGAGATCAAATCGGGCTACGGACTCGATACGCCGAACGAGCTCAAGCAATTGCGCGTTGCCCGCATGCTCGGCGTGACCTGCGGCGTCGCCGTGCGCACGACGCTGCTCGCGGCACACGCATTGCCTTCCGAGTTTGCCGATCGCCCCGATGCCTACATCGACTACGTCTGCAACGACACGATCCCTGCCGCCGCGCGCGAAGGCATTGCCGATGCGGTCGATGCGTTCTGCGAAACGATTGCGTTTACCGCTGCGCAGACGCGCCGCGTGTTCGAAGCGGCACACGCGCACGGCCTGCCGGTCAAGCTGCACGCGGACCAGCTTTCCGATGGCAGCGGGGCCGCGCTCGCCGCGTCGTTCGATGCGCTCTCCGCCGATCACCTTGAATTCACCAGCGAAGCCGGCGTCGTCGCACTGGCGCGCGCGTCGACGGTGGCGGTTCTGCTGCCGGGCGCTTTCTACGCGCTGCGCGAAACGCGGATGCCGCCGATCGGGGCATTGCGCGCGCACGGCGTGCCGATCGCGATCTCGACCGACTGCAATCCGGGAACGTCACCCGCGACGTCGCTGCCGCTGATGCTGAACATGGCGTGCACGCTGTTTCGGCTGACGCCGAGCGAGGCGCTCGCAGGCGTCACGCGGCACGCGGCGCGGGCGCTCGGTTATTCCGATCGCGGGACGCTCGATGTCGGCCAGCGCGCCGACATCGCGGTCTGGGACATCGCCGAACCGGCGGAGCTCGCGTATCGGATCGGCGGCGAAGCCTGTGCCGCCGTGATCCGTGATGGTCGCATCGTCCGGGGATCGCTCGAATGCTCCTCTGGCAATTGACCCGCGGCGATTCACCGTTGCTCGTGAGCGTTCCTCACGCCGGGCGGCATATTCCCGACGCCATCGCCTTGCGCATGACCGCGCGGGCGCTCGACGTGCCCGATACCGACTGGCATGTCGACGAACTGTACGCGTTCGTGCCGTCGACCGGCGCAACGCTCGTCGTCGCGACGCATTCACGCTACGTCGTGGATCTGAATCGCGATCCTTCGGGCGCCGCGCTTTATCCGGGCGCGGACAATACCGAGCTGTGTCCGACGCGAACCTTCGACAACACCGCGATCTACGCCGCGGCAGAGGAACCTTCGCCATCTGAAATCGATGCGCGGCGCGCGACCTACTTCGATCCGTATCATGCGCTCCTTGCCGAAGAAATTCTGCGCATTCGCGCGCGCCATGGCTACGCGATCGTGCTCGATGGCCACTCGATCGCGACCGAAGTGCCACGTTTTTTCGAAGGCAAATTGCCCGACCTCAATGTCGGCACCGCCGACGGCGTAGCTTGCGACGCGCAGGTGGAGCGGATCGCGTCGGACATCGCGGCGAGCGCACGCGACTTCACGCATATCGTGAACGGACGTTTCAAGGGAGGCTACATCACGCGATCGTGCGGCAGGCCGCGGGAGAACGTGCATGCGCTGCAACTCGAAACGGCGCAGAGTTGCTACATGGACGAGGCGCAGCCGGCAGCGTTCGACGCGGAGAGGGCGGCGCGGCTCGGACGCGTGCTCGAACGGCTGGTCGTTGCACTTGCCGAATGGCGACCACGATGATCCGGGTCTACGTCGCGCGACAACGGTTCGACGCGTATCTCGTCGCCGATCGCCTGAACCAGGCCGGGATCCGCGCGCACGTCTTCAACGAGCACATGTCGAGCATCGTCGGCGACGTCCCGCCCGATGTGGCGCAGCCGCAGGTGTGGATTGCCGACGATGACGACGAACCGCGGGCACGTGAGCTCCTGCGCGCGATGGAAGCCGACGCGCGCCGCACGACACCGCTCTATTGCCGCAAGTGCGGCGAGCAGTCGCCCGGCAGCTTCGAGCTGTGCTGGAACTGCGGTCACGCACTGGTCTGAGTGCGGCGGGCTCCCTTTCCCGAACAACCCGTAGCCGACAACGTGTTCACGGGTGGCGCCGCGGAAACGGCGCAACAACGGGCGTCGCCCTGCGTCGCAAGCGACGAATGGCCATCGTGTCCCGCTATGCCGCTGTCATAATCGACCGAACGCCGCGTCACGCCCGACGCGCGCGGCACAAACAATGGAGCGCGGATGAAACGAGTTCTGATCCTGGCAGCCGTGGCGGTGGCCGGACATGCGGCCGCCGGCGACGTGGGCGTGTCCGTCAGCGTTGGACAGCCCGGGTTCTACGGGCGAATCGACGTTACTAACCTGCCGCCGCCCGAGCTGGTGAACGCGCAGCCGATCGTCGTCGAGCGGGCACCCGGCGTGGTGCGGCCACCGCTCTATCTGCGCGTGCCGCCGGGGCATGCCAAGCATTGGAACAAGCATTGCCATCGCTACGATGCATGTGGCTACCCGGTCTACTTCGTCCAGGATCGCTGGTACAACGACGTGTACGTGCAGCGCTACCGGCGCGCCGGTCACGCGTTCGTGGCGACGCCGGAGGTCGCGGTCGCGGCGCCGCCGGTTGCGTACCGCGTCGTGCCGGCGGGGCGGTACTTCGTCGTTCCGGTGACGTCCGTGCGCGCGGTCGTCGGCCCGCCGGAGCAGCGCTGCTGGGTCGAGCGACAACACGTCGTCGACGAACGCAGCGATGCGCCGAACGTTCCCGGCGCGATTGCCGGCGCGGTCATCGGTGGCGTGCTCGGTCATCAGATCGGCGGCGGACGAGGCAAGGACCTTGCGACCGTCGGTGGTGCCGTCGCCGGCGCCGCAGTCGGCGCGAACGTCGGACGGGGCGGCACGCAGGTTTACAGCCAGGACGTGCAGCGATGCAGAACGTCCGCTCGCGGCGCGCGGCCCGAATACTGGGATGTGACGTATCGCTTCCGCGGCATGCTGCATCGCGCGCAACTCGCCGCGCCACCCGGTCGCACGATCACCGTCGATGCGAACGGTGAGCCACGCGCCTAAGTCTTTCGCTGGCACCGGCGAAGACTGGCGGCCTTTCGGGGCCGCCTTTTTTTGACTTTGGGGTCAGAGCAACAAGTCGACTTATTGCTCTTGTATCTTACGTTTTGGTGGCCGCGCCGCGCGCCAAACTTGTCTGCTCTAAGAGTTCGAGCTCGTGGGT
>Ga0209974_10000391_pt1 | contig 14518 bp, 13 predicted proteins | sample InoplaM3SPM_FD_187592 | JGI IMG/M metagenome (GOLD analysis project Ga0209974, IMG submission 187592) | Arabidopsis thaliana rhizosphere microbial communities from the Joint Genome Institute, USA, that affect carbon cycling - Inoculated... | ecosystem: Host-associated > Plants > Roots >...
GAGCCGTTGCAACTCATCGCGGGCTGCCTTCGGATCCTCCATTGAGAGTTGCGCCACGCCGATCAAACGATCGGGTTTTGTCGCGCAGAATTCCGCAAGCCAATCGTTATAGGCTTCATAGCAGCGCCGCCTGAGTTCCGGGTCGGCGATCGCCATCGGATCCGTCGGTCCATACATGATGGAGGCGTCCGCGCCGTCGCGATCCATGTCGCTCAAGCGCAACTCGGCGGTCGTCGGTCGCAGCTCGCCCTCGCGCATGACGCCGCCGCGCTCGATCGCCCACATCGCTCCGCTGCCTTGAGCGGCAGTATAGTAGCCGTGCGGGCTAAAAGTCTGACCTTCCCATGTCCAGCACTCGCCCTTATCGGTCTCCACGACACGTGGGCCGCTCTCGCGCAAGTTCGCCGGCAATCGCTCGGTCCAAAGATCCTTGGGCAGCCAGCGCAGATCGATGTGGTCGTCGGCGGAGATAAAACGCGCTTGGACATTATTTTCCATAGACACTCTCGATGTAGCCGCTCGCTTCGATTTCCTTCAAGATGGAGTTATCGATGAAATCTTTGGGATCGGCGTCTTTGGCTTTTGGAATGTCTTTGGCAAGAACGTCCAGAGTATCCTTGATCGCTCGCTGGGACGGATACGGAACTCTGAGGAAATACGGTCGAAGATAATGGTAACTGTTCTTCAAGACCTCCCGGTCGGAAATCCTCGTATGTTTGGCGAGCACCCGAAGGGCGAATTCTTCGTCGGTTGTCAGTATCTTAGCGCCCTGGATCATGGCCATGAGGAACTGCTTCGCCTCCGAGCGATTCGCAGCGAGCATGGCCTTTTTAACGCCGAGCCCGGACGAGACGTAATCCACGCCTAACGTCGACATGTCGAATAGCATCTTGAAACCGGCTTTCTGCGCGACGAATGAAGAAGGCGGCGAGAGCGTGCCGGCATGCACAGCCTTTGCTCTGAGTGCTGCGACTATTTCAGGAACTCCACCGACTCCGCGGATGGCAACGTCCTTATCTGGAATGAGTCCAGCTTGCGTTAATGCCAGGCGCGTGGCGAAGTCCGTGCTGCCGCCGATGCCGGATACGCCGACGACCTTGCCCTTTAGATCTTGAAGCGAGTGGATCTCCGGCGCGCTGTGCATGGTGAACAGGAGCTTATCGCTGAAGTTCGCGATTAGCACCGCGTCCGCACCGGCCAGGCCCGCAGCCGGAACCGTCCGGCTGGACACGCCTTGGGCGAATTGCACGGAGCCGCCGACCAGCGCTTGAATAGTGCGCGCGCCGGTGACGATGTAGCGCACATCCATCCCATGCTTCTTGAATGCGCCGACATCGATGGCGACAAACAATGGCGCTTGCAGCAGGGATACGGCGGGAACGGCAACGTTGATGATTTTCAAAGGCGGCTCCGCGGAAAAGCTCGGAGCGAGTGGCGCGAGCAAGAAGATCGTCAGAGATGTGAGAACCGTAAAGAGTCTCATGTGTTGCTCCCTGGCTACTAAAACTCCGCCGGATTACTCCAAGCGTGGCAAATGTGCATCGACCTTAGAATCGGAAGTTGCTTGATGTTAATCGACTTCAGGTCATCGATGCACATGACGACGCAGGCCTTAAATTTGAGACCTCTAACCCTTTAACTAACCCTAGGCGGCCGGCGCAGCCTGCTGCTCCGCAGTTTTCAGGCGGCGCTTTGGTTCGGGTGACTTCGTTAACATGTCTGGCTCGAAGTCATCTGGAAATTTCGGAGTCCGCTCGCACGGGACGGACTCCGAAAGGCTCGGAGCGATTGCCGAATAAGACAAGCCTGCCGCTTCCAGTGTTGGTGAGCTGGTAATATTCCTTTGCAGGAAGGAACACGATGTCATTTTTCTCGATGACCCGTTCATTGCCGCCGATATCTTTGACCGAGCACTTGCCGTCGATCACGAGAAAAGTTTCCGGCGATTGGTGGTAGTGCATCGGCGTACCGTCACCCGGCTCGAAATAGAGCATCCATGAGCGAAAATTGTCGGTGCCGAAGAGTTGCACGTTTCTAAGTTTTTCTTGGCCGGCCTGGTCGATCTTCGTTTTCAAGCTGACAAACTCCATGGTCACCTCCGCGCCCAGTATTTGTTGCGATTAAGCTAATGCAACCTCCATGGAATTGTCAATTTAATCCGCGATTGCTCGGCAGTCTACCAATACGCCTCTAATTGCTTGCCGCCCGGTCGAAGCTTCTGCGCGCATGCGCGTTGAACATTTTCGCTGTCTGCAAGGTAATTTTTTCCACCGCAAGCCATTTCGCATATCCTCAAAGATTCGAAAAATTAAGCAATTGGCAGGTGGCATGTAGGTTGCTGAACGTCCATTCACGGGAAGTCGTATAAAGAGAAGGAGCACAAAATGAAGACTGTCAAAACTACCATGCTAGCGGGGTTGCTTGCTGGAACACTATTAGTTCCCGCGATTCCCGCACTGGCCAAGGACAAAGATTACGGCGAATTTCGCGTGCCCCCGGGTCACGTACCCCCGCCGGGCATGTGTCGCATTTGGTTTCCGGGACGGCCTCCCGGCCATCAACCCGCGCCCGGCAGCTGTCGCGTGCTTAGCCGCCAGGTCCCGCGTGGCGCCTATTTGATCGCCAACGATCGACGTTGGACTTATGGGGAGCTCAGAGATCGCCACTTCAAACACGACGTCTTTGATAGCCCGCGCTATTCGAGACGGTATTATGATCGCGACTATAGCGGGCGGAGCCAGATCCGTGAGGATATTCGCGATGTGCGCGAAGCGCGAAAAGACGTTCGTGAAGATCGAGAACAGCACCAAAAAAACCTCGAGGAGCTGAAGAAGGATCGTGCGGAGCTGCGGCGAGATATTCAGAACGGCGCGGGCCGAAAAGAGATCGGGCAGGACCGTCGCGAACTTCGCGAAGATCGGCAGAAACTCGCTGATAGCAAAAAAGAGGTGCAGCGAAGCCAGAACAAGCTCGAGGCCGAGCGTCGAGATCTTAGAGATAACTATCGCCGCTAAGTTTAGCTCTTCTGAAAGCGGCCTGGGCATCTTCGGATAGCTCAGGCCGCTTTTTTTTGCTTTTACCGCCACTAGTGGTGTTCCATTTTTAGTCCATCTGATCCGACAGTCATTGGCCGCAAAACTAGATTGCGCGAGGACTGATTAAGATCGGTTCGCGGCAACGCTGGCCCTCCAAGAGTCTCATCTTCACCGCCAGACAGCCTCTTTTCGGTTTGCACTTCGTGCGCGATGGCGTGGTATTGTACCCAACGCGGTCATAGCGCCGAGGTTCCGCGATCAAACACTGGAGGTGTTTCATGGTTATATTGCACGTCGTCGTTCAGGTGAAGCCCGAGCATGTGCGGGAATACTTGGATGCGGTGCGCCACGATGCCGAGCATTCGGAGAGAGATGAGCCCGGCTGTTTGCGTTTCGACGTAATTCAGGACCGGGACGATCCTCATCGTTTTTATTACTACGAAGTCTATAGAGACGAGGCGGCATTGGAAGCGCATCGCCAAACACCCCATTTCAAACAGTACGCCGAAAAAACCCAGCCCTGGTTGGCTGCGCCACCGGAACGCCGTTTTGGTAAAAATCTGATTCCGTCAGATGCTGAATGGCGATGAGGCATTTTGCTGTCTTTATCCTCGTTGCTTGTATGGTCACAAACTAGGGCAACGCGGCTTGAAGTTTTCTTGCGAAAACAATAAGGCGTTCGTTACTCTTGCTTATCGCGGAGGATTTATCCCGTATTTTGATTGCGAACTCTGTGCTAATTCGCGCATGGTTTGTACCTGATCCTGATCAAGAAAGGAGTTTGTTATGAACAAGCGAGATTTTGGATTTACGGTTGTTATCTGCCTCGCGATGATCTGCGCGGGGTCGCCCAAAGCCGGGGCGCAAGGGGACCCGTTCTATAAAGGGAAAACCATTCGTATTGTCATCGGCTCGACTCCGGGCGGATTTTACGATCGTTGGGGGCGTCTGTTGGCCAGACATATGCCGAAATATATTTCGGGTCAGCCGGAGATTGTCGCGCAGAATATGCCCGGCGCCGGTTCGGTGATCGCTTCAAATCATGTTTTCAATGTGGCCAAGCCGGACGGCTTGACTCTAGTGATGCCGCTCAACAGCGTCTATGTCGACCAACTCGTCGGACGCAAAGAGGTGCAGTTCGACTTGCGCAAATTCCACTGGATCGGTTCCCCCGCCGTTGAGTCTGTCATTATGTACATGCGCGCCGATGCTCCGTTCAGATCGGTCGCGGATATTGTCAAGGCGAAGGAGGCTCCCAAGTGCGGCTCAACCGGGACGGCGAGCAGCGACTATATTTTATCCAAGGTGTTGGAAGAGACCGTCGGTGCAAAATTTAACACCGTCCTGGGTTATCCGGGAGGCAGTGAGATCGATTTAGCCGTCGAAAAAGGGGAGGTCGTGTGCCGTGCTCATAGCACTTCCGCTCACTATGGCCGCGAGCCCTTTGATTCGTGGCATAAAAAGAATTTCGATCGTCATATCGTTCAGACATCAGAAAAAAGAGATTCGCGGGCCGCCGATGTCCCGACGTTGCTCGAGATTTTCGACCAGTATAAGGTGCCCGCAAATAGCCGGCGATTCGCGCACATTGTGCTGGCGGCGGGAGATTTTGGCCGTCCAATTATGACGACGCCAGGCACTCCTGCGGAAAGGGTCAAAATCCTAAGAGAGGCGCTCTCTAAGACTTTGAACGATCGTGACGTTCTTGCCGAAGCGAAAAAGGCCCGCATGGAGGTTGAACCTACGTCGGGAGAAAAACTCGAGAGCTTGGCTAAAGAAATCTTCGATTCTCCGCCGGAGGTCCTCGAACGGGTGAAGAAGATGCTGGGCAGCTAAGAAAACCGTAGAGCACTGAGGCGGCGAATTACGTTCCATTGAAAATTGATTCATTGATTCCTTTTCTCGGCGGTTTCCAGGGAGACGCTATGAAACAAGCAACGCAATTTTTGCTGCTTGCCGCAGTGCTGGGGCTTTTTAATCATATGTCTCAGGTCAATGCGCGAGCGCAGGAAAAGATCCGGCTTTCGCATAGTGCTTTAGAAACCAGCAACTCAGTTTGGTTCCTCGCTCAGGACCGGGGATTTTATAGGAAGAATGGCTTAGACGCCGATCTCTTGTTTATTCCCAGCACCACCACCAGTGTGTCGAGTCTTGTTGCCGGTGACGTGCAGGTCGCCAATGCTTCCGGTGGCGGCGTGGCGAGCGCCATAGTTGCTGGCGCCGATCTTGTTATTGTTTCCTGTTATCTCAATTCGCTGCCGTACGAATTGGTGGTCAACGAGTCCATAAAATCCGCCGAAGACCTGAAGGATAAGAGTATCGGTATCAGCCGGCTAGGAAGTGCCTCAGACGTGGCAGCGCGGGCTCTGATCCGCGGTTTGGGCCTGGAGCCGGATAAGCAGGTGCCGATTATACAGGTCGGCGGTTCTTCGGAGCGCGCCGCGGCGTTTCGGGTCGGCAGGATCGCCGGCTTTCCCTCGCCTCCCGGGATCATTCATTTGACCAAAGGCATGCCCTTTCGCGTGTTAATCAGCACGGCAGATTTTCAGAAGCGATTTGAGTTCCCTTACATTTGCGCGACGACCACTAAAAGCTATTTGGCGCGTCAACGAGAAACAGTGAAAAAGGTCATCATGGCGCATATTGAAGCTGTGCACTTCGTCAAGACCCGCAAGGATGAGAGTAAGAAAATAATGGCCAAATACGCCCGGACCACCAACGAGGATTACTTGGAAGCAGCCTACAGCGCGACCGCTAAACTCTACGACGCAGTGCCTCTAGTGACGCGGGCGGGCACTGAAATTCAGATCAAGGAAGCCGTCGGCCGAAAACCCGGCGCGCAGCTTCGCTACGAGGACATGGTCGACGACAGTATCGTGCGCGAGCTGGAAAAGAGCGGTTTTATCGAAAAACTCTACAAACAGTGAGGTCTGCGTGGCGGCGAAGAGGAAGTCCATCGTGAAACAAACGCTGGGCACACTCTAGTTCAGCATTGTTTAGCACATGGGCTAGAAGCGTAGGAGAGAGTCAAATTCCCCATCGGCGTGTCTTCGAAAGCTGTCTCAGGCAGGCGTTGAAGGAATTGGGATTGCGCTGGCTCGTCGTCCGGCTGAGCAGCATTACAGAGAGATTGCTATGAGCGTAAAAGGTCGAGCAGCGATTTTCGTGGAACCAAAGAAGCCCTTGGTTGTCGATGACGTCGAATTTTCTGATCCAGGCGACGATCAGGTGCTGGTTAAACTATTTTCCAGCGGTGTTTGCCACTCGCAACTTCACACGATGGGGCGCCCGCCGCGGCCCGGCCGGAGCTTGCCGGCGTTGCTCGGCCATGAATCCACCGGAATCGTGGCGGCAAAAGGCCGTGCGGTTAAACACGTGAAGGAAGGAGATCACGTGATTACCACTTGGGTGGACCGCGACAATTCGACTACGAGACTGCCGTTGGTGGATCACACTTTGAATGATAGAGAGCAATATACGGCTTTGTGGAAGGGCCAAGTGGTTTCGCATTCCGCCGCGACATGGGCCGAATACGCGCTGGCGTCCGAGCGGGTCGTGGTGCCGATGCCCAACGACATCGCTACCGATGTGACTTCAATCATCGGCTGCGCGGTAATGACTGGAGCGGGAGCGATCATTAACACGCTCAAAGTGCGGAGCGCCCAGTCGGTGGCGGTTTTCGGCGCCGGCGGAATCGGTCTCTGCGCCATCGCCGCGGCGGCAATTGTTGATGCTCACCCCGTAATCGTTGTCGATGTAAGCGATGACAAGCTCAGCTTTGCGCGCCGCTTCGGCGCGACACATGTAATCAATTCCAAATCAATCGATCCGGTCAACGCAATCAGAGATCTCACGGCCCGCGGGGCCGACTTTGCGATCGACGCGGTCGGCCTGCCGCAAACGCAAGAGCAGATTCTCCGCGCCGTGCGGCCCGGCTACTCCGGCTTGAATCGGGGCGGCACGGGGCTGCTGATCGGCATTACGCCGCCCGCCACCAAGGCGATTTTAGACACCAATCTGTTCGTTGGTAATCGATCGTTTACCCGTACGAGTGGCGGAGACTGCAAGCCGGATCGCGATTTCCCCATCTTCATTCGCTGGTACCGCGAGGGAAAACTCAAATTGGACGAACTGGTCACGAACCGCTATTCGCTGGCACAGATCAATACCGCAGTCGATGATTTAGAGCGCGGGCGGATTCTCGGCCGTGGGATCTTGACGTTCAATTAGTGAATTTTTCACCGACACCGTTGAAAGACCTTCGACATTGCCGAGTCCGAGCAGTGTAATCTCGCTAAGTCGACCGTTCTCCTCAGAAGCACTGCGACGGTGATTTTGGTTGCGCTGGAAGCGGAAGAAAGCCGCCCCTTCGCTGCCGCTCAGGGTGACGGATAGGCGATCGATCTATTACTGCAAGTATGACTGTGGAGAGTAAGAGTCTATTATGAGGACGAGATCACCAAGTGAAACAACCGACCGGCCTGTTGGCAGGGACACGATCAGGTCGCGCTTGGTTCTTGAAGTCGCTTCGGAGATGGTAGATCAACCGGGCTGGCAACAACGCCAAGCGCGCGTGAGCTTGCGGCCGCAAGGGGCAGATCATTGGGCTATAACTCTTTTCGCGAGCGACGGACCGGCGGCGATTGACCAAGTTGCTCGCGGTGAAGTTCAGATGGCGATCAGCAATCCGGCCGGTTACCTAGCGCTCGCCGAGCGCGGCACGGGGCCATTTGCCGCGCCGATTCCACTCTGCGCCATCACGATCATCCCATCGCCGGACCAGCTTGCTTTCGCTGTTACTCAACGCTCGGGATTGAAGTCGCTGCCAGAAATTCGCGAGCGTCGCTATCCGTTGCGAGTTTCCCTCCGGGGTCAAAAAGACCACGCGCTTCATCCGGTCGTTGCCGAAGTTTTGGCGGCAGCCGGATTTTCACTGGAGGACATCATCTCTTGGGGCGGCCGGGTGCGCTACGACGAAGGCCTGCCGCAGAACGAAAATCGCCTCGGAGCCGTGGCGCGCGGCGAAGTTGACATGGTCATTGACGAGGCGGTGCGCGGATGGGTGAACGCGGCCGCAGCGGAAGGCATGCGCGTGCTGCCGCTCGATGAAGTTATCTTGACCAAGCTGGAAGCGCTGGGTTTTCGCCGCGCGGTCATTCCCAAAGCGCGTTATCCCAAGTTGGCGGATGATGTTCCGACCCTCGATTTCAGCGGCTTTGCGGTCTACACACATGCGAACGTGCCGGACGCTGTGATCACGTCGATCTGTGCGGCCCTGGAATCGCGCAAGGATCGGATCGGCTGGCAAGAACCCGGACCGCTGCCTCTCGAGCGCATGTGCCGCGATACGCCCGACGGTCCTTTGGTGATTCCGCTTCATCCCGCCGCCGAAAAATTTTGGCGCGAGCGCGGCTATCTGCCATAGCTGTCAGCAAAACCACAAGAAGAAAAATTCGCCACGAAGTGATTCATGATCTTACGCTCGCCCCCAGAGGATAAAAATGGAGCAGTAATCTCATCTGCACGCATCTCAAAGCAATCCGTCATTTCCGAACGCTTCTATCGGGAATCCAGGGGAGGGAACTGGTCCCCCGACAAAACATTCGGGGGTGAGGTTTTAGGGGAACCAAACCTTTTACTCCTATTCCCAACGAATTTCGAAGGAGTACACAAAGGTCACATAGTAAGTCGACGGCCTCGGAATGTCGCCGCAGAGAACGCGAAATCAACTAAAGACCTGGTTGTCATTTCGACCGAAGGAGAAATCTTTCTTGTAATCCTCACGCTCCGGATAACGGGCAACAGTTCGGTCGACAAAAATAAACCCTAAGAGTATTGTGAGGACAGCATGGTTGAAACTGTCCAATGCACACACACCGTGCGCGGGTTCTGCGCGCTTTGCACTGCGCATTGTGCCACGATTGCGACTGTGACCGACGGAAAGGTTGTTCGCCTCGAAGCCGATCCGGATCATCCGAACGGAGGGGTGTTCTGTATCAAGGGCAAGGCTGCACCCGAGCTGGTTTATCACCCCGATCGTCTCAACTATCCGCTAAAACGCACGCGGCCAAAGGGCGATCCGGATCCCGGATGGGAAAGAATCAGTTGGGACGAAGCGCTCGATGACATCGCGGGTAGGCTGGATGCCATTCGTCGACGCTATGGTCCACAGGCGGTGGCATTGGCGAAAGGAACCGGCGGCGGAACTTCGGTATCCGACGCCGAGCGCTGGCTGGCGCGGTTTCTAAACAGTTTCGGCAGTCCTAATTGGACATCGACGACCCATGTTTGCAATTGGCACAAAGACACGGGCTTTACCTACACCTTCGGCGTCGAAATCCCCACGCCCGACGTAGCACAGAGCAACGCATTTCTGCTTTGGGGACACAATCCAAGCTCCACGTCCCTGATCCTGGCTCACGATATCGTCACTGCCAGAAAGCGCGGCATGAAGATCGTCGCAGTCGATCCGCGCCGGGTCGGCATCGCCGCACAGGCGGATGTTTTATTGCAAGTCCGTCCCGGCACCGACGGCGCGCTGGCGTTGGCGATGATCGACGTGGCGATCACAGAAAAACTTTTTGACGAAAGCTTCATGCGCCAGTGGAGTAATGGAACGTTTCTGATTCGCCGGGACAACGGCGCAGCGCTCACGGAAGCCGACTTGTCCGCGGGCGGCTCGCCGTCGCGCTACGTCGCGTGGGATGAAATTGCCGACGCAGCGCTGCTCTACGATTCGGCGAGCGGCGGTTATGAGCATGAAACAACGCGGCTCGCTCTGGCAGGCGAACGGCGTGTTGTCACTCATGACGGCGTAGAAGTAGTTTGCGAGCCGGCGTTCGCGCGCCTGGCGTCGCTGGCGGCGCAATTCACTCCGGAGATTTCAAGCGCGATCACTTGGGTGCCCGCGGCAAAGGTCAGAGAAGCCGTGCATGTTCTCGCCGCCAATCGGCCGGTGAGTATGTTCATGCACAACGGCGTCGGCCAACACACCAATGCGACGCAAACAAGCCGCGCGATCGCGACTTTTTACGCGCTCTTCGGCAATTTCGATCAGCCGGGCGGCAATGTGGTTTTTCCCAAGGCACCGTTGAACGCGGTGTCCGGCAAAGAAATTCTGCCCAAGGAAATGGCGCTGCAACGAATTGGGCGCGAGCGCAAGCCTTTGGGGCCACCGGCAAAACCGGGCAATTGCGCGGCGTACGATATTTTCACGGCGGTGCTCGAAGATCGCCCATATCCAGTGAAGGCGTTGCTCAACTTCGGTTCGAACACGATCATGTCCACCGGCGACTCGCAACGCGCGCGCGAAGCGTTTCGCGCGCTGGATTTCGCCGTCGCCGCGGAGTTGTTCATGACGCCGACGGCGGAGTTGTGCGACTATGTGCTGCCGGCGACGAGCTTTCTCGAAATGAGCAACCTGTCGAACGACTTCAAGCATCGGCAACAGGGCAGGCTGCACCTGCAATATCGACCGGCGGTGGTGGAGCCGCTCGCGGAGCGCCGCTCCGATACCTGGGTGGTGTTCGAGCTGGCGAAGCGCCTCGGCTTGGGCAAAAAATTCTGGCAAGGCGACGTCGGCGCAGCTTACGAACACGAGCTCGCGCCGACCGGTATTTCATTGGCGCAGCTCAAGGCTTCGCCCGGTGGCATCACGGTGTCGATGCCGCCCCGCTATCAGAAATTCGCTGCGAAGGATCAAAACGGCAAATCGCGCGGCTTCAACACACCGGATAAGAAAGTGGCGGTTTATTCGCACTCGTTCGCCGCGCACGGTTTTGCGCCGCTGCCCGAATACGTCGAGCCGATGATTAGCCCCATGAGCCGTCCCGATCTCGCGAGCGAGTATCCGCTCGTGCTCACCAACGCGAAATTTACGACTTACATTCACAGCCAGCTCCGCGGTTTGCCAAGTCTGCGCAAGGCCGCGCCGCATCCGACAGCCGATATTCATCCCGACACCGCCGCGCATTACGGTGTTACCGATAAGGAATGGATGATCATTGAAAGCCCGCGCGGCTCGATTCGAGCCAAGGCGCGCGTCACCGACGCGATCGCGGCCGGCATCGTTTGCTGCCAGCATGGTTGGTGGCAGGAATGCAAGGATCTCGATCTTCCCGGCTACGACTCCTACGGCGAAGGCTCGGCCAATCCCAGCCTGTTGATCGGCGCCGACATCGCCGATCCGATCAGCGGCTCATTGCCGCATCGGTCGTTTTTGTGCCGGGTGAAACCGGCTGAATAAACCGCCAGCGCACGGCAATAAAATCACTTTCCGGGCCAGGGCGGCTGACCCGCCAATTGATTCGTGCGGGTTTTGACTCAATCAGTGCGTTGATTACGCCGCACCGCGCTGTCATATTCGTGCCTATGAAAATATCGCGGACTTCGATCTTGCTTCTCTGTACCGTGGTAGCGACCATGACGTCGATCGGCATGAGCACGTTCAGTTTATTCATGCCGCCGATTGAAAGAGAGTTTGGTTTGTCGCGCTCGCTGGCGACACTGCCCTACGTCGTAGCGATGCTGGGCTGGGCCGCGGGAGCGATTACGTTCGGCAAGCTTGCCGATGACCATGGCGCGCGACCGGTAGTATTGACGGGTATAGTACTCATGGCGGCAGGATTCGCGGGCATGGGCCTGTCGCAAAATCTTGCGCAATTATCGCTCACGTACGGTGTTCTGGTCGGCTTGGCCATGGGTGCGTGCAGTTTGGCAATTATGTCGCTCTTGATATCGAAACATTTCGATACCAGCCGGGGGCTTGCCGTGGCCATGATTCAGACCGCGCCGCCGATGAGTCCGTTACTTTTTGCGCCGGTAATTTACTTTCTAATTCGCTCCTATGATTGGCGCACGGCTGCGCTCGCCTCAAGCGCGGTGTTATTCTTCATCGCCTTGCCATTGGCTTGGTTCGGAGCGCGCGATCCCGCCGGCTCGCACTCGAGCGATCGTGCACGCATGGCCTGGAGCGCGTGTCTGCCGTACCTGCGCAATCGAACGATGCTGGTGCTTTTTGCCGCCAGGTTTTCTTGCGGCGTGGCGTTTTTTCAGATCGCTCACTTGGTCGCGCTGACACTGAGCAAAGGTTTTGACGCGGCAACCGGAGCGAAAGCTGTCAGTGTTTTTGGCGCCGCGGCGGTCGCATCGGCGCTGCTCTTCGGCGGGTTATCCGATCGTTATGGCCGGGTGAGAATGCTCGCTCTAAGTTATCTTACTCGTGGGATCGGTACGTTGCTCCTTTCCTTCGACATGCCGAACGAGATTGTCTTCTACGCAGTCGTAGGGCTCGCCATTGGTCCCACGTTCGGCACCGTGGCAGTGGGCAATGTGATGTTTTACGAATTGGTCGGACCGCGGATGGCTGGAGTCATACTCGGCATGAGCTTCATCGTCCACCAATTCGGTTCGGCGGGCGGCCCGATGATTGCCAGCATTGTTTATGACCAAACGGCCAGCTATGACGGTTTCATGGTGGTAATGGGAATTATTTTGCTCGCTTCAGGTTTGGCGATCTTCGGTGGAGTCAAGAACGATGGCAAACTGCCCGAGTTGTATGCTGCAACGAATCCGATTTAGCGGCCCGACTCCCTAGTCGACATAAAGCCTGATACCGCGGCGAAATAAAGCGGAACCTTCGCCGGGCCTCAGGATGACATTCTTCCTACAATCATTTTGTATTTCATTCCCGCTATTTAGATTTTGTCATGCACTCCCAGACGAGGGCTAACTCATCAAGCGCCCGCCCGAAACGTTGAGCGATTCGCCCGTGGTGTGTGACGAGTCGCTGGAGGCGAGGAAGAGCGCGGCCTTGGCGACTTCTTCATGCTTGGCGTACTTGCGCAGAGGTGTCAGGGCGAGGATTTGGTTTTCCAACTCTTTGAAGCTCATGCCCAGGTTTTTGGCGCGCTCGGCGTACATCTCGCGCAGATCCGGTTCGTCCATGCCGCCGGGACATATGACGTTGGCCCGGATACCGTGAGGACCGTATTCTTTGGCGATGGTTTGAGTGAGCCCTGTGACGCCCCATTTGGCGGCGCATAGCGAGCCGCGCATCGCCATCCCTTCTCGGCCGGCGGTGCCGGAGATGCTGACGATGCTGCCGCTTTTCTGCTTAACCATCTGTTTCAACACTGAGCGGCAGCACAAAAAGACGAGCTTCAGGTTGTACAGGACAACGTCGTCGAATTCTTTTTCGCTGATCTCGGTGACGGGAACCAACGGGCCACGGAAGCCGGCGCTGTTGATCAGGATGTCGATTTTGCCGAAGCGGCGCACGGTATCGTTGACTAAAGCGTTAACCTGGCGATCTTCGCTGCAGTCGGCGGTGATCGCGACCGCTTTGCCGCCCTGCTGTTGGATCGCTTGAACGACCCCGTCGAGTTGCGGCTTCATCTTTTCGAGATCGACCAGAACAACAGTCGCTCCCTCTTGCGAAAAAGTCTGCGCGATCGCCTCGCCGATACCGCGCGCGCCGCCGACGATTAGTGCCACCTGACCGTTTAATTTCATGTTTGTCCTGTTATCCAAGCAGCCTGGAGTATTTTTCGCGGAGCTTGGCGTAACGTTGGCCTCCTTCGGTCGCGGCTTTGCGGAAGTCTTCGGGCATAACATTGTACGGTGGCCGAATCGGGCCCGTCTTACAGTATCCGGAAGCTGCCATCAAAACTTTTTCAAGCTGGATATTATAGGACGCGAAAATTTCTTGCGAGCCGGTGATCGCATGGTGCGGCTCGTTCGCCCAGGCGATGTCGTCGGCGACGGCTTTGGCTTGTTGCGCATCCCGCGCCGCCAGAGCTTTCATGAGCGCGAGCGCTACCTGGGGTCCAACGGAAGGAATCCAACACGTGGTCTGGGATTCGGGCGAGATCTGGGCGAATTCGTAAGCGAGCCCGACGGGCGGCACGAAGTTGACTCGGCCTTTCGTGACCTCCACTACTTTTTTCAAGATCGCTTTACTCGAAAATTTCGCAGACATAACCGTCGGAGCCTTTTCGACCACCGGACCCCAGAACTCGGCGCCGAAGTCGAAACGGAACGCGCGCGGGTTGGCATAGACCATGATGGGAAAATCCGGAAAAGTTTGCGCGACGTCGGCATAGAATTTCACCGCCATATCGAGCGTCGCCGGCTGCCACATGGGAATGCCAAGCAGCGTGCCCGTGGCGCCGAGTCCCTTGACGAACTTGATCCGGCGCGCGATTTCGTGCCCACCGAGCGCCGTCGTACCGACGAAAGTCGGGATGCGGCCGCGCACGGTTTTAAGCAGACAATCGACATAAGCTTCGTAGTCGGCCTGAGACGTCGTGGCGCATTCGCCCATCGTGCCGAGCGCCATGATGCCCGTCGCGCCGTCGCGCACGAGACTCTCGGCAAGCCGCGCCGTCTCATCGAGATCGACCGTGTTGGTTGCGTCCAAACGTTCCGCGCCCTCCTTGGCCGGCGTCGGCATGATCGCTAGTGCGCCTTTAAGATCTTGAGCG
>Ga0209974_10000392_pt1 | contig 14515 bp, 10 predicted proteins | sample InoplaM3SPM_FD_187592 | JGI IMG/M metagenome (GOLD analysis project Ga0209974, IMG submission 187592) | Arabidopsis thaliana rhizosphere microbial communities from the Joint Genome Institute, USA, that affect carbon cycling - Inoculated... | ecosystem: Host-associated > Plants > Roots >...
CGCAACTGGTGCGCGGCGACGTGCTCGTGCTCGGCGAGGGCGATGCCGTCGGCGCCGACGCGCGTTTGCTGCGGGCCACCTCGCTGCGCGTGCAGGAAGCCTCGCTCACCGGCGAAAGCGAGGCCGTTCTGAAAGACGCCGCCACGCTGCGCGAAGCGGCGCCGCTCGGCGAACGGCATGCCATGGTGTTCAAGGGCACGGCCGTGGCGCAAGGCACGGGGCAGGCGGTAGTCACGGCCACCGGCATGGACACCGAGATGGGCGCCATCGCCGAGATGCTCGAAACCACCGCGGAAGAGCCGACGCCGCTGCAAAAAGAGGTCACCCGCATCGGCCGCATGCTGGGCATCGCGGTGCTTGTCATTGCCGTGGTGGTGGTCGGGACCATCCTGTTGCTGTCCGAAATCCGCACACTGTCGGACCTCATCACCGTGCTGCTGCTCGGCGTATCGCTGGCCGTCGCGGCCGTGCCCGAGGGCTTGCCGGCGATCCTGTCGGTGGTGCTCGCCCTGGGCGTGCAACGCATGGCACGCCGCAATGCGATCGTCAAGAAACTGTCGTCCGTCGAAACGCTCGGTGCAGCCTCGGTCATCTGCTCCGACAAGACCGGCACGCTGACCCGTTCTGAAATGACCATCGGCCGCGTGATGACGGCTTCGGGCGCCAGCCACGTCACCGGCGTCGGCTATGCACCGCACGGGCGTGTTGAACACCGCGGCAGCGAGCTGGCGGCCGGCCCGGTGCATGCCGAGCACCTGGTGGTGCTCAGCGGCGGCAGCCTGGCCAGCAATGCCGACCTGCGTCAGCGGCCCAACGGCGAATGGGAGATCCACGGCGACCCGACCGAAGCGGCCTTTCTTGTGGCCGAACGCAAGCTGGGCGTGCACGAGCGGCGCGAGCGACGATTCGACCGTGTGGGCGAAATCCCGTTCACCTCGGACCGCAAGATGATGTCGAGCATCGAGCGCGACAACGAACAGGGCGGCGCGCTCGTCGTCGTCACCAAGGGCGCCCCCGATGTGCTGATGGAGCGCTGCACGCAGGCCCGCGTGGGCATGGACGTGGTGCCCTTCGACGACACGCAGCGTGCGCGTGCAGCGGCCGACGTGCTCGCGCTGTCCGACGAGGCATTTCGCACCTTGGCCGTGGCCTACCGGCCGCTCGCCGCAGGCGAAAACCCGCAGGCCGGCGAAGACATGGAGCACGACCTGATCTTCGTCGGCACGGTGGGCATCATCGACCCGCCGCGCGAAGAAGCCGGCGTGGCCATCCGCGAGGCGCAGCGTGCGGGCATCCGGGTGATCATGATCACCGGCGACCACCCGCGCACGGCGGCGCGCATCGCCGCTGACCTGGGCATCGTCCAGCCCGGCGACAAGGCCCTGACCGGCGCCGACCTCGATGCGCTCGACAAGGCCGGCCTGGCCGCCGCGGTGCGCAAGACATCGGTCTACGCGCGTGTGGCGCCGGTGCACAAGCTGCGCATCGTGGACGCGCTGCAGGCCGACGGCAACGTGGTCGCGATGACAGGCGATGGCGTGAACGACGCACCTGCGCTGAAGTCGGCCGACATCGGCGTGGCGATGGGCATCACCGGCACCGAGGTCACCAAGGAGGCGGCCAAGATGATCCTGGCCGACGACAACTTCGCCACCATCGTCGAGGCGGTGCGCGAGGGGCGCCACATCTTCGACAACATCCGCAAGTTTTTGCGCTACCTGCTGTCGTCCAACATGGGTGAGGTGCTCACGGTTTTTCTGGGTGTCGTGGGTGCGGGGGTAATCGGCCTGGGCAGCGGCGGCGAAGCGCTGGTGCTGCCGCTGCTGGCCACGCAGATCCTGTGGATCAACCTCATCACCGACTCCGGCCCGGCGCTGGCGATGGGCGTCGACCCCGAAACCGACGATGTGATGGCGCGCCCACCACGCCGCACCGACGAGCGCGCCATCGACGCGCGCATGTGGTGGGGGGTCATCTCAGGCGGTCTGGTGATGGCGCTGGCCACCCTGCTGACGATCGACCTGTACCTGCCGGGCGGCCTGGTCGAAGGCTCGCACGACATCGCCAGCGCACGCACCGCCGGCTTCACGGTGCTGGTGTTCGCGCAGCTGTTCAACTGCTTCAACACCCGCTCGGAAACCACCAGCGCCTTCCACCACCTGTTCGTCAACCGCTGGCTGTGGGGCGCCATCGGGCTGTCGGTGCTGCTGCAAGTGGCCGTGGTGCATGTGGGCCTGCTGAACCTGGCCTTCGGCACGGTGGCGCTGAGCCTCGATCAATGGGCCGTTTGCGTGGCGATGGGAAGCACCGTGTTGTGGTTCGGCGAGCTGCGCAAGTGGGTGCTGCGCAGGCGCGACCGCTGAGGGCCTGAGCGCCTTGCCGCCGGCCGTCATGGCCGCGGCCGGCGTGGCGGTGTCTTCGATGGCTTGCCTCGATATCAACCGTCGATGAGGGCGGCATCCCAGGCGTACACCCGCTGGCGCTGTTCGCCCAGGCCGTCAATGCCCAGGCGCATTTCGTCCCCCGCCTTCAGGTACAGCGGCGGCTTCTGGCCCAGGCCCACACCCGGCGGTGTGCCGGTGCTGATCAGGTCGCCGGGGTACAGGGTCATGAAACGGCTGATGTAGCTCACCAGGTGCGCCACGCCGAACACCATGGTGGTGGTGTTGCCGTTCTGGAAGCGCTTGCCGTTGACCTCCAGCCACATGCCCAGCGCCTGCGGGTTCGGCACTTCGTCGGCGGTGACCATCCACGGCCCGACGGGGCCGAAGGTGTCGCAGCCCTTGCCCTTGTCCCAGGTGCCACCGCGCTCGAGCTGGTACTCGCGCTCCGACAAGTCATTCACCACGCAGTAGCCGGCCACGTGCTTGAGCGCATCTGCTTCACTGACATAGCGCGCCTTGCTGCCGATCACCACGCCCAGCTCGACCTCCCAGTCGCTCTTCAGCGAACCCTGGGGCAACACCACCGGGTCGTTGCAGCCGATCAGCGCGCTGGTGGTCTTCATGAACAGCACCGGCTCGGCCGGCACCGGCACACCGGATTCGGCCGCGTGGTCGGCGTAGTTGAGCCCCACGCAGATGAACTTGCCCATGCCGCGCCACGGTGGCGCGGTGCGGCCGGGTTGGGCCACCAGCGGCAGGCTCGCCGGGTCGAGCTCGCGCAGGCGCTGCAGCGCAGCCGGCGTCAAGGTGTCGGCGGTGATGTCGGGCAGCACGCCCGAGAGGTCGCGCACCTGGCCTTGTGCATCGACGAGGGCAGGTTTCTCGGCGCCCTTGGCGCCATGTCGCATCAGTTTCATTCGTCAGGTTTCTCTCGGTGATAAATCAGTTGGACCAGCCGCCGTCGATGACCTGTGACGTGCCGGTGGTGAAGGCCGATTCGTCGCTGCCCAGGTACACCGCCAGAGCGGCGATTTCGGTGGCGCGGCCGATGCGGCCCACCGGCTGGCGTGCCACGAAAGCGGCCTCGACCTGCGCCAAGCTCTGCCCCGCCGCCTGCGCCTGGGCCTCGATGCGCTGGCGCAGCGAGGGCGACTCTACCGTGCCCGGACAGATGGCATTGCAGCGGATGCCGCGGCTCACGAAATCGGCCGCCACCGATTTGGTGAGGCCGATCACCGCAGCCTTGGTGGTGCCATAGACGAAGCGATTGGGCGCCCCCTTGATGCTGCCGGCCACCGAAGCCATGTTGATGATGGAGCCGCCGCCTTGCGCCAGCATGCCCGGCAACACAGCGCGAATCAGCCGGTACATCGAGCGCACGTTGAGGTTGAACGAGAAATCCCAGGCTGCTTCGTCACAGTCGAGGATGGTGCCGGCATGCACATAACCGGCGCCGTTGAAAAGCACCTGCAGCGGGCCGATGGCGGCCACCGCGTCTTGCACCGCCTGGGCATCGGTCACGTCGAGCACACGCGTCTCGCAGCCGGTGTGGCGCGCCAGCTCGGCCAGCAGTTCGGCGTTGATGTCGGCCGCAATAACACGAGCGCCTTCGCGCACATAGGCCTCGGCGGTGGCGCGACCGATGCCTTGGCCGGCCGCGGTGATCAGGGCTGTCTTGCCGTGCAGGCGGCCGGGTTGCCCGAGTTGTGGAACGCTCATCTGGGTGCCTCCGAAAGCTGTCGTCAATATCAGGCCGTCCGGGCACGGGCCCCTCAGAGCGCCTTGGCCTCGAAGGTGTTGCACTGCGCAACGCTGCCGGTCTGAATGCCCTTCTTGAACCAGCTCACCCGTTGCGCACTCGTGCCGTGGGTGAAGGTCTCCGGCTGCACCGTGCCGCGTGACTTGCGCTGCAGGCTGTCGTCGCCGATCTGCGAGGCGGCGTTGAGCGCTTCTTCCACGTCGCCCTGCTCCAGGATCTGCCGCGCGTTCTGGGCGTGGTGGGCCCACACGCCGGCAAAACAATCGGCCTGCAGTTCCAGGCGCACGCTGAGCGCGTTCTGCTGGGCTTCGCTCACGCGGCCACGCATGTCGTCGACCTTGCCGCTGATGCCCATGAGGTTTTGCACATGGTGGCCCACCTCGTGGGCGATGACGTAGGCCTGGGCAAAGTCGCCCGGCGCACCGAGGCGGGTGCGCATGGTTTCGTAGAAACCGAGGTCGATGTAGACCTTCTGGTCGCCGGGGCAGTAGAACGGACCCATCGCCGCCTCGCCGCGCCCGCAGGCCGTGACTTCGCTGCCACGGAACAAACGCAGCTTGGGCTCGCGGTAGGTGCTGCCCATCTGCTTGAACTGCTCGCGCCACACGTCTTCGGTGTCGGCCAGAACCACCGACACGAATTGGGCCGACTTGTCGCCGGCCGGCGGGCGCTGGGCCGGCGCCTGTTGGGACTGCGGAGCCACGCCGCCGTCTCCGCTGAGCAAACCCAGCACGGTCAAGGGGTTGATGCCGAAGATCCAGCCGGCCACCACGGCCACCGCCACGGTGCCCAGACCGATACCACGCCCACCGCCAAAGGAGAAACCACTTCGACCACCACCACCGCTGCGCGCGTCTTCAACGTTGTCGCTTTCGCGATTGCCTTCCCATTTCATGACGCACTCCCGGTGTTGACCGATAGAGGATGGTAGCGAACCTAAATCGGCCCACTCAACGCAAGCGCAGCGATGCTTCCATCAAGCCACGCCCAAGGGACGGGTCTCCCGGCCCGATGGGTGGCGCCCCCTGGGGGCAGGAGCGAAGCGACTGGGGGGCTAAGTCTTCGGCAGGGTGACTCCGCGCTGCCCTTGGTATTTGCCGCCACGGTCCTTGTAGCTGGTCTCGCAGACTTCGTCGCTCTCGAAGAAGAGCACCTGCGCACAACCCTCACCCGCATAGATCTTGGCCGGCAGCGGCGTGGTGTTGCTGAATTCGAGCGTCACATACCCTTCCCACTCGGGCTCGAAAGGCGTCACGTTGACGATGATCCCGCAGCGGGCATAGGTGCTTTTGCCCAGGCAGATGGTCAGCACGTTGCGCGGGATGCGGAAGTACTCCATGGTGCGCGCCAGCGCGAAGCTGTTGGGCGGGATCACGCACACGTCGGAGTTCATGTCGACGAAGCTCTTCTCGTCGAAGTTCTTCGGGTCGACGACCGTGCTGTAGATGTTGGTGAACACCTTGAATTCGGGCGCGCACCGGATGTCGTAGCCGTAGCTGCTGGTGCCGTAGCTCACGATCTTGTGGCCGTCGGGCGAGTGGCGCACCTGCCCCGGCTCGAAGGGCTCGATCATGCCGTGCTGCTCGGCCATGCGGCGGATCCACTTGTCGCTCTTGATGCTCATGCGCGTATCACCAGGGTGGGTTGGGCTGAAGGGCCCGATTGTAGGGAGCGTCACTTCGCCATTTCGTCGGGCCCAACCGCGGGCCGACCAGGCAAACCGCTGGCGTGGGTGTGGTTTTCCACGACAAAACCGATCGTCTTCGATCTCCAGGGCGACCATCCCAGGGCCTGTGGAAATACCATGGTCATCGGGTCTGCAACGGCCCAAAATACTGGCCATTACCTCCGTGGAGAACGCCATGACCCCACAACGCGACACACTAGACCTGCTCTCCCAATACGCCACCTACCACCGTGACCGCCGCAACATCGTTACCCACTTCGTCGGCGTGCCGATGATCGTGTTCGGCATCGGTGTGCTGCTGGCCCGCTTGCACCTCAACCTGCCGGGGCTCGACCTCACGGCCGCCTGGGTTGCCTTCTGCGTGGCTGCCGCCTGGTACCTGAGCCGGCGCGGCTCCTTGACGCTCGGGTTCGCCGTCACAGCCGCCACCGGCGTGCTGATTGCGCTGGCGCACGGCGTGGCCGGCGGCAGCGTGGCCAGTTGGCTGAGCTGGGGCGTGGGCACGTTCACCGTCGGCTGGATCATCCAGTTCATCGGCCACTACTACGAGGGCCGCAAACCCGCCTTCGTCGACGACATCGTGGGCCTGCTCGTGGGGCCGATGTTCGTCATGGCCGAAGCCATGTTCTCGATGGGCTGGAACAAGCCGCTGCTGGCCGAGATCGAGCGCCGCGCCGGGCCGACGCACATTCGCGACCTGGCACACCCGGCGTGAGCTTGAAAGACGGCGGAGGCCGTCAGGTGTTCTTCGATACGGTGATCGTCGGAAACTTCGACGAAAAATCCTTGGCGCGCTGCGCGATCTTCACCGCCAGTTGGCGCGCCATGGCCTTGTAGAGGCCAGCGATCTCGCCATCGGGATCGCTCACTACGGTGGGGTGGCCCGAATCGGCCTGCACCCGGATGCCCATGGAGAGCGGCAGCGCGCCCAGGTAGTCCATGTTGAACTCGGCCGCCATCTTCTTGCCGCCATCGGCGCCGAAGATGTGCTCCACATGGCCGCAGTTGGTGCACACGTGCATGGCCATGTTTTCCACGATTCCGAGAATGGGCACGCCCACCTTCTCGAACATCTTGATGCCGCGCCGGGCGTCGAGCAGCGCAATGTCTTGCGGCGTGGTGACGATCACCGCGCCGGTGAGCGGCACCCGCTGACTCAGCGTGAGCTGGATGTCGCCGGTGCCCGGGGGCATGTCGACGATGAGGTAGTCGAGTTCGCGCCAGTTGGTCTGGCGCAGCAGTTGGTCGAGCGCCTGGGTGGCCATGGGGCCGCGCCAGATCATCGCGTTGTCGGCCTCGACCAGAAAGCCGATCGACATGACCTGCACGCCGTGGTTTTCCATCGGCTCCATGGTCTTGCCGTCGCTGCTGTCGGGCCGGCCCGACAGGCCCATCATCATGGGCTGGCTGGGGCCGTAGATGTCGGCATCGAGAATGCCCACGCTGGCACCCTCGGCCGCCAGGGCCAGGGCCAGGTTCACCGCGGTGGTGCTCTTGCCCACACCGCCCTTGCCCGAAGCCACCGCCACGATGTTCTTCACGTTCGGCAGCAACTGCACACCGCGCTGCACGGCGTGGGCCACGATCTTGGTGGCGAGCCGCGCCTGCACGCTGCCCACACCGGCCACCGCCATGACCGCCGTGGAGAGGGCCGCGGTCAGCGACTCGATCTGGCTCTTGGCGGGGTAGCCCAGCTCCACGTCGAATGACACGGCATCGCCGGCAACACGCAGATTCTTCACCTGCTTGGTGCTGACGAAGTCCTTGCCCGTGTTGGGGTCGATAACGGTCTGGATGGCGGCAAAGACCGCCTGCTCACTGGGGGCCATGGGGAAAGTCGGAAGTTTTTAACGAAGTGAGTCTAGTCGTCCTTCGCATGGCCCTGGCCAAGGTCAGGGGTTGTAGCAAGCGTAAGCAGATGGGAAAACGCGGCCGGCGAGACCTCTCGCTTCTTACAATCCTGACAGCCTGCTGCCAGCCGGCCCCCCCCCCCCGCGTTCACTCGGCAGCGCCCCCCGGCGCCTTTCAACACGTGTCCACCATGAGCTCAATCGCTATATGCCCTCCCCCCCGCGAGCTGAAGCCCGGCCTGAAACCGGTCGATGCCGGCTGGCTTCAGTGGATCGCCGAAAACCGGCTGCGCAACTGCACGCCCGAGTCGATGCTGGTCACGATGACGCAAAACGGCCTCGACCCGGCCGCGTGCGCCGTGGCCATCGCGCGCATGGAAACCGACCCGGCCTACCTGGCCGGACGCAAGATCCAGCAGCTTCAATACAAGCTTGAATCGGTGATGGCCAACCAGCAAAAGCTGTGGGAGCTGGCGCCTCACTATGAGCACGTCGAAAAACGCAGCCACGTGCCGCTGCATGAATTCATGGAGCGCTACGTGTGGGGCAGCCGGCCGCTGGTGCTCACCGGCCTGGCCAACGACTGGCCGGCGCTGAAAAACTGGTCGCCACAAGACCTGAAAACCCGCTTCGGCCAGTACGAGGTGCAGATCCAGGCCGAGCGCAGCGCCGACCCCAAGTACGAGCAAAACAAGCTGAACCATCAGCGCAAGGTGCGGCTGGGTGATTTTGTCGACCAGGTGCTCGCCGGCGGCGCCACCAATGACTACTACCTCACCGCCAACAACGAGGCCCTGCGCCGCCCCGAGTTCGCGCCCTTGCTCAAAGACATCGGCACGCTGCACGAGATTTGCAACCGCGACGAGCTGGCCGCACGCTCCTCGTTCTGGTTCGGCCCCGCGGGCACGGTGACGCCGCTGCACCACGACACGCTGATGCTGATGCACACGCAGATCGTCGGGCGCAAACGCTGGCGCTTCATCTCGCCGCTCGACACCCCGCGCCTGTACAACCACTACGACGTCTACAGCCCGATCGACCTGGACGCTCCCGACCTGCACCGCTACCCCGACTTCAGGGACGTGAAAGTGCTCGAAGTGATCGCCGAACCCGGCGACACGGTGTTCCTGCCGCTGGGCTGGTGGCACCAGGTGCGCTCACTCGACGTGAGCTTGTCCTTCTCGTACTCCAACCTCGCGGTGCCGAACCACTACAGCTTCAAGAACCCGGCCATTCACAACTGGTGATCGGGCACGGCCAGGCTTGACGGTCTACGCCTCTACGCGCCGAGCCGCGAGGGCCGACTCTCGGGGCTCGACGTCGCAGGCAGCCTGCACCACCGGCTGCATGTGCACACTGCGCACCAAGTAGGCAGGCCGCTGTTTGGCCTCGATGTAGATGCGCCCGATGTATTCGCCCAGCACGCCCACGCTGATGAGCTGCAGGCTGCCCAGAAACAGAATCACCGTGAGCAGCGACGCATAGCCCGGCACGTCCACTCCGAAGAAGTACGTTCTGATCACGATGAAGCTCGCGTAGCCCAATGCAAAGAGGGCGCCCAGGCTGCCCAGGTAGGTCCAGATTCTGAGCGGCACGGTGCTGAAACTGGTGATGCCTTCAAGCGCAAAGTTCCAGAGCTTGAAGCCCGAGAATTTGCCATGGCCGGCCACACGGGTGCGGCGCACGTAGTCGATGGTGACGGTCTTGAAGCCGACCCAGGCAAACAAGCCTTTCATGAAACGCTGGCGTTCGGGCAGCAATTTGAGTGCGTCCACGGCCGCCCGGTTCATGAGCCGGAAGTCACCCACGTTGTCGGGCAACTTCACGTGCGACAGCCGGTTGTGCAACTTGTAGAAAAGCTCGGCGCTCTTGCGTTTGGGGAACGAATCGGTGCTGCGGTCACCGCGCCGCGCCAGCACGATGTCGGCCCCCTGTTGCCAGAGTTCGATCATGCGTTCAATGAGTTCCGGCGGGTCTTGTAGATCGGCGTCGATGGGAATGACGGCCGCACCGCGCGCCGCATCGATGCCGGCGGTCATGGCCGCTTCCTTGCCGAAGTTGCGCGACAACTCGATCACGTTGAAACGCGCGTCATGCCGCGAGATGACCACGAGCTGGGCCAAGGTGTCGTCGCGGCTGCCGTCGTCGACGCACACGACTTCGAAGTCCACCGTCTTGATGGCGTTCAGGTGCCCGCAGAGTGTTTCGTAGAAGAAGCGAATGCTTTCGCCTTCGTTGAAGAAGGGCACCACGATCGAAACCAGCGGGCGCACAGCCGGCAAGTGCGATGGTGGGAGGGGCTGTGCCGTCAGGTCGAGCTTTGTATTGGCATTCATCATTCGTTCCTGATCCACAGACCAACCCTGTTCCCGGGCGTGTCCTGGAACGGTTTCCACGTGTACTGGCCCGCAATGGCTTGATGGACCTTGTCCCAGGCCCCGGAAACCTGGTTGTCTCGACCCACCCAGGCCACGTAACGCACGTTGTTGCGGCGCAGCCAGCTCGGCTTGTCGGGCAGTTCGCCGCGATAGAAGGCATTGGTTTCGGCGAAGGTGTCCCACATGCCCGGTGGCTGGCGGCGCCAGTTGCCGATCTGGTCAGGCCACCCCTGCAAGGCGATCTGCCCGCCGAACATGGCCACCATGGTCTGGCTGGTGTAGCCCCGCCCGGGGCCGCTCTCGGCGACGATGCCGCGCGGCGACTGCTTCAAGTACCTGAGCATCTGCCGCACGGGCCGTTCGCGCATCTCATGCGGCAGGCCGTTGAATTGCCCCACGTCATATTTCGGCACATGCCACAGGTAGCGGGCCACCGGAATGGCGTGGCTGGCCGTCAGCAGCAGGCTCACCGCGGCCGCGCCCTGAATCCACTTCTTCTGGCTGGCCAAGGCCACGGCGCCGCAGGCCAGCAAGCCGCCGCTCCATATCCAGCCGTACCACTTGGCGGTGGTGTTGTAGCGGCGCAGCACTTCGCTGCCGTTATCGTCCACATAGACCATCTCGCCAGCGATCGTGGCCAGGCCAAAGGCCAGCACGAACACCAGCACCAACGGCCGCGCCCTGCGCTCAAAGAGCGACACCAACAGCAGCACCAACAGCGGCCAGAAGTAGCCCACGAAGCGCCACGGCGGCGTGTGGTCTTGGGGCTGTACCCAGCGTATGGGCGTGACCAGCGCCTCGGCCGCCAAACCGTTGAGAAACGGATACATCAGCATCAAACCGCCGAAGCCACCCGCGAGCACGGCTGCCCAATCGGGCGGCTCGCGCCGCCACATGCGCCAGCCCACCCACGACGCCAGCAGCAACGCAGCCATCGGGAACACCCAGGCGTTGGTGATCAGCACCAGCGGTACCGTCAGCGTGAAGAGGGCCTGTCCGATCCCGCTTTCCAAGCGCGATCTCATGCCTTGGTTGGGCGCGGGCAATTCAACCCAGGCCAACGCGGCTAGCCCCAGGAAGAGCAGAAAGAATCCGCCCACCGGGGGGTGATAGTCGGCCATCGAAATCTGATAGCCAAAGTTCTCCATCGCCACGATGCGGGGCTCGAACGTGGGCGACGGCTTTTCAGAATCGGCCAGCTTGGGGAAGAGTGCACGACCGATGTCGGTGTTGACCCGCTGGTCGAAGAACCCAATGAAGCGCGCGTTGGCAAACACCTCGTCACCCGCCACTGCGTCGGGCGGCCGATTGCCGCCATCGTTCAACAACGGGTAGTAGGCAGAAATGCCGGTGCCACCGGTTGCGAGGGCCGCCATCAGCAACCACTTGGCCCAGGCTCTCGTGAGGAACTGGCCGATGAAGAACCACACCAGCGTGATCGACAAGCCCATCAGCAGGCTGTACGCGATGTTGTAGGTGACACCCGGATCCCAGTTGAACAGCCGCCCCATCAAGGCGGCGCCGTAGTGCTGGAAGGCATAGTAGAAATTGAACTTCAGCGGCGGGAACCAGATGTCCAGCGGCGGCAGCTTGTCGCCTGGAAAGTAGTTCAGCATGAAGTACAGGTCGGTGTAGCGCTCGTTGGTGGGGTAGATGGTGGGGAACACCCACTTCCACGCAATGCCGAAGCCCACGGCCAGCAAGAGCACCCGCTCCGAAGCCCGAAAATCCGCCGAGCGCAAGACATCGCGGTGGCGGTAGACGATGCCCGCGGCGGCCAGGGTGGTCAGAGGCCAGGCCCAGCCCAATGACCCCAGGCCCACGCCATGCTCGATCAGACACATCACGAGCGTGATGCCCAGAAGGCCGGCTGAACGGGCAATCGGATACGGCAGCCAGCGTCCAAGGGCAACGGTGACACTGGCAAGGTGCAGCCACAGCAGCGCCAGACTGGTGGCCAGGAAAATGATGTTCATTGAAGTCTCTCTGCGAGCGCAGGCGCTGTCAGCGCGCTCACAGTGGGTGTGGGAACGGGGCAAACGAGCCCCTGCTGTCGGTGTGGAATTGCACCACAGAAAACGCGCGAGTCAGGGGTGTGAGCCGTGAACAGCCACCGGATTTCCTTGTCATCCGCACGACCCACTGGCTCCACAAGCTCCTGATGGGGTCCCTGTCGTCAAACGGTTAGCACATGGGTTTTGGTGCGCGGTGGGATCGATCGGGTGATGCGACCCGAGCGGTGCAGCGACGCTGCGGTGCCGCAGACCGGCAGCCAACCTGGCGACGAGAACCGTGATGTCTAGAATCAGCGGCTCCCGCGCCGGGACTTGCCCGGTGCCAGTTTCGAGACCAGCATGACCCGCAAGCTCTTCGTCACCACCGCCCTGCCCTACGCCAACGCGCCGTTCCACGTGGGGCACATGATGGAGTACATCCAGGCCGACATCTGGGTTCGCTTCCAGCGCATGGTGGGCAACGAAGTTCATTTCGTCTGCGCCGACGATGCCCACGGCGCGCCGATCATGATCGCGGCCGAAAAGGCCGGCAAGACGCCGCAGCAGTTCGTGGCCGAGATCGCCGCGGGCCGCAAGCAGTACCTCGACGGCTTCCACATCGGCTTCGACAACTGGCACTCGACCGACGGGCCCGAGAACCACGCGCTGGCACAAGACATCTACCGCGCGCTGCGCAAGCAGGGCCTGATCGCCGAGCGCGTGATCGAGCAGTTCTTCGACCCGGTGAAGAACATGTTCCTGCCCGACCGCTACATCAAGGGCGAATGCCCCAAGTGCGGCGCGAAAGACCAGTACGGCGACAACTGCGAGGTGTGTGGCGCCGTCTACGCGCCCACCGAGCTGAAGAACCCGTACTCGGCACTGAGCGGCGCCACACCGGTGCTCAAGAGCAGCGCGCACTACTTCTTCCAGCTCTCGTCCGACCGCTGCATCGAGTTCCTGCAGGAGTGGACCACCACCCCCGGCCGCCTGCAGCCCGAGGTGCTGAACAAGATCAAGGAGTGGTTCGCCGTCGACGAGCTGGGCCACGTGGGCCTGAACGACTGGGACATCAGCCGCGACGCGCCCTACTTCGGCATCGAGATCCCCGACGCTCCCGGCAAGTACTTCTACGTGTGGCTGGACGCGCCGGTGGGCTACCTGGCTTCGCTGAAGAACCTCTTCGACAGGACGGGCCGCGATTTCGACGCGTTCCTGAACGACCCGAACGTCGAACAGGTGCACTTCATCGGCAAGGACATCATCACCTTCCACACCCTGTTCTGGCCGGCCATGCTGCACTTCAGCGGCCGCAAGACGCCGAACCACATCTTCGTGCACGGCTTCCTGGCCCTGAGCGGCGAGAAGATGAGCAAGAGCCGCGGCACCGGCATCTCGCCACTGAAATACCTGCAGCTGGGCATGAACTCGGAGTGGCTGCGTTACTACATCGCCGCCAAGCTCAATGGGCGGGTGGAAGACATCGACTTCAACCCCGACGATTTCGTGGCCCGCGTCAACTCCGACCTGGTGGGCAAATACGTCAACATCGCCAGCCGTGCCGCGGGTTTCCTGACCAAACGCTTCGGCGGAAAGCTGTCGGGCGACATGGGTGTCGAAGGCCGCGTGCTGCTCGACAGCCTGCGCTCCCACCGCAGCGTCATCGAAGTGCTGTACGAAGAGCGTGAGCTCGGCAAGGCGCTGCGCGAGATCATGCTGCTGGCCGACCGGGTGAACGAGTACGTCGACCAGAACAAGCCCTGGGAACTGGCCAAGCAAGAGGGCCGCGACGCCGTGCTGCACGACGTGTGCACGGTGTGCATCGAGGCCTTCCGTCTGCTGACCATCTACCTGAAGCCGGTGCTGCCGGCGCTGGCGGCGCAGGTCGAGGCCTTCCTGCGCGTCGAGCCGATGAACTTCGCCGACGCCTCACGGGCGCTCGGCGCCCACACCATCGGCGAGTACAAGCATGTGATGCAGCGCGTGGACCCCAAGATGCTCGACGCCTTGTTCGAACCCGCGGTGGTCGAGGCGGCGCCGCCGGGCGGCGAACCGCTGGCCGATGAAATCAAGATCGAAGACTTCACCAAGGTCGACCTGCGCATCGCCAAGATCGTGAACTGCGAACACGTCGAAGGCTCCGACAAGTTGCTGCGCCTGACGCTCGACGTGGGCGAGGGCAAGACACGCAACGTCTTCAGCGGCATCAAGTCGGCCTACAAACCCGAAGACTTGATCGGCAAGTTCACCGTGATGGTGGCCAACCTCGCGCCGCGCAAGATGAAATTCGGCGTGAGCGAGGGCATGGTGCTGGCGGCCTCGCACGCCGACGAGAAGAACAACCCTGGCCTCTATGTGCTGGAACCCTGGCCCGGGGCCACGCCCGGCCTGCGAGTGCGTTAAGGCGGCCCTCGCTCAGCGCTTCTTCCAGAAGCGCGGCGCTTGTGCAAAAGCCGCCAATCG
>Ga0209974_10000393_pt1 | contig 14513 bp, 14 predicted proteins | sample InoplaM3SPM_FD_187592 | JGI IMG/M metagenome (GOLD analysis project Ga0209974, IMG submission 187592) | Arabidopsis thaliana rhizosphere microbial communities from the Joint Genome Institute, USA, that affect carbon cycling - Inoculated... | ecosystem: Host-associated > Plants > Roots >...
GGCTGAACGGGAGGTTTTACCCAAGTTGTAGCGACGTCTGTTGCGAAATTTAGAGCGAAGCCTCGGAATCTTTTCCCTCCAACGAGTATATCCATGACTGAGAGAGCATTGGACAAAGGAACAGAACTTCAGGGACTCTCGACCGCCGTCTTAATGCCGTCGATTGATTTGCTTGGAGCCCCGGAGCGAAAGGCTGTGGACCCGCTCACGCCCATCGTCGGTGTCGGACTGTTTCAACGCACAGTGCTCACGCTTCAGCGCGCGGGAATCAGGCAGTTGATCGTGGTTTCCGGTCAGGAAGAGGACCGGTTGAAGCAAGCCCTCCTGAATGGCCCCCGCGTGAACATTCCGGTTCGTTGGATGCCGATTCGTGAATTTCCGTTGGACGATCCGCGCACGTGGGAATCGCTTGCCGCGGAAGTGCGCGGATTTTGCCTCATATCTGGTGTCGCCACGGTCTTTTCACGTTCGTTGATTGAACAATTACGCCGGGATGTTCAGGAAGGACTGGCTATCATCGTGACACAGCGCGGGGATCGACCGGATGTTCAAAAGAGATGGCTACGCGAGGTGTCGTCCGGCATGAGTGACGGGCTTGCAGACGTTCTGGTGATGCCGACAACGGAATTGAGTGCAGCGGCACAAGTGGCGGGCGAATTTGAAACCGTTCCCCTCGGTCGCTGGTTGCAGCGGGCCTTGGTCGATGGCCGGGTACGAGTGACGTCAATCGACGCCGATGCTTCATGCTGGTATCAACCCGTTGTCACGCCGCTAGATCTTCATCGGGCAGAACATCGATTGTACACCTCGTTGAAAAGTGAGCTCGAAGGATTCGTTGACCGCTATTTCAATCGCAAATTGTCACGTTGGTGTACGCGCTTGTTTATTGCGATGGGATGGTCCCCTAATGTGATCACAGTAACGGCCACTCTGATCGGACTTCTGGCGGCCGCCGGATTTGCCGTGGGCACCTACACCGCCGGTGTCGTCGCCGCACTCTTGTTCCAATTGGCGGCAGTCATCGACTGCAGCGACGGCGAAGTCGCCCGCCTGACATTTACCGATTCTCCGTTTGGAGCGTGGTTGGATATAACCTTGGACAACGTCGTGCACATGGCGATCTTCGGGGGCATCGCGATCGGGGTCTACTCGAACGTGTCCGGCAGCGAATATGCCTGGCTTTGGCTGGCGCTGGGTGCCGCGGCCATCCTCGGTAACGCCTTCTCCTTTGTGTTGGTGAACAGGGCGCAAAAGATCACAATGGGAAGCGAATGGAATTCCCCGAAGCATGCGGCCTTGTCCGAATTCATGCTCAAGAACGTGGCGAGCCGGGATTTTTCCGTTATCGTGCTGCTCTTTGCGGTGTGTGCAAAGCTGGAATGGTTTTTGTGGATTGCGGCGATCGGATCAATGGTCTTTGCGGCAGTCATGCTGTGGATCGTGAGACCCTCTGGCATCTTGTTGAGACCCGTACGGTGATGCACGTCGCTGCCGGGGCCTCTGCGGTGCACATCACGCGAGGGAAGTCTCTGTGAGTGCCGACCGAGGTCTCGGAGTTTCCACGTCTCTGGTCATGGCAGATCAAAATCCATGGCCACTTTCACCCGCCTAATCGTGTTCCGATATCTTCTATTGGGGGTCGGCCTGCTCACGTTGTCCTTTCTCGTGTGGCATATAGGCCCGGGCCACATTTATGAGGCAGTCGCTCGGTTCGGCCCGGGTGCCCTCTTCGTGATGCTTATTCCATCTGTCGTCATGTATGTGCTCGAAGCCTATGGCTGGAAAATCGTCTTGGGTCCAGCGGCGGAGCGCATTTCCTTTAGCAAGATTTTCGCAATCCGGACCGCCGGTGAAGTGGTGAATATGACGACCCCCACTGCCTACATCGGCGGGGAGCCGCTGAAGGCCTATCTCCTTCAAAGGCACCACATTCCGATGGTCGAGGGTCTCGCTTCGGTCGTCATTGCCAAAACCATTATGACGATCGCCCAGGTCCTATTCATCCTGATTGGAATTGCGTTGGCCTTCTGGACGCTAGGGCCCACCGGATCTTCTGCCCAAATGACTGCCGCGGGATTGCTCAGCGCGGGCGTGTTGTCGTGTGGGGTTGCTGCGTTCATTCTAGTGCAGAGACGCGGACTGTTTACGTGGTTGCTGGAGACATGTCGTAAATTTGGCCTTCACATTGCGTTTCTTGAAGCGCGCGCCGAGAAACTCCGGTCGCTCGACAGGACCATTTTAGATTTTTATGCGCATCATCAATCGGCGTTTTATGCTTCGACTGGTCTGTATCTGCTGGGATGGCTCGCTGAAGCGGTGGAAGTCTTTGTAATTATCTCTTTTCTGGGCGGACCAGCCAGTCTCCTGTCAGCCACTGCGATTGGGGCGTTATCCGTCTTGATTAAAGGCGGGACGTTCTTCATTCCGGGGAGTTTGGGTGCGCAGGATGGAGGAAATTTGCTCTTACTGAAGGCCTTCGGATACTCAGACCTGACGGGAATGACCTTCGCGCTTTTGCGGCGATTCAGGGAGTTAGTCTGGATCTTGATCGGCCTGGCTTGCCTGGCGATCCTGGGAAAGAGGCCAGATGACAATCAGATATCTAGGTCTTAGGACGATCCTGAGCGCTGCTGCTGAAGGAACTGGATCCGCTCGATCATCTTGTCCCAGACAAACGAATGCCAGCGCAAGTTCGCTTCGCGGTCCACTTGGACGAATTCGATGCCGGCATGTGTGCCGTTGACCCATTTGACTTCTGCTGCGGCGATAGGCAGGGATTCGCTATGATCAGGCAGAAGAAGTCGGAGTGCCACTTGTTGATTTGCAAAGAGCGGTTCATCCGTTTCGAGCGAGCATCCCACCGCCGATAGGTTGGATATCGTACCTTCCCCGACAGTGGCTGCCACACAATACATGACAGGATAGCTCAGCGGGAGGCGATAAAGGCCGCGGTGATAGGGCCTGTTCTCATTCATCGTGAGGTGAGTCTACGTGTTGCCGGTAGCCGAATGTATCCCTCCTTAGAGGGGCGAAATTGTTCACGGCCATGCCGGACCGTGCTCCGAGCGGTGGCACGCGAATTGGCTGCCGCCATTCGACCAGCGAGACGGCTCTGTCAGCAATTCTTTTCTTGAAGACCGCAGGCAACAGGTTGGTCCATTGCGGCTTACGGCGAACGAGCTCAGTGCCCAGAAGTACGGCCAGCGCTCCAATCACGGTTGGGCCCGTGAGTGGCTCCCCCAGATACCAGTGTGCGATCGCAATCGTACAGATAGGAATGAGATTGTGATAGGCGCCTACAGTTGCAGGGGGCAAGGACTGCAGGGATCGGCAACGCAGGAGAAAGACACCGGCTGTCCCTAGCCCGATGAACAGCACGGCACTCCAGACACTCCATGACAGATCGGCCGCCGGCGCCGGATCACCCCATGCGATCGAACAGCCCGATACCAAAACGGCGCTGGTCCCGAACATGGCCGTGTTTGCTGTCAACACTCCATGCCGTCTGACAATGTGCATACTCATGACGATATGGGCTGCCATCATGAGGGTGAAGAGAAGAACGAGCGGGTCTCCGAAACCCACCTCGATCGCCCCTCCTTCAATAGTGGTGGCCAGCGCCGCCAGGCACCCTGCCCACGAGAGAAGGATGCCGGAGAGACCGGACCATGACACCTGCTCTTTGGAGAGACACCAACTGAAGAAAGCCGTGAATGTGGGCAGGAGGCTATAAATCAGCGCATAATGTGTGACATTCGTGTATAAGAGGCCATAAGCAGCTACGACGTAAGATCCGACTCCGAGCAAACCAAGCGCGCCGAACCGCGCTCCGTCAGAGAGACTCAAGGCACGTAACCCCTTCCAATCCCAGCAAGCCGTCATCATAGTCAAAAAAAGAAAGCCGATGACGATTCTCCCATTGGCGATTGACAAGAAGGTCAGACCGCTGTGCTGAAGCACGTACTTCATCACCGGCGTGATCGAACTGAGCAACGCGACAACGCCGAGCAAGCACAAGATGGGCACGGCTTGCGAGGGAGATCCTGCACTGTCTGAACGATCCATGTGCCTGGGAAGCATTGCTACAACCCTGCCATGTTGGACATGATCAACTGTTGAATGAACGAGACCAATTGCCGTTGATGCTCTGGGAGGAGATGCGTAATTTTCCCCCCGAAGCGATGAGACTGGGCATGTGTGATCAGTAGTTCGCAGTGAACAACGCAATTTTCGTCAAGCTGACATTCAATGTGGACAGTCTCAGCCACTGTCAGAGGAATTTCGGTGGAAAAATGCACCCCTTGTTCGGTGATGTCTATGACATCACACAGGGCGGTCACAGGGCCTTTCGTCACAAGGCCTCGTCGGGCTACCGGCATGCGGAAATGATGACGTTGATTCATCATCGGTAGGGTCCGTCCTGCTTATTGGACGCGTGGGGTATCACACATCCGGCGTGACAGGTTGGCTTCAACCAGCGTCCAGCCAAGAGGGTGATGAATAGGATGGGAAATGGGGCGAGGCTGATTAGCGTCATGAGCATCAAAGGTGTCACGGTCATCTCCTTGGCAGAGCGTAATTTGACAGACACTTGGCATTGACAGAGAACGTGCAATGGAGGGGCCAGAGAAACCCCTACAAAGAAGGGCATTCGATTTCGCTGCAGATACGGGGGGTCTGGCTGGATATGTCGAACTTGACCCGGTATGGAAGAGCCAAAAGAGACGCGGCATGAAAGAGCAGACGGAAATTTCTCCCGTTTCTGCCGAGAATTTCCTCCCTCTTCAGAGGGGGTGGTGACGGGGAGTTTATTTATCTTTCAAGCCAGGCATATCTCAGCCTCGATAAAGATCGCTTAAAGTCTGTCCTGTCTTATAATTCTGCGCATCACAAAATTAGCATTTCGTGTAAACATGAAGCGTGAAATTGCTCACGGCTGCTTCGGCGGATCTTCATCGTGGATCATGACAAAGCGTCGGCTAACTATAAAAATGGTCACTCGACGATTTCCTTCCCAAGCGGAAAGAAGTGAAGTGCGATGGCCCAAGTCATCACACATCGCCAGCGTCGGATCATCCGCTATTTGTGCTAGGATTGCCCGCATGTCCATGTTGAGACTGGGACTATGGGCCTGCATCGCTGTGCTGGGGGCCGGTGCGCTTGCCATCGTGGCCGGCCTGGTATCTCCGTATGAAAAAGTGAATGGACTTTGGTTGGTTATAGCCGCGGCCTGTATCTATGTGCTGGCGTATCGCTTCTATGGCCGTTGGCTCGCTTGTCGCGTCGCTTGTCTAGACGATCAGCGGCTCACTCCTGCGGTGCGATTGAATGATGGAGTGAACTTTCATCCCACAAATAAGGTGGTACTTTTCGGCCACCATTTTGCGGCCATCGCCGGGGCCGGGCCCTTGCTCGGGCCGGTGCTAGCGGCGCAATTCGGTTTTCTCCCCGGGTTTCTCTGGCTGGTGATCGGTGCGGTCCTGGCTGGAGCAGTACAGGACTTCATCATTCTGGTGGCGTCTATGCGACGCAATGGCCGCTCGCTACCCGAGATCGCCCATGATGAACTCGGAACGCTCACAGGGAGTGCTACGGCCGTAGCGGTCTTGTTCATTGTTGTCGTCGCCTTGGCGGGCTTGGGATTTGCCGTGATCAATGCACTGTATCGCAATGCCTGGGGGACATTTACCATTGCGATGACGATTCCTATCGGCCTATTCATGGGATTGTATCTTCAAAGGTTCCGTCCGGGAGCAGTCGCCGAAGTTTCAGTCTTAGGGGTGACGTTACTAATCATGACCATCCTGTTCGGCCGCGTCGTGACACAGTCGAGTTTTGCGCCGTGGTTCGAATACGACAAGTTTACTCTCGTGTGGTTGCTGGCTGGATATGGGTTTCTCGCTTCCGTTCTGCCCGCATGGATGTTGTTGGTGCCCCGTGGGTATCTCTCGACCTTCATGAAACTCGGCGTGGTGTTGTTGCTTGGCCTGGGCGTCGTTCTGATGGCACCAACAATTGAGATGCCACGAATGACCATATTTTCCGCAGGTGGGGGGCCGATCATACCTGGCAGCCTCTTTCCGTTTCTCTTTATCACCATCGCCTGCGGAGCTGTCTCTGGCTTCCATGCGCTCGTGTCGTCGGGGACGACGCCCAAAATGATTGAGCAGGAATCACAGGCAGTGGTGGGCTATGCCGCAATGCTCTTGGAAAGTTTCGTCGGCGTCATGGCGCTGATTGCGGCCACAGTGCTGATGCCAGGCGACTACCTCGCAATCAACACGCATCTTTCCGCCGATGTTCTCACCACAATGGGGTTTCCTCCGGTAAGAATTGCAGAGTTGTCTGAAATGGTTGAGGCGAATGTCGCAGGACGTCCCGGGGGAGCGGTATCTCTTGCTGTTGGAATGGCTTCGATCTTTTCAGCATTGCCTGGGATGGCTGGGCTTATGGCCTATTGGTACCAGTTTGCGTTGGTCTTCGAAGCGCTGTTCATCCTGACCACCATTGATACGGGGACTCGCGTCGCCCGTTATCTCATTCAAGAAATGGCTGGCAGGATTTATCCGCCGTTTCGCCGGTTTAACTGGCTGCCTGGCGTGCTATCCAGTAGTGGTGTTGTCGTCGGGGCCTGGGCGTATCTTATCGGCACGGGCAGCATTTCAACCATCTGGCCGATGTTCGGTGCCGCCAATCAACTACTGGGGATGCTTGCACTGTGCATCGGTACGACCGTGTTGATCAAAATGCGGAAGTCCTCCTATCTGTGGATCACAGCGCTGCCGATGGCGTTTATCGGCGCAGTGACGCTGACGGGGTCGTACGAAATGTTCTGGATGTTCGTGAGGAAGGCCGCAGCGTCGGTGGCCGAGGATGCGGTCGCGCTCTACCTCGATGCGGTTCTCGTTGCAGGGGTTGCGCTGTTGGGGTTGGTTGTGTTGAGCGACAGCATGAGGCAATGGTACGGCTATGTCGTGATGAAGCAACCGTTCACGAGCAGTGAGATCGTGGTGATGAGCGGGGGCAGTTCGGCTGGCAGCATGCCTACGATGGTTCATAACGAGCATGATGGCGGCTTCCGGTTGCCGAAAGGAACAGGATGCTGTTGATCGTGGCGTGAGAGGAGGCGAAGGTGGCCGACCAATTCTCTTTCGATGTGGTATCAGAAGTGAACATGCAAGAGCTGAAAAATGCACTCGACCAGGCGACAAAAGAGATCAAGCAGCGTTTCGATTTTAAGGATTCGAAGACGGAGATTACCTTGAAAGAGAAAGAAAAGGAGCTCGTTGTCCTGTCGGATGACGAATACAAATTGAAGGCCGTACAGGACATCATCAAAGGAAAATGCGTGAAGCGCGGCGTTTCGCTAAAGGCCTTCGACTATGGTCACATTGAACCGGCGCTGAGCGGGACCGTACGGCAAACGGCGAAGATTCAAAGCGGCCTGGCTTCAGAGAAAGCGAAAGAAATCGCGAAGACGATCAAGGATTCAAAGCTGAAGGTCCAGCCCCAGATACAAGGTGAGCAGGTTCGGGTCCTCAGTAAAAGCAAAGACGAGCTGCAATCGGCGATTGTGTTGCTTCGGGAACGCGATTTTGGAATCGACCTTCAGTTTACGAACTATCGATGATCAGTGGCGCCACCACACGCCGCACTCGGTTCATGAAGCGATCTATTGTGGCGTGGGTGCTCGTTCCCATCTTGTGCATTGCCTGCAACCGGAATGAGCCAATCGTTGTTATCCAGCTTCACCCGAAGAACCCCGAGATTATTTACGTGACGACCAATGACTACATCTATAAGTCGCGCGACGGCGGGCAGACCTGGGCGAATATTTCAAAAGGGATGAGCCACTCGCGAGTGATATCCATGGCGGTTGATCCATCCTATCCGGCGACGGTCTATGCCGGTACAAAAGGAGATGCCGTCTACAAAAGTCACGACGGAGGACAGCGCTGGACCTCCATGCGCTCAGGTTTGGACGATGCGACCATCTCCTCGGTCGTCAACCAATTTGTCTTTGACCCCTTTGATAGCAACCATATTTTCATTGCGACCACCATGGGAATCTTTGAGACGAAGAGCGGCGGCGGCAGTTGGACCAAGAGGATGGAGGGCATGAAAGAGGTGCTTATGGTGGTGACGCTCGGTATGGACCCCACGCGACCATCAATCTTATATGCCGGGACGAGCGGGGGCGTGTACAAAACCGTGAACGAAGGAACCCATTGGGAAAAGGTGAATAACGGCCTGGTGCCTTCAGACATGGTCAAGACATCACGAGCATTGAATGTCACTTCCATCGAGGTTGATCGATTCGAGCCCGAAACCGTGTACGCGGCAACGCTCTCCGGTGTGTTTAAGACGACGGATGGAGCGAAGTCTTGGTCCCGAATTGGCGAATCGCTTTCGGATCAGATGATCATCTCGATGATGTTGGATCGCACGAAGAAAGGAGTCGTATATCTTGCCGGCCGTGATGGCGTGCATCGCAGCGATGATGGAGGGATGACCTGGAAGACCATCAATAACGGCTTTTCCACCACCAACGTCCGCTCTCTTGTACAAAGCCCGACCGACCCCAACCTCATCTACGCGGGAACCAATGGCAGCGGCCTCTACAGGAGTCGGGACGCGGGGGAGAGCTGGACACCCATGCCACCTCTCAACCCGTAGACGCTAACGGTTATCCAACCTAGACCTGCTGGGGGAATTTCCTGAAGACGATTCACCTCGGAGGTCGGAGCCGAGAGTGGATGAATTGATACTGGATCCCACGGTTGAGTCGGAGATGGTCGAGCCGACGGTCGACCGCTGCAACGTCGAACCAACATTGGACGACGTCTCTTGATTCAACGAGGACTCTCCAATCGCCGGACCGGCGCGACCTGTCGCGCCGATCCCAAATCCTGACGGACCGCTCTCTCCGATTTCACGATTGTTCTGTGGCGAAGCTCCGATATCCTGCCCGGTCGATCCTTTCCCTCCAATATCAATGCCGGTTTTTGAGCTGCGGCCGATCGCGGGGCCCGCGGACGGGGCGACACCGATGCTGGCTCCCGTTTTGGCGCTCTCAGGCAACATCGGAGCATGGATGTTCTGCTCAATAGACTCCTCGAGTTCCCGGATTCGTTGTGATTGCCGCCCCGCTTCTTCAAAGTCGCCCTGATCCCGCGTCGCGGAGAGTTCACGGATCTTTTCCAGTGTAGCACGCAGCGTCTTGAGGTCGCTCCTGGCCTTGGCGACTCGCGGGATCAGCTCCCGCAACATGATCGCCCTGGATGCGAGTGCATTATTGGAGAGATTGGTCTGAATGGAGATCAGTAGTTCATTCACTTCGTCGCCGAGTTCCTCGATGTCGTTCAATTCGCCGAGGTCGTTCTTGCAGCATTCCACAAAGTGCCGATATCGCGCCAGAAACGCTGAAACGTCCTGCTTGAGATTCTCTATGTGAAAATCCCGTCGGCGCTTGTCTTGGACAGATTCATCTCTTTGCTCTTGCTTGGTTTCTGCCAGCGGAACACAGCCTGGCCCAGGTGTCGCGGAGATCAGCTGATCTCCCCGACGATCTGGGCAATAATAAATGGCCGACGCGGCTGAAGCGCTGGAGAGCAAGAGACCGCCGTAAACGGTGCTTCCTGCCAAGAGGGCCATCACGAACTGACTGTGCAGATGCCAGCCTGGATACATGATTCCATTCTTATCTTGCGGCTACATCTTGTCAATGAAACGAGCAATGTTGCTCTTCTTGATCGAGCCCGGACAATCGGCTAGTCTGCCCGAGTCCAATGCTCAACGTTTTTGGAGGACAGGCGATGCCCGTAATGACGATTGATGCCGCGGCACAGCATGTCGGACAGGAAGTCACCCTTCGAGGCTGGTTGCGCAGCCGCCGTGACAGCGGCAAGCTTCATTTTCTCACTCTTCGAGATGGAACCGGAGACATGCAGGCAGTCGTCAGCAAGAAAGCCGTCGGTGATGATCAATTCGCACTGTCGGCAAGTTTGACACAAGAATCCTCACTGATAGTGACCGGGCAGCTTCGGCAAGACAATCGCGCACCGGGAGGCTATGAGCTTGACGTACGCAGTATAGAAGCTCTCCAAATTGCCGGGCCGTTTCCAATTCAACCGAAGGAGCATGGCGTTGGATTTCTGATGGAACACCGGCATCTCTGGCTGCGTTCACATCGACAACATGCGATTCTGCGGATCCGTCATGAGATCATACGCGCGTGTCGGAATTTTTTCGACGAACGCGGTTTCGTCTTGGTGGATTCACCAATTTTCACGCCGAATGCTTGCGAAGGCACCACGACGCTCTTTCAGACGCAGTACTTTGATGAAACCGCCTATCTGACGCAGAGCGGACAGCTTTATAGTGAGGCCTCGGCCGCTGCCTTCGGTAAGGTGTATTGTTTCGGCCCGACGTTCCGCGCAGAGAAATCGAAGACACGGCGACATTTAATGGAATTTTGGATGGTGGAGCCTGAAGTCGCCTTCGCACAGTTGTCCGACGTGATGGATCTAGCGGAACAGTTCCTTGCCGCCATCGTGCGTCAAGTATTGGAAACCAGAAGAGCAGAACTTGCGACCTTAGAGCGGGATATTAGTAAGCTGGAGCGCGTGGTGCCGCCATTTCCCCGTCTCACGTATGAAGAGGCAGTCGGTATTCTCAGCAAGAAGAATAATCCCACGCAGATGGGTGATGATTTCGGCGGCGACGAAGAAACCATACTGTCCCAGGAATTCGATCGACCGTTGATCATCCATCGCTATCCTGCCTCGCTCAAAGCCTTCTATATGCAACCTGATGATCAACGGCCCGACCTTGCTCTCTGCATGGACGTGTTGGCGCCTGAAGGATACGGCGAGATTATCGGCGGCGGGCAACGGATCCACACGCTGGAATTGCTACGAACGCGTTTACAAGAGCATCGGCTTCCGGAAGAAGCGTTCAAATGGTATCTGGATCTGCGCGAGTTCGGTTCTGTCCCTCATGCGGGCTTCGGGATGGGAATCGAACGCGCAGTAGCTTGGATCTGTGGCCTGGAACACGTTCGCGAGACCATTCCCTTCCCTCGTATGCTATATAAGCTCTACCCCTGATCTCGGGATTGCTCAAAATACCTTCCTACGCTCCTACTCTTCCCAAACCAGCACAACGCCTAGTAGTGGGGAAAAGTAGACAGAACATAATTCCCCATTTTCAACTATGGATAGCTGCCGCAGTTTCGGGGGTCTCAACCGGCATACCTTGTCTGCCCGCCAGCGTTTGAAATAATATTTGTAAGTCACTGAAAATATTGTTGACAATGTAAAAGTCAAGAGTATACTCCGCCATGGCGTGGGAGAATGTGGGTGAAATTGGTGGAAGTCAGTCTCGTGGCAGCCGAGCGCACCTGCCGGTTATGCCCGCAGAAGTGCTCTTTTGGCTTAAGCCCCGTTCCCCAGGAATCTACCTGGACTGCACTGTGGGTTATTGTGGGCATGCGCTGGACATACTTCGAGCCAGTGCTCCGGACGGGAAAGTCATTGGCATTGATCGCGATCCAGAGGCTGTTGATGCGGCTCGGCAACGACTGCAGCCGTTCGGCGACCGAGCAGTCATCATCAAGGGACATTTTGTGGAACTGAAGCGGCTTCTCGCGGAGCGCAGCATTTCACAAGTAGAAGGAGTTCTGTTCGATCTTGGTGCGTCGTCTCCACAACTCGACGATCCGGCCCGTGGTTTTAGCTTTCAATCAGAGGGACCGTTGGATATGCGCATGGATCGCAGTGGTCAGACGGCGGCTGATATCGTAAATGGACTCGATGAAAACGAGTTAGCGGACATGATTTACCGCTGGGGTGAAGAGCGCTATTCGCGACGGATTGCTCGAGCACTCGTACGGGCTCGGCAGCAGCGGACAATTACGACGACTCGGCAATTGGCATCGTTAATTGAGTCAGCAGTGCCAGGACATTATCGCCGAGGACGCATTCATTGCGCGACACGTACCTTCCAGGCGCTTCGCATCGCTGTCAATAAAGAGTTGGATCACCTTGAGGCTTCGTTCCGCGATGCAGCAGATGTCCTGGCACCTGGCGGACGGCTCTGCGTCATCTCGTTTCATTCCCTCGAAGACCGTATTGTCAAACGGTCCTTCAAGGCCTTTCCCATTCGGAACACCGGTGATTTCGAAGTCTTGACTAGGCGGCCGCAACTGCCCACCGAAGATGAGATTCGCCGCAATCCTCGATCCCGGAGTGCCAAGCTACGAGTTCTGCAGCGAAGCGTAAATGAGGGACACGCATGAAATCCGTCGCCATAATCGTCGGCGTCTGCCTCGTGTTTTTCTTTGTCTGGGAGCGAGTGGATATCGTTCGATTGGGCTATCACATCGAGCGCTTGAAAGCGCAGAAGGTCTTGCTAGAACGTGAACGAGACCAACTGCAGGTCAAAGTTTCAGCCCTCATGGCCCCGGAACGCATTGCCAAGGTTGCCACAGATAAGCTGGGAATGGTGCCGCCGCAGCAAGGACAAGTCTTGATTGTCCAGCCACGCCAGGCTCCGACGGTGCCCCTCGAGCAGGTACGCATCGCTCGAACGGTCTCGATGGGAAGAGGAGAACGATAAGCATGGGTCCATCCCGGGGCCGGCGGTATTCCTTGTTACTCCTGATGCTGGCGGGGTTCGGCGTCATTTTATTCCGGCTTGTCACCCTGCAAGTGTTGCAGGCGGCTGAACTGACAGCGAGGGCCGATCGGCAGCATCAAAAAAGCGTCACCTTGGAAGGTGCAAGAGGAACGGTGACCGACCGACACGGCAAAGTGTTGGCGATGAACGTAGAAGTGCCGTCCATCTTTGGCGTCCCGACATCGCTCGACAATCCGGCCAACGCCGCTCGATTCCTGTCGCCGGTCCTGCACATTCGCCGCGAGGAAATCGAAAAGAAGCTTCGCCAGGACAAACATTTCGTGTGGCTGGCCAGAAAGGTCGAGCCGGAGCAGGGCCATCGATTGGAACAGCTGTCAATCGACGGTATCGGGATGGTGATGGAAGGGCGGCGGTTTTATCCAAAGGGTCCTCTGCTTGCCCATGTACTCGGGTTCGTCGGCATGGATGGGGTCGGCCTTGAAGGCTTGGAGCGTCGGTACGAAGCGCAGTTACACGGGGAAAAACGAATGACGATTCTCCAGCGCGATGCGCTGGGACGAACGGTGTTTCCGAAGGGTCTCCGGGAACAAGTGCCTGCCGCAGGGCATGCGCTCACACTGACGATTGACGAGGTCATTCAATACATTGCCGAAAAGGAGTTAGAGGAGGCTGTTGACCACTCTCGCGCAAAATCGGGAACTATCATTGTCCTGGAGCCGCAAAGCGGAGCGATTCTTGCCATGGCCGTCAGTCCCAGGTTTGATCCAAATGCGGTAGCGGCGCTGACCGCCGATCGTTGGCGAAATCGGGCTTTGACAGACACCTATGAGCCTGGATCGACGATGAAAGTGGTGGTAGCGGCTGCCGCTCTCGAGGAGCGAACCATGATGCCCGGTTCGATGTTGTTCGGCGAGAACGGCAGGATGACGATCGCTAATACGACTATTCATGACCACGAGAAGCTCGGCTGGATGACCTTCTCCCAGATGATCCAAAAGTCCAGCAATATCGGTGCGGCAAAAACGGGCATGCTGCTCGGTGAACAACGGCTGTATCGCTACCTCCAAGCGTTCGGATTTGGGCAACGCACGGATGTCGATCTTCCAGGTGAAGTTGCTGGATTGCTGAAGTCGCCGCGCGAGTGGGGCCGGCGCTCGCTCGCTTCGATTTCCATGGGCCAGGAAGTTGGCGTGACGCCCTTACAAATGGTTTCCGCCGTCGCCGCCATCGCCAATGACGGCGTTCTTATGAAGCCATATGTTGTTGCAGGGGTGAGAGATCAGAAAGGACAGCTCGCCAAGGAAACTATCCCTCAGGTGAAGCGCCGCGTTGTCTCCTCTGTCACCGCTCGGACTCTAACGACGATTCTGGAAGGGGTAGTCACGGACGGGACGGGCACCAAAGCGGCAATACCCGGATTTCGTGTGGCAGGTAAAACCGGGACAGCACAAAAAGTGGATCCACGTACTGGAGCCTATTCCAGTGCGCTCTCCATCGGATCTTTTGTGGGCTTCGTCCCGGCCGATTCACCGAGGCTGGCGATGATCGTCGTCATCGATGAACCGCAAGGCGAAGCCTGGGGTGGTGTCGTGGCGGCACCCGTATTTCGCCGTGTCGGAGAACAGGTGCTTACCTACCTGGGTGTATCGCGAGATGACCAGGTGAAGATTGCCATGGTCGCTCCATAGTGAAGGTGACGATGCAGCCGCGCTCGGTGACGGTCACGGAATTGTTGGCGGCGTTGAACGGGCAAGTGGCCATTGTTGAACGCCAGGGAGCCTTGGATGGCTCTATTACCTCCCTGACCGACGATTCAAGGTCGGTTGTCTTGGGGAGTCTTTTCGTCGCCGTCAAAGGCGAGAGAGTAGACGGCC
>Ga0209974_10000395_pt1 | contig 14486 bp, 11 predicted proteins | sample InoplaM3SPM_FD_187592 | JGI IMG/M metagenome (GOLD analysis project Ga0209974, IMG submission 187592) | Arabidopsis thaliana rhizosphere microbial communities from the Joint Genome Institute, USA, that affect carbon cycling - Inoculated... | ecosystem: Host-associated > Plants > Roots >...
GACCCTGGCGGCGTCGACGATGGAGACGAGCCGGTTCGCGGCGGACAGCGGGGAGACCTCTTCGTTCAGCCTGCTGGCGTCGGAGACCACCCAGCTCGAGAAGACCGCGGCCAACAGCAACAATGTCGTGCTGGCGGCGGCGATCGGTGCGGCCGGCTTCGCAGCGACTGGCGCCGCGGCGCACACGCCTCACTTCGACCTCGGCGGCGACGTCGCCACCAATGCGATCGTGGGCAAGGAAGCGTTCGGGTTCCAAGGCCTCGACGCGGCGTACAACAGTCCGGCGTTCGAATTCGGCAATGCATGGGATGGCGGCTTCCAGGCCTCGTTCCAGGCGCTGTCGGGGTCGTCGCACACCGCGATCGCGGCTAGCCACGTCGGCGAGCTCAGTGCCAATCTTTCGCTCGGCAGCGGCCCGAATGCCCTGCTCGAAGCGACGGACTTCGGCGCGATGCTTCACATGCCGGCACCGGCCACAACGATGGACGTCGGCATGGTTTCGGCCGAATCACTCATGCCTCAGGTCGCCGGCGTGAACGCGCAGACAACGGGCGCAGTCGAGCAGATCCTGGCCGATGCCCTGCAGGGTGGCGGTTCGGCTCCGAACATCGACGCCCTGTTGAATGGGTTGCCGGGTGGTGGACTCGGCGAAATTGCCGGGTTGCACCAGTTGGCAAGCCGAGGCGGCGAGCACGTGCCGGCTTGGGACATGGGGCATGGCGGCGGCTTTACGTTCGACGTCGCAAGTATCATCACGACCGAAGCCATGGTGCTTCATCATGATGCAGTGCAGCCGGTAGCTAACGGCTGATCACGGGTTCGGGCCCCTGGTGGACGGGGGCCCGTATCCCGCAAGACCAGAAGGGGGAAGACATGAAGAAGCATTGGAGTCTTTTGATCCCCGGGACGCTGCTGCTCTGCGCGGCACCGGCCACGGCGATCGAACTGAGGGACGCCGTTCAGGCCGCCCTCGCCACTAATCCGGAAATTCGTCAGGCAGTTCACAACAAGGAAGCGACCCGCAAGGAGCGGCGCCAGGCCGAAGGCCTCTGGTATCCGCGCGTTTCCGTCGAAGCGTCGGCCGGCGCGCGCAATCTGCGCAACCCGACCCGCCGCAATCTCGGCATCGCCGACGACACGTTGTGGCCGCTCGAAGCCAGCATCACCGCTGACCAGCTGCTCACCGACATGGGCGGCCGCGAGGCGGAGATCCGCCGGCAGGCGTCCCGCACGGACGCAGCGGCTGCCCGCATCGAAGAGCGGTCCGAATATGTCGCGCTCAACGTTTCGCGCGCCTACGTCGATTATGTCCTCCAGCAGCGCCTCGTGGCGATCGCCCAGGACAATGCGACCTTCCACGAGCGTCTGGCTTCCGACCTGCGGCAGGGCGTCGCCCAGGGGTCCATCAGCATCGCCGACCAGCAGCAGGCCGAAGAGCGCTTGCAGTCGGCCCGCGCTCGGGTCACCGAAGCTAGCGAGGACCTTGAAGCGGCCGGAATCCAGTTCCGGACTCTGGCAGGCCTGCCGATCGATAGCGTGACGATGCCGCCGGATGTCCAGCAGTGCATGCCGGCCACGCTGGAGGAGGCCGAGGCTCTCGCCCGTGCCCACAATCCGCGGGTGCAGGAATCGATCGCCGACCTGTCGACGGCCCGGGAACTCATCAGGGCCGCGAAGGCCGAGATGGGTCCGCGGTTCAATCTCGAAGGCACGGCGCGAGTCGGCGACGACGTCGACGGCTTCTCCGGTCATACTACGGACCTTTCGGCCCGCGTCGTCATGCGCTGGCTGGTCTTCAACGGCGGCACGAATATCGCCAATGTCCGCGAACAGCAGGCGCGCGCGGATGAGTCGCACGCGCGGCTGTTCGAGATGACGCGCCGGGCCGAAGAGGACACTCGCTCGGCGTGGAGCCGGCTGACGAACCAGGCACGGTTGGTCGGCGAGCTTGAAACACAGAGCCGCGTTTCCGACGACCTGCTCCTGTCTTATCGCGAGCAGTTCAACGTTGGCCGCCGGTCGCTGCTCGACGTGCTCGACGCGCAGAACACGCGCTACAACGTCCAGGCGCAGCTCGAAACGGCGCGCTTGGCCAGGACATATGCCCAATATCGCACGCTGGCGGCCACCAACCGCCTGATCGAGTGCCTCAACGTCGCAATGCCGACCGAGGCCTGGAGCAACGAGCGCGCGCACTACAAGGTCAATCCGGTCCCGGCCGAGGACCTGCAAGAGAACAGCTTGCCGCAGCCGGCGATGGGTCCACCCGCGCCGACTGGCGGACGCTAAGAATGATGAAGGGGACGGGTGTTGAGTTTCATGCACTGGCTGGATTCCACGCCTTCGCGTGAGATCGACCCTGTCCTCGATTGCCTAGCCTTCCTCGCGCGTCAGGCGGACCGGCCGTCTTCCCCGGTCCTCCTGCGCGCGGGGTTGGCGCTTTCCGACACCGGCACTCTGCCCTTCCATCAGATCGAGCCCGCGCTCGACCAGGTGGGAATGCGCGGCGAGCCCCTGGTTCGCCGCCTGAAGGGGTGGCCGGTCCAGAAGCTGCCAGCGATCCTCGAACTGGAGGACCAGCGGGCGGCCGTCCTGCTCGAAACCAAGGGCGGCGATGGGCTCATCTTTGCACCGGGCATCGCCGAGCCGATGTGGGTCGCGCTCGACCAGATCGCACCCGCCTACACCGGTCGGGCTGTCTTCGTCGAAGCCGATCCGACACGCGAACGGCTGTCGGAGCGCCCGTGGGACGAGGCCAAGCGCAAGCACTGGTTCTGGTCTGAGGTCTGGAAGGTCCGCCGCGAATTCTGGCCGGTGATGCTGGCCGCCCTGGTCGTGAACATGCTGGCGCTCGCCGTACCGCTGTTCACGATGAACGTCTATGACCGCGTCATTCCCAACAAGGCGATTCCGACCCTGTGGGTCCTGGCACTGGGCGTTGCGATCGCTTTGGCATTTGATTTCTCCCTGCGGCTGGCGCGTTCGAAGCTGGTCGATGAGATCGGCCGCAAGCTCGACGACAAGCTTAGCCAGAAGCTGTTCGAGAAGGTCATGAACCTGCCGATGGCGGCGCGCCAGGGCAGCACCGGCGCCCTCGCCAAGCGAGTCTCCGAATATGAGCTGGTCCGTGATTTCTTCGCCTCGACCACGGTCGTCCTCCTGGTCGACATCACCTTCCTCATCCTGTTCCTGGTCCTGATTACGGTCCTCGGTGGCTGGTTGGTGATCGTTCCGATCGTCGGTATCGCCGCCATGATTACTGCCGGCATGACCCTTCGCCGGGCGATGGGGCGGGCCGCGACCGATGCCCAGGCAGACTCGAGCCTGCAGCACAGCGTCCTGGTTGAATCGATCGGCGGCATCGAAACGCTGAAGGCGGCGCGCGCCGAAGGGCAGATGCTCGGCCGCTGGAGGCGCTATTCGTCAATGTCGGCCGCGACGCAGGAAGAAATGCGGCGGCTGACGGCGGTCGCAGTCAACCTTGCATCGCTGTCGCAGCAAATGATCAGCGTCGGCTTGCTCGTCGGCGGCTTCTACCAGTTCAACGAGGGCAATATGTCGATGGGCGCGATCATCGCCATCGTCATGCTGGCCGGACGCGCCATGGCCCCGGTTGGCCAGTTCGCTTTCCTCATCACCCGCGCCCGCCAGGCGCTGACGACCATGGCTTCGCTGCAAACGATGATGGAGGAGGAGGACGAGCGGCATACCGCGGCCCGCAGCATCGTTCCCGAAATCCGTGTCGGGCGGATCGAGCTGTCGCATGTCAATTTCCGCTATCCCGCCGCTGCCGGCGACGCGCTCAGCGACATCAATTTGAAGATCGAGCCGGGCGAGCGCATCGGCATCATCGGCCGGGTTGCGTCCGGCAAATCGACCCTTGGCCGACTGCTGTGCGGCCTGTACGCGCCGACCGACGGTGTGATGACGATCGACGGCCTCGACAGCCGCCAATACCACCCCCACCAGGTCCGGGACGCTTTCCGCTTCGTCGGCCAGGATTCCGAGCTGTTCAGCGGCACGGTGCGCGACAATTTGATGCTGGGCGCGGCCAAGGCCGACGATGCGCAGCTGGTCGACGCCGTCGTCCGCTCCGGGGCGGACATCTTCCTGTCGCGCGATGCGGCCGGCTTCGACCTTCCGGTCGGTGAGCGCGGCTCGCGCCTCTCGGGCGGGCAAAAATCGCTGCTGGTGCTGGCGCGGGCGTTGGTGTCGTCCAGCAAGCTGCTGTACCTCGACGAGCCGACCGGCGCGATGGATACGCAGACCGAGACCTATTTCATCGAGCATCTGAAAAATGGCCTGGCCAAGGACCAGACTTTGATCGTCTCGACGCATCGCCACCAGATGCTGTCAATCGTCGATCGGCTGATCGTCATCGACCGAGGCCGGATATTCGCCGACGGGCCGCGCGACCAGATCCTGGGTCAGCTCGGCGATAGGGCAAAGAAAGAGGCTTCCAAATGAGCTGGCTCCAGAACGCGCGCAGGCGCATCATGCTGCTCTCGGGAACCGGGCTGGCGTTCGCGGGGACGGCCGCCCTGACCGTGAGCGCGCTGGTGCAGCCGGCGGCCGCAGCCGACGCGATCCCGGCGTCGCGCGCAGCAGCGCTCCTGCAAGCAACGGCCGGCGACAAGGCGAACGAGGTCGAGGCGGTCGGCGAAGAGGCGAAGCTGATCAACGCAGCCATGCCGTTCAGCAATACTCCAGTCGTCGCGGCGCGAGCCTTTGTGCTGCCGGCCGGCGAAACGCTCGATCAGCGTCGTGCGCTTCTCTGCCTGACCCAGGCCGTCTATTACGAGGCCGGCTTCGAACCGATGGCCGGTCGCCGGGCCGTTGCCCAGGTCGTGCTTAACCGGATGCGCCATCCGGCCTTCCCCAAGTCAGTGTGCGGCGTCGTCTACCAGCGCAATTCGACGCCGGTCTGCCAGTTTACCTTCGTCTGCGACGGCTCGCTCTATCGGCAGCCGGCCGCGGCGCTGTGGCAACAGGCGGAGCAGATCGCTCGCGCCGCTCTCGCCGGCTATGTTGAGCGCTCGGTCGGCGCGGCGACGCATTACCATGCCGATTATGTCGCTCCGTCCTGGGCGCCGCTGCTTACCAAGATCAGCAAATTGGGCGCCCATATTTTCTATCGCTGGCCTGGTGCCTGGGGGCAGCCTGGCGCTTTTACCGGCCGCTACATCGGCGAGCCGCGCGATCCGGCCTCGATGCGCCCGCCAATCAACCTTGCGAAGCTGGCGATCGAGGATGGAGAGCCGGCCGTTGCCGGGCCAATCACCGACGGCACTGAGCTCGGCCGGGCGGCCAACGACGTCGGCGGACTGCTCGATACGTCGAAGGGCTGGACGCTGAGCATCCCGATGCCGACGGATACCGGGGCCGCGTCCCGGCGCATCGTCGAAAGCCAACAGGCGCCGGCGGCGGCACCGACCCAAAATGACGCAGACACGCAAACCCGCGTGATTGCTTCCCGCTGATCAAATAGAAAATGTTGGTACCATGGCGTCGATTCCCTTCCTCCCGACCGTTCCCAGGCACCGGCAGCCGCTGACAGGCTCCCGGCGCATCATTCTCGTGTCGGCGATCGGCTTCCTGGTGTTTCTCATCTGGGCCATGCTGGCGAAGGTCGACGAGGTCACGGCCGGCCAGGGCAAGGTTATCCCGTCCAGCAAGGTCCAGCTGATCCAGGCGACCGAGGCGGCGACGGTTTCGGAGCTCATGGTCCGCTCCGGCCAGCAGGTGAAGCGCGGCCAGCTACTGGCTCGGCTGGACAATCCCCAAAGCCGCCAGATTCAAGCCGAGACGGAAGCGCTTGAGGCGCGGTCGGCACGGCTGGCGTCCGAGGGGCGCGGTGGATCGGGGCAGTCGCTTGAAGGCGAGGAGGCAGCGCTGAGCGCCGTACGCCGCCAGGCGCTTTCAAGCCGCATTTCCGCGCTTAATTCGTCGGCGGAGCAACGGCGCCGCGAAATGGCCGAAGCGCAAGCAACGGTCAGCAGCCTCAGCACGAGCATGTCCCTCGCCCAGCAGCGCGTGAGGATGCTTGAGCCGCTGGCGGCGAAAAACATCGTTCCGCAAACCGAATTGCTCGACGCCCGCCGGGAAGTCGTCGACCTCCAGGGCCGCATTGCCGGCGCCCGTGAGCAGGCAGGGCGCGCGGCGGCCGCCATCCGCGAAGCCCAAAGCCAGGCCGCCGAGGCCAACTTCCAGTTCCGCCAGGAGGCCCTCAACGAGCGCAGCCAGGTTGAACAGAAAATCGCGGTTAATGAGCAATCGCTTGGCGGCCAGGGACCGCTCGGCCGCCGGGAGCTGCGCTCGCCGGTCGACGGCGTCGTCAACGACGTCAAGGTCACGACCATCGGCGGCTTCGTCAACGCCGGCGAGAAGGTGATGGAAGTCGTTCCGATCGGCGAGAAGCTGCTGGTCGAGACGCGGGTCAAGCCCAGCGACATCGCCTTCATCAAGGTCGGCGACAAGGCGCTGGTCAAGGTCACCGCCTATGATTTCTCGACCTATGGCGGGCTGGATGGCAAAGTTGTCCAGGTGTCGGCGGACTCGATTTACGACGAGGTCGAGAAGCAGCCCTATTTCACCGTCATCGTCGAGACGAACCGAAATTCCCTGCACTCGGGCGCGCATCGCCTGCCCATCACTCCGGGCATGATGACCGACACGCAGATCATCACCGGCCGCAAGAGCGTGCTCAGCTATTTGTTGAAGCCGGTCATGAAGGCGCGCAGCGAGGCGCTGCGCGAGCGCTGATCAGCGAAGGGCGCCGGGCCTGACCGGCGCCAGGCTCGCGGACGCCAGGGTCACCGAAGGCTTCGCCGTTTCGTTCGAAGCAATCACCATCGGCGGAACCTCACGGCGGTAACCGTGCGTCCAGATGCGATCGCCCGAGAAGGTGACGATCGGACGATAGTCCGGCATCTCGTAGGAATCGATCAGCCGGTCAGTGCCATTATCCAGTACCAGCAGGCGATCGTCTGCCCGCACGACGAGCACGGCATGGTCGGCGCGACGCAGCGCATCGCGCAGGATGACGAGATACAGGTCCTTTTCGGCAAAGCCCGCGCGACGCAGCAGCTGCAGCTTGGCGATCGCATAATCTTCGCAATCGCCGCGGCCGCGGCGCAGCGTGTCGGCTGCCGAGGTCCAGTGATCGGCGACACCATATTGCCGGATGTCGTCGACGAAGCTGACGCGAGCGTTGACGTAGCGGTTGACCGCGTCGAGCTTTTCCATGGCCGAGCGGCCCGCCAGGCCAGTGGCATAGGCGGCGGAGCCGGCCCCCACCGCGCTCGTGGCCACCTTGCGCCAGCGGCGGTCAAGCGAGGTGTGGGAGATCGGCAGGGCGACCGAGTTGAACACGTCCGGCCGGTCCATGGCGATAGCCGGGCGGTAAATCGGCATCGCCGCATTGCGGACCTGCATGCCGTAACCCGCGGGGGAAACAGCCGGCATCGAGGGGAGGGGCTGGCCGCTTTGCTGCCCCAGTATCGAAGCGAGGCGGCTCTCGCCGCCAAGGATTGCCTGGGTCTTGCTATAGCTGAAATAAGGTGCGGTTTGCGCGGCGGCGGGCGTGGCAACCAGCGCAAGCCCGGCGACAGCGGAGGCGAGAGCGATCCTGAACATCGCCCAGCTTTTCGCAAAGCAAGGCAAATATATGCTTTAGGTGCTTGGTTAAGGCGCTTTTAACTAAGGAAAATTTCGCTCCACATCGGTCAGGAACCGATCGATTGCGCGGTTGAATGCGACCGGCTGCTCGGCGTTGGCCAGATGGCCGGCGGCGGCGATAAGCTCCAGTTGCGAGCCGGGGACCAACCTGGCCAGCTCTTCCGAGAGCGCCGGCGGGGTGATCCGGTCTTCGTCCCCGCACAGGACCAGAGTCGGCACGCCGATCGCGGCCGCGCGGTCGCGCTGGTCGGCGAGCCACACCGCCTCGGCACCGATCCGATAGGCTTCGGGGTCGATCGCTCCCATGGTCGCGACAACCTCCTCGCGCAGCTCGAGGCTTGCCTCGTTCCCGAGAAGGGCAGCCACGCGGGCCTCGGCCAGTGCCCCCATGGTCATCGACCGGCTGGCGGCGGTCGAACGCTCGAAAATGCCGGCGCCGTCCGGATGCACCGCGAAACTGTCGGCAAGGATCAGCGATGCGCAGCGATCCGGCGCGGTTGCATGCATGGCGATGGCAATGACGCCACCGAGCGACAGGCCGCAAATGTGGGCACGACCGATGTCCACCGCATCCATGGCGGCGAGGATCGCGGCGGCGAAATCATCCCGGCTGGCTCCCGCCGCAAATTCGCTCTCCCCATAACCTGGATAGTCGAACGCGATTGCCCGGCGACACTGCCCGAAATGGGCCAATTGCGGCCGCCACACAGATTTGTCGGAGCCGACGCCATGCAGGAAAACGATGGGCACGGCGGTCCCGCCGCCTGACTCAATGACGCCGATAGCCCCCTTGCCGGTACGAACCGCCCCCATAGGATCATCTTGGCAGCATGGCCGACTGCGCGCTAGCCTCGGCGCATGACGAGCATGACCGTGAACGGCGAAGCAGTCCGCTTCCGCCTCGACCCAGCGACCCCCCTGCTCTGGGCGCTGCGCGATGCGGCCAACCTCACCGGCGCCAAATATGGGTGCGAAAGCCGCGACTGCGGGGCGTGCACGGTTATCGTCGATGAGCGTGCGGTCCTTGGCTGCTCCGTGACCATCGGCGCGCTCGAGGGCGCCGACGTCGTCACTATCGAGGGGCTGTCTCGCGACCGGGCTCATCCGGTACAGCAGGCATGGGCCGCGGAGCAGGTCAGTCAATGCGGTTATTGCGACACGGGCATGATCATGGCGATCGCGGCACTGTTGAAAGCCAGCCCGCGGCCGACCGAGGCAGAAATCACTGCCTTGCCCAACATTTGCCGGTGCGGCGCGGGCCCGCGAATCCGCCGGGCGATCGCGCGTGCTTCGGCGGCGATGGCAACGTCGAATCCTGAACCGCAGGATTCGTCACGGTTCAGCAACGGCTCATCGGTCGAGGAGCAATCAGTGCCACAATAAACAGGGCTTCGAGTTGGAGTCACCCGATGCGTAAATTGTCTCTTTTCCTTCTTCTCGCCTCCTCGGCTTTTCCGGCTCTTGCCGCCCCCGACAATGCTCGCGGTGACCGCCGCAACGGCGACTCGAAATCCGAGCAGTCGGAAACCCGTTCGCAGCGCGCCGAGAGCCGGGCTGAGCGTGCCCAGCAGAGGCAGGAGAACCGGTCTGAGCGCGCAAGCGTCAGGCAGCAATCCCAAAACAGCGACCAGGCAGAGCCGCGGCGGTACGGCGCGCAGCGTTCCGAGCGGGCACAGCCTTCCGACCAGGGCACGACCGCGAGCATCCGCGAGCGGATCGAGCAGCGCCGGGGTGCTGCCTCCGCACCTGCCGGCGACGCGGTTCGCCGGATGCGGACCCGGGACCGCGATGGTGTCGGCGAAGGTCAGTCGACCTGGCGCCAGCGCGAGCGTCAGGTCCGGACCATCCCCGATGTGCGGCCGCGGGTCACCCAGCCGTCGGCCGCCGAGCGCCGGATCTTCGCGGACCGTCACCGCCGCGATTACCGCGATGGCAAGTACAAGCGCTGGACCAACAACTGGCGGCACGATCGGCGCTATGACTGGAACGACTATCGCAAGCGCAACCGGTCGATTTTCCGCCTCGGTTTCTACTACGATCCGTTCGGCTGGAACTATCGGCGCTGGTCGACCGGCTCGTACCTTTACCCGAGCTATTACGGGTCGAACTTCTGGTTGAACGATCCGTGGCAGTACCGCCTGCCGCCCGCTTACGGGCCGTACCGGTGGGTGCGTTACTGGGACGACGCCTTGCTGGTGAACATCTACACCGGCCAGGTGGTCGACGTGATCAACAACTTCTTCTGGTAGACAGCGAGCGGCCGTTGGTCGAAGGGGCGTTGCGGCACTTGCCGCGGCGCCCTAGCTGTTATAGGGAGGCAATACAGTATCCAGCATTGGGGGTCATCCGGCCATGATTATCCGTTCGGCGGTCCTTGCCGCGCTTCTTACGACGTCTTTCCTCGCCATTCCGGCGAGCGCTCAAACGCACCCTTCAGTGCCGGCCGCGGCTGCGGTGGAAAGCCCTCACGATCGTCTCTTCCAGCTGTTCAAGCAGAGCGACGAGGACAATCTCCGCCGCAACCCGATCTTCGGCATCTTCCGGGGCGACCTGCGTTACGCCGACCAGTTCGGCGACTACATCACCGACGAATATTTCGCGAAGGAGAAGGCGGCGACCGAGGCCGAGCTGGCCGCGCTGCGCGCCATTCCGCGCGACCAGCTGAATGCCACCGACCAGTTGGCCTACGACGTGTTCGAATATAGCCAGGTCCAGGGCCTGGAGGGCTATGAGCCGCGCTATTTCGACGTCAGCATCGTCCGCCCGATCAATCATTTCTCGGGCTTCCACACTTTCTATCCGACCTTCGCCAGCGGCAAGGGCGCGGCGCCGTTCAAGACGGTCGCCGACTATGAGAACAACATCAAGCGGCACGCCGGCTATGCGGTCTTGCTCGACCGGTCGATCGGCCGCTTCCGCGAGGGCATGAAGAGCGGCGTTTTCGAGACCAAGCTGACGATCCGCAACGTCATCGACCAGCTCAGCGACCAGCTGAAGCAGAAGCCTGAAGATTCCCAGCTTTACGGGCCGGTGAAGAAGTTCCCGGACTCGATCGGCGCCGCCGATCGTGCACGCCTGACGGCCGCGACTCGCGCCGCGATCGTCGACCAGGTCTATCCGGCGATGACCCGCGTCCGCGACTTCCTGCAGAAGGAATATCTGCCGCTCGCCCGCGACCAGGTCGGCCTGTCGGCGATGAAGGGCGGCGCCGTTCTTTACGACAAGATGGTGAGGGACACGACGACCCTGCCGCTGACCGCCGCCGAGGTGCACGAAATCGGCCTCAAGGAGGTCGCGCGCATCACTGGTGAAATCGACAAGGTCAAGGACGAGGTCGGCTTCAAGGGAACCCGGCAACAGTTCTTCGAGCACCTGCGCACCGACCCCAAGTTCAAGATGCCGACCCGCGAAGCGCTGACCCAGGGCTATTACGACATCGGCAAGAAGGTTGACGCCAAGCTCTCCGACTATTTCTCGACTCTGCCAAAGGCCAAGCTCGAGATCCGGCCCTATGACCCGGTGATCGAGAAGTTGCAGGCCGGCGGCAGCTATGAGCAGGGCACGCCGGACGGTACGACGCGGCCGGGCGTATTCTATTTCAACGCCTATGACCTGCCGTCGCGGACGACTCCGGGCATGACGACCCTTTACCTCCACGAAGGCTCCCCGGGGCATCACTTCCAGATCAGCCTGGCGCAGGAGAATGCCGCGCTACCGCCGTTCATGCGCTTTGGCGGCAACACCGCCTATGTCGAGGGCTGGGCGCTTTATGCCGAGACGCTGGGCTATCCGATGGGCTTCTACAAGGACCCGTACCAGCGGATGGGCACGCTCGACGACGAGATGCTGCGCGCCATGCGCCTGGTCGTCGACACCGGCATCCACTCCAAGGGTTGGAGCCGCGAGCAGGCGATCAAATACATGCTCGACAATTCGAGCATGGGCGAGACCGACGCCAAGAACGAGGTCGAGCGCTACATCGCCATTCCGTCGCAGGCCCTGGCCTACAAGATTGGCGCAATGACCATCCAGCGGCTGCGCGCCAAGGCGGAAGCGGAGCTTGGTCCGAAGTTCGATATCAAGGACTTCCACGCCCAGGTGCTGATGACCGGCGCCCTGCCGATGACGATCCTGGAGAAGAAGATCGACAATTGGATCGCGGCGAAGAAGGCTTCGTAACGCTTAGGCTTCGGCCGCCGCCAGCGCTTCGGCGATCAGGCGGCGGCTGTTGTCGATGCCGTAAAGCGCGATGAAGCTGCCCATGCGCGGGCCTTGGGAAGAACCGAGCAGGGTCTCGTAAAGCGCCTGAAACCAGTGGCGCAGGCTTTCGAACGGGTGGCGCTTGCCGACCTCGAAGACGGCATGCTGGATGACTTCGCCGTCGGCGTCCGCCGGCAATGCGGCCAGCTCTGAATCGAGATCGCGCAGCGCGGCCGTCTCCATATCCGTCGGGGCGCGCCGCTTGAGCGTCGGAGCGACGAAGTCGCGGGCGTAATTGACGGCGAGCCCGATCAATTCGTCGAGCTCAGGGTCGGTTTCCGGCGACGTCGCCGGCGCATAGCGCTGGACGAATTTCCAAACAGTCGACGTGTCGGAGCAGCCGGGCAGGCTCGCCAGGTTCAACAGCAGCCCGTAAGTCAGCGGCAGGCCGCCTTCCGGAACCCTTCCCGCGTGGATGTGGTGGACCGGGTTACCCAGCTTCTGCTCGATCGGCTGGTCCGGGTAATTGGTTCGGAACTGCCAATATTCATCGACCGCGCGCGGGATGACGCCGAGGTGCAGGCTCTTGGCGCGCTTCGGCTCGCGGTAGATGTAGAAGGCGAGGCTGGGTTCGCTGCCGTAGGTCAGCCATTCCTCGAGGCTGAGGCCGTTGCCCTTCGACTTGGAGATTTTCTCGCCCTTCTCGTCGAGGAACATCTCGTAGTTGAAGCCTTCGGGCGGCCGGGCGCCGAGGATTCGGGCGATCTTGCCCGACTGGATGACGCTGTCGATCAGGTCCTTGCCGGCCATTTCATAATCGACGCCGAGCGCCACCCAGCGCATCGCCCAGTCGACCTTCCATTGCAGCTTCGCCATGCCCCCGAGCGCGGTTTGCTGGATGCGCTCGCCGTCCTCATCATTGAAGGCGATCAGTCCGAGCTCGGCGTCGAGCACTTCGACCGGGACCTGGAGAACCCGGCCCGTCGACGGCGAGACCGGCAGGACCGGAGAGTAAGTCTGGCGGCGCTCCTCGCGGAGGGTGGGCAGCATTACGCCGAGGATTGCGTCCCACTGGCGCAGCACTTGGCGGATGGTCTCGTCGAACCGGCCCGAGGCATAGCAGTCGGTCGCCGAGGCGAACTCATAATCGAAGCCGAAGCGGTCGAGGAAGTGGCGAAGCATCGCATTATTGTGATGCGCGAAGCTCTCGTGCGTGCCGAACGGGTCGGGAATCTGGGTGAGCGGGCGTCCGAGGTGCTCTGCCAGCATCGCCGGGTTGGGGACATTGTCCGGAACCTTCCGGAGGCCGTCCATGTCGTCGGAAAACGCGATCAGGCGGCTTGGCGCACCGCCAGTCAGCTCGGAAAAGGCGTTGCGGACGAAGGTGGTGCGCAGCACTTCGTTGAAGGTGCCGATATGCGGCAGGCCCGAGGGGCCGTAACCGGTCTCGAAGATCATCGCTTCGCCGTTCGGCTTGCCGCCAAATTCACCGTTGGCGCTCCACCGCTTCAGCAGCTTGCGCGCCTCTTCGTAAGGCCATGCCTTGGACTGCAAAGCGGCGGTGCGAAGGGTTTCAGCGTCCAAAGCTCGTTGCTCTTTTGTTCCTGAAGCACCAAAGTCGGCGCGAATGGCCGCTCCTTTGCCCCTTCCGGCTTGCCATGCAACCCATGCCGGCATCTGGATCGCCGAAGCCGGCGGCGAGCCGCGCGAGGCGACGCGCGGCGAGGCCATCGCCCGGGCGGCGGAAACGCCCCACATCCTGTTGAACGCGCCATTGGTCGGCCAAAGGCTCGGCTATCCCGAAATCAGCGGACTCGACCTGCTCGAACTGTTCGCCTTCATCCATCCGGCCCGCTTCGCCGTGCCGACCCCCGCGGGCCTCAGCCGCGCGCTCGGCCTCGAGCCGCCGGCGAGCGATGCCGATGCCGCTGCCGCGCTTGGCCGCCAGGGCCTTGCCGAAGGCCTTGGTGTCCGTGCCCACCTTCAGGTCGGCGTATTCGGCGCCTACCGAGATGCCCTGGCCGCCCAGGTTCAGGCGCGCCAGGATGTTCATGGGTACCGGCACGTTGTTGGGCGTGACCGCGCCGGTGGTGATGAGGTAGGGCATGGGCGTGAGGATGTGCCCGCCGTCGATGCCGCCCTTGGCCGAGCCGAGCACGAGGTTGTCGCGCGTGGTGCCCCAGGACGATTGCTTGAGCACCTCCACCTCGGTCATGCCGTGCTTCTTGAAGAAGCCCTTCTCATCGGCCACGAACAGGGGCGCGGCGTCGGTGAGGGCGATGAAGCCGAGCTTGGCGGCCTTGGTTTCCAGTGCGGTGGCGGCTTGCGCGCGGGTGCCGAGCAGGCTGCCGGCGAGGGCGACGGAACCGAGGGCGCCGGCCCGCTGGATGAGGTGGCGGCGGGACAGAGGGGTCGAAGGCATGGTCGTGGACTCCTGTGAGGCGAATGACAAACCGGAACCCCAAAAGCACAACGGCGCCCATTTCCAGGCCCGCGACGCGCGGGAAGGAAATGGACGCCGTTGTCCGTGTCTGGGGAGACTGCTCAGCTCACGGCCGCCGTTGGCCGCGGGCTGTTCTGCTCTCATGAAGCAGAGAGCGTGCCAACAA
>Ga0209974_10000396_pt1 | contig 14484 bp, 11 predicted proteins | sample InoplaM3SPM_FD_187592 | JGI IMG/M metagenome (GOLD analysis project Ga0209974, IMG submission 187592) | Arabidopsis thaliana rhizosphere microbial communities from the Joint Genome Institute, USA, that affect carbon cycling - Inoculated... | ecosystem: Host-associated > Plants > Roots >...
GGTGCCGTCGAACGGAAGGCTCCGCCTCCGGCCCGCGCCGCTCCGACCCCGAAGATCCGCGATCCCCATGCGGGACACCGTCCGTCGCCCGCGCCGACGCCCGACCACTCCGGTCACTCCCACTGAGCGGAGCCACCCATGATCGAGAAAATCATCGCCTTCTCCGCGCGAAACCGGTTCATCGTCCTCGCTCTCACGGGCGCGGCGATCTTCGCGGGCGCGTGGTCGATCTCGAACGTCGCGCTGGACGCACTGCCGGACCTCTCCGACACCCAGGTGATCGTGTACTCGCGCTGGGACCGCAGCCCCGACATCATCGAAGACCAGGTCACCTATCCGATCGTCACGGCAATGCTCGGAGCGCCGCGCGTGAAAGCGATCCGCGGTCTGTCCGATTTCGGCTTCTCCTACGTGTACGTGATCTTCGAGGAGGGTACCGACATGTACTGGGCGCGCAGCCGCACGCTCGAGTACCTGTCGAAGATCCAGCCGAGACTGCCGGAGGGCGTCCGCACCGAGCTCGGCCCCGACGCCACCGGCGTCGGGTGGATCTTCCAGTACGCGCTGGTCGACCGAACGGGCAAGCAGTCGCTCGCCGATCTGCGTTCGATCCAGGACTGGAGCATCCGGTACGACCTGCAGTCGGTGCCGGGGGTGGCGGAGGTCGCGAGCCTCGGCGGCTTCGTGCGCCAGTACCAGGTCAACATCGACCCCAACCGGCTGGCCTCCTACGGCATCCCGCTCATGCGGGTCACCGAGGCGATCCGGGACTCGAACAACGAGGTCGGCGGCCGCCTCATCGAATGGAGCGGAGCGGAGTACATGGTTCGCGCCCGGGGGTACATCCGGTCGGTCGCCGACATCGAGGAGATCGTGATCAAGGGGAGCGAGGCCGGCATCCCCGTCCGCGTCCGGGACGTCGCGCGAGTCGAGATCGGGCCCGAGATACGGCGGGGCGTCGCGGAGCTCGACGGAGAGGGGGAAGTCGCGGCCGGCATCGTCGTCATGCGCCACGGCGAGAACGCCATGAACGTGATCCGCCGGGTCAAGGAGCGACTCGAGGCGATCCGGCCGACGTTGCCGGAAGGCGTCGAGATCGTGACGACCTACGACCGGTCGACGCTGATCGAGGAGTCGATCCGAACCCTGAAGCACGAGCTCGTGCTCGAGATGATCATCGTCTCGCTCGTCATCCTGATCTTCCTCTGGCACATTCCGAGCGCCGTCATCCCGATCGTGACGATCCCGGCGGCGGTCGTCCTCTCGTTCATCCCGATGCAGATCTTCGGGATCAGCTCGAACATCATGTCGCTCGGGGGGATCGCGGTGGCCATCGGCGCGCTCGTGGACGCCGCGGTGGTGGTCGTCGAGAACGCCCACAAGAAACTGGAGATCTGGGAGGCGACCGGACGGAAGGGGGACTACAAGGAGATCCTGATCGGCGCGATCCAGGAGGTCGGACGCCCGAGCTTTTTCTCGCTGCTCGTCATCGCCATCGCGTTCCTCCCGGTCTTCGCGCTCGAGGCGCAGGAGGGGCGTCTTTTCCGGCCACTCGCTTTCACCAAGAACTTCGCCATGGCCATTGCCGCGTTTCTCGCGATCACTCTCGACCCCGCGATCCGGCTGCTCTTCACGAGGCTGAAGCGCTACGAGTTCCGTCCCCGCTGGCTCGCCGGGGTCGCCAACGTGGTGCTCGTCGGCAAGATGCACCCGGAGGAGAAGCACCCGATCTCCCGGGTCCTTTTCCGTCTCTACGAGCCCCCCGCGAAGTTCGTGCTCCGCCACCCGGTCCCCGTGATCCTGCTCGCGGTCATCGTGGTCCTGCTCACGATCCCGGCCTACCGGAGTCTCGGATCCGAGTTCATGCCCCCGTTGAACGAGGGCTCCATCCTCTACATGCCGACGACCCTGCCCGGTATCTCGGTGACCGCGGCGTCGGACCTGCTTGGACGTCAGGACCGCCTGCTCCGGCAGTTCCCGGAAGTCGAGCGGGTCTTCGGAAAGGCCGGCCGCGCCGAGACGTCCACGGACCCGGCCCCCTTCTCGATGATGGAGACGGTCGTCGTCCTGAAGCCGGAGTCGCAGTGGCGCACGCGCGACCGCTGGTACTCGTCCCGGCTTCCGAACTTCGTCAAGCCCGTCCTCCGGCCGCTCTGGCCGGAGACGATCTCGTGGGACGAGCTCGTCAACGAGATGAACGAGGCCCTGACCCTCCCGGGCCAGACCAACGCCTGGACGATGCCGATCAAGAACCGCATCGACATGCTCACGACCGGCGTGCGGACGCCCGTGGGAATCAAAGTCTTCGGCTCGGACCTGGCGGAGATCGAACGGATCGGACGCAGCCTGGAGCAGATCCTCCAGCCGGTCCCGGGCACCCGGAGCGTTTATGGAGAGCGGGTCGCGGGCGGCTTCTTCGTCGACTTCGACCTGAAGCGGCGCGAGATCGCCCGCCATGGCCTGACCGTCAAGGAGGTCCAGGACGTCATCATGTCCGCGGTCGGCGGGGAGAACGTCACGACGACCGTCGAAAAACGCGAGCGCTATCCCGTCAACGTACGCTACTCGCGGGAGCTGCGCGACGACCCGGCCGAGCTGGCGCGCGTCCTCGTTCCTTCGATGGGAGGCTCGCAGATCCCGCTCGGTCAGCTCGCCGACATCCGTCTCGTCGAGGGCCCCGCGATGATCCGCGACGAGAACGGACGCCTCTCCGGCTACGTCTACGTGGACGTCGACACGCAGCACCGGGATCTCGGCGGCTACATCGAGGACGCGAAGAAGGCGGTCGCCGCGGGTCTTACCATTCCGACCGGATACGCGCTCGTCTGGAGCGGCCAGTACGAGGCGATGGCGCGCGTGCGCGAGAAGATGACGGTCGTTCTTCCGGTGACGCTCTTCCTCATCTTCGCGCTCCTCTACGCCAACACGAAGTCTCTGCCGAAGACTTTCATCGTGCTGCTCGCCGTTCCGTTCTCGGCGGTCGGCGCGATCTGGCTCCTGTACCTGCTCGGGTACCACATCTCGATCGGGGTGTGGGTGGGCCTGATCGCGCTTCTCGGGCTCGACGCGGAGACCGGAGTCTTCATGCTGCTCTACCTCGACCTCGCCTTCGACGAGAGGAAGGCCGCCGGCGCGATGAAGACCCGGCGGGACCTCGAGGAAGCCATCCTTCACGGGGCGGTCCGGCGCGTGCGCCCGAAAGTCATGACGGTGGCGTGCGCGTTCTTCGGTCTCCTGCCGATCATGTTCTCGACCGGCGCCGGCGCCGACGTGATGAAACGCATCGCGGCCCCGATGATCGGCGGCCTCTTCACGTCGTTCCTCATGGAACTGCTGGTCTATCCACCGGTGTACCTGCTCTGGAAGTGGCACTCGGACGTGAAAAAGGCCCGCGCGCCGGAACCGGCGCCCGGGCCGATCGAAGCGGTGGGGACATGAAAGGAGAAGTCATGAAATCCGGACTCTGGCTGTTTGCAGCCGTCGTCGTGCTCGCGACCGTCGCCGCCTGCGCGCGAAGACAAGAGACGCCCGCGGCCGCCGGGGGCGAAGCGATCGCCACGCCGGCAGCCGCCGCTCTCGAGAAGACCTATCCCCTGCGCGGTAAGGTGGTGTCGGTGAACGCGGCCGAAAACAAGATCACCGTGGACCACGAGCGGGTCGAAGGTCTCTGGGAGCCGATGAGCATGGCCTTCGAGGTGCGCGGCGGCGAACCGGCCAGCCTGCCAGCCGAGGGCTCCACGATCCGCGCGACCCTGCACGTTGAAAACGGCCGCTACTGGCTGACCGATATCACGGTCGAGTAGCCGGCGGGCGGCACGGGCGCCGGCGCGGCGCCTGATCCACCTGCATCATTCGCGTCGGCCGCGATCGCGGCAAGCTTCCGCGGGCGAATCTGACCAACCGGGTCGAACGAGCAAAAAGTAGCAAAGGAGACCGGCGGTATGACGCCGGTCATGCGCGGCTCGGGCGCCGGGGTGGAGGCTGTTCGCCGGCGGCAGGATGAAAAAGCGCGTTGTCATCCGAAGCGGACCGGACCCTCCGGCGGAGACGGTCTTCCTTTCCCGCGGGGAGGTCTCGCGCCTCTTCGGAGTCTCCCCTTCCACGGTCACGCGATGGGCCCGGCTCGGGCTCTTGAAGGCCGCGCGCACGCGCGGAGGTCACTACCGGTTCCCCGCCGAGGAAACCCGCCGCGCCGCCGGCCGCACGGCCGACGGCGATACCACGCACCTGGACTGACGATGAAGATCGCGGTCCGCTATCCCGACCTCACTCACTGGAAGGCCCAGGTCAAGTGCCAGATGGGGTGTCCCGTCGCGACCGACGCCGGGCGCTACGTCCAGCTCATCGCGGACGAAAGATACGAGGACGCCTACCTCGTCGCCCGCGCGCCGAACCCGTTCGCCTCGGTCTGCGGCCGGGTCTGCGCGGCTCCCTGCGAGGACGCCTGCCGGCGCGGGTCGATCGACGCGCCCATCTCGATCCGGGCGCTCAAGAGGTTCGTGACCGAGCGATATGGCGTCGAGTCCATCCGACCGGACACCCAGGACCGCCTTCTCATGGAGCTCGTGAGCGAGGGAAACCGCTATCCGGGCCACCTGCCGGTGCACCCGGCGCCGGGCTCGGCTCCCGCGGCGCGCCGGAAGGTCGCCGTGATCGGGGCCGGACCGGCCGGGCTTTCCGCGGCCTCCGACCTCGCGCTCCTCGGGTACGGGGTGACCGTCTTCGAAGCGGCCGAGGAAGCGGGCGGGATGATGCGCTTCGGCATCCCGGAGTACCGGCTGCCGCGGACGCTCCTCGCCGCCGAGATCGACAAGGTGCGCGGGCTCGGGGTCACGCTCGCAACCCGGCGACCGCTGACCGCCGAATTCGGGCTGGCCGAGCTCCGCGCGCTCGGATTCGAAGCGGTCTTCCTCTCGGTCGGCGTGTCGAAAGGCCGCGACCTCGCCGTTCCCGGCGTGGACCGGGACGGGGTCGTGAAGGCGATCGACTACCTCCTGAACGTCAACCGCGGTTACCGGATGAGCCTGGGTCGGCGCGTCGTCGTGATCGGCGGCGGCTTCGTCGCGTTCGACGCCGCGCGGACCGCGCTGCGCCTCGCGACGGGCGAGGACGAGCTCGCCGCGGCCGCGGACGCCCGGGTGAAGGAAGCCCTCGACTCGGCGCGCGCGGCGGTCCGGGGCGGGGCGTCCGAGGTGACGATCGTCTCGCTCGAAAGCTTCGACGAGATGCCGGTTCTCCGCACCACGCAGGGGCACGAAGAGTTCGAAGAGGCGAAGCACGAGGGCATCCGCTTCGTGACCCGTCGCGGCCCGAAGGAGTTCCTGGGGGCGTCCCGGCTCGAGGCCGTCGCGCTCCGGAAGGTCACTTCGGTCTTCGACGCGAACGGCCGCTTCTCCCCGACCTACGACGACGGCGACGTCGAGACGATCCCGGCCGACGCCTGCATCCTGGCCATCGGGCAGAAGGCGGACCTCGATTTCGTGAAGCCGGCAGATCGAATCGACCTGACGCCGGGCGGCTCGATCCGCGTGGACCCGGAGACGCTCGCGACCTCCGCGCCGGGAATCTTCGCCGGAGGGGACGTCGCGTTCGGGCCCCGAAACCTGATCGAAGCGGTCGCCAACGGCAAGCGCGCGGCCCGATCCATTCACTCGTACCTTTCCCGCGAGGCGGGACGAATCGAGTCCGAGCTCGAGATCGAGAAGATCCCGACGTCCCGCTACCGGATGATCGCGGGCTTCGAGGTCCTCGACCGGAGGGCCGCGCCGACGCTCGACCTGGCGCGGCGGACGGGCATCTCGGAGGTGGAGACCGGCTACGACGAGACCGAGGCGCTCCGCCAGGCGGCGCGATGCCTCGTGTGCCACGTCCAGACCATCTACGACCCCGAGAAGTGCGTCCTCTGCAGCCGCTGCGTCGACGTCTGCCCCGAGTACTGCCTGGCGCTCGTTCCGATCGAGGAGCTCGACCTGCCCGAGGACGAGAAGCGCGTTCTGGCCGAACGCGCGGAGGCTTTCGAGGGCGCCCCGCTCTCGGCGATGGTCAAGGACGACGAGCGGTGCATCCGGTGCGGCCTCTGCGCGATTCGTTGTCCGACCGACGCCATGACGATGGAGAGGTTCTCGATCACGGAGCGGTTCGCGGCCGCCGCATTCTGAAGGAGCGATCCATGACCGAAAAAGGGGACCGGCGCAACTTTCTGCTGAAGCTCGGGATCGGCAGCGGCATCGCGGCGCTCGGCGCGCAGACCGTTGCCTCGATGCGCTCGCTCGTGCCGAACGTCTCCTACGACGCGCCGACCACGGTCAAGCTCGGCGCGCCGAGCGACTTTTCGGATGGGCTGAAGTTCCTTCCCGACGAACGGCTTTTCGTCTTCCGCAAAGGAAACACCTTCCACGCCGTGTCGGCGGTGTGCACGCACCTGGGGTGCACGGTCCGCGCCGAGGCGCTCCCGCAACCCGAGATCAAAACGGTCGAGGGACAGTCCCTCAACCTGACGCACCGTTTCCTCTGTCCCTGCCACGGGTCGAAGTACGCGGGAGACGGCACGAACGTGTCGGGCCCCGCCCCGAAGCCGCTCGCCTGGTACCACCTCTCACTCTCTCCCGAAGACGGCCAGCTCGTCGTCGACCTCGCGCGCGAGGTCGAGCGCGACTTCCGGCTGACGCTCGCGTGAAGGAGGCCGCATGAGTTCCGATCCCCCGACCACGAAAGCGACCTTCTCCGGAGCCGCTCCCGAGGCGCCCGGCTTCCACCCGCGGCGTCTCTGGAGCTGGCGTCCCGCCTCCGACCGGCAGGCGGGCGACGCGGTGGTCTCGAACTTCCTCCTTCACTGGTTCCCGGCGAAGACGCACCGGGCATCGCTCGCGTGGAGCTATTCGTTCTGGCTCGGAACGGTGTCGGCCGCGCTGCTGCTCCTCCTCACGGTCTCCGGGCTGCCGCTCCTCTTCCTCTACATCCCTTCAGTCGAGCGCGCTTACGCGTCGGTCAAGGACATCGAGTACGTCGTCACTTTCGGTTCCTGGATCCGCGCGGTGCACCGGATCTCGGCCCACCTGATGGTGATCGCCGTGGCGCTCCACCTCGTCCGCGTCTTCGTCACCGCCGCCTACAAGAACCCGCTCGGGGGGGGCCAGAGGCGGCAGTGGAACTGGGTCCTCGGCGTCGTGATGCTGCTGCTGACGCTTTTCCTGTCCTTCACCGGATATCTCCTCCCCTGGGATCAGCTCGCCTACTGGGCGGTGACGGTCGGAACCAACATCGCGTCCTCGGTCCCGGCGATCGGCCCGAACATCCGCGAGCTCCTGATCGGAGGGCGCACGATCGAGCAGCCGACGCTCATCCGCTTCTACGTGCTCCACGTGCTCTTCCTGCCGGGCCTCCTCGGCGTTCTCTTCGCGTACCACATGTGGCGGATCCGCAAGGACGGCGGCCTGGCTTCCGCCGACCGCGTCGCTCTCGCCGCCCGGAAGGTCGAGAAGCCGCCCTCGAAGACCAAGACCTACACGCTGCTCGGGATCGCGCGCGGAACGGCCCCGCGCATCCGCGCGGCGACCGTCGAATCGGGCGAAGAGTCGGTGAACTCCGTCCCGGACCTCGCCCGCCGCGCGGCGATCGTCGTGCTCGGCACGATCGCCGTCGTCGGGATCCTCTCGGTGTTCATCCGGTCGCCGCTCGAGGAGCCGGCGAACCCGCTCATCACGCCGAACCCGGCCAAGGCGCCCTGGTACTTCCTCTGGCTGCAGGAGGTCGTGACCGACACGACCATCCACATCGGACGGTTCACCATCAACGGTGCGTTCATCGGGGGCGTCCTCCTTCCCGGGATCCTGATCGCGCTCCTGACCGTCTGGCCGTGGCTCGACCGCTCCCCCGCGGCCGCCACCGGGGTCTGGTTCGACCGGGCGCGGCGGCGTCAGAACGTCGTCTTCCTCGCCATTCTCGTCGCGATCCTGCTCCTGACGGTCGTCGGGACCTTCCTGCGAGGTCCGTACTGGAACTTCTACTGGCCCTGGCAGCCCTGGCCGGAGCTGCCGTCGAGGATCTGACATGGAAAAGAGATCCGACTCGCCGTTTCCCCGGAAAGACCGGCCGGTGCTCGCGGCCGTCGGTGTCGCGCTCGTGGTCTCGACGGTGCTCTTCGCCTGGAGCGACCGGAAGCACGACTGGCGCTGGTACCAGCACGATTTCCGCCGTCAGGTCGTCGAGAAGCTCGGCGCCGACCGCGCGAAGGCGGTGCCCCGGGGCGTGCAGCAGATCTGGGTGGCGAACCTGCGTCGCGCTGACCGCTGCATCACCTGCCACCAGGCTACGAACTGGAAGGGCTTCGAGGCCGCGGAGCACCCGTTCCGCACGCATCCGCCGGAGATCCTGAAGACGCACCCGGTCGAGAAGTACGGCTGCACGTCCTGTCACGGCGGCCAGGGATGGGCGATCGACGTCGAAGACGCGCACGCCCCCGCGGAGCACTGGGAGGAGCCCGTCCTCGGAACTGAGCTCGGCGAGGCGTACTCCATCGTCGACGACAAGAAGGCCCTCATGCAGATGAACTGCAACGTGTGCCACCGTTACGACCGGCACACTCCCGGCGCCGACTCGATCAACCTCGCCAAAGCGCTCGTCCGGGAGAAGGGTTGCAGGGCCTGCCACTTCGTCAACGGGCGCGGCGGCACGATCGGCCCCGATCTGACGTGGGTCGGCGACAAGGCGCCCGAACAGTACGAGTACGGGCGGCTGTCCGGCCAGAAGACCGCGTTCGCGTGGCACGTCGCTCACTTCAAGGACCCGCGCGCGCTCGTTCCCGACACCGTGATGCCGAACTTCCACTTCAGCACCAAGGAAGCGCAGGCCCTGGCGATGCTGACGCTGTCCTGGCGCCGCGCCCCGGTCCCGGCCGACTACCGGCCGGGAGTTCCTCGGACAGACGCGCCGACGCCCGAAGAGGTCGCCGCCGAGAAGTGGATCGAGACCGGGCCGGGTGCCTGGTTCGTCAAGACCGGCTGCTTCGTGTGCCACTCCGTGTCCGCCCTCGGCGTGAAGAGCCCGGCGCAGATCGGACCGGACCTCTCGACCGCCGTCGAGGACGTCCAGTCGCGCTTCGGCCGCACCGTGGACGACTTCCTGGCCGCTCCCACCGGGACGATGGCGGTCGTGCTGTCGCGCCAGATCATCCTCTCCCCCGCGGAGAAGGCGATCGCCGTCCAGAAGCTGCGGGAAGCGTTCGCCGAGCACCAGAAACAGAAAGCTGCCGGCGTGGCGGCGGCCCAATCCGGAGGACCAACGACCCCATGAAGGAGCATTCGATGTTCTCGAGAAGCCGACTTGTTCCGATCCTGCTGGCGGCCGTCTTCACCGCGGTCCTGCCGCGCGCCGCGTTCGCCCACTGCGACAGCCTCGACGGCCCCGTCGTGGTCGACGCCCGGACCGCCATCGAAAAGAAGAACCTGACGCCCGTTCTCAAGTGGATCGGGCCGGCCGAGGAGCCGGAGGTGCGCGCCGCCTTCGCGAAGACGCTCGCGGTGCGCGGCCTCTCCCCCGAGGCGCGGGAGCTCGCGGACCGCTCCTTCTTCGAGACCGTGGTGCGCGTGCACCGCGCGAAGGAGGGGGAGCCGTACACGGGGCTGAAGCCCGCCGGAACGGACCCGGGCCCCGCGGTGCGCGCCGTCGACCGGTCTCTCGAGGAGGCTTCCGCCGACGCGCTCGTCCGCCTGATCTCGCAACGCGCCGGCGATTCGGTCCGCCGCCAATTCGCCCGCGTCCTGGAAGCGAAGCGACACGCCGACGAGAGCGTCGAGGCGGGCCGCGCGTTCACGGAGGCCTATGCCGGTTTCGCTCACTCGGTCGAAGAGCTCTACCGCGCCGCGGGAGAGCCCGAGCGGGGCGCCGAACACGAGCACCACTGATGAGTCTTTTTTGAGAAGGAGGACCGGATGAGACTCTCTCGCAAGACCCTCGTGACCGCCGCGGTGGCGGTCGCGCTCCTGGTCACGGCGCTCCTCGTCGGGCGCTGTGCGCCGTCGGCGCCCAAGGGCAAGGGGAAGGCCGTCGCCGGCTCGTCGGATCTGGCGATCGCGGCACAGAAGACGTACGTCGCGCCGGGCGATCTCGACGAGTACTACATGTTCGCCTCCGGGGGTCACTCCGGACAGATCTACGTGTACGGGCTGCCGTCGATGCGCCACCTTTCGACGATCCCGGTGTACACGCCGTATCCGGCCACGGGATATGGCTTCGACGACGAGTCGAAGGCGATGCTGAACGGGTTCACGTGGGGCGACGTCCACCACCCGGCGCTCTCGGAGACCAACGGCGACTACGACGGCCGCTGGCTCTTCGTCAACGAGATGAACGGGCGGATCGCCCGCGTCGATCTGCGGGACTTCAAGACCAAGCAGATCTTCGGGCCGATGCCGAACATCTCGGGCAACCATGCCTCGTCTTTCGTCACTCCCAACACCGAGTACGCGATCCTCGCCTCCCGATTCTCGATCCCCATCCCCAAGGGCACGACCGCGCCGATCGAGAGCTACGCGACCGACTACAAGGGGGTCATCGCGGCGGTCAAGATCGACCCGAAGACGGGCGAGATGACGCAGGGGTTCGAAATCCTCATGCCGCCCTTCGACTACGACTTGGGCGACGCGGGCAAGAAGGTCTCCGACGGCTGGGTCTTCTTCACCTGCTACAACTCGGAGCGCGCCACCGGGAAGCTCGAGGTCACGAGCGCTCAGCGCGACCGCGACTACATCGCTGCCGTGGACTGGAGGGCCGCGGAGAAAGCGATCGCCGCGGGCCAGGGAGACCTGATCGGCGGGGTCAAGGTGCTCGACCCGAAGAAGGTCCCGGGAATCGTCTACTTCCTGCCGTGCGGGAAGTCGCCCCACGGAGTGGACGTCGCGCCCGACGGCAAGTGGATCATCGGCTCGGGCAAACTCCAGGGGGTCACGACCGCGTTCAACTTCGAGAAGATCCAGACCGCCATCCGCAACAAGGACTTCACGGGCGACGAGGACGGCATCCCGGTCTTGAAGTACGAGTCGATCAAGGACGCCGAGGTCGCGGTCGGGCTGGGCCCGCTCCACACCCAGTTCGGTCCGGACGGCTTCGCGTACACGTCCCTGTTCGTGGACTCGGCGATCGCGAAGTGGAAGCTCGGCACCTGGGAGGTCGTGGACAAGGTCCCCATGTCCTACTCGATCGGGCACCTCGCCGCGGCGGAAGGCGACACGGTCTCGCCCGACGGGAACTACCTCGTGGGTCTGAACAAGCTCTCTCACGGGCGGCATCTCTCGGTCGGGCCGTCGCAGCCGGAGTCTTCCCAGCTCGTCGACATCACCGAAGAGAAGATGAAGATCATCTTCGATGCATTCACGGAGCCGGAGCCGCACTACGCCCAGATCGTCAAAGCCGACAAGATCAAGCCGATCGAGGTCTACCCGAAGGAGGAGAACAAGAACCCCCTCGCGATCTGGGACCTCAAGGACGCGGGCGTCACGCGCAGCGGTTCGAACGTGACCGCGAAGGTCATCCTCGTGCGGTCGACCATCAGCCCCACGGCCATCGAGGTGAATCGGGGCGACCTCGTCAAGGTCGCGCTGACGAACATCGAACAGACGACCGACGAGCTGCACGGCTTCGGGCTGCTCGACTACAACATCAACATCGTCGTCGATCCGGGTGAGACGAAAACGGTGACCTTCCGGGCGGACAAGCCGGGCGTCTTCCCCTACTACTGCACGAACTTCTGTTCCGCGCTGCATCAGGAGATGCAGGGCTATCTCATCGTGAAATGAAAACCCTCTTCGAGCGCGCGAACCGTTACCTCAACCTGCCCCTCGACCTGGGTCCGCGGGGGATTCTCCTCGTCGCGGCGCTCCTCCTCGTGCCGACGTACCTCCTGCCGCTCTGGAAGCTCACGATGTTCGCGCCGCAGTATCCCGACGGGCTGCGGCTCGGCATCTACAGCTACAAGCTCGAAGGCGGCAACGCCGGGCAGGACATCAAGGAAATCAACGTCCTGAACCATTACATCGGGATGAAGGACCTCGTGGCCGAGGACTTCACGGAGTTCAAGTGGATGCCGTTCGTGATCGGGGCGCTCGCGCTCTTGCTGCTGCGCACGGCAGTCCTCGGAAAACTCGCCACGCTCGTCGATATCGTCGTCGTCTTCGGCTATTTCGCGGCCTTCTCTCTCTGGTCCTTCGGGTACAAGCTCTACCGCTACGGGCACGACCTCGCGCCGACCGCGGCCGTCAAGGTACCGCCCTTCATGCCCCCGGTGTTCGGCCACAAGAAGCTGGCGAACTTCGAGGTGTACTCCTATCCGGCGGCGGGCTCGTACGCGCTCGCCGCCGTCGCCCTCCTGCTGGCCGCGGCGCTGTGGCTCGCGTGGAGGGAGAGTCGCGCGGAGCTCGCGAGCGACGGGCGGATGGCGGGGTGAGAAAAGCGGCCGCTCTCTTCGTGGCGGCCGCCGCGTACGCGGGTCTCGTCGCCGCGCCGTCGGCCGCCGCGGAGGCGTCGCGGCTCCAGGCCCGGGTGGACTCTGCCTCCCCCGGCTCGACGATCGAAGTCCCAAAGGGGACCTACGAGGGAGACCTCGTCATCGACCGGCCCGTGCGGCTCGTCGGACGGGGCCGGCCGCTCCTCCGGGGCTCCGGGAAGGAGAGCGTCGTGCGCGTCCGCGCGGACGGCGTGACCTTCGAAGGGTTCGACATCGACGGACGCGGAGGCGGAGACCTCGGCCGAGACACGGCGGGCGTCCACGTGGCCGCCCGCAATGCGGTGATCCGCGACTGCCGGATCGCCGGGACTCTCTTCGGCGTCTACCTGCACCAGGCCGACGGCGCGGTCGTCGAGCAGTGCGACATCCGGGGCATCCCCGGCAAGGAGCCGGGCGAGAAGGGCTCCGGGATCCACGTCTGGGCGACGGACGGGTTCCGCCTCGCGAGCAACCAGATCCGTGACGTCCGGGACGGGCTCTACATCCAGTCCTCTCCCAACGGAGTGATCACGGGCAACACGGCCCGCGACCTCCGCTACGGCGTTCACTACATGTTCGCCGACGACAACCGCTTCGAGGACAACCTGTTCGAGAACGGAGCGGCCGGGGCGGCGCTCATGTACTCGCGCCGGATCGTCTTCCGGCGGAACCGGTTCCTCCACAACCGCGGGTTCGCCTCCGTCGGGCTGCTCCTCAAGGCGTGCGACGACGTCACGGCCGAATCGAACCTGATCGCCGACAACGCGCGCGGCATCTTCCTCGAGGGCTCGTCGCGGAACGTCTTCCGCGGCAATGTCGTCGCCGAGTCGGACGCGGCCGTCGTCCTGTACGACTCGTGCTCCGCGACGCGATTCGAAGGCAACTCGTTCGTCGAGAACCTGACCCCGCTCGAGTTCGTCGGCCGTCGCACCGACACGCGCTTCGACGGGAACTACTGGTCGGGAAACGACGTGCCGGACTTGGACGGCGACGGGCTCTCCGACCGCGCCTACGGGCTTTCGTCGGCGTTCGATCACCTCCGCGGGAACCTCGCGGCCGCGGACCTCTTCACGCGTGGCCTTTCCGCGGCGGCGCTCGCCGCTGCCGAGCGGGCGTTCCCGGTGCTGGATCCGTCCCCCGTGGAAGACCGCGCGCCGCTCGCGCGGCCCCCCGCGCTGCCGCAGGTCCCCCGCTCCCGGCGCGACGCCGGAAAGGCGAACGGTCCCGGGATAGCTTTGTCGGCCGCGGTGGCGGCGGCCGGCGTCCTCACGCTCCGCCGGAGCCGGCGATGATCCGGTTCGAGGAGTTCGGCAAGAGCTTCGGCCCGCGCGCCGCGGTGACGTCGCTGACGTGCTCGGTCGAAGCGGGCGAGGCCGTCGCGCTGCTGGGCCCGAACGGCTCCGGAAAGACGACGACTTTGAAGGGGGCGGCGGGCCTGATCCGTCCGACCACGGGCCGCGTCCGGATCGGCGCGCCCCCGCGCGACGCGAGATTGCCCGAGGCCCGCCGCACGATCTCCTATCTCCCCCAGAAAGTCGCCTTCCCGGAGGCCCTGACGGGGCGGGAAGTCCTCGAGTTCTACCGCGCGCTGCGCGGCGCGGCGCCCGGGCGCGTCCCGGACGTCCTGAAGTTCGCGTCCCTGAACGGCGCGTCGAACCGGGGCATCGGCTCCTACTCCGGAGGCATGGTGCAGCGCCTCGGTCTCGCCGTGGCGCTGCTGCCGGACGCGCCGATCCTCCTCCTCGACGAGCCGACCGCCGCTCTCGATCCGGACGGTCTCTGCGCGTTCTACGGCCTCGTCGAGAAGCGCCGCTCCGAGGGGCACACGGTGCTCTTCACCTCGCACCAGCTCGGAGACGTCGAGCGGCTCGCCGACCGCCTGCTGCTGCTCGTCGAGGGCCGCCTGGTCGCGTCGCTCACCCAGGGGGAGCTGGCCGAGCGGCTCGCCGAGCGGGGGGTCATGAGGCTGCGGCTGGACCGTCCGGCTCCCGGGCTTCTTGCGGCGA
>Ga0209974_10000397_pt1 | contig 14461 bp, 12 predicted proteins | sample InoplaM3SPM_FD_187592 | JGI IMG/M metagenome (GOLD analysis project Ga0209974, IMG submission 187592) | Arabidopsis thaliana rhizosphere microbial communities from the Joint Genome Institute, USA, that affect carbon cycling - Inoculated... | ecosystem: Host-associated > Plants > Roots >...
GCACGTCCTCGAGAAACCAATCGGTCGGTATCTCGCGCCCCACCCGCGCCTCGCGCGCGCGAGCCAAAACCTCGCTGCCCACCGCGGCGAATTGTAAGCCCAGACCCACGTTGTTGCAAAAACAGCTGATCGACTCTTCTCTCGTTCGACCGCGATGCTGGCCGTTGACCAGCTCAGACAGAATCGGAAAATCCCAGATCGCGCAGTCCTCGCGCGTAAGCGGATGCTGCCAACCTTCCGCGATATCCGGAATTTTCTGCCGCTCCACCCCAATGGCGATTTGAAAGGGCTTGGCCTCGCGCCAGTGAATGATCAACGGATCGGCGCGCCTGTACGTCGTTGCATCGAGCTCACAAGGCTTGACGCATGACACGTGCATCCCCGATTGCAGGATCTCGCCGTTGAACAGAGCGGAAATCGAATTGGTCGTGCAGATTACCATATCGGCGCCCTCGATGGCTTCGGCGGCGCTGCCAGAGTCGGTCAATTGCGCAGCAACTTTTCCCGACCATTGCTCGACGAAGCGACGGCGCGACTCAGGCGTCGGGCTGAAGACCTTCACCTCTTTCAACTCACGCACCATCGACAGGGTCACCAAATGCGCGCTCGCCTGCCACCCGGCGCCGAGCAGTGCCATGGTCTGCGCATCTTTCCGCGCCAGATAGCGCGCCGCGATGGCGCTGGCACCGGCGACGCGCAATTTTTGCACATACCCATCGGGAAAAATCGCCAGAGGCTCGCCGGTTTCCGTGCTGAACAGCATTACGAGTCCGACATATCTATCGCCGCCCGCGACCGGCAACTTGTCTTTGCGAACGCCGCCGGCTTTTTCGTACCACTTAACGACGCTCGAATTGAGCCGCAGCGCGGCGACATTTCGGCCCGGTAAAACACCGCTCATGGTTTTATATTCGTAGAACTCGTCGGGCTTGGTCGGGCTGAAGACATCATAGCGTGGCACGGTAGCGGCCATGCCGTTGCCTAGATCGCGGTAAGCCTCCTCGAGCACGTCGATGCAAGTTCCCACCGGCAAAATTTTTTCGATGTCCTCGTTGGATAATATCAACATGCAACTCTCCTGACACAAACGACGATTCGACGCCAGTCATATGGCCATCATCCGGCTTTTTCAAGTAAGCACGAATTGGCCGTCGGTTTGACAGGAACGCGAACTATAGTGTTTCATTCATTGCGAAGAACAATCATGGATAAATCAAACAGACGCCCGTTTTCCATCGCACTCACGGCTTCTTCTCATGAATGACACGACGCCGGCCGACGATGGCGGCACCAAACCAAAATTTTTCTACGGCTGGTATATCGTCGGCGTTGCCATTCTCGTCAACATCGCCGGTACGTTTGCTTTTTCAAGCACTCTCAGCATTTTTCTCAAGCCCATCACCCAGGAGCTCGGCGTCTCACGCGGCGCATTTTCGCTGATTCGCACTTTCGAGATCGGCCTCTCCGCGATGATCGTCCCGCTGCTCGGCCCGTGGATCGACCGCCACGGCGGGCGCGGCGTCCTCGTGCTCGGAGTGCTCATGGAAGGCGCAGGCCTCTTGCTTTCGAGCCTGGTGCAAAGTTTTTGGCAGTTTGTGCTGGTCCGCTGTTCGTTGGTCATCGCCGGCGAAGCGCTCCTCGGCTCTTTGGTCATCAACGTCACGATCGCCCAATGGTTCGTGCGCAAGCGCGGCCGTGCCATGGGACTTGCCAATCTGGGCACAGGCGTTGCAAAGTTCAGCATTCCTCTGGTTGCCGCCTCTTTGTTTGTTCTTATCGGCTGGCGCGGCACCTGGGCTGTATTTGGTGTCGTCGCACCGCTGCTGGTTGTCGCGCCGGCGCTCATCTTCGTACGCCGCAGTCCGGAAGACATTGGACTCCATCCCGACGGCGAACCGCCAATCCGAAGCGCCGACAGCTCACCCCAGCCACGCCAACCTTCGAATACCGGCGAACGAGCAACATTCGCAAGCGATAGAGTATGGACGCGAGCGGAAGCTCTGCGTCTGCCAACCTTCTGGCTGCTCGTCATCACCTTCGGCATCGCCGGTGTCGGCATTGCCGGCCTGAATCTCCATATCTTCTCTTACGTCACCGACATCGGGTATTCGCCACTGATCGCCGCGTCATTGATGAGCACCATCGCGCTCACGCAACTCGGCTCCACGCTCGTCTGGGGCATGCTCGCCGACCGGTTCGACATCAGAAAGGTTTCCTGTATCCAGTTCCTGATTCAGGGAGTTGGCCTGATCACCGCGATTAGTGGCGGACAAATCCACCTCACCTATGTGGGATTTTTCCTCTACGGCACCGGATTGGCGGGCAGTTTTGTGCTGCGCGAAGTGATCTGGGCCAATTTCTTCGGTCGAAAATCCCTCGGCACGGTGCGCGGCCTGTCGCTTTTCTTTTCCCATCTGTTCGCCGCGAGCGGCGCCCCGTTTTTCGGCTTTCTCCACGATCGCATGGGCAGTTACAATGTCTCCTTTATCATTTTCTCCTGCGCGCTATTCACGTCTGCTTTTTTAATTTTGCTGGCGAAGCCGCCGAAGAAACGACTGCTCAGTCCGGTCGGAGCAATCAAGGCTCAATATTTTTGAAGCGAGTATCGTGCTCGCAACCCACATTCAATCCATGTGCTTTTCGCAAAATTAGACGACAACGGGGAGCGAGCGCTGTCACACAATGGCGGGTTGGCTTTCGACTCTCCTCAGGCGTCCTGAAACGCCTTCATTCAATCGGCACGAATAACTCTTCCAGTGTCAATTGCCTTCGCGTGAGCCCCTGTTCATGACTGTAGAGCGCGAACAGCTCGATATTTTTTCGATTTGCCTCGAGGCCATTCTGCCACGGATCGAATCCGCAGAGTTTTTCTTGCCGCTCCAGCTCGCGACGGCCCCACATGATCATCGACCAATTGGGGTCGACCCAGCGTTGAGCGGCGCGCTCGCGCGCCTGCTCGAAAATTTCATAAAGCGCACGCGGCAATTCGGGATGTCGCTGCGCCAGCTCTTTCTTGAATGCCAGTACGTGCATGATTGGAAAGTAGCCCTGTTCGCGCAAATAGCGCTCTTCTTCTGCCTGCGGATCAACAAATAACCGCGCCAGATTGGGATTGCCGTTGCGAAACGGTTTGGGTAAGCGCGAAACGAACATCGCCTGAATCTTGCCTTCGACAAATTCCTGCTCGATCTCGGCCATGGTTCCGCGCGTCTCTATTTTCAAATCCACCGGCAGTGTCACGTCAACCACTTCCTTGCCGGGAGTTATCCAAGTCACACTTGACGGCGCGACACCATAATAATGCGTCAAATCGCCTTTGGCGCGGACGCCCAAAGTATTTTGATAAGCGCTGAGCGCGATCTTTTTACCGGCCAAGTCGGCCGGCGAGGAGATACCGCAGTGAATGTTCTTGTACATCTGCGACTGGCTGAACAAGCGGCGCGGAAAAATCGGCACGGCCTGAACGGGCAAGCCCCGGTCGATGGCAATCAGATAAGACGAGAGCGAAAGCTCGGCTGCATCGAACTCGAAATCTTGCAAGAAACGCTCATGGCGTCCGTGCTGAGGATCGAGCTCGATATACTGAATGCCGAGATCCGGGTGCTGAACGCAGCCTTCAAGCAACGGCGCATGCCGGTCGTAGGAGCCCAGTGCCAGCGTAATTGTTGGCTTAGGCATGACAATGAGATCTAGCGAATGCTCTTTCCTGCGTCAAGCCGCGGATCCGGCCGCAGCGTTCCTTGACAATCCGTTGCGCTACCAGGTAGATGAAAGAGGGCCGAACGCAGCAATTCGGCGAGATTTTTGGATACGCAAGGAGATTTGTTATGACTATGGGATTCGAAGAACACTGCTGGAAAGATATCGTCTCGCCGGAGATTCTAAAAACCTACACACCTTATCATCGAGAAACCTATATCGGCCAACGGCCGGCGCTGCTGGCGATCGACCTCTACAATTTGGCCTACGAGGGCGGCGCCAAGGAGCCCCATGAGCTCGTCGACACTTACAAAAGCTCATGCGGCGTTTATGCCCACAATGCGATCAAGCCGACCCAAGAACTATTCGCGCTCGCGCGTTCGCTGAAAATTCCGGTTTTCTACACGACGACTGAAACGCGTAAGGAAGCGAAGCCTGACGCGATTTACGCGACCAACCGCCAGCGCGTGCAGATCGACCCTCGAGCCTTCGAGATCAAGGAAGAGTTCAAACCCCAGCCGGGCGATGTGGTCATCTTCAAGGAACGGGCCAGCGGATTTTTCGGCACACCGCTGGTCGCTCATCTGACGCAACTGGGCGTCGACAGCCTGATCGTCTGCGGGGAAAGCACCAGCGGCTGCGTGCGCGCGAGCTGTGTCGATGGTTACTCGCTCGGTTATCACGTCTCGATCGTCGAAGAATGCGTCTTCGATCGAAGCATTTTGTCCCACAAAGTAAATCTCTTCGACTTGCATCATAAGTACAGCGACGTGATGAAGCTCGATGAGGTCAAAGAGAAGATCAAACAAGAGCGGCCGAGAAAACCGAGTTAGGAAAACGCTAGCGTTCAAGCCGTTCAAGTCGTTCAAAACCTTCAAAATGTTGCAAGTCAGCGGAGAAATCCTAACGATTTGAACGGAGCGCAGCGGTTGAACGGCTTGAACGTTTTCAACGGATTGGGTCGATGTCTTATTCAACTGCCAACGGCATTAAGATTTATTACGAAGTTTCAGGCGAAGGATTTCCCTTTGTTATGGTTCACGCAAATCCGTTCGACCATAACCTGTGGATGTACCAAATCGCGCATTTCTCAACCTACTTCAAAGTGATCGCTATCGATATCCGCGGCTACGGCCGGTCGGACAAGCCGGAGACGCCATTTTGCCTGAAGGACATGGCGGACGACGTCCTCGGCGTCTGCCGCGACGAAAAGGTCACGGCAGCGATTCTCGGCGGCGTCAGCGTCGGATCAGGCATGGCAATCTTGTTGGGTCTCGACCATCCCGAAATATTCAAGGCGATCATTCTGGTGGGTGGCAGCAGCGGGCCGGGCGGATCTATCGAAGAAAGGATTGATGGCTACACTCGGGCCGGCATCGAAAAGTATCACATACAGCATCTGCGCGACTTGGTCGCGCCTGATTTCGCCGATTCTAAACTCGGCAAATATCTGCTCAACACCTTCGTCGAACGTGATCCGTGGCTATCGGGAGAATCGATTGGGCAGATTTTCCGTGCCCGCGGCGGGCTCGACATGACGCCGCGGCTGGGAAGCATGAAAGTGCCGACGCTGGTGATCAACGGCGAGTACGATAATTCGCTGGCAGGCGGCAAAAAGACCGCATCGCTAATCCCGGGAGCCGTGCACAAAATTCTTCCCAAGACCGGCCACGCCTGCAACATCGAAGACCCTGCCGGTTTTGACAAGATTGTCATCGATTTCCTGCGCGCCAATCATCTAATGCCTGCGTCGCCGAATTGATCGAGGAGGCCATCAAAATTGCCGGCTTTCCGCGAACGAAGGCGAACACTTCGACTTCGTGTATCACAAGGAGGATCGAACATGGCTGTTGACGTAGAGAAGCTAAAAAACATGTCTCCTCCGACAGGGATGAATTTTCACATCGGCAAGCTCGGCCACGTCGTCTTACAGGTAACCGACCTCGAACGAGCGACGGATTTCTACACGCGCGTGCTCGGCTTCAAGGTATCCGACGTGTACCCGGAGGAGATGATGCCGGGCGGAATGGTATTCTTACGCTGCGGCACGGACCATCATTCACTCGCCCTGGTCGGTGCGGGCGACGGCAGGAATTCGAACCGAGAGTTGCATCATCTTGCTTTTGAAGTCCCCACCCTGGAGCAAGTGATCGCCGCGCGCGATCGCCTCCGAGAGTGTGGCGCCAAAATCGACTTCGAAGGCCGGCGCCGAGCCGGATGTCAGATCGCAGTCGAGTTTCGCGATCCAGACAATCATTCGCTGGAAATATACTGGGGCGTCGATCAGGTCGGCAGCGACGGCCGCGTCCGTCCATCGAATGAATGGCACGGCGTGCGCTCATTGGACGAAGCGATCACCAACCCCGTACCGGGACAGGATACTCACCTGCCCCGATGACGTCCGCAACGACTTCACTCGAAGAATTGCTGCGCGCTGCCACCCACGCATTGGTCGTCGGCGTGGGCGGCGGAGGCGATGTTGTCGGCGCCCTGGCAACGGCGCGATTTTTGGAATTCGTTGGCCCGCGATTCACCCTCGGCGGGGTTTCCTGGGAACGCATCGTCTACGATCCCGTTCCCGGGCCGCGCAAGTTGAGCGAGGTGCGTAACGTTGCCGTCCTTCATCCTTTCGCCTGGCTGGCAAATCGTGACAGCCAAACGGACACCGGCGTGTTCTTCGCCGAGTCGCTCATGGCGGCGGCGATCGGCCAAGATGTTTTGCTGATCGATATCAATGGCGGGGTGAACGGAGTTGTCGACGGTTTGGAGACAGCGATTGAGAAACTGGATATCGACTTGCTCGTCGGAATCGACGTCGGCGGCGATTCGCTGGCGCAAGGCACAGAGCCCGGACTGCGCAGCCCGCTCGCCGATTCGATTATGCTCGCCGCATTCACGGAGCTCGAAAAGCGCGGCGGACGCACCCTGTGGGGAGTCTTCGGCTACGGCAGCGATGGCGAATTGACGGTCGATGAAATCGAAACGGCGTTGAGCAAAATTGCCGTGAGCGGCGGCTTGCTCGGCGCCTGGGGGCTCACCCCAAAAATCGCCGAAGAACTCGAAGAAGTCGTCAAGACCGTACCCACCGAAGCGAGCGCGATCCCCTTGCAATGTTTCCGCGGCGCATCCGGAACTAAAAAGATTCGCGACGGCAACCGGAGTCTCAAACTGACGCCGCTCACAGCGCTGACATTCTTCATGGCGCCGACGAAATTATACGAGACGCTTTCACGGCCGGCGCAAGCCGTGCGTCAAAGCTCATCCCTCGAAGAAGCAAACGATGCGCTTCACGCCATGGGCATTCGAACCGAGCTCGATTATGAGCGCAATTCAGTCTCATCGGCGAGGGTCCGATGATCCGAAAAGTCTTCGGCGATCTGCAACGGGATGCGGTCATCTTGATGGTTTCGCGCGGCGTGCGCGCTTTCGCGTTTTCATACCTCGGCGTGATCTTTACCATCTACTTGAGCCAGCTCGGTTATTCGACGGTCACCATCGGTGTCGTGGTCACAACGGCCTATGCGAGCGCTGCCGTCCTAACCGCAGTGTGGGGATTTCTCTCAGACCGCTACGGCCGGAAGAAGATCCTCATGTTACTTGCTGCCCTGACGATCGTGTCAAATTTTATCTATCTTTTCTCGAGTCATCTGATCTTTATCATCGCCGCCGTGATCATCGCCAACGTCGGCGCCGGCGGTTCCGGCGCGGGCGGACAGGGCGGCGGCCCCATGAGCCCGGTGGAGCAGGCATTACTGGCGGAAAAGTGCACGCCGCAGAATCGCAATACGGTTTTTTCCGCAAACGCTTTCGTCGGCTCCATGATGGGCGCAATCGGCGCGCTGCTGAGCGGGTTGCCGCAACACCTGCAGGAAACGTGGGGCTGGCAGCCGATCCCATCCTACAAGCCGCTTTTCGCGCTGACGATTCTTTTCAGCATCGTCCTCATCTTCGCGTACGCGCAAATCGAAGAACATCACCGTCCGCGCAAGAGTGAAAAGAAACCGCTGGCGACCAGGGCCAACAAGTTCGTCGTCAAAATGTCGCTTCTCGGCATGATCGACAATCTGGGCGGTGGTTTGATCAGTCCGCTAATCTCCTACTGGTTTTTTTTGCGCTACGGGGTTGAGCTCAAATCTTTGGGCTTCATGTTTTTTCTTTCTTATTTTCTCGCGGCCATGTCGTTTTTGACCGCGCCGCTGATCGCGCGGCACATCGGCGTGGTGCGTACCATGGCGTTTTCTCACGGCCTAGCATCCGCAATCTGGCTCATGCTTCCTCTCGCGCCGACATTTGCGATCGCTGCTGCCATGACGATCGCGCGCTCCTATCTGGCCTACATGGATAATCCGCTGCGCAGTTCCTTCATCATGGGCGTAGTCCGCCCCGAAGACCGCGGCGCTGCCGCGGGCTTCACCACTCTTTCCCGCCATGTCCCCGTCGCGATTAGCCCGACCCTGTCCGCCTATTTGATGCAAGCATTTACTCTAAACATTCCCGTCTTTCTCGGCGGCTTCCTGCAACTTACGCACGACTGCATTTTTTATTTTCTCTTCCGCGACGTGAAGCCGCCGGAAGAACAAGCAGCAAAACCGCAACCGGCTACCGCATAGTCATGGGAGTGCTCCGAGATCTACACCGGGACGCCAAATTACTGATGGCGGCTCGCGGCATCCGCGCCTTCGCGTTTTCATATCTGAACGTCGTTTTTGCCATCTATCTCGACCGGCTCGGTTATTCGACGGTCACCATCGGTGTGATTTTCACCGTTGCGTATTTGAGCGGGGCGGTGCTTACCGCGCTCTGGGGATATTTGTCCGATCGGGTGGGGCGCAGAAAGATTTTGATGCTTCTCGCCGTCCTGACGATTTTCTCCAATTTCATCCTGGTCTGCTTTACGGGCCTCGTTTTCATTCTCACCGCGGTTATTATCGCTAATGTCGGCGCAGGCGGGTCCGGAGGCGGCGGATCGGGAGGCGGTCCATTCAATCCAGCAGAGGAGGCGCTGTTGGCGGAGAAGTGCCGACATGATAATCGTAATCAGATCTTCGCCATCAATTCCTGCGTCGGGTCGATCATGGGATCATTGGGCGCACTCGCCAGCGGACTGCCGCAGTTTCTTCAAGAGGATAGGGGCTGGACCAACGTTGACTCGTACAAGCCGCTCTTCATTTTGACCATTGCATTCAGCATAGTGCTGCTATTCGTGTATCGGGCCATAAGCGAGCAATACCAGCCCCGCACAATCGAAAGGAAAATGTCTAAGAGCAGCGGTGTTTTCGTCACGAAGATGTCCGCGCTCGCAGTTGTCGACAACTTTGGCGCCGGTATGGCGGGCGCACTGGTGCCGTATTGGTTCTTTCTCCGCTTCGGCGTCGAGCTGAAGTCGCTCGGCATCATCTTTTTTGCTTCCTATTTTCTTGCCGCGCTATCGTTTCTTAGCGCTCCCATGCTCGCACGCAAAATCGGTGTGGTGAAAACCATGGCGTTTTCCCATGCGTTGGCATCAATGATCTACCTGGTCCTGCCCTTGGCGCCGACACTCAATCTCGCTGCGACGCTGCTCATCGTCCGATCTTTCTTCGCATACATGGACAACCCTCTGCGCGCTTCGTTTACCATGGCCATGGTCCAATCCGACGAGCGCGGCTCGGCCGCCGGGGTCACCAGCCTGGCCCGCATCGTGCCCTTCGGCATTAGCCCGACGATCTCTACTTATTTAATGCAAAGCGTTTCGCTTACTCTTCCGTTGTTCATCGGCGGCGGGTTACAATTGATCAACGACGTGGCATTCTATTTGATGTTCCGGCGCGTTCTACCGCCCGAGGAGATAAAAACTTAGCGTTAAACCCGTTCAAAACGTTCAAGCGCGTGCTCCGTTCAATCCCGATCTCCTTCGACGCGACCCACGGAGGATTAAGGAGGGGCTTCAACGATTTGAACATTTTGAACGGCTCGAACTATTTTCACCTATGGCCATCAAGCGTTCATCACAGCCGACGGGTGCCGTGCCGTTGTTCCAGAGAATCGCAGAACAGCGCATTCTGGAAGCGCAGCGGGCCGGCACGTTCGATAATTTACCTGGAAAAGGCAAGCCTTTGAAATTGGAGGATATGAGCTGGGTGCCGGAAGATTTGCGTCTCGGTTACCACGTGCTCAAGAACGCCCATGTCCTGCCGCCCGAAGTCGAATTGCTTAAAGACGTCCATACGCTTCAGGACCTGCTTAAGCATGTCGAAGACGAAGGCGAGCGGCTGGCGCTGGCAAAAAGCATCCAGTGGAAGATGATTCGTCTCGACATGCTCAGGCGCCGTTCGATCGACGAGAACACCCTGCGCGGTTATGGTCGAAAATTGGTCGCGAAGTTCCAAATAAAATGACCGCCGTTGGTCTTTTCACTGGCCGTTTTTTGACTTTGCCTTGAATACCCTTCCGTGGTACAAAACCTCTACTTCCGGCGCGGGATCGCCGTGCCCCAGCAACGCAGAAAGGAGCATTTATGGCAGACGAAACTTCCCCCATCAAAATCAAAAAAATCGGTCATGTCGTGCTCAATGTTAGTGATATCGAGCGCAGCTCAAAGTTTTGGACCGAAATCATGGGCTTTAAGTTTTCCGACAAAAACGAAATCGGCATGGTGTTCTTTCGTAATGGCACCGATCACCACACCGTCGCACTGGTTCAAGCCACCGAAAAGAACGAGCTTCCCAAGCGCGGTCAAGTGGGCTTCGACCACATGGCGTTGGAAGTCGCGACCGTCTCGGAGCTTTTCAAGATCCGTGACTTTCTCAAATCAAAAGGGGTAACGATCTTCTATGAAGGACGTCGCGGCCCCGGCGGCAATCCCGGCCTTGAGTTCTACGATCCCGACGGTTACAAAATCGAAATCTACGCCGCCATGGACCAGATCGGCACTGATGGGCGGAGCCGTCCGGCCAATGAATGGAAACGCGCGACCACGCTCGAGGAAGCGGTACAGAACCCGCTCCCGGGGGTTGATTATCACTGACCGGTAAATCGCACAAAAACTGCGGGCCGATAAATAGGGGCGGGTCGCACCCGCCCCTATTTGTTTGTCCTGATCTCAGCTCACTTCACCGCGCAGAATCTTTTCAAGTTCCTTTTGCGTGGCATCATAGTGTTTGTTCTTATTGAGCCATTGCGGTGAGCTGATCACGACCTTCGCTCCCTTTGCCTTGGCCGCATCAAGCTTCTTTTTCTGGTTCGACTCGGGGTAGAGGTGAAAGTCGAGTCCATCGATATCCCACATTAGCTTCTGCCCCTCGGCAGTGTGCAAGAATGCGATAAACAGAGCCGCTGCGTTGGGCGCACGAGAATTTTTCGGGACTGCGCCGTAGCGAGTGTGCGAAATAGTGGCGTCTTGCATGATGGCGTAGCCGAGAGGGATACCCTTGCGCTCCGCGATGTTGACTTCCTGATCGCCGCAAGCGAGGGCAAGCATAAGGAATTCACCGCTGGTCAGGCGATCCATTTCTCCGCAGCGAATCAAGCCGCCGATATGCTTCGAAAACTTCTTAACAAAATCGACTATCTTTTCTTTGCCCAGGAGCTCCGGCATGGCAAATTCCCTGAATCCCGCCGCATACGGGGTCGAGGCGATCTTGCCTTTCCACTTGGGATTCATCAAATCCTCAAGCTTGCGCGGGATGTCATTGCCCTTGACCAAATTGCTGTTGTAGATGACTCCGACCAGGGTAGAGGCCATCGCGACGCCGATATTACCGGGCACGATCGGATCAAATCCCGGCTCCGGCAAGAACTTGCGCTCGAGCAGAGCACGCCAATCCATCGGCATCAACGGCTGGTTTTCCATGGCCTGCAGCATGGACTGGGGGTTGCCAAAATACACATCGCTGCTGGCCGGCTGACCCGCCGCCAGTTCGCGCGTAATTTTGGCCATCATTCCCTGCATGTTCGCGCCGGGAGTGAAGGAAGGCTGGAGATTAAGACCGTACTTTTTGTTCATCGCGGCGAGGATTTTTTTCAGCCCCGGTCCGCCGTCGAGCGTATCTGCGCCCCACTGTGCTCTGAGCGTCGTCTCCTTCTTGGCCTTGCTGACCAGATCAGCGAGGGTTGCCCCCCTGCCGGCTTCCGCTGCCGCGGCATCGCTCGCCGGAATACAGAAACCCAAACATCCTGCGACAATTACCGCGATCCAAAGTCCCACGCTTCTCCGCAGATTACGAGTCATATGATCCCTCCTTTTCTATTGACCAGCCGGTAAAAAACCTTGCGCTGAACTATCAGACGCACCAGTTGAGTAGTTCTCTGTAACTTAAGACTCCGGCATCAGCTGGCGGCGTCCAAACCACCAAAAAATTAAAATCAGCGGCGTGAGCACGAGCGTCATCAACAGCGTTACCGCCGCCGCCTGATTGATCGCGCCGGAGAACCAGTAGCTCCAAATCACTGCCGGCAAAGTGATGCTTTCCTGACTGATTAAAAATACCGCAACGGTGAGCTCGCGATAGACCAGAATCGCCGACCAGATCCAAATAGACATCAACGTCGGCCGGAGCAGCGGCACCAGTATCCGCCATGACGTTCGCACAGGCGACAACCCGGCCGTATACGCCGCTTCTTCGAGCTCCTTATGAATTTGCAGCAGAGAGCTGTTGAGCGCGCGGGTGGCGAATGCCAAACGCGAAATAACATAAACAATCGCGATCAACCACACCGAGCCGTACAGAGGAATAAATTTCGGCAGCATGAACAACGCCAGCAGCAGCGCGCCGATGGCCATGATGATCTCCGGCAACGCATGCGGCAGAAACGCCCCAAACTCCAGGACATAGCGCATGCGGCTGCGCGAGCGCACGATGAGCCACGAAATACTAAAAGCCAGGAGCAAAGTGATCACCGGCACCGTGATCACGAGCAACACTGTATTATAGAGTCCGCGCCAGAATAGATCCCAATTGAGGTTGTAAAAACTGGCGAGCGATAGCTTGCCGAGCATTTCCCACGACGGCGGCGCCAGATACGGCGTGAACGCCGCATACGCGATCAGCAGCAGTGGAATCAATTTGGTGGCAAGAAAGTAAAAGGCGATTAGGCCCCAAGCGCAGACTGACCATCCGCCGAGGTTAAGGAGAGCCGGGCGATACCCCTTTCCCGTGACTACTTCGTAGCGATGCCCCTGCCGCAACACCTGGCTGTACCACCAGGTCAGCAACAGCGCCAAGACAATCATCACCGTCCCCAACGCGGCGGTGACACCGTGCTGCGGCAGACCGCTGTCCGGCGGGTTGGCTTTCAAATAAACATAAGTGCTCAGCATGTAGATTCGATTGCCTAGACCGATAATTGCGGGAACATCGAAGGTGGCAATGCCGATCGTCAGCATGTAGATCATCGCTGCCAAAATTGCCGGGAATGCCAAAGGCAGGGTGATACGGCGCATCGTGCCGACAAAGCTCATACCGTGAATCTTGGCGGCCTCTTCGAGGGATGGATTCATCGCGCGAAACATTTGCGCCGTGAGAATAAACGCCAGGGCCGTGAGGTTGAGCCCCTGCACGAGTCCCATACCGACCGGAGTGGCGATATTAATTGGACCCTGATCGAGCGCAAAGACGTCCATCAGCCAGCGATTCAAAAAACCGATGCGCACGTGGGCGATAAACGTCCAGCCCATTGCGGTATAGATGCCCGGGATGAGCAGGCCCAACGTCATAATCGTATACACAAGACCTTTGCCCGGCAGTGTGGTACGCTCCGTTAACCACGCGATCGGCAGCCCGAGGGCGAGCGCAGTGAACGTGGTGGCCAAAGTAAAAATCAGGGTGTTCCAGAAAACTTTGAGAACGAACGGATCGCCGAGAATGTCCTCGTAATTCTTTAGCGTGTAGATTGCCTTGGGGGTACCGACGACGCCAGTCTGGAAGCTGATCCAGATGAGAGCGGCGACCAGGATCAGGATAACCAGCATCGGCATGACGGCCAATGCCAGCAACACCGGCGAAGTGCGCAAACGAATGGCAAACTGCCGAGGCATTCTAAGCACGGCTTCCATCGTCAACCTCTTAGATCAGAAATGCACATTCATTCGAGATTTCGCGCGGCGCTTCACTCTCACGTCCTCGCCGCGTAAACAGATTGTTTTCATGTAGGCTTCTCCTCAGTGGCGCTGTTCCGGCACCAGTATGCGGTCCTTGCTCTCGGAGTGTGGAAACACCAGGATCTCCGAAGGATCGACATAGAGTTGCAGACGCCGGTCACCGGCGACCGGGATCAAACGGCTCTTCCCCATTACAAGCGAATCGTTGATGAGCGCATCGAAGACAAATTGATCGCCCAAGAACGTACTGGAGCGGAGCACCGCCTCAAAGGCATTCTGCCGACACCCTTTCGGACCTTCGACGATCTGCAAAGATTCCGGTCTAAAACCCACCAGAACCTCCCGATCTAAATCGCCGTGCAGGCAGACTTCCAAGCGGCCGATCTTGGTCTCAACTGTTTTCGAGGCAACCAGCGTGCCGGTAAGCCAATTGACCGAACCGAAAAAATCCGCGACCTCTGAGCAGTTCGGACGACGGTATAAGTCCATGGGTTGGCCATATTGAAGCAGCTTGCCAAAGCTCATGATGGCGATCTTGTCGGCCATTGCCATCGCTTCGATCTGGTCATGGGTGACGTAGAGAACCGTGGCACCGAGTTGCTTGGCAAGATCGCGAATTTTACCCCGCACCTCTTCCCTGAGTCGGGCATCGAGGTTGCTGAGCGGTTCATCCATCAGCAATAC
>Ga0209974_10000399_pt1 | contig 14428 bp, 16 predicted proteins | sample InoplaM3SPM_FD_187592 | JGI IMG/M metagenome (GOLD analysis project Ga0209974, IMG submission 187592) | Arabidopsis thaliana rhizosphere microbial communities from the Joint Genome Institute, USA, that affect carbon cycling - Inoculated... | ecosystem: Host-associated > Plants > Roots >...
ACAGTGGGTTGTTTTAGGGCTTAAGGGCTTAGAGGAACCGCGATGTGGAATATGTATTTCGGCCGGATAGTCGTCTGCCTTGTCTTCTGCTTGTCAGCAGTTTCGCCGGCGTTTGGCATCTCCGTGGAAGAAGCTAAGACAAAAGGATTGGTGGGTGAAAGGCCGAACGGATACCTGGGCGTCGTGACTCCCGAGGCTCCCGAGGCGCAAGCATTGGCGAACGAAGTCAATGAAAAGCGACGCCAGGCGTATGAGGATATCGCCAAGCGGAATCGAACGCAGCTCGGTGCCGTCGAGGCGCTTGCAGGAGAGAAGGCCATTCAAAACACGAAGCCCGGCTATTTCGTAGAAGGACCGGGCGGGTGGACAAGAAAATAGGATTGGCCGCTTCTCACAGAGCCCGGCGTGAACGAAGAGGCGAGACGCTGTGTTGCCTGAATCTTTGTGCGAGCGGGACCGAAACTGAAAGCCTCCAGAGCACGGTTACCCATAACGATCATTGTTCCATGGCAACGCGCTGTTGGAATAGCCTCGTACTTCCCAAAATCCTTTCTCATCTTTGTCGGAGAACGTGATTTCCTTTATCCACTTCGCGCCTTTCCATGCATAGCGTTTCGGTACGATCATGCGGACAGGTCCACCGTGCTCTTTGGCGAGCGGTTTGCCGTTCCATTTGTAGGTCAACAGAACGTCGTCGCTGTCGCAGGCTTCGAGTGGTAGATTCGTCGTGTAATCGTCATACGACTTAAACAGGACGAACTTGGCAAGCGAGACTGGTCTCACCACCGAAAGGATGTGTTTGAAACTGACCCCTTCCCATTCGTTGTCGTAACGGCTCCATGACGTGACGCAGTGAAAGTCAGAAACATCCTTGAACTGCGGCTGTGCGAGAAACTGCTCCCATGTCCATGTGACGGGGTTCGCGACAAAGCCCCCGATTGTGATCGTCCAGGTTGAGAGGGGAATATCCGGTTTGTAGCCCAAATCCAGAACAGGGAACGTCTCGACTACGTGCTGTCCGGGCGGCAATCGCTCGTCGCCTGCGTAAAACACTTCACGCTCTTCTCCTCCTCGCTGCGCTTTTGCCCACTGCTCCTTCGTCTTGGTCAAACGTGTCGGTTCATCCATGTAAGCCTCCTCCCACAGGGTAGGACAGGACGATGGGATCTGACAAGCGGCGGCCATGTGTTGCGGCTCGACAATCGGCAGGACGTGTAAATCATTGTGTTCACAGAGAATCTTGGTTACCTGCTACACTTAAGGGCATTGCCGCAAGGGAGCCTTATGAAGACGTGCCTGCTTGTTCTCCTCATGACCGGATCCTGGTGGCTGTGCATGATGATTGTCGCCATGGAAGAGACCCAGGCAGAACAAAAGAGTCGTAATGAAGGAACCTCTTCCGGCATGCCGGCGAAGAGTCCCAGACTGGTCGAAGCAAGGCAAAAGAAGCCTCTCCCGATGACCCCTCAAGCCACGCAGTCACCACAGCCAGAGACCAAGACGCTTTCTTCCGCTAAAGCGGCAAAAGGCATACGTAGTGAGCTTGCAAATGCCAGTCGGAAACCGCACCGCGTCATCAAGGCGTCCAAGAAAGTGCCGCGTAAAGCTGTCGTGGTGCAGCCACGAATGGATCTCATCCATTATGGTGTTCTCGAAGATTCGCAGCGATATGATCCGCGCCCGCATGCTCATACTGCCGGTGTGCCCAATCCACAAACGCCGGACCTCACGCATGATCACTTTCAGGAACTGGATCGCAACCAGGACGGCAAAATTGACCCGGTTGAACGGGCGTTCGGCCGCATTGACATGGACCGGGATCTCAACACGCGTACGTTCAAATAGTTCCACCAGCCCTTCTCATTCTGCTGACTCTGCCATTCCCGAGCCTTTCCACGTTGAGTCTACCGGCCGGCCCACTACGCCCTTCATTATCTATTGATGGACGGTCGGGCGGTTTCGGTGAGCCATCCACATTGACAGCCGCAAAAGGAGTCCCCATCATTAGCTGGCACGTCCACCCCTGTGACGTGGTGATGGATGTCACGATATCGCGGCTCCTGCGCCCTATGAGAAGCGGGCGGATTAGGCACCTGAAATTCGCTATGATCAGCCGTCATCCTGAGAGGAGCAGGGAATGTGGGATATGGCATTGAGCGGACTGCTGCCCAACGACCAGGACGATCGGGTCCTTGCAGAAAATGTACACCCGACGAAATGGGTGAACCCCGCTGCGGACGGGCGTTACAACATCGTCGTGCTCGGTGCAGGAACTGCCGGCTTGATTACCGCGATCGTGGGTGCCAGCTTGGGCGCCAAAGTTGCGCTGGTCGAAAAGCACCTGATGGGCGGCGACTGTTTGAATGTGGGATGTGTCCCGTCAAAGAGTATTATCCGTGCTGCCCGGGCATGGGCCGAGCTTCGAAACACCGAGCAGTTCGGGCTCCGCATTCCTGCCGGAGTGAAGTACGACTTCGGTGCGGTAATGGCCCGGATGAGAAAGATTCGGGCGCGGATCAGTCACAATGATTCAGCCCAGCGGTACACGAATCTCGGCGTGGACGTGTTCATCGGCAGCGGACGTTTTGCCAATGCCAATACGATTCAGGTTGAAGGAGCGGCTGGAAATCGCACCCTGCGGTTTGCTCGGGCCGCGATTTGTACTGGTACGCGCGCCTCAGTGCCTGCCATACCTGGTCTGAAAGAAGCGGGCTACCTCACTAACGAAACGGTGTTTGCATTGACGGAATTGCCGCAGCGTATCGGTGTGATCGGCGCCGGTCCGATCGGCTGCGAGATGGCGCAGGCCTTTGCGCGTTTTGGGAGTCATGTCTATGTGATCGAAGCGCTGCACGGCATCCTCTCCAACGAAGACCGCGATGGGGCTCAAGTGGTTGAACAACAGATGATCAAGGACGGCGTCCAGCTGCTCTGTTGTGGAAGGGACCTTCACATAGTCCAAACGGCCGACGGCAAGAAGCTATCGGTCCAGTCTCATGGCCAACGGTACGACGTGACAGTCGATGAGATTCTCGTGGCGGCCGGACGCACGCCCAATGTCGAGGGTATGGGCCTCGAAGAGGCCGGTGTGCAGTTTGATCGACACGGGGTGAAGGTCAACGGCCGGTTGCAAACCAGCAACCCGAAGATCTTTGCCGCCGGCGATGTCTGCTCGTCGTACAAGTATACTCATGCTGCCGACGCAATGGCTCAAATTGTCGTTCAGAATGCGTTGTTTCCACACCCGTTCAGCCTCGGGTATGCCAGTGTAGATTCACTGATCATGCCGTGGTGCACCTTCACGGATCCTGAGATTGCCCACGTCGGGCTGTATGAAAAGGATGCGGAAGCCAAGGGGCTCAACGTGGAAACGTACACGTTCAAGCTCGACGAAGTGGATCGTGCCATCCTTGACGGCCAAGAAGAAGGTTTCGCCCGGGTTCACATCCGAAAGGGCAGCGACAAAATCCTGGGCGCGACGATCGTCGCTGCCCATGCCGGAGACCTCATCAATGAGTTTTCGGTAATCATGAACGCAGGAAAGGGCGCGCGGACTATCGCCGGCACCATCCATCCTTATCCGACTCAAGCCGAAGTAAACAAGAAAGTTGTCAATTTGTGGAGGAAGGCACATTTCACCCCGGCGACGAAGAACAAGCTGAAGCGGCTCTTCGCATGGATGCGGCGCGGATAGGAACAAAGGCATGAGAATGTACCAACGGGCCCCTTGGCTCGCCGCAGTGTGGCTCTTGACCTCTTCGATATCGGCGGCGGCCGAGCCTTCTGTCATGCTCGAAGTCGGAAGATTTGCTTCAAGTCAAGCCGGAGCGCCGCTGGCGGATGGCTGGAAGCCGCTCAGATTTAAAAAGGTCCCCGACCACACGGTCTATGAGCTAGTGGAGGACGCAGGAGCGGTGGTCGTACGGGCAACGAGCGTGGCGTCGGCCTCAGGCCTGATCAAAGAGGTCAAGATCGATCCGTCGGCATTTCCCGTCGTGCGTTGGCGGTGGAAGATCGAGAATCTTCTCAAGCACAGTGATGTGACCCGGAAGTCCGGGGACGACTATCCCGCCAGGCTGTACGTGACGTTCGAATATGACCCGGACAAAGTCAGCTTTCCCAAGAAGCTCAAGTACAAAGCCGGACAGGCGCTCTTGGGCGACATTCCTATCGCAGCCCTCAACTACATTTGGGACACGAAAGCGCCGATCGGAACCGTCGTCGACAATGCCTTCACCGATTTCGCCAAGATGATCGTGGTTGAGAGCGGGCCGGCAAAGGTCGGCATGTGGGTCGAAGAGTCGCGCAACATCTACGAGGACTACAAGACGGCGTTTGGAGAAGACCCGCCGAAGATCAACGGCGTAGCGATCATGAGCGACACCGACAATACCAAAGAGCGAGCGATCGCGTATTACGGCAACATCCAGTTTGTACCTGCCGGCCGTTGAACAAGAGAAAGTCCTGAGAGGCAAAAAAGGCCGACCTGTTCAGGGTCGGCCTCTACGCAGACACCACCACGCCAGGAGCGGGTGGCGGATTCGAACGAGATTACTGGATGGAATTCGCGAAGCCGCCCCGCGTAATCTCAGCGCGGACGGTGTCTCCAACCTTCTTGTGTTTGATGTGCTTCGTGCCCTGCCCAACGTACAGCTTCACCTGGTTGCCTTCATAGTCCTCGACCGTGTAGGCGTTGTCTTGGATATCCTTGACGGTGCCCCCGACAGTCTTCCAGGCAGGCCCTGGTTTTTCATCGTGATGGCCACGCTTGGGAGCTTCCGAGACCTGCGGCACATGTCCCATGGACGCTGCCGCGGCAGCGGCTGACTTGTGTGAGGGCGGCGCTTTCTTTTTCGAATCTTTGGCCAGGGCCGGTGCGACGGCGATGGCCAGTATCGAGACCGTAGCGATGACGACTGGGAGTATTGTCTTCCTCTTTGCATTCATGGGAAACCTCCTTAAGACGACATAGGGGTCATAGCCTTGCCTGACCCCTTTCAGCAAGGCATGTGCCCGCTGGAGTGGCTACCGGCTCGTGGAAATTCAGTAGGTTGTAGCTCCCAATTAGCCAAGCCACAGTCAGCCTGTCACGAATGGAAAAAAAACGGCAGAAATCTGTCCAAATATGACCCTCTGTGCCGATATGACTAACACTGATGGCAGGGCGAAAGGTTGCGTATCTACCGCGAACAGCAGGATCGCCAGAAAAATATCGCCAGTAAAATCACTGGGCATAATTCCCTCTGCGGGGGGTCCGGAACGTGACCCTGAACCCTCGTACTCCAAGTCTCTCCCTGAACCTGTTTAGGTGGCCCGTTACGGGACATCTAGGAAACCGCTACAATGCGCGAGATGATGCCGCGGAGGGGTGCAGAACATCTTTTGCGCCGATTGCCTCGACACGCCTTTCTGTTGTTGCGCGATCTCGGTAGAATGGCGGACGGGCAACGAGTGGGTCTGTATCTTGTCGGCGGTGTCGTGAGGGATCTCTTGCTCAAACGGAGCAATTGGGATCTCGACCTGACCGTCGAGGGTGACGGCATCGCATTTGCTCGCCTTGTGGCCGGCCGCTACGGGGCCGGTGTGGCTCTGTTCGAGCGCTTCTCGACCGCACGATTGACGATGTCCGACGGCACCAAGGTGGACATTGCTAGCACTCGTCGGGAGTCCTATGCCGATCCGGCGGCTTTGCCGGACGTGCGTCCGGCTCGCCTCGAAGAGGATCTCCTTCGCCGCGACTTCACAATCAACGCCATGGCGATCGAGTTGAATGGCGCACATTGGGGATGCCTACACGATCCGTACGGCGGGCGGGAGGATATCAAAGCCAAAATCGTGCGAGTGCTGCATGCCAAAAGTTTTGTGGACGATCCGACAAGGATGTTTCGGGCAATTCGTTTCGCTGAACGATTCGGCTTTCGCCTGGACGCCACGACGCATCGTCTCTTGAAGCAGGCTGCAGAGACCAACATCGTCGCTCAGCTTTCCGGTCCCCGCCTGGCCAACGAGATCTTCATGCTCTTGAGGGAACGCTATCCCGAGCGAGCGCTTGCCGCATTGGCGCGGTTGCAGCTGTTGCGATTCCTACACCCCCGTCTGACGTATAGCAGGCAGGCACGGCTTCTTATGACTGTGCTTCCCCGAGCGATTAGCTGGTGGGAACGGCAATGCCCGACAAAACCAATCGATCGGTCACTGGTGTGGTTTATGGCACTGCTGGAGGGTGCCAGTTCCCCCACAATAATTGCGGCAATCGCTGAACGGTTGCAATTATCCACTGTTCAGATACGAACCCTCGAATGGGCAGGAACCCACACAGGCCACGCGAGTGACACGATTTCCGGATCGAACTCGCTGCGGCCTTCTCAGGTGTATCGACTACTGAAGGACATGCCCAATGAAGCGGTGGTCTTAGCCATGGCCAAGACGTTGCTCTGTCATGACCGGGCAAGGGTGGGAAGAGCCGGCAGACGATTGGTGCGATTTCTGACGAGGGACCGCCAGGTGTTGACCACCGTGAACGGCGAAGACCTCAAACAGCTCGGGCTTAGGCCTGGTCCGCAATTCAAGAGAATTTTGAATCGGTTGCTAACCGAACGAATCGACGGCACGATCAAGACGGCGGTCGAAGAGCGGGCCCTGGCGCGGCGCCTGGTTGCCGCGTCGCTTAGAGCAGGCCAGGTCGGCGCAACCGGGAATCGTTCTCGATCTTTCCGAACAGGTCGTTGAGCGCGGCTTGGACAGCGAGATTGACCGGACCGCGGTCGTCGTCCTCTCCTGCGGCTTTCCCGAAACCCAGATATTTCGAGAGGGGACGTTTGCTGGATCCTTCGGCCAATGTCGCATCAATGCGGGCCACATAGACGCGAGCGAACTCGGAATTAACACTTGGGTCGATATACAGATTGAGCCGAATGGACAGATCGAGATCGGTCTGGCTATCGGTTGAGAGGTAGGTAAACGTTTTTCTCGCCGCCACATAATCCGCGATCGACCGTTCCCATTCCTTTTTTGCCTTGCTCAATGGTTGGCGAACGCCTCTGACCTTGTTTTCGATCCGAGGATCAGCGACCATCGTGGCACCTGGCTCCACGTTATAGGCTTCGAGCTCCGTCAGACGGAAGGTAGCGGAATAGGGAAGAGGCAACGTGGTTGGCACCACCGGGGCCGGCTCGTAGACAAAACTTGAGCATGCGAGAAACAGCAGGAGAGGCAGCAAAAAGGCGGCGCGAGAGGAAGAACGGATCCGCGCTGACAGCATGCTTTCTCCCTTGTCTATCGTGATCTGTGATACATCACACTACAACTCGGAATGCGGGGTTGCAAGGGGCCTGAAATGGACTAGGATCGCCATGGCCTCTCCCATTACACATGTCCCATGGCATTCTGGATGCCATGACGGATGGTGGGCTGGGAGTGGCCTTCTCGCCGATGGATCAGAACCGGTACTTCTTGCCGATTCGCCCGATCCATGTCGCCGCGATGTCTCTGCGCGGTCTTTTAGGCCCTCATGGGCTTGATGTGCTGGCGAGTGAATGCCAATGAGTATGGATTCCCTGCGTTGTCGTGACGCCACTGCTGTGGTGGTTTGGTCGAATAGACGTGCGGTCAGTTCATCGGAATGATCGTCGTCGCCATTTCACTTGGCAGCAACAACGTGATCATGGCGTGATTCTGCTCGTCCGGTTGTACGAGAGCGAGCAGCGGAAAAGGCTGAGGTATCGTGTTGGGCGGAAAATTCAACAATGCCGGGAAGTCAATCACCGGTGACAGGGCAGGATGCGCCGCCAGGCGAAGCCTGAAAGCCATCAACACGTCGCGCAATCGGGCAGCCTGCTCCTCTGACGTGAGACTATGTATTGGTGCAATACCGGCGTCCCAGAGCGGCTTGGTAACGGTCACCGAGAAAGACAAGCCAAGCTGCTTGGCGGTCGGCGTGACATCGATTAACGCCCCTGAGTCAATCGCTTTCTGGAAAGGTATGGATGCGGGTAAAGCATCGACCTGATCAGCAGGCTGGTCTTCTACATGCTCCGTTGACGCCGATTCCGTGACAGAGCCGGACGTTAAGGTCTCTTCCAACCTCGAGGAGGGTGGGAGAGAACTGAGAATCCCGTCATAGACGAGCCTCGCCCGGGCGGACCACCGTGGATTAAACGGACGACCGCTGAAGGCCGCTTCGGCTGCAAGCTTCTCGTCGTAGGAAAGCGCACGAGGGGTCTGATGATCATCCATATGATGGAAGTAACTCGCGCCCGAGGGAAGTCAAGGGTCCGGACAGAATTAGTCTTTCAGCGGTTTGCCTTTGGTTTCTGGCGCGAACCACAGGACGGCCAAGCCGGCCAGATAAATCAAGGCTACAGTACTGGCTGCCCGGCCGAAGGTACCCAGCGTCGTGACCAGCCAGCCGGTCATGAACGGGGAGACTGAGGCGAGGATGCGGCCTGCGTTGAAGCAAAAGCCGGCCCCGGTGGCGCGGAGCCTTGTGGGATACAGTTCCGGCAGGTAGATAGGGAATCCGCTAAAAATACCGTTGTTGAAGAAACCGAGGATGGGCAAAAGCAGCAGGACGCCGCTGTAATGAGAAGGCAGAAGATACGTCGTGGGCAGCATGATAAAGCTCCCGACACACATGAACGCAAAGACCGCACGGCGTCCGAAGCGGTCAGCTAATGGGGCGAAGCCGAGATATCCGAAGATCGCCCCCGCATTCAGCGCCATAATGGCATAACTGACCGATCGTGTGAGTATCTCCGAGTCTGCTCCCTGAAATTCCGGCAACTCCCGCACGAGCGTTGGGGCCCAGTTCGTCGATCCCCAAAGTCCGAACACCGCCACGAAAGCCAGGGCAGAACCCACCAGCGTCGCTCGTTTCAGATCCCCTTCGAAAATGGCCGACAATGGGACCATTCGCTGTGCATGGACGTGCGTCCACCGTGATGGCTCTTTCACCCCCCACCTGATCAGTAAGGCGACGAAGGCCGGTAAGATGCCGATGAGGAACAGACCCCGCCATCCGTACGCGTCTTTCAGGGCAAGATTGCAGAGGGCCGCCAGAAAAAACCCCACAGCCCACGCGGACTGTAAAATACCTGCCGCCTTGGCCCGTTTGTCATCCGGCCACGATTCAGCGACAAGGGCCGCCCCCGCGGCCCACTCTCCGCCGATTCCCAGTGCCGTGAGAAAGCGGTAGAGCGCGAGATGCCACCATTCCTGTGATAGGGCCGCTGCGCCGGTGAACACAGCATAGATGAGGATTGTCGCCATGAGAACCTTGGTTCGCCCAAAGCGGTCCGCCAGGATTCCAAAAGTAATCCCGCCGATTGCCCAGCCGATCAAGAAAATGGAAAAGATGATCCCGCCGTACCAGCCGATGCCGTCGGCGGTCGGTGGTCCGCTCGAGGTGTGCAATAACTCATGCAGGGCCGGATGCAGTACGATCGCATAGATCGTGGCATCCATGGCATCGAAGACCCAGCCGAGCCAAGCGACAAACAACACGATCCATTGATCTCGTCGCACACCCTGCCACCAAGATTGTCTGCTCACTGATGGCCTTTCGGGAGGGACGGCGGCGATCGTTGGGGGCTGAGTGTCTTCGGATGAGTACCCAAAGCAGACATGGGCTGCGCAAGGCTAAGGATCTTCCCTGGCGGAGTCAAGGTGAAGCTGGAAGCTCTTTTCGACATCCTGTTATAGTCGCGCCCATGCCGCGCGTGGATTTCTATCGGATTTTGGGCGTGTCCCGGGAGGCGTCGGAAGACGTCATCAAGAAGGCTTACCGGAAACTGGTCTTCGAGCATCATCCTGACCGCAATCCTAACAGCAAGCAGGCTGAAGACAAGATCCGCGAGATCAATGCCGCTTACGAGGTCATCGGTGATGCGGAAGCGCGGCGCAACTACGACCGGCTGAACTGGGGCGATGAATTCGCACCGGATGTGGTTGATGTCGCCGTCCTGCTTGAGGAGATGGAAAAGAAACTGTTCGATGAAGGACGGAAAGAACTCTTTGCGTTGCTGGTGAAGGATGTGACGAGGATCAAGGCCGAATTAGCGCTCGTCCGGGATCGCGTGGTCAATGATCAAGGATACGATACATTCAAGGAGACGCTCGTCCATCATCGCGCGGCGGAAGTCATCCCGGAACTGGTGACTGATGAAATGAACGGCCGCAAAAAACGCCTGGTAGAAGTGGCCACCCAGATGATGGTGTCTCAAGGCGTGGTTGCTCGCAACGATGAAGGCGGCATTCGATCGTTACGCAATCGACTGGACGAGCAATTCAATAGAGGGCGCCTGCACGGCTTTGCGTCGGCGCTGGAACTCTTCTATGAGCGACGATAATGTCATGCAACTCCGTGCGTCTCACAGGGGCTGGCGCAACGAGCCGGCCACGAAGCGTCCGGCCTTCATCACGCCGGCAATGCGACTACGGTCGCGCAAGAGTTCCACTTTCTTCAGCGGATTTCCGTCGATGAGGAGGAGATCGGCCTCCTTCCCACGTGCAATCGTTCCGACCTGATCGTCCACGCCAATCAATCGCGCGGCGGCCGATGTTGAGGCAATGATCGCTTCCATCGGACTCATCCCGAATGCGACCATTCGTTCCAGTTCCTGGGCATTGTCTCCGTGCCTGTTGAAAGGCGTTCCGGCATCGGTCCCCATGGCGATCGGCAGTCCATGCGCGTGCGCCAGTCGGAAACTGGTTTCATGACGCTTCGTCATGGCCTTGGCCTTCTCCAGGGCACTATCAGGGATGCCGCAACCTCGGCGGCAGGCGGCCGTCGTGGCGAGCGCGGAAAGGGTCGGGACCATATACACGCCTTGCTCCAGCATGAGCATAGCGGTTTCCTGGTCCATCAAGGTGGCGTGCTCGATCGAATGCACACCGGCGTGAATCGCATTCTTCATCCCCGCTGCTCCATGCGCATGCGCCGCAACCTTTCGTCCCGCGCGGGTCGCTTCATCCACAGCGGTCCGCAGTTCTTCCATCGTCATTTGCGCTTCGTCTGGGGAGGTGCCCGGAGTGAGAACGCCTCCTGAGGCAATCACCTTGATTACCTGGGCTCCCGCATCGATTTGCTCGCGCACCACTTTCCGGACTTGTTCGACGCCTTCCACCTCCTGTCCGATAAACCGTGCATGGCCACCGATCATGCAGATCGCGAGTCCGGCGCCTATAATGCGAGGTCCCTCAGTCAGGCCTTTGTCGATCGCCTGTTTGAGCAGAAAGATCGAGTGGTCACGCGAGCCGACATCGCGAACCGTCGTCACGCCGGCTTCAAGCGTTTGCCTTGCCGATTGAGCGGCCTTAAGCAATGTTTCAGACGGCGTTTCCTGTTCGATCGCCCCGACCACGTCAGGTTCGGCCCCCAAACAAAAATGAACATGACAGTCGATCAAAGCTGGAAGCAGGGTGAGTCCGCGGCCATCGATGCGGGAGGCGCCGCGCGGAATGTTCACGGTACGACTGGGGCCCGCGGCATGAATCCGCTTCCCCTGCACGATGACTGTAGCCCGTTCGATCGCTTGACCGCTCCCATCGAGCAGCCGGACGTTGTGAATCGCTATGGCCACGGGATCAGCTTCCGATCGGAAATGTGATGATGATTCCGCCCATGACATCGTTGAGCTTGAAGTCTCGGCGGGGGCTGTTGGGATGTCGGTTGTGACAATCCACGCAGGCTTGGGAGACGGCGCGATCGGCATAGACCGCTTGAAACAGACGCAATTCCCCCCGTCGCACGATACCGTAGTGAGGCTGCGAAGGATCCTGTTGAACGGCCGCTAATCCGACGCGTTCGAGATCGCTATTCGCGCCATTCCAGGCGTAAATTGGCGTCAAGCTGGCCAGACGGAAGGAAAAACCAAGGTCTTTGACGGCGACCAGTCGCCCCGATTCCAAGAGGAACTGAGCCGGAAGCGGCACTCCACGTTCGTCTCTCCAATGTTCGTGCGCCTCGATGCCGTCGCGGCTGAGTTTGACCACCACGTTGTCCGTGTAGTTATTGCGATTGGCTTCCAGGATCGCATGGACGAATTCAGCGGTCTTTTGCGGTGAGACCTGGTCCGACTTCAACTGGTTTGCCAACGTGATTGCGAAGATCCAGTAGGCGACGACAGCCGTGAAGGCAAAGGCCCCGCCGCCAAGCACCCAAAGCAAGGGTTTGTTGTCCATACGAACGTTACCTCCGGTCAGGAACACGGCTATAGATTCGCGAGGCGGCTTGCAGTGCGACACCGGGGGTGTCAAGCCATCCTCCTTCAATGAAGAGCGATTCGAGAGCGTTCAACAGCGTGAGGACATGGGCCTCCGTTGAAGATTCCCCCATGAGACCGATACGCCACACCTTGCCCTTCAACGCACCGAGACCTGCTCCAATGTCGATTCCATAAGAGGAGAGCAACTTCGCGCGGATATCCGCTTCAGGGATATGGGCAGGGAGCGTCATGCAGTTCAACATGGGCAATGCTCGCCCTGAAGGCGGGAGCGGCACCAATCCGAGTTCCTTAAGTCCGGCCACCAGCGCATCGCTGTTCATCTGATGACGCTTGTACCGCGCTGGTAAACCTTCTTCGTCGACGAGTCGCAACGCTTCACGCAGCGCATAGAGCATCGAAACAGGCGGGGTGTGGTGATAGGCCCTTGTGCCTTCCGACCAGTAGCCGTCGATCAATCCCATGTCCAGATACCAACTAGGGCACTGACTCCGTCGCGATTTCATGATGCCTAGCGCGCGTTCATTCATGGTAAACGGCGACAACCCGGGCGGACAGCTCAAGCATTTTTGGGATCCGCTGTAGCATACATCGATGCCGAGCCGGTCCACCTCGACCGGAATGCCGCCAAGAGACGTGACGGCATCGACAATGAACAGCGCCTCGTGACGCCGGCACAGGGACCCGATCTCCTCGAGTGGCTGCCAGGCACCTGTTGACGTTTCCGCATGCACAATCGCGACCGCCTTGACAGGTCCGGAACGGACCAGCGCCTGTTCGATTGCCTCCGGCTCGATGCACGTCCCCCATGCAGCTTCAATTCGAATCACTTTTCCGCCGCATCGTTCGACCACGGAGGCGATTCTGCTTCCAAAGACGCCATTGATGCCGACGACGACGCAATCGCCGGGCTCGACCACGTTCACGATCGACGCTTCCATGCCGGCTGAGCCGGTTCCTGAAATTGCGATGGTGAAGCGGTTGGCGGTCTGAAACACTGCGCGCAACAGGGCCTGAATGTCGTTCATGACGCTGAGAAAGACCGGGTCCAAGTGCCCCAGCAGCGGCAATGAAAGGGCACGCAAGACGCGGGGGTGCACTAAGCTCGGGCCCGGGCCGAGAAGAAGGCGTCGTGGAGGGGTAAATTCCTGAATAGTCATATCTGGCTGCTTGATGGGAAGAGCATCTTGGGTGGGCAGTATAACGGACTCTCGCTTCGTTCAGCCAGTTCGGGTTCAACGAGGAGCCAGCGCGTTACTTTTGAGGGGTTTCTGGCTCAAAAATAGCCATGTTATAGTCCAGGCGAGATGAACGAATCGATTTCATTTTCGGCTGGCCCGCTCCCTCGTTCCTGGTGGCGGGAAACGGGGGCACCGCCGACTATCGGCCAATTTCCCAACAATTATTCCTCCTCGATCAGCTGGCTAGCCGGGATTTTTCTCGTTGCTGCGTTTACGTCCGTCCTACTCATGGCTTCGACCACCTCGAAAATCGATCGGATCGACGCACCGGAGCAGGCACTTAGCTTGATGGTCGGGCGCACGATGGATGCTCAGGAGGGGCTCTCTAGGGCTCCTGCCTGGGAGCAACGAATGATGCGCTGGGTGTCGGGCGATGGAGAAGCCGAGCGGACACAGGCCATAGCATGGTACCAGGAGCTGGCTGCTCGCTCCGATGATCCGGCCGTTCCCTTGCAGCTGGCCATTCTGCAAGCGGAAAGCGGACAGGCCGCCCAGGCGCTCTTGTCAGCCCATAAGTGGAACACTCGCGAAGAACCGCTTCCTGCCTACGGAAACATCATTGGAGCTGCCTATGGCGAGGAGCGCCCTCTAGATCGTCATACCGTCGAGGCGCTGCAAAGCCGCATGGGAGATGTGCTGCCGGTAGGGTGGTTTTACGACCGTCTCATGATGAGATTAGCCCAACGAGCGGGGCATGCGGAGTTGACAGCCATCATAGACGAAGAGTTGGCCTTGCGCGGCGATCGCCTGTATCACTACTCCCGCAGATTGACAGTGATGGAGTTGGTCATCATGCTGGCGGGAACCCTCTTACTCTTCCTGATCTGGCAGAAGCACCGCGCAGGACTGAACGTCGTCCGATTGCACGACCCAGGCCTCCCACCGCCGTGGCCGGGCCGGGTTGGCACCGCTGTCTTGCTGCGCGGCGGCGCTATTGGCGCGATGATCATGGCCGTGTGCCTCCTG
>Ga0209974_10000401_pt1 | contig 14419 bp, 15 predicted proteins | sample InoplaM3SPM_FD_187592 | JGI IMG/M metagenome (GOLD analysis project Ga0209974, IMG submission 187592) | Arabidopsis thaliana rhizosphere microbial communities from the Joint Genome Institute, USA, that affect carbon cycling - Inoculated... | ecosystem: Host-associated > Plants > Roots >...
GGCGGCACGACCAGTTTCCGCGCTCTCAGATCGAGCCAGCCTCCTGTCGAGCGGACCGTGGCGGCGCGCTCGCCAGCGGCCGACCAGATCTCGTTTTCGACGACGAACCGGGCGCCATCCGCGCTCATCGCCAGCGCGGCGTAGGTGACGGTGACGGTGTCGTACAGCCCAACCTCCCGGAAATACTCGAGCTCGTCCTTCTTCATGACCGGGCCAAGCGCAAGCCGCTGGAACTCGCGCGGTGGAAAGCCGTGCTCGGAGAAGAATGCCATCCGGACGTCGGCGGCGAGGTTCAGGTAGGCCGTATTGGCCATGTGCCCGTTGAAATCCATCGTGCCCCAGCCGGCGAGGAACTCTTTGGCGTAGCGGCCGTGGAGGGAAAGTGTCACGAAGACCTCGGCGAAGACGGGCGGCCGGAGCGAGGGGACATCAAAGCGTTCTCTTCATCGCGGCGGAAAGAGCTTGCGGAACACCTCCGGCGAAGCGGCGCGGTAGATCGTACTGTGTTTCTGGTCCGGTCGGGGTTCGTAGTACCACGTCAGACCTTTCGGCCCATCCGCGCGCAGGGCTTCGGCCAGGGCCTTGACCGCGTCCCCCCGATCGTCGTCACCGGCACTCGCCAGATACAGGGTCTGGGTCGATCGCGGCCGTTCTTTCAACCGGGCTTTTGCGCTCCGCACCAGGGCCTGGGCGTTCCACCACAGGCTCGGGCTCAAGGCGATGTAGATGTCGAACAATTCGGGTTCCTGAAAGAACGTTTCGACGATGAAAAGGCCCGCCAGCGACTCACCGACGATGGCAGTGTGACCGTTGCCGCGAACGCGCCGGCCGACTTCCGTCATCAGCTCGTCGCGGATGAAAGCGCGGAAAGCAGCAGATCCGCCCACGCGCGGCGCGATCTTCCTGTCCTCCTCGACCCCGGTTGGGCCGGTCATGTCGCGGCGGCGCTCCGTGTTCTCGATGCCGACGACGATGACCGGTCGCATTTCGCCGGCGCGAATGGCCGTATCGATGTCGCTGGTGACGTGCGGAAAATCCTCTCCAACTCCACCATCGGGCATGTACAGCACCGGATAACCGGCCTCGGCAGCCTCGTCGTAGCCCGGCGGCGTGTAGAGGTTGATGACGCGGGTTTCACCCAGCGCCCCGGAGTCGATGGTGAAGGTCTGATGCGGCAGAACCGGATCGGGAGACGGCGCCGCCTGCGCCGCCGGAACGGGTGAAGGCGCTGACGCGGGTGCGCGGACACGTCCGCCGCGGCATCCGAGCATCGCCAACACGGAAAGGAGCGCGAACCCGACCCCCACGATGCTCGTTCTTCCCGGCCGGGCGTTCAAACCTCGAGCAGGATAGGAAGGCCGGCGACCCGGTGTTCGGCGGGCGGCAGAATCCTACGGCCGAGCGCTACGCTCGACCGCCCCGCCGGGCTCGCTTCCGGACGGGTTTCGCGTACGTCAGGTACACGCCACCCCGGTACAAGGCGATCGTCAGCTCGATCGACTTGTCCCCGAGCTCCTTCTGTTTCTTCCGAAGGAGGGCGCCTCCCTCGCGACGAAACAGGGCGTTCAATTTCCCCGTCAACCGAACGAGCTCCGGGAAATAGACCCCGTTGCCGCGCGTGGCGACGTCGAAGAGCCGGGTGACGTGAACGTCGATCTGCTTGTCCGTTCCGACTCCACACTCCGGAAGGCTGTCCGGAAACGGGCCATCGAGCGCGGAACGGAAAGGTCTCTCTTTTCGAACCGTCTTACCTGCCATGTCTCACCTCGCAAGTCATGAGCGGAATTTACTCCAATCTCGGCACTCCGTAACGACACCTCACCTTCTCCCCTGCGCGATGCGCATCGCTTCCGGCAGCGACCGCAGCCGCAACATCGCGACGACGCCGAGCGCCGGGCCCGGAGCGAGCGACGCGAACGCCCACTGCCAGCCGACGGCTTGCTGCAGCCGGCCGACCAGGGCGATGGACGCCGTCGTGAGCAGGAACCCGAGGCAGATCTGGAGCGTGAGCGCCGTCCCGAGATACCGCGGGTCCGCGAGCTCCGTGACGCACGCCGAGAACTGCGCGGAGTCCGCGACGACGGTCGCTCCCCAGATCGCGGCGATCGTGAGGAGCGCCGTCGCGCTCGATCCGAAGAAGAACCCGACGGCGATGCAGCACGCTCCCGAGACGGCCATCGCGGCCGAGGCCACGGCGGTGCGGCCCCACCGGTCCGCGGCGAATCCGGCCGCCACGCAGCCGGCGGCGCCCGCGCCGATCACGACGAACGACGCGACCTCCGCGAGGCGGTGCGGCTCCCCGGTCGCGTCCAGGCTGGCGCGGATCATCACTGGGATCCACGTCCACATCGCGTACAGCTCCCACATGTGGCCGAAGTAGCCGAACGACGCGAGGCGCACGCCGCGGTTCCGGAACACGTTGAAAACCTGGTGCACGTCGAAGGGCGCTGTGCCCGTCGCGAAGGGTCCGTCTCCGACGGCGAGCGCGACCGCGCCGCCGGCGATCGCGAAGATCGAGAGCGCGACGAGGTTCACGCGCCAGTCGGCGCTCCCGATCGCGTTCACGAGGTACGGGGAAGCCTTTCCGAGCGTGAGCGCCCCGATCAGGATCCCGAGCGCGAGGCCGCGCCCCTCGCGGAACCACGACGCCATCATCTTCATCCCGGGGGGATAGACGCCCGCGAGACAGAAGCCGGTCGCGAACCGGAGCGCGAGCCCGAGGACGACCCCGGCGGACGCGAGCGCGAACACCGCGTTCGCGAGCGCGGCGAGAAGGGCGGACACCGCGAAGACGTAACGCGGCGGATAGACGTCGGAGAGGTTGGAGACGGCGCTGACGAGCGTCCCCACGACGAATCCGAGCTGCACCGCGAGCGTCAGGTGCCCGGCGTCGGCCGCGGCGAGGCCCCAGCGCTGTGCCAGCGCCGGCGCGGCGGCGGAGGCGCCGAACCAGAGCGACATCCCGGCGAGCTCCGCCGCGGCGAGCAGGAAGAGCGCCCGCCAGCGGGTCACGCCGGCGACGGCTCGTCGGAGAGATAACGGCGGTGACGGTCGAACCACCCTGCCCACAGGGGCAGCAGCCAGCTCGCGAGCGCGACCCCGGGCACGGCGCCCGCGCTCGGAGGCGGCGGGCTCACGAGCGAGGCCACGTACGCCGCCAGCAGAAAGACGACGAACCCGACGAAGCCCCAGCGCCCGATCCGGTCGCGGGGCGAGGTGTGCACGACGTAAATCCACAGTCCGATCGCCAGCATCGCCTCCTCGACCGCGACCGTCAGGAAAGTCGAGCTCCAGAGACCGAGGCCGACCTTCGGGCCTCCCGGCCAGAGCGGCAGGTCCGGGCGGTGCGTGACGAAGTCGAGCACCCAGTGGCTCGCGACGAGGATCGCGATCCACGCGGCCCCGGCGCGGTATTTCGTGACGGCCCAGTACGCGCCGCCGGCCGCGAGCGCCCAGCCGATCGTGGTCGCGAGGCTGTGCGAGATCGGGTAGCTCACGAAGTCGAGGTTCAGGAACGGAGTCGGACCGCGTGCCACGCGCACCTCCTCCCAGCCGAGGAGGAGGAAGATCGGCCAGAGCAGATCGAGCAGCAGCGCCGCGCCCACGAGCCAGCCGAGCGAAGTTCTCGGAGCCGCCTTCTTCGCCGCGAAGCCGACCGCGTAGTGCCCGATGAACATGGGGGAAAGTCTCCCCTGAAGCAGCGAAGAGGGGTCAGGCTGAAGCCTGACCCCGCAAGATTCTTAGGCCTGACCCCGCAAAGATTTTAAAGCCTGACCCCGCAGAGACTCTTAGGCCGCCTCCTTCGCGATTCGCGCCGCCTTCTCGCGGGCCTCCTCGATCGTACCGACCATGTAGAACGCCTGCTCCGGGATGTCGTCGCACTTGCCTTCGACGATCTCGCGGAAGCCCTTGATCGTGTCGGGGATCTTCACGTAGCGCCCCTCGAGGCCGGTGAACTGCGCGGCCACGAAGAACGGCTGCGAGAGGAACTTCTGGATCTTGCGCGCGCGGGCGACCGTCAGCTTGTCGTCGTCGGAAAGCTCGTCGATGCCGAGGATCGCGATGATGTCCTGGAGATCCTTGTACTTCTGCAGAACCGCCTGGACCGCGCGCGCCGTCGCGTAGTGCTCCTCGCCCACGACGCGCGGCGAGAGGATCTTGGACGTGGACGCGAGCGGGTCGACGGCCGGGTAGATCCCGAGCTCCGAGATCTGGCGCGACAGAACGGTCGTCGCGTCGAGGTGCGCGAACGCCGTCGCCGGCGCGGGATCCGTGAGGTCGTCGGCGGGGACGTAGATCGCCTGCACCGACGTGATCGAGCCCTTCTTCGTGGACGTGATGCGCTCCTGGAGCTCTCCCATCTCGGTTGCGAGGTTCGGCTGGTATCCGACGGCCGAGGGCATCCGGCCGAGCAGCGCCGACACCTCCGAGCCCGCCTGCGTGAACCGGAAGATGTTGTCGATGAAGAGAATGACGTCCTTCCCCTCGACGTCGCGGAAATATTCGGCGACGGTCAACCCCGAGAGCCCGACGCGAAGGCGCGCGCCGGGCGGCTCGGTCATCTGCCCGTAGATCAGGGCTGCCTTCGACTTCTTGGGGTCGCCCGGCGTGATGACGCCCGATTCGGACATCTCGAGATAGAGGTCGTTGCCCTCGCGCGTGCGCTCGCCCACGCCCGCGAACACGGAGTAGCCGCCGTGGTGCATGGCGACGTTGTTGATCAGCTCGAGCACGATGACGGTCTTGCCGACGCCCGCCCCTCCGAAGAGGCCGGTCTTGCCCCCCTTCGAGTACGGCTCGAGCAGGTCGATGACCTTGATGCCGGTCTCGAACATCTCGACCTCGGTCGACTGGTCCTCGTACCGGGGCGGGTCGCGGTGGATCGGCCAGTGCTCCTTCGCCTTGACGGGTCCGAGCCCGTCGACCGGCTCCCCGACGACGTTCAGGATCCTCCCGAGCGTCTCCTCCCCCACGGGCATGGTGATGGGCCCGCCCGTATCGATGGCCTTCATGCCGCGCACCATGCCGTCGGTCGGTTTCATCGAGACGCACCGAACCCGGTTCTCCCCGAGGTGCTGCGCGACCTCGGCAACCACGTCGATCGGAATGCCCGTTTCCTTGCCGTCGTCCTTGACGAGGATCGCGTTCAGGATCTCGGGGAGCATCCCTCCCGGGAACTCGACGTCGAGGACGGGGCCGATGACCTGGACGACCCGTCCGACCTTCTGCTCTTCCGCCATTCTCGGCCTCCTAAATCGAGAGATCCTTCGCCGCTTCGCGGCTCAGGATGACAGTCGGCCTGCCGCCGACAAAGTCATTCGTTCTGCGCCGCGGCTCCGGACACGATCTCGATCAGCTCCTTCGTGATCCGGGCCTGCCGCGCGCGGTTGTAGGTCAGCGTGAGCGAATCGATCATGTCACCGGCGTTCCGGGTCGCCGAATCCATCGCGGTCATGCGCGCGCCGTGCTCGGCGGCCGCCGACTCGAGGAGGATGCGAAAGATCGAGAACTCGAGATGCCGCGGGAGGAGACGGGCGAGGATCGTCGCCGGGTCCGGCTCGTAAATGTAGTCGGGTTGTGTCGAATCCGCCGGCGCCTGCGTGAGCGCGGCCTCCGAGCGCGAGATCGGAAGGAGGCGCTCGCGCCTCACGATCTGCGAGATGACCGAGCGGAACTCGTTGAACACGACGTACGCCGCGTCGATCCGATCCTCCACGAACTCGGCCGTGAGCCAGTCGGCGATCTCCTTCGCCTGCGCGTACTCGACGCGCGCGAAGATGCCGGGGTACGTTTTCGGTGTGAGCGGGGTCGGCCGTCTCTTCCAGTAGTCGAACGACTTCTTCCCGATCGGGAGAATCGCGACGGACTCCCACTCTTTCTTCTCGGCGAGCAGGGCCGTGACCGCCCGGTTGACGTTCGCGTTGAACGCTCCGGCCAGGCCCTTGTCCCCCTCGACGACGAGAAGGACGATCCTCCGTTCCTCGCGGCTCGCGAGCAGGGGGTGCTGCGCTTCCTTCACCCGGGACGAGACGGACGCCAGCACCTCGCGGAGCGCCTTCGCGTAGGGGCGGGCGGCGATGGCCCGGTCCTGGGCGCGGCGCAGCCGTGCCGCCGACACCATCTTCATGGCGCGCGTGATCTGCCGCATGTTGCGGACGGACTTCAAGCGCCGCCGGATGTCGATCAGCGAGGCCATCGCTCGTTCTCCCGGTTCGAGCCCGTTACGCCGCGACGGCCGCGGCGTTCTCCCGGACGTACCGTTCCTTGAACTCGCCGATCGCCGCGGAGAGCGCCTCCTCGGTCGCCTTCTCGAGCTTGCCGGTGTTGACGATCGCGGAAAGGACCTCCGGGTGGTCGCGGCGCATGAACGCGTGGAGCTCCGCCTCGAATGGCAGGATCGCGTCGACCCGCAGCGAGTCGAGGAACCCTTTCGTTCCGGCGTAGATCGAGACGACCTGGAGCTCGACGTCCATCGGCTGGAACTGCGGCTGCTTCAGGATCTCGACGAGCCGCTGGCCGCGCGCGAGCTGCGCCTGGGTCGTCTTGTCGAGGTCCGAGCCGAACTGGGCGAAGGCCGCGAGCTCGCGAAACTGCGCCAGGTCGATGCGGAGGGTTCCCGCGACCTGCTTCATCGCCTTGATCTGCGCGTTGCCGCCGACGCGGGAGACCGAGAGCCCGACGTTCACCGCCGGGCGCACGCCCGAGTAGAAAAGATCCGACTCCAGGTAGATCTGCCCGTCGGTGATCGAGATGACGTTCGTCGGGATGTACGCCGACACGTCGCCCGCCTGCGTCTCGATGAAAGGCAGCGACGTCAGCGAGCCGCCCCCCTTCTCGTTCGAGAGCTTCGCGGCCCGCTCGAGCAGCCGCGAGTGGAGGTAGAAGACGTCGCCCGGGTACGCCTCGCGGCCGGGCGGACGACGCAGGAGAAGCGAGATCTCGCGATACGAGGCGGCGTGCTTGGACAGGTCGTCGTAGATGGTCAGCGCGTGCTGCTTGTTGTAGAGGAAGTACTCGCCCATCGCGCAGCCCGCGTACGGCGCGATGAACTGCATCGGCGCGGGATCGGACGCGGTCGCGGAGACGACGATCGTGTGCTCCATCGCGCCGTACTCTTCGAGCGTTTTGACGACCTGCGCCGCCGTGGACTTCTTCTGGCCGATGACGACGTAGACGCAGATCAGGCCCTTCCCCTTCTGGTTGATGATCGTGTCGAGGGCAACGGCCGTCTTCCCGGTCTGCCGGTCTCCGATGATGAGCTCGCGCTGGCCGCGGCCGATCGGAATCATCGCGTCGATCGCTTTCAACCCCGTCTGCACCGGTTCGCGCACGGGCTGACGGTCGATCACGCCCGGCGCGATGCGCTCGATGGAATAGCTCTCGGTCGTCCGGATCGGCCCCTTTCCGTCGATGGGCCGCCCGAGCGCGTCGACGACGCGGCCGATCAGCGCGGGCCCGACCGGGACCTGGATGATGCGGCCCGTCCGGCGCACCTCCTGCCCTTCGCTGACCTCACGGGTTTCGCCGAGAAGGACGACTCCCACGTTGTCCTCCTCCAGGTTCAACGCCAGGCCGTAGAGGTCGTGCCCGAAGTCGAGGAGCTCGCCGGCCATGGCCTTGTCGAGCCCGTAGACGCGCGCGATACCGTCGCCGACCGACAGCACGGTGCCGACCTCCGCCACGTCGATCGATTTTTCGTAGCCGGCCAGCTGGCGTTTCAGGATTTCGGTGATTTCGTCCGCTTTGATTTCCACCCGACTCCTCCGTGTTCTTTTTCCGTCGCGAAGTTTCCGTCGATCTATGCGCGGCCGCCCGCCGCCTCTTCCCGGAAGCGCTCGATTGCCCGCACCGCAGACGCATCGAACACCTCGCTCCCGACCCGCGCAACGAAGCCGGCCAGGATCTGCGGGTCCACCTTCACGGTCATCCTCACGTTGCGCCCCGTCTGACGCGCGAGGGCTTTCTCGATGCGCTCCCGGGCTCCGTCCTGGAGCGGCGCCGCGACCGTGACGGCCGCCTCGACGATCCCGAGCGCCTGGTCGCGCACTTCCCGGATCGCCGACAGGATCTGGTGGAGCGTCAGGATCCGCCGCTTCTCGAGAATGAGCTGCAGGAAACGCCTCCCGAACTCGTCCACCTCCGCGCGGCGGGCGAGGTCGTCGAGCGCGCCCCGCTTCGCGTCGGCGGGCACGGACGGTGCGCCGAGAAACGCGCGGAGGCGACGGTCCTCCTCCGTGGCGCGCGCGAGCACCGACGCTCTCTCGAGGAACCGGTCGGCGTCGTAGCCGGCGGGCATCGTCTCCAGGAAGGCCTGGGCGTAGGGGCGGGCGAACCGGATCACGATTGCGCCGCCTTCGGGCTCGCGTCTTCGGCCAGGCGCGCGACTCCCTCCTCCAACAGCCGGCGGCGGTCCTCGTCCGTGATCTGCGCGGCGAGCATCTCCTGCGCGGCGCCGGTCGTCAGGTCCGCGGCCACTTTACGCAGCTCCAGGCGGGCCGACGCGAGCCGGCGGCCGATCTCTTCTTCGGCCTCCCGCCGCACGCGCTCGACCTCCCGGTCGGCTCTCTCGGAAAGCGAGGCGCGCTCCGACTCGCCTTCCGCGACGCCGCGCGCCCGGATCTCGGCAATCTCGTCGTCGAGACGCGCCATCCGCGCGTGCACTTCTTCGCCCAGACGCGCCGCCTCGGCCCGGAGCGCCTTCGCCTCCCGCAGTCGTTCTTCGACCGCGAGCTGGCGGTTGCGGAACATCGCGGCCAGCGGGCGCGCCACGAAATAGAGCAGCACCGCGAGGAACGCCGCGAGGTTGACGAGCTGCCACAGCCAGAGCGGAAGCCCGAGAAACGTGGAGGCGTGCTCCTCGGCCTCGGTCGCCAGGAGAGAAAGGGGCAACACGGAGAGAAGCGGCGTGCCGTCGGTCACGCGGCGAGCTTCCGCCCGAGAATCTTTTCCGCCAGCTCGACCGCGAGCGCTCGGGCGCGGGCCGGCAGATCCGCCGCGGCGCGGGCCGCTTCCGTCTCGATCGTGCGGCTGGCCGCGTCCACGGATGTCGAGGCCTTCTCGCGCGCCTGATCGAGGAGCTGTTCGAACCGGGCGAGCCCCTGCCCGCGCAGCGCCTCACGATCCTTCAGAGCCTCGCGCCGCGCGAGCGCGAGTCGCGCTTCTCCCTCGGCGACCGCTCGCTCGAGCTCCCGCAGGCTCTCGTCGTGGATCCGTGCAGCGGCAAGCTCCTCCTCCTCGCGCTGTTCGAGGATCGCGCCGAGCGGGCGGAAGAGAAACTTCTTCAGAACCGCGTACGACACGATGAACGCGAACATCACGTAGAGGAGCGTCACATCGGGCGCTTTGATCATGGTTCGACCGGGCTTTCCTCGCGTTTCGAGTGTCGCGGAGCGTGACGAAGATCCGCTACGGACCGGGACGGGACGCGGATGAATAGCACACGGCCCACGGGAAAGTAAAAGGTCCCGGGGCACTCATCGAAAACGTGGATCGAGCGGCGGCGAGCGGGGGCCCCGCAGAGAAGACTTCCGCGAAAGACCCGGGGTCCTCTATGGATATAAGTCCTTTTATGTCAGTAGTTTAAGTGCGATGCCGGTCCCCGGCAGCCGAGGCCGGCATTCCAACGACGTTCGACGGAGCCTCCTGCCCCATCTTGCACGAGCCCTGGAAGAAAGCGCCTTCGTCGATGGAGAGCGCCGGCGTCGTCAGATCGGCCAGCACCTTGGCCTTCGGGTGGAGCTCGACCCGGTCCGTGACGGTGACGGTCCCCTTCAGCGACCCGTTGACCGAGAGTTTTCCGACGTGAATCTCGGCGTCGACCTCGGCGGTCTCACCGATCACGAGCTCGCTGCCCGAGGTGATCTTTCCCTCGAAGCGGCCGTCGATCCGGAATCCGTCTTCGAACTTGAGGTCTCCCGAGAAGTGGCTCCCGCGGTCCAGAAAACCGTTCATCGTTCCCTCCGGGGTCGTCTTCATGGCGCCTTCCTTCCTGGTTCGATGCCTGGGGTTGATGGGCGATCCGAACCTTTGATTATGCCCGCGAAAGTCTCTCGTAGAGCCCGATCAATTCTTCTTCCGATGCGAATCCGATTTCGATCCGGCCTCCGCGCCGGCGCCGGACGATGTGGACACGGGCGCGCAGGCGGCGGGAGAGCTTCTCCTCGGCGTCGCGGGTGAAGGGGTCGCGACGGCGCTCCCTCCTGAGCCTGTCGGCGGATCCCATGCTGGCGACGCGTTTCTCCGTCTGCCGGACGGAGAGGCCGCGGCGCTGGATCTCCTCGGCCAGCCGCTCCTGGTCGTCGGCCGACGCCAGCGACGCGAGGGCGCGGGCGTGCCCGCCGGAGAGGAGCCCCGAGCGGATCCGGTCGCGGACGCTCGCCGGCAGCTTCAGCAGCCGGAGGGCGTTGGTGACGGTCGTCCGGTCCTTGCCGACGCGGTCGGCGATCTTCTCGTGTGACAGGCGGAACTCGTCCTTCAGGCGCGCGTAGGCCTCGGCGGCGTCGAGCGGGTTCAGGTCCTCGCGCTGGAGGTTCTCGACGAGCGCCACTTCGAGCAGGTCGCTCTCGGACTGTTTCTCCCGCCACACGACCGGCACTTTGGTCAGGCCCGCGAGCGTCGCCGCGCGCCACCGGCGCTCCCCCGCCACGATTTCGAGCTTTTCCCCCCGGGGGGTAACCACGATCGGCTGCACGATGCCCTGTTCCCGGATCGAGGCGGCCAGTTCGGCGAGCGGTCCCTCCGCGAACTCGCGTCGGGGCTGAAAGCGGTTCGGAACCAGCCGGCCGATCTCGACCTCGCGGGGCCCCCCCACCCCTGTTTCCCGTGGAACGTCGTCCCGGCCCGGCAGGAGCGCCGAGAGACCGCGGCCGAGCGCCTGTTTCTGGGTCATCGCCCACCCCTCCTCTTCAAAAGCTCCCTTCCGAGAGCGAGATATGCCTCCGCGCCCCGCGACTTGATGTCGTACGCCAGCACCGGCTTTCCGAAGGATGGCGCCTCACCCAGACGCACGTTCCGCGGTATGACCGTGTCGTACACGAGATCGCCAAAGTGCTTCCGGATGTCGTCTGAGACCTGGCGCGCCAGGTTCGTCCGATCGTCGTACATGGTCAGCAGGATCCCCTCGATCTCCAGTTCCGGGTTGAACGACTGGCGCACCCGCTCCACGGATTCCATGAGCGAGCGGACGCCCTCGAGCGCGAAGTACTCGGTCTGCAGCGGCACGAGGACCGAGTCCGCGGCGGTCAGGGCATTGACGGTCAGGAGCGACAGCGACGGGGGGCAGTCCACGAAAACGTAATCGAAATCGCCGCGGATCCGCTCCAGGGCGTTGCGAAGCTGGCGCTCCCGGGCTTCGTGGCCGACCAGCTCGATCTCGGCGCCGACGAGGTCGCGGCCCGACGGGATCAGCCAGAGGTTGGGAAAGGTCGTGGGCTGAAGGGCTTCGCGGGGGTCGGCGCCCAGCAGGACGTCGTACGCGTTCGCCCCGTTCTTCTGCCCGGAGAAGCCCAGTCCCGACGTGGCGTTGGCCTGTGGATCGAAGTCGACCAGAGCGATCCGTCGGTCGAAAGCGGCGAGGGCCGCCCCCAGGTTGATCGCCGTCGTGGTCTTTCCCACGCCCCCTTTCTGGTTGGCGATTGCCACGATGCGACTCATTTTTCGATCATTCTGGAGCCTCGACTCTCAAATGGAAAGAAAGAACGACGGTCAACCGGGAGGGTCCTCTCCGAGGTTGTCGCGAGGACATGTGCCACGTGGAACGTGCCCGGTTTTCAGGCCTTCCGGAAGAGGACGATCGCGCGTCCCCGGCTACCCGGAACGGCAAGCGTGGCCTCCAGACGCAGGCCGTGTGCGGCGAGATCCGCGACCCGCTTCTCCGAAGCGGTGGTCCAGAGGAGCAGGGCGCCTCCCGCCTCCAGGAAGGGCGCATCGGCCCACGCGCCCGCCTCGCTGGTGACAGCCCGGGACGTGGCGTATCCGAAGGTCTCGCGGGGAAGATCCTCCTGCCGGGCAACGAGGATCCGCGCGTTCTCGACCGGGATCGTCCGCGCGATGTGCCGCAGAAACGCGGCGCGCTTCTCCCGCGGCTCGAGCCAGGTCAGTTCGAGATCCGGTCGCCAGACGGCCAGCGGGACTCCCGGAAACCCGCCGCCCGTGCCGATATCCACGACCCGCGCGCCCTCCGGCAGGAAGGGGGCGCCCAGCACCGACTCGAGCGCGTGGGAAACGAGGTCGGACGGGGAGAGCCGTCCGGTCAGGTTCAACCGCCGGCGCCACCGGTCGAGCTCCGCCAGGAAACGGGCGAGCGCCGCGACCGTGGTATCGGGCGCGGTCAGGTTCCAGCGGGGGAGCTCGAACTCGAGGAGCTTCCGGAATTCTTCAGGCGGAAGGGGTTCCGGCCCGGCCGACATGGGCGCACAGTATCGCGACCGCCGCCGGCGTCACTCCGGGGATCCGCGCCGCCTCGCCGATGGTGCGCGGGCGTCGGCGCGCGCACTTCTCGACGACCTCGCGCGACAGCCCGGGCACGTCGTAGTCGAAACCCGCCGGGATGCGCCGGTTTTCCATGGGTCGCAGGCGCGCGACCCGGTCGAGATCGCGCCGGATGTAACCCTCGTAGCGCACCCGCGCCTCGAGGACGGCGCGCTCATCCCGCGTCAGATCGCCGAAGATCTCGGGGGCCCAGAGAGCGAGCCGATCCGAAGATAAGTCCTGTCTTTTCAATAGTTTATATAGTGTTGTCGGCTCTTCCAGGCGGATGCCGAGGAGCCGTTGCGCCGCCTCGCAGGTCGCGCGGTCCGGCCGGACGTCGGCGCCGGCGAGCGCGGCCTCCGCGCGGCGGAGCCGCTCCTCCGAGCGCATCGCGCCCGAGTACTCCTCGTCGGAGACGAGGCCCAGCCGTCGCGCGTGCGGCAGGAGCCGCGGGAGAACGGAGTCCACGCCGAGAAGCAGCCGATATTCGGCTCGCGACGTGAAAAGACGGTAAGGCTCCTCGAGACCCTTCGTCGTGAGGTCGTCGATCATCACCGCCGCGTAGGCCTCGGATCGTTCGAGCACGAAGGGCTCCTCGCCGCGGACCGCGAGCGCCGCGTTCACGCCGGCGCAGATGCCCTGCGCGGCGGCTTCCTCGTACCCCGACGTGCCGTTGATCTGTCCGGCGAGAAAGAGCCCGGGCACGCCGCGCGTCTCGAGCGTCGGGCGAAGCTGGTCGGGGAAGGAGAAGTCGTATTCGACGGCGTATCCGGGCCGCAGCATCCGCGCTCGCTCGAGTCCCGGGATCTCGCGCAGGATTGCACGCTGCACTTCTTCGGGCAGCGACGTCGAGAGCCCGTTGATGTAGATCTCCTCGACGTCCCATCCCTCCGGCTCCAGGAAGATCGAGTGGCGCGACTTGTCGGCGAACTTCACGACCTTGTCTTCGACCGACGGGCAGTAGCGCGGGCCGATCCCGACGATGCGCCCCGAGTACATGGGGCTCTCGTGGAGGTTCGCGCGAATGAGGTCGTGCACGCGCTCGTTCGTCGCGGTCAGCCAGCACAGCGCCTGCTCCCGCGGCAGGCTCTCCGTGCGGAAGGAGAACGCGACCGGCGGATCGTCGCCGTGCTGGGGCTGGCAGCGCGAGTAGTCCACGGAGTCGCGGTGCACGCGCGGAGGAGTTCCGGTCTTAAAGCGCCCGAGCGACAGACCGAGACGCGCGAGCGCCGCCGAGAGCCCGAACGCGGCCGGCTCCCCGACGCGCCCGCCTTCCGTCTGCCGCCGGCCGGTGTGCATGAGACCGCGCAGGAACGTGCCGGTCGTGACGACCACCGCCCGCGCCTCGAGACGTTCCCCTTCCGCCGTGACGACGCCGGAGATCCGGCCGCGCTCGACGAGGAAATCCTCGGCCATCCCGGCCACGACCCGGAGGTTCGGCGTCGCCGCGAGCGCCTCGGCCGCGAGACGCGAGTAGAGGGCCTTGTCGCACTGCGCGCGGGGGCCCCAGACCGCCGGGCCCCGCGAGCGGTTCAAGACCTTGAACTGGATGCCGGCCCGGTCGGCGAGGCGGCCCATGAGCCCACCGAGCGCGTCCACCTCGCGCACGAGCTGCCCCTTCGCGAGGCCGCCGATCGCGGGATTGCACGACATCCGCGCGATCGCGCGAACGTCCCCGGTCAGGAGCGCCGTGCGCATTCCCATGCGCGCCGCGGCGTGCGCGGCCTCGCAGCCCGCGTGTCCCCCGCCGATCACGACGACGTCGAATCGCGTCACGCCGCTCATTTTCCGATACAGAAAGTGGAAAAGATCCGCCGAAGCACGTCTTCCGACGTCGTCTCGCCGAAGACGTCGGCGAGCGCGGCGAGCGCCGAGTCGACGTGGGTGGCCGCGTATTCGGGGGGCACGCCGCGCGCGAGCGCGTCGATCGCGTCGGCGCAGGCGGAAGCGG
>Ga0209974_10000406_pt1 | contig 14375 bp, 13 predicted proteins | sample InoplaM3SPM_FD_187592 | JGI IMG/M metagenome (GOLD analysis project Ga0209974, IMG submission 187592) | Arabidopsis thaliana rhizosphere microbial communities from the Joint Genome Institute, USA, that affect carbon cycling - Inoculated... | ecosystem: Host-associated > Plants > Roots >...
CATCGACCGGCTCACCGATGACGTTAAGAATCCGACCTAGAGTCTCTTCACCCACGGGCACGGTTATACCGGCGCCCGTATCCAGCACGTCCATGCCGCGAACCAGACCTTCGGTGGTGTCCATGGCGATACAGCGGACGGTGTTTTCGCCCAGGTGCTGTGCCACCTCGATGACGAGGTTCCACTGCTCATTGCTGATCGCCGGATTACCGACTTTTAGCGCGTTGTAGATCGGCGGCAGAGCACCGTCGAGAAACTCGACGTCGATGACTGCACCCAGAACCTGGGTAATTTTCCCCATGCCCATAACTTAAAAACCTCCAACGTGTTCGTGCTCGTCAGTGGCGTTCCCGCTCTTTCGAACACGAACACGCTTCATGATCACGGTATTTTCTTACTTCAAAGCTTCCGCGGTGCCGACGATCTCCATGAGCTCGCGCGTGATCGAAGCTTGGCGCGCGCGGTTCATCTGGAGTGTTAACGAGCCCATCATCTTGGAAGCATTCGTGGTCGCCGAATCCATGGCGGTCATGCGCGCGCCATGCTCGCTGGCGGTTGCTTCCAAAAGCGCCCGCTGTACCGCCACGTCGGTAATGCGCGGCAAAAGGCTAGCCAGGAGCTCTTGTACTCCCGGCTCGTAAAGGTATTCCGTCTGCTGTTGCGCCTCGCTCCCGGCGGGCTCGGCCAACGCGACCGGCAACAGTTTTTCCAACGTCGGCACCTGAGACAGCGCTGAGCGAAAGTGGCTATACAGAATATAGACCGCGTCGGTCTCGCCGGCGACAAAGCGCGCTATCAATTTCTGCGCGATTTCGGCCGCGAGCTCGTCCGGCGGTGTGGCCAAAATGCCAATATAGCGATCGACGATAGTGGCCCGGCGCCGACGGTAGTAATCTGCTCCTTTGCGGCCCACTAAAGTGATTTCGATCTCTTTCTCGGCAGCGTTCCTGCGCAGAAAGGCCTCGGCCGCGCGAATCAGGTTGGCGTTATAACCACCGCACAAACCGCGGTCCGAAGTGAATAGGACGAGCTGGATTCTCTTTTCTTCGCGCGGCTGAAGCAGCACGTGGGCATCGCTCGAAACGCGCCCCGAGACATTTTTCAAAAGCTCGGTCATTTTCTCGGCATAAGGACGCGCCTGCACCGCCGCCTCCTGGGCGCGGCGCAGCTTGGCCGCCGAGACCATTTTCATAGCCTTGGTAATCTGTTGCGTGTTGCGGATCGAGCTAATCCGCTTGCGTATCGCTTTTAGAGTCGCCATTCCGTTTTACTAGTTATTTGCCTCCGCCATGGTGCGCTACCTGGAATATCATCTGCACTTGTTCGCCTTCAGCCGAAGCACAACCATCTCGTTGATGCGAGATACTTCGCCGGAAATTACCAGAAGCAGGTCGGGAGGGCGCGGAATGGCGCCGAGGATTCCGCGCGCTCACTGGAGTTTAGGCTTTGAACACCCCTTTGAATTCTTCCAACGCCTTGGTCAACTTGGCGCGCAGGTCGCCGTCCAACTCCCGCTTCTTGAGAATGTCCGCGAAGATGTCGGGATGCCTCGATTCAATGAAGGAATTCAGTTCCTGCTCGTACTTTTTCAATGACGTGAGCGGCAATTCGTCAACGAAGCCGTTGGTCCCGGCATAAATGATTAAAATCTGTTTCTCGACAGAGAGCGGTTGGTATTGCCCCTGCTTCAATAGCTCGACCAAACGCGCGCCGCGATTGAGCTGGCGCTGAGTCGCTTGATCGAGGTCGGAACCGAACTGGGCAAAGGCCGCCATTTCGCGATACTGAGCGAGCTCGAGACGAAGAGTGCCGGCGACCTGCTTCATCGCCTTGATCTGCGCGTTGCCGCCGACGCGCGAGACCGAAATACCCACGTTTATGGCGGGACGCACACCCGAATAAAAAAGATCGCTCTCCAAGAAGATCTGGCCGTCGGTGATGGAAATGACGTTGGTCGGAATATACGCCGAGACGTCGCCCGCTTGAGTCTCGATGATCGGCAAAGCCGTCAGTGAGCCGCCGCCTCGCTCATTGCTCATCTTAGCGGCGCGCTCGAGCAAGCGGGAATGGAGGTAGAAAACGTCGCCGGGATAGGCCTCTCGTCCGGGCGGGCGGCGGAGCAGGAGAGACAGCTGGCGATAAGCGACGGCGTGCTTCGATAGGTCGTCATAGATCACCAAAGCGTGCCCACCGTTGTCACGGAAATACTCCCCCATAGTGCAGCCGGAATATGGAGCGATGAACTGGAGTGGCGCGGATTCGGATGCCGTGGCGGCGACGATAATAGTGTAATCCATCGCGCCGGCCTCTCTGAGCTTATCCACCACTTGCGCCACGGTCGAACGCTTCTGTCCGATGGCGATATAAATGCAGATGACGTCGCCGCCCTTTTGATTGATGATGGCGTCGATGGCGACTGCGGTCTTTCCGGTTTGACGGTCGCCGATGATGAGCTCGCGCTGGCCGCGACCGATGGGAATCATGCCGTCGATCGCCTTTAACCCGGTCTGGAGCGGCTCTTTTACGGGTTGGCGTGCAACAATGCCGGGCGCTTTGATCTCGATACGCCTGCGCTCTTTGGAATTGATCGGTCCGCGACCGTCGATCGGCTCGCCAAGAGCGTCGACAACACGTCCGACCAGCTCTTTTCCGACGGGTACTTCGGCGATGCGGCCAGTGCGTTTGACCGTATCGCCCTCTTTGATCATGTGGGTTTCACCAAACAGCGCGGCGCCAACATTATCTTCTTCGAGATTGAGCGCGATACCGTAAATCTCGTGGGGAAACTCGAGCAACTCACCGGCGGCGACCTTATCGAGGCCGTAGATGCGCGCGATCCCATCGCCCGTCGACAGCACCGTGCCGACTTCCTGGATTTCCACGGTTTTTTCGTAATCGCGAATCTGTTCTTTGATGATTCGGCTGATCTCCGCTGTGCCGATTTCCATGGTTAACTCCTCACTGTCCGCGCGCGATGCGCTGTTTCATCTTCTCGAGTTGGCTGCGAATGCTGCCGTCGTAGACTTTTCCTTCGAGCTCGACCAGCAGACCGCCGAGCAGGCTCGGATCGGTTTCTTGCTGCAATAAAACTTCTTTACGAGCGAGACCGCGCAAGCGTTCGCGCAGCTGTTCCACTATAGACGCGTCGAGTGCCGCGCTGCTTACGACTCTGGCTTCGACGCGTCCCTTGGCTTCGTTGAGCAACCGGCGATAGCAGCTCACGATGCCGGCCAGTTCCATCAGCCGGTCGCGCGCGAGCAATAGAGACAAAAATTTGTTCGTCAGTGGCGAAAGCTGCTGGCTTCGGATTACCTGGGTGAGGATCTCCTTGCGCGTGACGGCCGCAAAGGCCGGATTTATCAATACCTTTTCCAAATCCGAGCCTCTGTAAGCGGAAAAGAACTGCCCCAACTCCAGGCCGATCTCTTCCTCCGCGCCGCTCTCGCGCGCAAGCTGAAAAAGCGCCCGGGTGTACCTTCGACTTAATCTGCCTTCGATCATCGAGTTTGCCCAATTTGCTGAATGAACTCTTGCGCTAGGCGGTCTTGGTCCGAAGCGGTAAGATTCTTTTGCACCAATTCGCGGGCAATCGTCTCTGCCTGATCGGCCAACTCTTCGCGAATTTTATCCCGCGCGATACCCACCTCCCGCTCGCCGAGAAAGCGCGCGTCGTCTCGTATTTTCGCCGCCATTGCCTGAGCGTCGGCCAGCGACTTGGCTCTTTCTCTCTCAGACTCTTGGCGGACCGATGCCATAATCGATTTCGCCTCCTGGTCGACGGCCGCAAGTTTGGCCCGGTATTCTTTGACTAACGCCTCCGCCTGCTGTTTTTTTGCCGAAGCCTGGGCGATCGTTGCGGTCACCTGCTCTCGGCGAGAGCGCAAGAAGCTTCGCACAAGCGGCAGCGCAAAATAGTAAAGAACGCCTGCGTAGATGATGAAGTTAATCGCCGGCAAGACAACTTCGCCGATCGACGGCGTAGCATGCTCGGCGCCAGCCTCCGAAGCCCAAACGCTGGCTGCAATGAACAGCTCCAGCCCGCTCAAGCGACCTTCCTCCCGAGAACTTTGCTGGCGATTTCCGCCGCAATTGAGCCTGCTTCGGCCGCGGCGACGCGTCTTTCAACCTCCAGTATTGCAGCGACCTCTTGACGTACCGCACCCAGATGCTGTTCCGCTTCTTGGCGTGCCTGGGCCAGCGTCTTTTCGCGCTCCTCGCGGGCGAGCTGCAGAATACGCTCCCTGTCGGTTGCCGCGGCGGACCGTGCCTGAGCTATTTTTTCTTCATACTGCGCCCGGAGCCGCGCACCTTCGTGTTCGAGGTCCGCGGAATCATGCTGCGCGCCCGACGTTCGGCGCTCGCGCTCTTCGAGCAGCGCCGAATAGGGTTGGAACAGGAGCTTGCTAAGGACCAGCCATAGAACGATAAACAAGATGACTTGATAAAGTATGCTGATATCTAAGGAAATCATGTGTCAACTTCCGCTTATGACAACACGAGCGCCGGATTGTCCCGGCGCTTCGAAACCGAGGCCCAAATATTAAAGAAACCTACCTTCGATAATGAACGTAGGATCTCGGAATGGAATGAATAGCGAACCCGCAGTCTAACTTTTGGAATCAGCTTGCAGCTTTGCCGTTGATGCCGCTGCAGCCCGCTCAATACTCACGCTTTGTGAACTTGTTGCCCCGTTTTTTTGCTTCGCCGCCCCCATGGAGCAGTCACCGTCAAACACCACCCCTTCTGCGATGATCAAACGTGGGGCATTGACGTTGCCGATCAACCGTCCCGGCGCCAGTAATTCGACTCTTTCCTTTGCGGTAACGTTTCCTTCAACTTTGCCCTGGATAGTGACAACCTGCCCTGAAATCCTAGCCCGAACGTCGGCACCCTCACCCACGGTCAAAGGACCCTGACACTGGATCTCCCCTTCAACAAAACCATCGATTCTGGCCGGCCCTTGAAAACTCAAATGACCGCTCACTCGGCTTCCTTTATATAGATACCCAACTAAAGCGGGTGTCGATGGCGCCGGCGGCGCCGCTTCTATTTTTGGAGTAGGTTTAGGTGCAGGTGCCGCAGCAACCGGACTGGGCTCAGGCGCCGGCTTGGGCGTTTCCGGAGCTTTTTCGGGCACGGCTTCTGAGCTTTTTTTTCCACCAGGGCTACGATCGAACCAAGCCATATTCACTACCCCCTGTTTGGGCAGAATTTCCTATAACATCCGACAACCTCATTGTCAAAACACGGTCGCTACGGGCGAAATTATAGTTGCACGTGCTTTGTTTGTCTAAGTACTTTTTACCTAATCCACCTTTTCGGATATGCGAAACGGCAGCGAAACAGTTCGATTCGGAAGAATTTTCCCCCGTTCGCTTGACGGCCTCCGAAACTTAGGATTAGCTTGAGGGCGGCCATGTTATGCTTCGAAACGAAATCCTGTCGTTCTCTTCTCTTTGTTTCGCTCGATCATCAGCCTGGCGCAATGAGCAGATAAACATACAAACTTTGATGTCCGATAGTGTATTTGCGCGGCTTGGCGCTTCGTCAACGAAGTCGTAGCAGAATTAGCGAAGAAATGAGAAATCGATGGTTAAGAAATTATTTTTAGTGGCAACGCTGCTGCTCGGCGTGTCCAACGGCTTCACTGCTGAGAGCGTCGATAAAAAGGGCGCGCTTTACGCGACTCTTAAAACCAGCATGGGCGATATTGTCGTTCGCCTTTTTGACGATAAAGCGCCCAAGACAGTGGCGAACTTTGTCGGCCTCGCAACGGGAACCAAGGAATGGCTCGATCCGAAGACCCAACAAAAAGTGAAGCGTCCATTATATAACGGGACGATTTTTCACAGGGTTATCCCCGGCTTCATGATCCAGGGCGGCGATCCGCTCGGCAATGGCACCGGCGGACCGGGATATCGCTTCGAAGATGAATTTCACCCGGATTTACGCCACACCAAGGGCGGCATACTGTCGATGGCCAATGCCGGCCCGAACACCAACGGCAGCCAATTCTTCATTACGCTCGCGCCAACACTGCATCTCGACAATCGCCACAGCGTGTTCGGCGAAGTGGTCAAAGGAGGGGAAGTGGTCATCGCCATCGGCAATGTCCCGCGCAACTCTAGTGATCGGCCGATCAAAGATGTCGTGCTAAAAGAAGTAGTCGTTACACGCGGCAGTTACTAAACCTAAGAGTTTGTAAGCGCAAACCGCAGTGCTTGCCCGGCCCTTCGTTCGAGGAGCTCTTATTCCAGATCGTACGGCACGCCGAGTTGTTCGCCTACTTCGCGCAGGCCCTTAAGCACCGAAGACAGCAGCGGGATGCCGTGCTCCGCGCGCTCTTGCGCTGTCTCAAATTCGATTTCACCGGCTACGTAGACCCGCTCCTGACCCTCGATCGGCGGGGTCGATTTGAGCTCGCCGATGAGTCGGTCCATGTCGCGCTTGAACTCGTCAATGGGCCGAAAGGTATCGATCCGGATCGCGCCGAAAAAATGGCCGCGTGGATCTTGATCGGCGTTGAGCGCGGTAACGGTCCCGGTCAAGACGCCGCAGAGAATCTCTACGACGACTGCGAGGCCGTAACCTTTATGGCTGCCGCCTTCGCGAGAGCCCCCGAGTGGAAGAAGCCTGCGGCCTTTCTGCGCAACTTTAGGATCATCGGTCGCGGCCGCGTGCTCGTCCAACGCCCAACCCAGCGGGATCGCTTTTCCCTGGCGCGCGGCGAGCTCCAGCTTTCCCGCTGCCGCTGTTGTAGTCGCCATGTCCAAAACAAACGGTAGCTCTTTGTCCGCGGGAACCGCGAAGCACAAGGGATTAGTGCCGAATCTCGCTTTGCGGCCAAAGGTCGGCACGACCTGCCTGCTCGCGTTGGTCATGGCGATACCAACCATGTCGTGCGGCAGCGCCATCATCGAATAGTAAGCCGACATGCCGTAATGGCGGCTGTTGCGTACGGCGACCATGCCAATCCCGGATTCCTTCGCTTTACGAATCGCCAATTCCATCGCCCGATGGCCGATCACCATGCCGATGCCGCGGTCGCCGTCGAGCAAGCCGGACGACGCGGTTTCAGAGACGGTTCGAATGGTCGGTCGAGCGCTCATCGAACCTTCGGTCAACCACTTGACGTACCAGCTGTGCGGGTTGAAACGGATCACCCCGTGCGTGTCAACGCCGCGCAGGTCGGCTTGGACAAGAACATTGCCGCCGATTTCGGCGTCTTCTTTCGGCACGCCGAGTTTTTCAAATGCGGCGGTGACAAAACGGGCAAGCTTTCGGTGGTCGACAGCGGTCGCGCTTTTGGACTCTGACGCCATTGCGTAAACCTCCTAAATATTTCGCAGCTTCATGACAGTAACGCGCCCGCAGCAAATTACACAACCCGACTATTTACCCGAAGGAGCCGCGCTGAATTTACTCCCAACGTTTTAGCTTGTCGGTGTTGGTCCTCGATAGCGCGCTAACAAACTCCAATTTGCGCAAGTTTTTGAGGATCGACACTCGTTCGTTGACGTAGCGCAACAACTCGCGCTCCGAAACCGATGCTGCGCTGCGGGCTTTCACTTTTGCGTGCGGCACTTCGCCAAACCTCGCATCCCTCTGGCCATAGACCAATGCCTCTTCGGTGTCAGGATGACTCATAAGAATATTTTCAATCTCCCACGGAAATACCTTTGTGCCGCCGACGTTGATCAAGTCCTTTGACCGTCCGCCGATCCAATAAAAGCCATCCTGATCGCATCGGACCAAGTCGCCGGTGCGAAACCAGCCGTCGACAAGGACGTCTCGTGCAGCTTGCCAGCGGTCGTAATAACCGTGGAACAAGCCCGGGCCGCGCACGAGAAGTTCCCCAAGATCACTCGAATCCGAATCGTTTTTTCCGGTAAAATTTATTTCCCAACCCGGCAGCAACACTCCCGCAGCGCCGCGCTTGCTCGAATCATTGCTCACATTGACAAATACCGGTCCGCACTCCGCCAGACGATAATACTGAGTTATTTCGCGGCCGAATTTCTCGTGAAAGCCATCGGCCACCGTCGCCGGCAACGGCGCGCCGGTGCTGATAGAATATCTTATCCACGGAAAATCGCTGCACGAGAGTCCGAGTTGGGTCGTTATCATTTGGTAGAACAATGGCGTGGTGTGAACATGCGTAACGCGGTGATTGGCGCAAATTCGGCGGATCGCATCGAAGTTGTGCGCCTCTTCAACCACGCCGGTCGCGCCGCTAGCGGCAATAAAGTGGGGCGAGGCCAAATCCATGGCGATCAGATAAATTATGCAATCTTCAGAAATCACCTGGTGCATTGCGCTGTTGCATTCAGCCCGCCACCAGATCGCATCTTCAGAGATCATGATTCCCTTTGACCGCCCGGTTGTGCCGGAGCTGAGCCGGATGCTCACGATTTTAAGGCGCGCCAATGCCGGCTGTCGATCGTCAATAATGCCGCCCTGCCTGAGTTTGATCATTTCGACACTTCGGCAGCACTCAATCATTGCTTGAGCGAGCAGCTAAATTTCTCGCTATAACAGACAGCAGTCAACGATAGCCGCTCTGCCAGGTCAACCATCTCGGCTGGGCGCAAAGCCGGCGAGAGTGGAACAACGAGATTCCCTCTGCGCAACAGCGCTAGAAATGCAATGACGACTCAATGTTTTTTGAGCCGATCAGGCCGACCACGCTTTTACTAGGCAAGCCGGCTTCTGCCAACTTTGCGGCAAAGCTGGACGCTGCATCAAAAAGGTCGCCGTAAGATAGATTCTTGTTCTGGTGGACGAGCGCGGTTGCATCCGGCTGGTTTTTCGCCACCGCAGCTAAGAGTGAAAAAGTCTTGGTCGGAGCGGACATAAGAGATCAGAAAATACAGATGACATTGTAATTACGTAACAGCGTTAGTCCTCGCTCGTATAACGAATCACGAAGCTTATAACAATCCTCGGCCGTCAAAATATTGCAGACGAATTAATGTGAGGAAAACGGACCGATCAAATTTTTGGCCACATCGTTGCAATCTCCTAGGGCAGTTGTTAATAGCGCTCGATGATTATATGACTGCGAGTCAAGAAATTTCACTGATTCACGATTTGCTCTAGGAGGGCTCCACTCGTGATTAATGTCCGCCACCTGCAACAGAGGTTAAACACCGTTCTGATCAGCTTAACTTTACTCCACGCAGTTTTCGCCGTGAATGCAGGCGCCGCCGAATTGCCTCTGGTGCGTATCGCCCACGGCGCTTTTAGCGAAAAGATCGCGGTTATGTGGGTTGGCGCCGAGCAGGGGATTTTTCGCAAACATGGTGTGAACGTCGAAGTTATCGCCATTCGCACGGGACCGCAGACCATGGCCGCGCTTGCTTCCGGCGATATTCAGATCGCCTATACCATTCCAGGCTCCGTCGTGAGCGCGGCCGCGAGCGGCATGGATGTAGCCTTCTTCGGCGGGATCATCAATCTCGCCGAAGGCGACTTTATGGGTGGGCGAAACATTCACCGCCCTGAGGATCTAAGAGGAAAACGTCTGGGCGTTCAGAGTATCGGCGGTGGCACCTGGTCAAACTCCATGTTGGCCATCGAGTATTTGGGACTCGAACCAAACAGGGATAAAATCACCGTGCTGGTTATCGGCGACACGCCTATACTCGCGCAGGCTTTGGCAGGCGGCAGTATTGAAGCGGCATATCTGACCTACGGTTACAGCAAGCCTCTCAAGGACAAAGGCTTCCCGTTGCTTTTGGACATGGCCAAGGCGCCTATTCCGTATCAGGGGCTCGCGCCGGCGACGCGGCGATCGTACATTCGCCAGAACCCGCAATTGATCGATTCCTTGATGCGCGGCTTCGTCGAATCGATCGCTTTTATACACAAGCCGGCGAACAAGGAAATCGTGCTGAAAACGCTGATGAAAAACCTGCGGCTTAAGAATCCGCAAGAAGCCGAGAGCGGGTACGAATCACTGCAATGGATGTATACTCTCGATATAAAGCCCAACGTTGCCGGTATTGCAAACATGGCCCGCCTATTGACACTCGGCAATCCGAAAGTGAAATCCGTCAAAATGGAAGACGTGGTCGACGACGCACCGTGGCAACGGCTGGAGAAAAGTGCTTTTTATCGGGAGCTCACAGCGGCGGCAAAGAAATAATCGGCTCTAGCGGCCACTGAGATAATCGTTATAAATCTTCATATAACGGTCATAGCCGCCTTCCGGCAGAATGACGTGAAAATTGCCGGTCTCCATTAATTGGTCGATCTCCCGCGACTTCGTCTTGATGCCGCGGCGCAGAGGAATTTTTCCTGCCGCCGCTAAGCCGCGCTGGCCTTCCGGTGAAAGATAGAAATCGATTAGCAACTGCGCAGACGCCGGATGGAGCGGATTTTTGATCATTGCCACCGTCGAGATTGTCGCCAATGTTTGCGGACTCGGAATCCAGTCCACCGGCGCTTCCTTGCGCTTCATGGCGTCGAGCTTGGAAATTTGCATGAAAATCGTGATCGGGTACTCACCGGCCGCCATTAGATTGACCGTGTGAGTGTAGCCCTCGACCAGACGCAAATCCTGCTGGCTCAACTTCTTGAAATAGGCGATCCCCTGCTCCTCGCCGCGCAGCGAAACCATGCCCGTAAGCGGATAAGGAACACCGCGATTGACCGCCAATTGCCCTCTGAATTGAGTTTTCAAGTAGTCGTCATAATCCTTCGGCGCGGCCGCCCGCGAAATTAAGCGCGGATTGAACCCGGTGACCAGGAGATCAGTGGTGATCCCCGACCAGTATCCATCGGAGTCCCAAGCACCTTTCACTAAGTTTTTAGCTTCCGGAGATTGATATGCGGCCAAGACTCCCTGGGATTTGAAATAGAGCAGCGGCTCCGGACTATTGCCCAGCACATCAGCTTGCACCCTTCCAGCCCTAAATTCCTGCATGACGCGGGCGCTTTGCCGCGCTGAGCTTAGGTAAACGTGACGGATGTTGAGAAACGGATATTTTTCTTTCGCAGCCTTGTTGAAGTGCTGGAAGTCGCCTACCGTCATCGTGGTATAGAGAACGACTTCACCTTCCTTCTTCGCCTGGTTGATCACCTTCGCCGACTGCGCCCAAGCGGATGCAGGAATAAAAATGGTACAGAAAAGCACCAGCGCTATCCTGGTCAGCATCGGTCGATCCTCCCGTGCCGGTGAATCCTCTCCCCAGCATCTTGGTCTCACCTTACCAACGAGGAAAGTTTTTCGCCAGCAAAAATTCCCGCTACCAGGATCTAACAAGAGGAACCGGTGAATGAATCAAAAAGCGATTAACGGAGCCGTTGCAAAAGCGCGCTTTCAAGGTAGATCAACGCGGTGATGACGACGAGAACCTTAAGAATGATCGGTGTCATCTCTTTGATCCACTGGACCGGCGTATAGCTCTCGTCGACATCGCGTTGGATGAATGCATAGGCCACAACGGATTGCGCCGAACCGATATGCGTCCAGCAGCCGCCGAGCGCATAGCCCGCGATTTGCGCCATCGCGAACAGATGCAATACCGCAATGTCCATGCGGTGCAACGCTCGCGAGGCAAAATCGGCGACCACATTGTTGTCAAGAATCGCCGAGAGAAAAGTGCAGCCGAGGAACTGTGCGAACGCGACATGGGCAATACCCAGCGCTGCAATGCCGTGTTGGATCAGCGCCTGGAGCTGATCGAAGAACCCCGCGGTGGTTAACAAACTGATCGACAGAAAAAGCGGAAAAAGAAAATAGTACTCGGCAAATTCGTGCTTGGCTTCGCGCAGCGCCAGCATGCGCATCTTGGGGATGTTGATAATACCCAGCAACGCGACTATGAAACCGGCGAAGGACGCGAGAAAGAGCGGCACACCGTGATCTATCCCGTGCCATACGAGCATGGCGATAAACGGCACCAGCGCTGAAGCGCCGATTTTCTGCGCCATGCGCCGCCGGCGTGCCGAAGACGCGATTGCGTCATCGATGACCCGTTCCGCAGCCAAAGCCCCGGAATGGTCGTCTGCCGCATCGAGCACGTAATGGCGGTCGAGCGCTTCGCCAAGCTCGTCACTGACGAAATGACCGAGCAATTTTTTGCGTAGCTCCTCGGGAATTTTTTCGCGCACCAGAGCGATACCGAGACTTTCGCCCCCGCGCAGTCTCTCGAGGATGGATTCGCTCTTTTCGCCGAGCTCGGGCTCGTGCTTCTCGATCAACTCCATCGGCGTCAAAACCTCGCCGTGCCGCATGGCCTGAAGAAAACGCACATCTTCAGCATTGGCGTCTATGACATCCATACTTTCAAGATCGATGCTTTCTCCGTGCAGCCGTTTGCGCAGCTCCCAGGCGATGACGAGATAGCTTGCGATCGCGGCGGGAGCGCAGTAACGAAGAAAAAAAGCATTGTCGAGGTAAGGATGGAGATTGGCTTTCATGATCAGGTTGGGCGGCTCACCGTAGGCAAGCCAGATGCCGCAAATCGTCGTCACAGTCGTGCAAACCATCACCGCGTAACGTATCGCCGCGGTCGGGGCGGCGGCGAGCAGCATAATGATCACCAAGGTGCGGATCGTCAGCCCGATCATCGAGACCCCGTCGAGAATCCCTGAGGAAAAAGCGACTACCGCGGTCACCGAAATCACCGTCGGTAAAACCGCCCCGCGAAAACGCCGCAACAAGGAAAAAGTCAAACCTTCGAGCAGGCGGGTCTGGGCAATCACCGCGACAAAATAGGTGAGGCCGAGGATGAACAACATCGTGTCTGCATGGATCAAGTCATCCAAGCCATGAAATGACAACACATGCTGACGCGCCCAGGACCGCCAGCCTTGCATGGCTATTTGTTGATGCCACGATGATCCTTCCAGGCCGCTGAATGTTGCCACGATGATAGCTAACATCCCGTACGTTAGTGCGTTTTTATGAATTTGGTAGCGGAAGGAGCCAAAGAGAAACAAGCCGAGAATAGTGGCAAAGACTTCTCCCGCCAGCAGCCAGCGGGGCAGCGGGGATATTTGGCCGGCGCTTAACAATAGAACCGCGACGATCGCACAGCCGGCCATAAATTTCCCTGCGGAAATCATGATGACGCTTGCGCCGGCAGTATGCTTATCCTGGTCCGCGGTCGGTGACATAAAGTTTCGCTCTTGGCGCGCCGATGGGTCGAGCATTAACATGCCGCTTAACTAAACAAAATACGCGGCGTTATTTGTGCGCTCAAATGCAAAACTCTAACCGAGAGCTCGAGAGGATCCTCACGAGCTTAAATTCTTGATCTCGATGCATTTTGAAAGGCGGTATTCTGAAGCAGCACAATCAGTTTTGCTATTGTCACCGGAGGACGGACGGCGGGTATCAAATCGGCAGGAAGCGACGGCAGCGCTCACGGTGCGATGCACCCGCCCAAATATTCATCGCTGCCAAAATTTTGCACAATCGCGTAGGGGCAAGTTAGTGGACCCGGGAGAGACCACAAGCACCGGCCAAACTTGGAACGGATCAACCGCCGCCGGCGCGCTTATTACCGGGCACGCCGCAAGCACGCATTTTCAACCCGCACGAGAGGATTTCGGCATAAAGTCTACCGGCTTTCGTTGGATTGGTTCCCGCTTGCATCGACAAGTGCGCGCAACAAGTCGATCACTTGAGCACTGCTAGGAATGTTATACTGAGCATGCGTAGCCGACATTCCGACGCGAATGGAAACGGCAGTGGCTGGCAGTGCCTTGAAAAAATCCTCATCGGTGGTGTCATCGCCAATTCCTATGATGAAATCGTAATCATCCTGACTAATCCAGAATAGTGCGGCGCCGCCTTTGTTGACGCCGGCATAGCGAACCTCGACCACCTTATCCCCTTGGATCACTTGCAAATCCGTTTTCCCCGTAAGGTTCAATAAATGGTCGATCAATTCCGGCGCGTTTAGCGCGGCCTGCTCCGGATCGGCCATCCGAAAGTGCCAAGCCAGCGACTCCTCTTTTTCCTCGATAAGGGCCCCCGGTAAACGGTCGGCGTAAGTTTCCAAAATCGGCAACAACTCACGTTTCCATTCATTCGATAATGGTTTGACTCGGCGCCAGTCTTGATGAGTGAGCTTAAGCCATGCTCCATGCTCTGCAACCAAACCGATCGGCAAATCGCCCAGCCATTCTTCCAAAATTTGGCGTTCGCGCCCGCTGGCGACGACCACGGAATTTTTGCGATCAGCGGCAAGGGAACGCAATAGCTCTCGCCTGGTCGGATCGGGGCCGGCTAGCCCCGGATGAGGCACGAGCGGAGTCAGCGTACCGTCGTAGTCCAAGAACAACAGCCGCCGCATGCTGTTTCGATAGCGGGCGACAATTTCCTGCCTGGCGGCCGCCGATAAGAGTTTCGACTCGACACG
>Ga0209974_10000409_pt1 | contig 14273 bp, 12 predicted proteins | sample InoplaM3SPM_FD_187592 | JGI IMG/M metagenome (GOLD analysis project Ga0209974, IMG submission 187592) | Arabidopsis thaliana rhizosphere microbial communities from the Joint Genome Institute, USA, that affect carbon cycling - Inoculated... | ecosystem: Host-associated > Plants > Roots >...
GCGCCCATTTCGCATGCTGGTTCTGGCCGCGGTGGCGGCGGGTTGCGCGGTAGGCCCCAGCTACCATCCGGAGGAGGTCGTTCCGGACAAGACGCAGGTGGGAACCGCCGGCTCCTCCGCTCCGGCTCGGCAATTCTTCGACTCTCTGGCGGCGGCTCGTGACAGCGACACCGTGTCTGTCAACGCCAGGCCGGCCGCGGGAGCGGTGCTGCCCGATTCTCTGCCTGGGCTCGCCTGGGTCGACATCTTTCGCGACTCCACCTTGCTCAATCTGGTCAAAGTCGCGCTGGTGCAGAACCGGGATCTCCAGACCGCTATCAGCCGGATTCAGGAGTTCCGGGCCGATGTCGGAATCGCCCGGGCGCCGCTCTTCCCTGCTCTCAGTGCCAACGGCAGCGTGAGCACCAACCAGGTTGCGATCGGGTCTTTTCCTCCCACGCAGTTCGACGCCTGGCGGGTCACGGCGGATGTAGCCTGGGAGCTGGATTTTTGGGGACGCATCCGTCGCGGGATCCAGGCCGCCAATGCCGATCTCGCATCCACCCAGGCAAGCCAGCGTGCGGTGGTGCTCTCTCTGGTAAGCAACGTGGCGCTCTCCTACTTGTCACTGGTCGAGCTGGACCAGGAGCGGACGCTCTCCGAGCGAACCCTGGCGTCACGCACCGCCACGCTGGAGCTGGCCCGGCGCAGATTCCGCCAGGGACTGACGTCGGAGCTGGATGTGCGGCAGTTCGAGGCTCAGGTTGCGGTACCGGCAGCGAACCTGGCCCGGACCGAGCGGCTCCGCGCCGAGCAGGAGCACGCGCTGAGCCTCTTGCTGGGCCAAGCACCCGCTCCGATAGCGCGGCACAACGATTTGACGGGAATCCTGAACGCCTTCCAGGTGCCGGATTCGCTGCCTGCCACTCTCCTCAGCCGTCGGCCTGACGTTCAGGCGGCGGAACGGGCATATGCCGCGGCCACGGCACGCATCGGCGTCGCGCAGGCTGCGCGGCTGCCGGCCATAACGATCACCGGCTACTACGGAACTCAGGTGGCCGAGGCCAGCAGGCTCTTCATTTCGAACGGCGAGGTATACCAGGCGCTCGCCGGCATCTCGCTCCCGATCTTCACCGGGGGCCGGCTGATCAATGAGACCCGGGCAGCGCGGGCCCGGGCCGACCAGGCACGATTGCAATACGAGCAGAGTTTTCTGATTGCACTCCGGGAAGCGAGCGATGCGCTTGCGGGGGTACGCACCACCCGCGATCAGGTCGTTGCCCAGGAAACTCAGACCCTCGCCCTCCGGCGCGGGCTGCAGCTGGCGGAGCTGAGATACCGCACCGGTATCGCGAACTATCTCGAGGTTCTGGACGCGCAGCGGAGCCTGTTCACCGCTGAGCTGGCGCTGAGCCAGGCACAGCTCGACCAGCTATCGGCAGCCGTGCAGCTGTATCGCTCGCTGGGAGGTGCCTGGCCCATGTAGCAACTGATGTCTACTGTGCCGTATCCGCCCTCGTCGTATCGCCAGAGTTGTTCTGGCTGATCGAGTCTCGCCCGCTCGCTGCCTGGGCGGTGTCCAGTCCGGCCGGGCGCTCCATCCCACGATATCCCGGTGGGTTCTGGCCCGTTACTGAGCTCGAATCCTGCCTGGCCCGCTGATTGATCCGGCTGGTTGCATCCGCCGGTGCCGCCGTATCCGCCCATGCGGAAGACCCGCCACGTGAATTGTCCTGCAGGATTGGCCGACACGGAGATGCTCACATCTGCACCGGCCGGATAACTCTCGCGGCTGCTATACGCATTGATCTCACCGCTCCTCGAGGGGTTGCCGATCTGCCACGCACCAGTGCCGGGAAGCGCATTTTCGCGGGCGATGGCTTTGACGTCTCCAGTCACGCCAGCGGGCGGTTGACCCGTGTCCCCGCCGTCGCCGCCTCCTCCTCCGCATTGGATCTGGGTGACAAGCCCGATCCCTGCAACCAGAGTAAGGCCAAGGCGCATTCCTAGGAGTGAGCGGATGGCACGAAGAAAAGGGCGCATAATAAAGCCTTCCTCGATCAAGACTTACATATGATGGTTTCGAAGCGGCCGTTCGTCCGACCCTGTAGGAGGTCGTGCTAGGCGACAACAGGCGTCAGCAAGAACTGCACCAACACCTAAATTCACCCATGGCCTTTCCTAGGTGCGTCGTTCCCAAGGAAGTCGCCTCATGTGTCGGACAAACTGTCCGGAGGAAGGAAAATTGGGGACAAGTTGTCAGCGGAGAGGGGGATTAAACCTGGCATGAAGCAATGACACATATATTGCGCGAGGAGCCTGACTCGTGTCACTTCTCACTGTGTTAATGCGCTACTTCGGCTAGAACTCTGAGTCACAGGGCTCTTCTTCCCCGCCGGACTTTCAGCTTTTCCCATCAAGATGATGGAACGCACAGCCAGTTGCGCGTGGTCGATGTGGCAGAACCGCTGGTCGAGACCGAAGCCGTTGCGTAGGGCCGCGAGGGACTGTTCGTCGATGGCCTCCCGCTGGCCGATGAGGCGCACGCCGACGCGCTTGAATAGTTCGACATATTCATAGGCGCGCAACCGGTTGTGATACATGAATTTGTTACCAGCCAGTCTCGTCCATTCGCGGTCGCTGAATTGCAGAAAGTTGATGGCCGTGATCGAGCCATCGTCGTGCGAAAAGTGGTCGGACGGGTCGATGATGTGGAGCAAGAGTCCGTCGGACGTGAGCACGCGCCCTGCTTCCTTGAGAATCGATGCGATGATGTCTGCAGGAATGTGCTCAAGGACCGTGAAGGAAATGTGGAAGTCGATGCTTCGATCGGGCAAAGGAAGGCGCGCCGCATCGGTCGGTGCGAGATACTCGATGTGGGTCATCAGCATAAGGTCAGCGAGCCGGCCGTCGAACTGCCTTAACTGGTCGAGACGCTCATGGAAGAGTGGGCGGTCAGCCAGTTCGCCGAAGATCGCGGCGGTCTCGGCGCGGCGACGGCAAAGAACAGCAACCGACTCGAGCGTCAACTGTTCGGCAAGATAGGTATTGAGATCGACCGTCAAGACTCGCGCGGCTCCGCACAGCCAGAGCGCCAGCGGTATATCGAGTGTGCGACCGGTCCCGACCTCCAGAAAGCTCCTGCCCTCGATCCTATACCCCAATTCCTCCGCCCAGTGCACCATCTTCGCCGCGGCCCGCAGCCGTTCTGAGGGATCGTATCTTTTGGGCTGCAGGCTCCCCACGCACCGCTGCACGCGGTAGTAAATGGCATCCGACATCGGGAACGCGGCGATCACTTTTGCGAGCCGAGCTTTCCAGCGCCAGTTCATAAAGCTGCCTTCAGGAATTCAATCAGGTACGGTACCAGAGTGTTGAGCCGAGCTAGAAGTCAAAATAGCGTCATTCAGACATTCAGACATCATCGGCAAGCGATGTGCCGTGCTCGAGCAAGAACCGCACCGTTAGCTTCAAGGGGAATGTTCTCACCTGTCAAGCGGAGCCGTCGCAGCGTCTCGGACATATTGTCCGAATTTCGCAAACTCGAGAGACACGTTGCTCAGCGGCTGGGAGCCGGATGGTCGGCGGCCGCCTGGTCCGTCCGGATGGCGAGTCTCTGGCGCGAAGATGCCCGAACGTCCTCTGAGGGCGCCGGATGCTTCGCTTCTGCGAACACTCCGTACAACGTTGGGAGCACGATCAACGTCAACAAGGTCGAGCTGACGAGTCCGCCGATGACGACCACGGCGAGAGGACGTTGAACTTCCGATCCGATGCCGTGAGAAAACGCCAAAGGAATCAGACCCAGCATCGCGACCAGCGCCGTCATCAGCACGGGGCGCAGGCGAAGGAGGCAGCCCCGCACGATTGCCTGGTCATCGGCCAGGCCTTCAGCCCGAAGCTGATTGATGTAGGACACGAGCACGATGCCGTTGAGCACCGCCACACCGAACAAGTTAATGAATCCCACTGAGGCCGGAACGCTCAGATATTCGCCTGTGATCCAGAGCGAGACGATCCCTCCGATAAGGGCGAACGGAAGGTTCAGAATGATCAGCGCGGCATGGCGAACAGAATTGAAGGAGGCGAACAACAGCAAGAAGATCAACCCGATCGTGATCGGCACGATAATTTTTAGACGCGACATGGCACGCTGCATGTTTTCGAAGGACCCGCCCCAGATCAGATGGTAGCCCGTCGGCAGCTGCACCTGCTTGGCGATTTTGGCCTGCGCTTCCACGACGATGCTTTCGATGTCGCGTCCTAAGGTATTGAAGCCGACGTAGATTCTTCGCTGGAGACCTTCCCGGCTGATCAACGCCGGCCCTTCGCGCAATTCGATCTTGGCCAGCTCTCCTAAGGGAATCAGGGCGCCGGTGGCCGTCGTCAAGAGAATGTTGCTGATCGTCTCCACGCTGTCGCGGTAGGTTTTCGGATAGCGGAGAATCAGGTCAAACCGTTTCTGCCCTTCGTAGACCCGGGTGGCCGCCTCGGCGCCGATTGCCGTCGAGATGATTTCCCGGATGTGCGCGACGTTGATCCCATACCGCGCAATTTTCCCCCGGTCGATATCGATTGTGAGGTACGCCTGCCCGAAGAGTTGTTCCACGCGCACGTCTTTGACGCCGACGATGCCGGTCATGATCGTCTGCACTTGCTCCGCCGTTTTGCGCAACTGATCCAAGTCCTCTCCGATGATTTTGACGGTGGCTTCGGAGCGCACCCCCGACAGTAGTTCATCGACGCGCTGTTGAATCGGCTGGCTCAAGAGAAAATTTGCGCCCGGCACGCGCTCGATGCGCCGGCGGATCGCATCGTCCAGTTCAGGTTTCGTTTTCGCCGTCTTCCATTCCTCCATCGGCTTCAATGAGACGACCGGATCGCTGGCATTGGGCTCCTGGGGGTCATTGCCGAGCTCAGAACGTCCGATTTTCGAGACCACCATCCGGACTTCTGGAAACTCCATGACGGCGCGCTGCATCTCCATCTCGATCTCGATGGATTTTTCGAGCGAAATGCTGGGAAGCCGGATCGTCTGCGGCGTGATGGCCGCCTCGTTGAGAATGGGGATGAATTCGCCGCCGAGAAACGGAAAGAGTGCAAGGCTGGCGCCCAACATCGCCACCGCCGCAGACAATACGATCCGCCGGTGGGTCAATGCCCAGGATAGAGATGGGGCGTATGCCTGCTTGGCCTTCCGCAGCAGCCACGGATCTTCTTCGGTGCCCCTCGTCAGGGCCATCGAACACAGGGCAGGCGACAGCGTGAGCGATAGCAGCAACGAGACCAGCAGGGCGATCATGATGGTGTAAGCGAGCGGCTTGAACATCTTCCCTTCCATGCCTTGCAGAGACAGGATGGGCAGAAACACCAGAATGATGATCAGAATGCCGAACAGGACCGGCTGGGCGACTTCTTTCGTGGCCGTGAGCACGATGGAACGTCGGCTGACGGACGAACCCGACGGATGTTCGCTCAGATGGCGATACACGTTTTCGACGACCACGACGGATCCATCCACCATCATGCCAATCGCAATCACCAAGCCGCCTAAAGACATGAGATTGGCCGTCAAGCCAACCTGATCCATGACGATGAACGTCGCCAACGGGGCAACCACGAGGGTAGCCGTGACGATCAGCGCGCTCCTGACATTGCCCAGGAACAGGAACAACACGACAATGACGAGCACGATGCCCTCGAGCAGGGCCTTGTAGACCGTGTGAAGGGCCGCGACGATCAGTTCAAGGCGGTCGTAGAACGGCATGATGCGGAGACCGGCAGGAAGGAGTTTCTGGTCATGAATCTCCTCGATCTTGTCCTTCACGGCCTGCACGACTTCTCGGGCGTTGCCTCCGCGCAGCATCAGGATGATGCCGGCGACCACTTCACGCTGCCCGTTCAAGACCGCCGCGCCGTGCCGCACCGCATGGCCGATCTGCACCTCGGCCACGTCCCTCACATAGACCGGCGTGCCGCGCGCCTCTTTGACGACGATGTTCTCGATGTCTTGGAGGGTCTTGATGAGGCCGATGCCTCGGACGATGTATTTTTCAGGTCCTTTTTCGAGGATGTTGCCGCCGGCATTGGCGTTGTTGTTCGCCACAGCGGCGAAGACCTCATGAAGGGCGAGGTCGTATTTGCGGAGCAGCCCCGGATCCACCATCACCTGGTATTGTTTGACGAACCCGCCGATCGAGTTGACGTCCACTACATCCGGCAGGCCCTTGAGGAGGGGACGGATCACCCAGTCCTCCAGCGTCCGTCGCTCCATCAATTCCGTCTCCGTGAGCTGGTAGTCGGGATCGTTGTCGTGCGGACCTTCAAGATAGAACTGAAACACCTCGCCGAGTCCCGGCGAATTGGGCACGAGTTCCGACCGGGCGCCTGGCGGCAAACTGTCCTGCACTTCCAAGACACGCTCCAGCACGAGCTGACGCGCCAGATAGATGTCGACGTCGTCACGGAACACCACGGTGATCATCGACAAGCCGACTTTCGACAAGGACCGGATGTCGGTCAAGCCGGGGGCGCCGGTCAACTGGAGCTCCAGCGGAAAGGTCACGAAGCGCTCAATTTCGGCAGGAGACAGTCCTTGAACCTCCGTCACGACCTGGACAAGGACGGTCGTGACGTCCGGAAAGGCATCGATCGCGATCGTGCGGAACGAATAGATGCCCGCAACCGCGATGAGGCAGGCCAAGGCGATAACCAACACACGCTGGCGCAGCGCTAGTTCGAGAAAGGAAGACATGAGCTAGATTTGGTCGGACAGCAGTTCGGACTTCAGTACGTACGCGCCCTTCACGACGACCGGTTCTCCTTCCTGAAGTCCGTCGAGGATCTTGATCATCTCTCCGTTGCCTTCGCCCAGCGTGACGTCGCGTGCCTCGAACGTCTGCGCATCCCGTTGCACAAAAACGAACCGGCGGTCGCGCTCCCGTTGCACTGCGCCTTCCGGCACGATCAGGACGCCAAGCTCAGGCAGCGAATGCACCCTGATCGTCGCGTACATCTCGGGTTTGAGTTTCCGGTGCGGGTTGGGCAGTTCCAAGCGCAGGTTCATCGTCCGTGTGGCCACATCCAGCACGTCGCCGACGTACGTGACCTTCCCATGGAAGACTTCGCCGGGATACGCCGTCACCAGCACCTCCACGAGCTGGTCCACTCCAGACTTATCTGTGCCCGCATCGGCGCGTATGAAAGTGATGTCTTTCTCCGGGATGTTGGCCAGCACCCAGACTTTCGAGAGATCAGCGACCGTAAAGAGCTTCTCCGTAACCTCGACGACCTCTCCCTTGGTCAGGTTGCGCGCGATCACCCGGCCGTCAAATGGAGCGGTAATGGGCACATAGGACACAATCTTCTGCTCACGGTTGAGTTTGGCGATTTGTTCGTCGCTCATGCCCAGCAGTCGTAAACGGTCTTCGGCTTCGCGTTTCTCCGCGCGCAAGCTGAGCATTTCACCCTGGCGCCGCTGGGCCTCGGCAAGGCCGATCACCTTTTCCCTGAGCAGCATGGTCGCACGCTCGGACGCCCGTTCCGCGACGTAGAGTTTTGCGATGGCTTTGAGATACGACGACTGCGCCATGCCGAGCTCGCTGCTATTCAGAATGGCCAAGAGATCGCCGGTTTTGACTTGCTGGCCGAGATCGGCGTAGACGTCGAGGACGCGGCCTCGCACAAGCGCCGTAATGTCGGCGGTCGCATGGCTGTCCGGGACCACGGTAGCGGGAAAATCCCGATGCAACTTAAACTCGCCGCGCACGGCAGGCTCGACCACGATGGCGCCGCTCCGGATCTCTTCGGCGGTCAGCGTCACGATGCCGGTCTCGTGCGGCTTTCCGGCCGGCTTTGCTGCCGGTGATTCTTGGGCCGCGCTGTTACAGCCCGCCGTGAATAGGACCACGGCGAGGAAGAGAGGAGGGACGGATCCAGACGACGTCATACGGGTCCTTCCATTCAGGCACATATACTGCGTACTCCTGATCTTGTGCATGGCCTGGTCGATGCCTCACAGCACGCCGCCGACCGCCCGTTCGAGCCGTGACAGCGCCACGGACAGCTCAAAGCGTGCCTGTGCATAGTCAAAGAGCACTTGCCGCTGCACGCGCTGGGCATCCAGCACTTCCAACAGGCTCGCGGCGCCTTGCTGGAAACTGAACTTGGCGATCCTCAGCGCTTCCTCCGCCTGCTTCAACAGGCCCTTCTCCAGCACTTCGATGAGTTTCGCCGTGGTCTGCGCATCCTGATAGTACTGATTGATTTGTCTCAACAACTCATTGCGTGTGCGGAGTAGTTCGGCTTCTTCCTTGCGCTTGGCACCCAACGAGCCGGCGATTTCACCCTGCTGCTGGTACCACAATGGTGTTGGGACGCTCAAGCCCGCATCGAAGCCTTCACGGCCGTATTCGCGGGCGTAGCTGGTGTTCAAGCTGACGTTTGGCACGCGGCTCTGCCGCTCAAATTCAATGGTGTGGTCGGCTTGATCGATCGACTTGGCCAAACGCTGAATCGAAGGATGCTCTTGCATCGAGCGCGTCGTCAGACGGGTGAGGTCCAAACTGGATGGGAAGACCAGAAAATCGCCGTTCACGGCGTAATTTGGGCCGAGGGCACCGGCGGTCAACGTATCGAGAATGACCCGGTTGACGCGCACCGTATTTTCGCTCCGGGTGACGGCTTGATTGGCTTTCAACACTTCCACTTCGGCTTTGATCAAATCGAATTGAGGGGCTTCACCGAGGCGGACCCTGTGACTGACGACGCGGCGCACGTCTTCGACAATGCTCAAGTTATTTTTCGTCAGCTCCAGGTCGCGCTGCGCAAGGAGAAGGTCATAGAAGGCGACCTTGACGTCCGAGGTCAGGTTCAAGCGGGTTTCGATCAGTCCGACCGAGGCACCGGCAAGCCCGGCTTCTGCCGCGCGTTGACGGGCGGCCCGTTTGGCTGGCCATTCGAGCGGCTGGCTAAAGCCGGCCATGTACTCGGTGGCCGATGCCGGCACGTCAGCGGTCAACGATCCGCCATCCTTTAAATACCCTTTGCCGCTGTCTCCATGGATGATCGGATTGGGATAGGCCCCGGCCGCGGTGCGCTTGCCGGTGCTTTGATCGATTGTCGCCATCGCGCCCGCGATCATTGGATTGCGCTCGATGGCCAATCCGATGATGTCGTGAAGCGCAAAGGTGCGGGACGTTGTATCCGCCTGTGCGCTGCCCCCGAATGGGACAAGGAGAACAGTGAATATGACAGTCGCAATCAATGGTTTCATAGCAAGCCTCGCGCATGCTCCTGAAGGAGCAGTGATGCCTGTGAAGATCCGAAGAGCCGTCGGTGTGTGTTACGGAAGAGCCGGGGGACGGAACCAATCAAAGGCAAAGTCAGTCCGCGGACAGGAGGCGTTATCCAGGACACAGGCCCGTGCGAGATGAATGATGCGAAATGCTTCTCCCTGGGCGAGCGCCAATTCCTCGAACTCGCCTTCTCCCGGGTCGGTTTCCGTCTGGCCGTCCGGCGAGCCTGGTAGTTGATCGTGCGCATGTACCGGGCTGGTGGACCATTGGCGCAAGCAATCATCAGCGCACGCCGTGCCCATGAGCTGCACCGCGCAAACCGTGAGGAGAAGAAGAAAAAAACTCTGCCCAAAGGTGCGAAACATGCCGCCTTGCCTCGAAGAAAGTCGAGACACCGTACCATGAGAGATACCCCATCCGCAATTCGTTCCTCTCCTGGGGCAGGCACAGAGCAGAAGTGGCTGACAGAGCGCGGATATTTCAACCATCCCATGCCCACATGGCCCTTCCATACTGGGGGTATCCCGAGTCGTGTGGCTTCGAGGCCGCCGCTACAGTAGGTTTTTCGTGTGTTGAGGGGCACGTTCGAAGCTTGAAGTGACGCCGCCCCTCTGCGAACAAAATCAAACTGAACTTGGGGGCAAGAATGACCGATTCAGACAGCCCGATGCAGGTACGATCAGGGTCGGAAGCGACTAGAAGCAGGGGTGGGAAAGGAAAAGCGGTCACGAAGGGAAGTAAGGGTGAATCCCCTTCACGGACACTAGCAGCGCAGAAACACGCCGAACCCATGGAAGCGCCCCGCGTGTCCAATCGGCAGCCGAACCCGCAATCGTCCCATGCAATGCCATCACGGGACCCGCAGCTGATCAGCAGAATCCAGCAGCGAGCCTATGTGCTGTTCCAGGCCTGCGGCTGTGAACATGGCCATGATCTGGAACATTGGCTCGAGGCTGAACGTCAGATCACCGGTTCGTTCGATCGCTCGGATTAGGTAGCGGGAGCCAGCGAGGGAGCGGGTTCAGTAGAGCACGAACTCATCGGAGCGTGCTTCGACGGCGCAATCGGAGACTTGGACGACGATCCGGCCTTGCCGCAGCATGAGTTGAAGATCGCAATGCCGCAGCGTCTGGAGTCGGTGCGCAATCATGATTGTCGTCCGGCCGGCAGTCAACCGCTCCATAACGTCAACCAAGTCGGCTTCCGTACCGGCGTCGAGGGCGCTGGTGGGCTCGGACATGGATGCAATGCGTCGTCGAACGACGAGAGCATAGTAATCAGTGATTCAATCGCCCGCAATCCAATTCTCACAACGGCTCGGACATTCTGTCCTGGGCGAGGGACATGCTGTCGGTTCCCAGGCATTGCGGGTCGCTTGCTGCGCGTGAAAACCGAGCAAACATCTTGAAATGAGACGAACTCTATGAATGTTCAGACGGTCCGCAGATTGCACGCACGTACCACGGGAGAGGAATGCGCAGATTCGGTAGAGCATCGCGCAGAGAAGAACCCTATACAATCTTAAGGAGGCGAACTATGCGGAATGGAGACTACGAGTATTACGAAGACGATGCCATGGGGTGGTCCGCCTTTGTGGCTGGCGCCTTCATCGGAGCCGGTCTGGCGTTGCTGTTTGCTCCGCAAACCGGAACGGAATTGAGGGGCATGCTGAGGAACTACGCCGCGCGAGCGAAGGATGAAGCCTGGGAACGCGGACGTTCTGCGTGGGACAGCGCCGTCGAGCGCGGTAAAGAATACTATGAAAAGGGTCAGGAGACCGTCCAGGAAGCCGGCCGTTCTGCGAGAGAGTACGCGCAAAGCGGCAAGGAAGCCTTGCGAGAAGCCAGAGAGAGCTCGCATCGGTCGTGATGCCTTGGGTGGAACCGGCGCCGATGAGGCGACACTCGAAAGATGCGTTCCGAGGCGGCGCCGGGCCCATCACTCGTCGAGAACTATCTCGGTGTTCCTGAAGGTCTGAGCGGACAGAGGCTCCTGGAGGTAGGTTGCAATACATGCGGCAGGTTGCGACACACCGGCCAACCGTCAAATGATCATCGCCGGTCGTGCAACGAGCCACCGCCGCACAAGCCTTCGATCTCGATCTCCTCGATGAAAGTTTGGGCCATCTGCCGCGCAGTGGAAGGACGGGCGCGGGGTGAGGGAGCGTGATCTGATATGGAAGCTGTCACGGTGCGGGAATCGGGAAGCCTGCGGATTGCCGCCATCGGCGATTTGCATTGCCCACGCACGTCGTCCGAGGGGCTGCGGGACCTCTTTCATGATCTCGGCAGCGAGGCGGATGTGCTTCTGCTCTGCGGCGACCTGACGGATTACGGAAAACCGGACGAAGCGCGATTGTTGGTGGATCAACTAGGCCACGCGAGGCCAATCCCGATGCTTGCCGTGCTGGGCAACCATGAATTCGAATGCGGCAAACAGGACGAGATCGTGCGGATACTTTCCGACGGAGGAGTCACTGTACTCGACGGCACGGCGGTAGAGATTCTGGGGGTGGGATTTGCCGGGGTCAAAGGCTTCTGCGGGGGCTTTGGCGCCCGCGCCTTGCAGCCGTGGGGTGAAGCCGCGCTCAAGCAGTTTGCACGCGAGTCTGTGGAGGAAACTGTGAAGTTGGAATCGGCATTGGCCAAGCTGCGGACCCCCTCGAAGGTGGTCCTCATGCATTACGCACCGATTCTCGACACCGTTCGCGGAGAACCCGCAGAAATTTTTGCCTTCCTCGGTTCGAGCCGGCTGGAAGAGCCGATCAATCGCTATGAGGTGACGGCCCTCTTCCATGGCCACGCCCACAACGGCAGCCCTGAAGGCAGAACGTTGGGCGGGACTCCGGTCTACAACGTCGCGCTGCCGCTTCTGTACAAGCAGTTTCCCGGTCGCCGCGCCATGCGGTTCGTTGAAATACCGTCGGTGGCTGCGCCGGTCGCCTCCTGAGGGCCGGAGAAGGGACTGGTGATGAAGTCAAATGCTCAAGGTCTAGCTCAGCAATTCAATGGAACTCTGCAATCAGCCGGGCATCCAGCTGATCCAGCGATCGACGTCTACCGTGAGGCCCTGCACGGTCTTGTGAAGGCCAAAGTTCCGTTCCTGGTCGGCGGAGCCTTCGCTTTGGAAAGCTACACCGGGCGAGTCCGGCGGACAAAAGATCTTGATCTGTTCGCCACTCCCGCAGACCGCGTGCGGCTCATGCAGCGATTGTCGGATGCCGGCTTCCGTACGGAGTGGCGTTTTCCTCACTGGCTCGGCAAAGCCTATAAGGACGATTGCAGCATCGACATCATCTATAGCTCGGGCAATGGTCTCTGCACGGTGGATGAGGCGTGGTTCCGTTACGCGCTTCCAGCGGAGATTTTCGGCATCCCGGTCCGGGTGGTGCCAGCCGAAGAAATGCTCTGGTCCAAAGCATTTGTGATGGAGCGTAATCGGTACGACGGGGGCGATATCGCGCATTTGCTGAAGGCTCGGGCTCACACCATGGATTGGGCGCGGCTCCTGTTCCGCTTTGGCACCCACTGGCGGGTGTTGTTCAGTCACGTCATTCTCTTTGGGTTCATCTATCCGGAGCAGCGGCTTCGCATACCCGATTGGTTCATGCATGAAATGGTGCGACGGATGAAACTGGACATGCAGTGCCTGCCGGCAGACCGTGAGGTGTGCCAGGGAACGTTGTTGTCCTGGTCGCAGTACCTCGCCGACCTGGAATGCGGTGATTATCAGGATGCGCGCCACGTCCCTCGCGGAAAATTGACGTCAGGCGACACGCAGCACATGACGGACGTCCTTCAACGGGAAGAACAAGAGTGAAGGAGGCTGCTGCTATGCTGGACACCGCGTCTCTCACCCTTGTCGGCCGGGTGCTTCTCGGCCTCCCCTGTCGAAAAAAAGCGGCGGTTGGCGGAGGAACTTCGTTCGGCGTCAGTAGAGGCCGACAACAAGGCACATGATGTTAGTCGTCAGGTGCCGCATGGAATGGTGCAGTAGGAACCCGATCTTGGCTGTCAAATTTTAGATTTGCAATTTGGGGTCTGTAGAGGAGGAATCAATGCCGGCAACGATGATACAAGATCCGACCAGAGCCAAGCAGTATTTCGAGGCCAAACTGGCCTGTACCACCGGCCCGGTGGAGTTGGAGCGCATGATGAAAGAGGGCAACGTGAATATCGTGGACGTTCGCGCCGCCGAAGACTATGCCAAGGGCCATATCCCGGGAGCGGTCAATCTACCGAAGGAGCGTTGGTCGAGCCTTCAAGGTTTGCGCAAGGACCGGACGAATGTGATCTACTGTTATTCACTCGTCTGTCATCTCGCAGCGTCTGCCGCCGTGCACTTCGCCGGGCAGGGATTTCCTGTCATGGAATTGGACGGAGGGTGGCGCTGGTGGAAGGATGACGGGTTTGACATCGAAACCTGAAAGAGATCAGCGCGCGTGCCTGCCGTTCACTGCGTATCCCCCGATTCACGACTATGCCCTGGTCGGCGACTGCCGGACCGGCGCGCTCGTGTCCAGTCGCGGATCGATTGACTGGCTGTGTCTGCCGCGCTTCGACAGTCCGTCATGCTTCAACCGTTTGCTCGACTGGGAGCACGGCGGGTACTGCGAAGTGAATCCGACGTCCTTTTTCCGGACGAAACGGGCCTACCAAGGCCATACAGCGGTCCTCACCACAGAATTTGAAACCACCCATGGAAGGGCGCAGCTGACCGATCTGATGCCTGTCGCAGCGGACGGAGGGCAGGCCCCGGTGCGATTCCCGCTGCGTCAAGTCCTGCGTCGCATCGAAGGACTTGACGGTACGGTGGAGTTCTCAATCAAGATCAAACTACGTCCGGACGACGGGCGAACGGTTCCGTCCTTCGTACAACGAGGACGCGCCGGGTATTGCGCCGATTTCGGAGGACGGATGATCGTTGTCGCCGTGAATAGCCAGATGGAGATCAGTCCCGGTCTCTTGAGCGGGCGTGCTCGGGTTTCGCGAGGCGACA
>Ga0209974_10000410_pt1 | contig 14272 bp, 13 predicted proteins | sample InoplaM3SPM_FD_187592 | JGI IMG/M metagenome (GOLD analysis project Ga0209974, IMG submission 187592) | Arabidopsis thaliana rhizosphere microbial communities from the Joint Genome Institute, USA, that affect carbon cycling - Inoculated... | ecosystem: Host-associated > Plants > Roots >...
GTCGACGATGCCGATGCGTGGCTGGAGCGCGCGGCGAGTCATCCGGGGAGCTGGTGGCCGGATTGGTACGAATGGCTGCGCGCGCACCGGGGCGGCGAGCGCAAGGCGCCTGCTGCAGCGGGCAACGCGCAGCATCCGCCGCTGATGCCCGCGCCAGGTGGCTATGTCGTCGAGAAGGCCGGCTGACGCTCGGTCACTCGCCCGGGAGCTTGCCGATCCTGATCTCGATCGCCGCGAAGTACGCCGCCACGTTTTCGATGTCCTGCTCGGATAGCGTCGATACAACGACCGTCATCGCCTCGTTCCTGCGCGTGCCCGACTTGAACGCACGCAGTTGCGTGACGAGGTAGCTCTCGACCTGTCCGGCAATGTTCGGCGCGTCCGGGACCTTCGACAGTCCGTCCACTCCGTGGCAGGCCTGGCAGAGCTGTGCCTTGCCACGCCCGGCCTTGATGTCGCCCGCGGTCGACGGCGCGCTCGCGGCGGCTAGGAGGACTGCCGCCGCGAGGACTCCAGCAACCGTTCGTGTGCGAGCGGCGCGGGGTTTCCGGCGCTCATCAGCGTCGCCGATCCGCATCCGCACACCGATTACCTGCCGTCGTACCAGATCCGGTAGAGCGCGCCGACGAGGTCGTCCGAAACCAGCAGCGAGCCGTCGTGCAGTTGCGCGATGTCGACCGGGCGCCCGAGGTAATAGCCGTTGTCGTTCCACCCCTCCGCGAATGGCTCGGACTTGCCGGCGACGTGACCGTCGGGCTTGAGGAACGTCACGAGCACGCGCGCGCCGATCGGCACGGTGCGGTTCCAGGAGCCGTGCTGCGCGGAAAAGATCGCGCCGCGGTACTTCTCCGGAAACATCGTTCCCGTGTAGAACATGAGCCCGAGGTCGGCCGCATGCGCAGCCTGTTCGACTTCAGGAAACACGACACCGGCGGGCGGGGTATCGGCCTTGTATTCGTTGGTGCGCGTATGGCCGCCGCCGTACCACGGAAAGCCGAAGTTGAGTCCACTCTTCTCGACGCGATTCAATTCACCGGGCGGCTGGTCGTCGCCCATGCCGTCGACCTGGTTGTCGTTGGTCCAGAGCGTCTTGTCCTTCGGGTTGAAATCCATTCCGACCGGATTGCGCAGGCCCGAGGCATAGACTTCGCGGTTCTTGCCGTCGCGGTCCATCCGGATGATGCCGCCGATACCGAGCTTCGTGTACATCGCGAGCTTTTCCTTGGGCGGCACGTTGTACGGTTGGCCGAGCTGGATGTAGAGCTTGTTGTCCGGTCCCACGCGACAGGGTCGCGCGGTATGGTTGTAACTCTCTTCATCCTTCGGTATGAGCTGCCCCTCCGGGACGATCGCATTGGGAACGACGTCGGGGCTTTCGTAGAAGAATTCCGCCGCCGGATATTCGACGACCCGGTTCTGCTCGACGACGTACAGGAAGCCGTCCTTCGAGAAGCACGGCCCGTTCGGGATTCGCTTCGGCAGCGTCGGGGCGAACTCCTTGACCTCGTCACCCACGCCGCCGCGCGCGCGATCGGTCACCGCGTAGACCTTCGACTTGCGGGTGCCGACGAACGTCACGATGCCCTGCGGACCCACGGCGATGTGCCGCGCGTCGGGCACCAGCGCATACAGCGAAATGTGGAATCCGGGCGGCAGCTTGATCTTCGACAGATTCTGCTTGACCTGATCGGCCTTCGCCCCGGTCTGGGGGATCGGCTGCCAGTCGACCGCGATGTTCGTCTGCTTCATCGCGTTCAGCGTTTCGTACTCCGTCGCCGCCTGCGCACCGGCAGCAGCGAGCGCGAGCGTCAACAACACCACGGTCCTCTTCGGATGAAACGTCATCGTTGCCTCCTTGAGCCGACGTCGAAACCCGGTGCCAGGCGTCTGGTGCCGGAACGGTGAACACGGTACAGGAATGCCGAAACTCTAGCCGCCCGGCCGCGAAACATCAACCGGTACGATTGCGCTAACATGGCGGCAGCACACGCTTCCTGAACCACCCGAATCCACGGAGATCCTGATGACCGACATCGTCATTGCCGGCGCTTTGCGCACCGCGATCGGAAAATTCGGTGGCACGCTCGCGAAGACGCCGGCGCCTGACCTGGGCGCGACGGTGATCCGCGCACTCCTGGAACGAAGCGGCATCAAGGCCGACGCGGTGTCCGAAGTGATCATGGGTCAGGTGCTGACCGCCGGCAGCGGGCAGAACCCGGCGCGACAGGCGTCGATTCGCGCAGGGCTGCCGCACGCGACGCCCGCGATGACGATCAACAAGGTCTGCGGATCCGGATTGAAGGCAGTGATGCTCGCTGCGCAGGCGATTCGCTGCGGCGACGCGGACATCGTCATCGCCGGCGGGCAGGAGAACATGAGCGCGTCGCCGCACGTCCTTCCCGGTTCACGCGACGGCTTTCGCATGGGCGATGCCAAGCTCGTCGACACGATGATCGTCGACGGGCTGTGGGACGTTTACAACCAGTACCATATGGGCACGACCGCCGAGAACGTCGCAAAGAAATACGAGATCTCGCGTAACGAGCAGGATGCGTTTGCGGTCGCGAGCCAGAACAAGGCCGAAGCGGCGCAGAAGGCCGGCCGCTTCAACGACGAGATCGTCCCGGTGATGATTCCGCAGCGCAAAGGCGATCCCGTCGCGTTCGCGCAGGATGAATTTCCGAAAGCGGGTACGACGCTCGATTCGGTAGCCGGACTGCGTCCCGCGTTCGCCAAGGACGGCACCGTCACGGCGGCCAATGCGTCGGGTCTGAACGATGGCGCCGCGGCATTGCTCGTGATGTCGGCCGAACGTGCCGCGAGTCTCGGCCTGCAACCGCTGGCGAAGATCAAGGCGTTTGCATCGTCGGGCGTCGACCCGGCCATCATGGGCATGGGACCGGTCCCCGCCTCGCGCCGCGCCCTCGAGAAAGCCGGCTGGACGCCGCGCGACCTGGATCTGATGGAGATCAACGAGGCCTTCGCAGCGCAGGCGTGCGCCGTCAACAAGGAAATGGGCTGGGACACGTCGAAGATCAACGTGAACGGCGGCGCGATCGCGCTCGGTCATCCGATCGGCGCATCGGGCGCGCGCGTGCTCGTGACGCTGTTGCATGAAATGCGGCGGCGCAACGCCCGCAAGGGACTGGCATCGCTGTGCATCGGCGGCGGCATGGGCGTGGCGCTGGCCGTCGAGCGCTAGACCCGCCGAACAGGCATCCGACGCCGAACTAGGGCTGCAGTCACGCCAACCTGGAGGACACGATCATGGCAAACGCGCGCATCGCACTCGTCACCGGCGGCATGGGGGGGCTCGGTGAAGCCATCTGCGTGAAGCTGGCGGCGCTCGGCAATACCGTCGTCACGACGCATTCGCCAGGCAATACGAAGGCGGCCGAATGGCTCGAGACGATGAAACGGCAGGGTCATGCGTTTCGCGCATATCCGTGCGACGTCGCGAGTTTCGAGTCGGCGTCCGCCTGCGTGAAGCAGATCGTCGGCGATCTCGGTCCGATCGACGTGCTCGTCAACAACGCCGGCATCACGCGCGACATGACGTTTCGCAAGATGGACAAGGCGAACTGGGACGCCGTCGTGCAGACGAATCTCGATTCGTGCTTCAACATGACGAAGCAGGTTTGCGACGGGATGGTCGATCGCGGCTGGGGCCGCATCATCAACATCTCGTCGGTCAACGGCCAGAAAGGCGCGTTCGGGCAGACGAACTATTCGGCGGCGAAGGCGGGCATGCACGGGTTCACCAAGGCCCTCGCGCTGGAAGTCGCGCGCAAGGGGGTCACCGTCAACACGATCTCGCCGGGCTACATCGGCACGAAGATGGTGATGGCGATACCGAAGGACGTGCTCGACAGCAAGATCATTCCGCAGATTCCGATGGGCCGACTCGGGAAACCCGAAGAGGTCGCGGGGCTGGTCGCGTACCTTTCGAGCGACGAAGCGGCGTTCCTGACCGGCGCGAACATCGCGATCAACGGCGGCCAGCACATGTTCTGAAGGTCGCAGGACTCGGCCGCCTACCCTTTCGACCACTGCGACTTCAGACTCATCGTGCGCGCCCTCGGCGAGCTGACTGAAATCCAAGGGGCGCAAACGTCGCGGTCGCACGCGGCTTTCCAACGGGGACCCGCCCGGTCAAAGCCAGCGACGTCGGTGCTCGAAGGCACCCTGCCCGATCCCCTGCTCAGCAGCCGCTCGCGCGGTTGGCGCGGTCTCACGCTCGAGTTGCAGGCCTTCGATGAACTCGACACCGTTGTCCACTCGCAGGATCACGTCATCGCAGTTCACCTCGGAGGCGGCGTCGATCTGCGGCGCATTAGCGCGGGACAGAGTGCAGTACGCAAGATGGTTGCCGGCGATATCGCCATCACGCCGGTCGGTCCACCCGTTCGCTGGCAGCAGCGCGGGCACAGTCTCGTCATTCTGCTACGCGTCAGCCCGGCGTATCTGCGATCGGTTGCTACGGACGCCGGCGTGGCGGATGGTGATGCCTTCGAAATCCAACCGGCGTTTTCGACCCGCGACGCGACGATCGAGGACCTGGCGCGGCGCCTGCTCACTGCGCTCGAACTGGAGGGCGCGGACAGCCATCGGTACGCCGATGCGCTGATCAGCCAGTTCGCGCTGCATCTCCTGCAGCGCTACACGACGTGCGCTGCAATCGAATGGCCGCGAACAAAACTCTCGCCGCACAAGCTACGGCGCGCGGTCGAATACATCAATCAGAACCTGGCGAGCCCGTTGACGCTGTTGAGCATTGCGAACGCGGTGTCGTTGAGTACTGGCCACTTCGCGCACGCGTTTCGCGCGACGACAGGGGTTGCGCCGCATCGTTACATCGTCGAACGGCGCGTCGAACGCGCGAAACGGTTGCTGCGGGAATCCGATCTGCCGATCACTGAAATCGCGGACCGAATCGGCTGCGCGAGCCACAGCCACTTCTCGGTCCTGTTCCACCGCGTCACGGGTGTCTCACCGCGGCAGTTCCGGACGCTCGCACCGGGGCCGAATGAGCGCTGTGATCCGTCGCCGGCGCCGCGCTCTCGCGACCTGCGCGGCACCGGCCACGACCCGCGCACAGCGTGGAAGCAAGAGCGGTACGAGGATCAGTGAGTATTGGGCATCGTTATCACAGATGCCAACGGCCGCAGCAGGCGCACGTCCTTGATGAGCAGTTCAAGAATGAATCGCAGGATTCTTAAAGTTCTAGCAAGCGCGTGAAAGCGCGTGCTTCCGCTCGCCGCTAAATTCTACGCTCCATGACGCGCCCGCTTTGGAGCACTCGCGAAGAGCGATGACTCCAGCGTGCGGCGTTCGATACGCATCTTTTGACCGCCGCGATCAAACTCTCCATTGCGTTGTTGGCTCTCGCACCCGCGGTGGCGCAGGCCGAAATCTATGCATGCCCCGGGGAGCGCGGGATCGCCGTCTACCAGAACTTCCCTTGCTCACTGAATTCGCTGGGGTCGGTACCCGACACCGCCGGCAAGCAGCGAGCGGCAGCGCCAGCTGCCCAACCCGTCCCGCGAGAGTCTGCCGTCGCGACCGTCCATTCGGCTGGCGAAAGTCAGCCGACAGTCGCAGGCGCCGCGGTCTCACGTCGGGTGCCTGCCGTAGGTTGGCTGCAGGAGGAGGTTCGCAAAGCGTGGGGGGAACCTGAGGAGATCGTTCAAGACGAGCCGCGACGGGGGCGAGTCGAAATCTGGCGCTACACGGACGGCCGCTCGGTTGAGATCGATCGACGCCATCGCGTAGTCGCCGTAACCTTTTGACGGCGCGAAACTTCGCGGCCGATTGTTGTAATGCAGGAAGTCCCGAACATGGAGGCATCATGGTGGTGAACAGCACGTTGAAGCGCAATTTTCAATTGACGGCCACGTCGCTCGCGGTGGCGCTGGCATTCGGATGGGGAACCGCGCAGGCGATCGAGCAAAGCGGCGAAGCGAAAAACATGCAACGCGTGGGACACACGGACTTGCAAGGTCGCCCGGCATACCATCCGAACGTGATCGACTATCCCGATGGACGGGTGATCGCCTTTGTCGGTACGCATGGGGGCCAGGCACCCAACCCGCTCAAAGGCGGAACGGTAGAAAACAACGGCACGTTCATCATCGACATGACGGATCCGGCCAACCCCGTCGAAAAGTTCCACATTCCTTCTCCCGCGGCGAACGGCCAGACGCAGTCGGTGCGTATGTGTCTAGGTTCACAACTGCCCGGCGGACAGGCGGGCAAGGTCTACATGATGCGCAATGTGCAGGGCAGCGCGTCGTCCGGCTACGAAACGTGGGACGTCACCAATGTTTCCGCGCCTGTGTTCCTTCAGGCTTACACGGGCATTCGTTCATCGCACAAGCATTGGTGGGAATGCAGCACCGGTGTCGCCTATTTGCCAGGTAGCAGGAACGTACCGCAGGACTCCGGCCAGCGCTGGCGTCAGTCGCAATCGATGGTGATCGTCGACTGGGCGAATCCCGAGGCGCAGCCCGTTTACCTGCGGACGTACGGCCTCGTCGGTGCGCAACCGGGTGCGTCGGGACCCACGCCGCCTTCGCTGCACGGTGCCATCTCGGCACACGATCATCCCAATGCCACCGGCACCCTCGCTCGCGGACACGACGTAATCGGGAACCGCGTCTACGCCGCATGGGGGGTCGGAGACGACGGCGTCATGACGGCGCTGGACCGAAGCAAGCTGCTGCCGCCTCTCAGCGGAGGAAGAGGCGGTACGTACGCGGGTCCCGCCGACACGCCGGCTGCCGCCGATCTCGAATCGGCCCTTGCGAGCATTCTTTACATGTCGCCCGATCAGGGCGGTCATACGTCGTTCCCGGTGTTCGGATTGAAGCCACCGAGCTATCAGGACTTTACGGGCGCCGATGAGAACGGCTCGTTCCTTACGCGCGATATCGTGCTGCTTGCGTCGGAATCGACCGCGGACCGCTGCGAAGAAGCGCCGCACTTCAGCTTCGTAGTCGATGTCACCGCCGAGAACTCGAAAAGTGCGCCGCCGGGAACGCGTGTCGAGCAAAACGTGTGGCAAGGTCCGATGGTGCTGTCGACGATGTCGGTCGATCCAAGGTCGGGTGAGAAGTATCCACGCGGCAACTACTGCAAGCGTGGCGCGCGGTTCGGCGTCCACTCGAGCGAGGAGAACTTCCGCAACCCGCTGTATGGAAAGTTGACGGCGCTTGCATACTTTACGGGCGGCGTTCGGATCTGGGACATTCGCGAGCCGCAGGCGCCCCGCGAGATCGCGTTCTACGTGCCCCAATCGAATGCGCTGACCGAGGCCGACGGCTACATGACCAACAACGTCGAAGTGGACAACCGCGGCTATATTCTCGCTGTCGATCGTAATGGCGCGGGTTTCGACATCCTGCAGCTCAAGGGTTGTGCCGAGCAGGTTCTCACGCGAGGCCGGTACTGCAAGGACACGGGTGCGGAAAACGCCGCTGAAGCAAACTGATCCTCGCAATCACCGTCAAAAGGGCATGCTCGAGCGCATGCCCTTTTTTTGGCCTGTCGACGCCGATCCCACGCATGCATTGACGTTTCAAAAGTCGCACGTGAAGGTCCCCAGGATGAGAACGCATCGGAATTTCGCGCGAACACTCGGTTCGCGGCACGTCGTGAGGCATTGGCATCGCGCGGAAGACGCTACGCTCCGCGCCGTGCGCGTATGCATGGCTGCATTGGCTGCGGTGGCGATGGCACCTGCGTTCGCGCACGACTGTCGCGTCCTTGGAAACGGTTATCTGCGCGGTTCCTACGAAGGCGACTGTCAGGAAAGCAACGAGATCGCCCACGGGCACGGCGAAGCCAAGGGTGCGGATTCGTACGTGGGTACATTCGTCAAAGGACGGCCCGACGGCACCGGCCTCTATACGTGGGAGAACGGAGCAAAGCTCCACGGCACCTTCAAGGCAGGCAAGGCACACGGCCCGGGATACTACCTTTCCGCGAAAGGCACGCGATACGAGGGACCGTTCGAGAACGGCAAGCTGACCAACGCGAAACCGGACGATTGTCCGCCGACGCAGGGACCGCTCAATTGCTGAAAGGGCGGGCGTAAGATCGAGGCGCCGAAAATATGAGAGGGTTCCATCATGTCGCTCAGGCTCACGATCGCGTTTGCCATTCTGGCGGCTTCGCTCGCCGCACCGGCATTCGCCCAGGACACCTATCCGTCCAAGCCGATCACGCTCGTCGTCCCATTCCCGCCCGGCGGCGTCGCGGACATCGTCGGGCGTCCGTTTGCCGACGCGCTGTCGCGTGAGCTGAAAACGCCGGTCATCATCGAGAACAAGCCCGGCGCCGGCGGCGGCATCGGCATGGGCGCGGTTGCGAAGGCCAAGCCGGACGGTTACACGCTGCTGCTCGCGCTCTCGTCGATTTCCATCCTGCCCGAGGCCGACAAGGTGCTGGGCCGCGCGCCGCTTTACCAGCTCGATCAGTTCACGCCGATCGCGCGCCTCACCGCCGACCCGACGGTGCTTGCCGTGCGCGCCGACAGCCCGTGGAAGACGCTGCAGGATTTCGTCGACGATGCGCGCAAGCGCCCGGGTGCGATCACCTACGGTTCGTCGGGCAACTACGGCACGATGCACATGCCGATGGAAATGTTCGCGCACAAGGCGAACGTCAAGCTCCTGCACGTGCCGTTCACGGGCGGCGGCCCCGCCGTCATTGCATTGCTCGGGGGACAGGTGGATGCGCTGTCAACGGGGCCTTCGACGGTGTTGCAACACGTCAAGGCCGGCAAGATCCGCGTGCTCGCGTCGTGGGGCGATCACCGGCTTGCCTCGTTGCCGGATGTGCGCACGCTGTCCGAAGCGGGTTACGACGCGGTGTTTTTCCAATGGTCGGCCCTGTTCGCACCGGCGGGAACCCCCGAACCGATCGTCGCTCGCCTGCGCGAAGCGGCGAAAGTGGCGGCCGCGGATTCGCGCTTCGTGAGCACGCTCGCGACGGTGGAAACGCCGGTGCAGTACCTGGACGCGCCCGAGATGCGGCGGTTCTGGGAAGCAGACGCGAAGAAGCTCGCCGAAGCCGTTCAGCGCGTCGGCAAGGTCGAATAGAACGCGAGGCTACGAACCCACCGTCGAATGCGTTACAGGCCCCGGTCGGTCACAACACATAAAAAAAACCCCGCAGGGATCGCCTGCGGGGATTTAAGGCTGTATCAATCAGGAGGAGAGAATTGATACAGTGAGACACCACCATTCCTGATCTGGGGTCGCCGACAAGCGTTTCAAGCCGACCCCGGATGCCGGCCGTGCGCCGGTCTCATCGTTCAAGCAGCGCGTCGGGTCTTCACGTTGTGCGTGGCAACCTTCGTCGCATTGGCAGCGGCAGCGCGCATGCTCGCGTCAGCCAAGCCGACGACCTGTTTCGTCGCCTTCTGGAACTGATCGAACGCGGCGGACGATGCCGCGAACGTCGACTTCAGCGCGTTGACCGCGACGTCTGAACCGGCCGGGGCCGACTGGCTGGCCTTCTCGACCCACGCGGCGACGCCCTTCGTGTAATTCGCCCACGACTCTTCGGCGAGCGCCGAGAAGCCGGCTTGCGCTTCGGACGACAGCTCATACAGCGTCCGCGAATACCCCGTTGCGCTTTGCACGCCGACTTCGGCGAGCTTGGCGCGAAGCGCGAACAGTTCCTGCACGTCCTTGGCCGACGCGGCCGCTTGCGCACCCTCGACCGCCTGCGCGATCGCGAGCTTCGCGGCATTGATGTTCAGTTGTACGAGCTTCTCGGCGTTCTCGATCGACAGCGACGCGAGCTTGATTGCGTTCGAGACGTTCGTTTGGTTGATTTCAGCGAATTGTTCCGTTGCGTTGTACATGGTTGCCCTTTCAATGGCGGGTCGCCTGACCCACTTACCTTTGGCAGGACCGGTACATTCGCCCTTCCCGCCTCGACTCGGTGCTCAGCGGCCGGTCCCGTTCGGATCCGACCGTCTTTGCTGCACCGCACAAAAGACATTGTAGGGACGGGCGGACGGCAAGTCAAGCGCTTTTTTGTGCGTTGCAGCATATGGCGAGGCAACGCTTCAGAATGCCGAGAAATCAGGGGTTTATAATCACGTCTAGAAAAGAAGGCACGATGATGGCGTCCGAGCTCCGCACGATCAAGAAGTATCCGAACCGCCGCCTGTACGACACGGCCAATAGCGGCTACATCACGCTCGCCGACGTCAAGCAGATGGTGCTCGAGGGGATCGAATTCCGGGTCGTGGACGCCAAGACCAACGACGACCTGACGCGCGCGATCCTCCTGCAGATCATCCTCGACGAGGAATCCGGCGGGATGCCGATGTTCAGTTCGGAAATGCTCGCGCAGATGATCCGTTTCTACGGCACCGCGCAACAGACGATCATCGGTCAGTACATAGAGCAGAACGTCCAGGCATTCCTCGCCATCCAGAAGAAGCTCCAGGAGCAGGCCAAGCAGGTCTACGGCGACAAGATGCTGCTTACGCCCGAGCTCTGGAAGCAGTTCATGCAGATGCAGGCTCCCGCGATGCAGGGCATGCTCGGCAATTACCTGGAGCAGAGCGCGCGTTTGTTCATGGACATGCAGCAGCGCATGCAGGACCAGACGCGTGGCATCTTCTCCGCCTTTCCGTTTCCCGCCTTTGGCGCGCCGGCGACACCCGGCGACGACGACAAGAAGCGCTGAACGCTCGAGCGGCGCCCGACGCGCCGCAACATCGCACCGTTGACCGTTCACTTGCTGCGGTGCGGCTGCAGCAATCCGGACCCGCCCGCCTTCGCCAACGCGTGACAACGTTTCGCACTCGCCGTCAACCCGAAGCGCCGCGCGTGGGTTTCGTTTCGCTCGGCTGCCCGAAAGCGCTCGTCGATTCCGAGCAGATCCTCACCCAATTGCGCGCCGAGGGATACGCGATTTCGCCGTCCTATGCGGGGGCGGATCTCGTCGTCGTCAACACCTGCGGATTCATCGATGCCGCGGTCGCGGAATCGCTCGACGCGATCGGTGAAGCGCTGCACGAGAATGGCAAGGTCATCGTTACGGGCTGTCTCGGTGCGAGGCAGGGCGGCGACTTCGTGCGCGAGACCCATCCGCGGGTGCTTGCGGTGACGGGGCCGCATGCGACGCACGAGGTGATGACGGCCGTGCACGCCCATCTGCCGAAGCCGCACGACCCCTACGTCGACCTGCTGCCGCCACAGGGAATCAAGCTGACGCCGCGCCACTACGCGTACCTGAAGATCAGCGAAGGCTGCAACCACCGCTGCACGTTCTGCATCATCCCGTCGATGCGCGGAGACCTCGTGTCGCGGCCGATCGGGGAGGTGCTCGCCGAGGCGGAGCGGCTGTTGCGCGCCGGCGTCAAGGAGCTTCTGGTCGTGTCCCAGGACACGAGTGCGTACGGCGTCGACGTTCGCTATCGCACGGGTTTCTGGGAGGGCCGGCCGACGAAGACGCGGCTCGCCGATCTGGCGACGGCGCTCGACGCACTCGCGCGCAAACACGGTGCCTGGGTGCGGCTGCACTATGTTTACCCGTATCCGCATGTCGACGACCTGGTGCCGCTGATGACGTCGGCGCCGGGCGCGGGCGGTCTCCTGCCTTACCTGGACGTCCCGTTCCAGCATGCCAGCCCACGCATCCTGAAGCTGATGAAGCGTCCGGCCGCCCCCGAGAAGGTATTGGATCGCGTGCGTGCATGGCGCCGCGCGCAGCCCGACATCACGTTGCGCAGCACGTTCATCGTCGGGTTTCCCGGCGAGACCGACGCTGAGTTCGACGAGTTGCTGGCGTTCGTCGCCGCGGCCGAGCTCGAGCGCGTCGGTTGCTTCGCCTACTCCGCCGTCGCAGGCGCTGCGGCGAATGCGCTGCCGTGCGCGGTTCCCGAGCCGGTCAAGGAAGAACGACGCGCGCGCCTGATGGCTGCGCAGGCCGACATCAGCGCAGCGCGGCTGCGCGCAAAAGTCGGGCGCGAGCTCGACGTCCTCATCGATGACGTCGATGCCGATCGCGCGATCGCGCGCACGTCTGCCGACGCGCCGGAAATCGACGGCGTCGTCCACGTATCGAACGCCGAAGGCGCGCGCGCAGGCTCGTTTGCGCGCGTGCTCGTCACGTCATCCGATGCGCATGACCTTCATGCGCAACGCGCCGCCTGACGCCTGCCGCGCGGGCAGCGACACCGTTGCGAGGTCGCGGGCGAGTTCACCGACGATCTCGCCGAATGCAGTGTTGAGCGCTTCCGCATACGCGACCGGTGACGAATCGCGCATCGGCGCATGCTTCCGGTATTCGCGGGTCCACACCGGCGTCTGCGCGGAGCCGCCCGCCGGTGTCAGGTAGAACGTCAGTGCCAACTCGGCTGCAGGCTTGCCCGCCTCCCGCGTATCCGCGTACAGCGCGGACGCAAAGCCATCGAGCACCCACTCGGCGTCGCCACTGCCGCCAGGTCCCGTCACGCGCGCGAACGGCCGCGCGTGCGCCAGCGCCCGTGCGGTTTGTTCGGTGAGCATGGCCGCCGGCGGAACCAGGAATTCGACATAGAAATCGGTCTCGAAGCGGAGTTCGTCCAGCCGGTATACGAACGCCTTGCCCCGAAACGGCGCCGCGACGTTGATCGTGCCGACGCGCAATGCACCCGGATGCGATTGCGCAAGCGGTTGCGGCGCCGGCGGTTCCAGCAGATACGTCTGCCGTACCGGCGCGGGGCGCGTAACCGCCGAGCACGCGGCGAGCACGAGGACCGCGAGCACCAGCAAAAGCAGGATCAGACTCCCCTTTGCGGGCGTGGCGATCGGATGCGACGCGATTGCCGGAAAGTCGTGTCTCCTGCTTGTCGACGCCCGGACCGGAAAGTCGAGTCTCCTGCTTGTCGACGCCCGGACCGGAAAGTCGAGTCTGACCGCACACTTCATGGCGTACGCTCCACGGGCCGCGGCGGCGCGCCGAACAGCAGGTTGGATGGATAACGTTTCGCATCCTCGGTGAGGTCGCGCAGGTTGTCCGTGATCTGGCGCAGGTTGTCGAACGTCGTCGTCATATCGGCCTCGCCGGCGCCGAAAATGCGGTCGAGCCGTCCGAGCGTTCGCTCCATGTGGGCAATCGATTGCGGCAGCTTGGGATCGGCGACGAGCTGGCGGACGCTGGCGAGCGCCGCCGACGTGTCGTCGGGCAACTTGCGAAACGCCGGGCTCGCGAGGAACGTCTTCAGCTCGCCATTCGTCTGGCGCAATTCGGCGATCAGTCCCGCCGCCTCGTCCGACAGTTTCTTGGCGGCGATGCCGTCGAGCGTCGATTCGATCTTGCCGAGCGTGCGATCGGCACGCTGCGAAATGTCGGCGACCCCCTTGGAAATGCCCGTGGTGTCGAGGCTCGCGACGCGGTCGGTCGCCGTCGTGAGCAGCTTGTTCAGGTTCGCGATCGTCGTTTCGATGTCGAGCCGGTGCAGGCGGTCGACAATTTCCGACGCCGCATTGACGAACGTCGACACCGTCGAGGGCGTGCTCGGTATGTAGATGTTGTCCGGCACCCAGTCGATCGGCAACACCGGCGCGGGCAGCGCGTCGACGTAATCGAGCTCGAGGTAGTTCGTTCCGGTGATGCCCTGCGGCGCGAGGTGTACGCGCAAGCCGCGCTCTACCTCGACGCGGCTCGATTCCGGACTCGCGATGTCGTTGGCCGCGCGTCCACCGACGAGCCGCGGTTCGAGTTTCGCCTCGACCAATACGTAGCGCTTGCGCTGGTTCATCGGCTTGTCCTGCTCGTACTTGACATACGTGAAGCTGATCCGCGTGACCTCGCCGATGACGACGCCGCGGTATTTCATCTTCGAGCCGATGTCGAGGCCCTGCACCGACTCGTTGAAATAAGTCTCCATGATGGCCCGTGGTTTCAGCCAGCGGCCGGTGCCGATGATGAGCAGCACGGCGACGCCCGCGACGACCGCACCGATCACGAACAAACCGAGCTTGAAATAGTTGGCCTTGAGGCTCATGCGACGGCCGGCTCGGCTTCACGGTTGAAGAACTGCCGGACCCACGGATCGTCGCTCGAATCGCGCAGCGCCCGGGGATCGCCCTCGGCGACGATCCCCTTGCGGCGGCGGTCCAGCATGATCACGCGATCCGCGATTTCGAAGATGCTCGGCAGCTCGTGGGTGACGACGACGAACGTCATGTTCAGATTGCGCGCGAGACGCTTGATCAGCGCGTCGAGTTCCGCCGACGTGATCGGATCAAGGCCCGCCGACGGC
>Ga0209974_10000414_pt1 | contig 14228 bp, 14 predicted proteins | sample InoplaM3SPM_FD_187592 | JGI IMG/M metagenome (GOLD analysis project Ga0209974, IMG submission 187592) | Arabidopsis thaliana rhizosphere microbial communities from the Joint Genome Institute, USA, that affect carbon cycling - Inoculated... | ecosystem: Host-associated > Plants > Roots >...
ACGAACATGTGTTCGTCACAGTAGCGCCCGCCTCCGACGGAAACAACTCGACGCAGGGAAAACGGCCCGCGGACGGTCCGCCAATGGCCCGCTCCGCTACCCTTCGCGCTCGCCTCGCGCACCGCGCGGGGCAAGCCACGCGGCCGTGGCGGAATTGGTAGACGCGCAGCGTTGAGGGCGCTGTGGGCGAAAGCTCGTGGTGGTTCGAGTCCACTCGGCCGCATCGAAGGTCGCAGCACCATGGAGCCCCGCCCGAGCGCGGGGCTTCGTCGTTCGCGGGGGCGGCGTCCCGCCGGTTTTTCTGTAATGTTCGATAAACTGCTGCGCCTCGCTGTTCGAAGGATCGATCCGCAACACGGATTCGTAGGCTTCCTTGGCTTCGGCATACCGTTGCTGACCGGAGCGCTCTCGGCCAAGCTGCAGATAGACTCTGGTTGCCTCATCTTGCATGTTCTCCTGCACGCAGAGCTCGGCAACGCGCTGCTGGGCATCAAGATTCGACGGATCCTGGCTCACGATTTTCTTGTAGATATCGAGAGCTTCTTTGGTCTTGCGTTCCTTCAGGTAATGCTTGCCCAACGTCAGGTAGTCCTGGACTGCGCTGCTTAGCAGCCCTCTCTCAGCGTTTAAATCGCCGAGAAACCGGTACATGTCGTACCGCGATGGGTCGAGTTTAAGCACTTTTTTAAAGGTGGCGATCGCCTTGAGGGTCGCTCCTTCCGCACGAAAGGCATTGGCGGCCTGGATAAAGGAAGCGACGGCGTCAGCAGTCGAGTTGCGTTTCAGATGCAGTTCGCCGATGGAATTGTGAATACTCCCGTCGCCCGGGGACTCGGCCGAGAGCTTCTTCCATTCGTTGATGGCGGCGTCGAACTGACCTTTTGAAGCAAAGAGCTGGGCGCTGTGCAGAACCTTACTGCGGTCGATGCCCAAGAGAACCTCCAATAGTCAACAAACGCTAACAGTATCAATAGTTTTTGTCAACGAAATGCCCTAAACGGGATGCATCACTCTCGCAAAAACACGAAAGGCCTGCCGGGGTGTTTCCGGCAGGCCTTTCGCATGGTGCAGCTTGGGTCGTAGACGTTAGGACGCAGCGATTGACATCTTCATGACATTGGCGGCCTGTGGTCCCTTGGCGCCTTGCACGATATCAAATTCGACGTTTTCTCCCTCCTTCAACGATTTGAATCCTTCCCCCTGAAGCGCGGAGTAATGCACAAACACATCCTCTCCGCTATCCAGACGAATGAATCCAAACCCTTTCCGATCGTTGAACCACTTCACCGTACCTTTTGTCTTCACAAAACCCCTCCTTTCCTCAACGGCCACGCACTCCTGCGTGAGCCGGGCCCGAACCCAGTTAACGCACGCTACAGGAATAAAGAATGAACAATGGAATATGAGAACCGAGGAAGGATGGGCGGGCTCTGTGCAGAAGAAAAGACGTACTCACGAGACCCATCTTGGTTACAAATCGCGCGCGCAGCATGTAACATAGGCATTCTAATCTTGTCAAGCCGCTCTCATCACAAAAGGGGCCTGCCGCCCGTGTGGACAAGCCGGGACCAGTCCCCTATAGTGTCCGCGACATCGGGAGCTAGCCGCCGCTCATGACGCTCCGCACGCTGCTAGACCGCTATATTTTCACCGAATTGCTCTATCCCTTCAGCCTCAGCCTGGGCATGCTGTGTTTCATCATGCTGACCCGGGAGCTGCTCCGGCTGGTCGAACTCCTCGTCACCAAGGGGGTGGGATTATGGGCCGTTCTCAACGTTTTTGCCCACCTGCTTCCGTCGTTCTTGGTGCTGACCCTTCCGATTGCCGGCATCATCGCGTCCATCACTGCGTTTGGCCGGCTGTCCCTGGACAAGGAACTGGTAGCCATGCGCGCCGCCGGCTTGAGCCTGCTGCGGCTGGCACGTCCGGTGATGCTGTTCGCCCTCCTGGTTTGCGGGATGACTCTCTGGCTCGCGCAATGGGGGCAACCCTGGAGTTCGATCAATTTAAAGAAGGTGGCGTTAAGTTTGCTGCGGGATCAACTCGTATTGGCGCTGGAACGCGGATCCTTCACCGAACCGATCCCGGGCATGACCATTTATGTCTCGGACACAGGAGAACAGTCTGCAGGCGGCATCTTCATTTCGGACGGACGCATTGCTTCAGAGCCTCGCGTCATTGTCGCCCAGGACTACCGTGTGTTGATTGACAGCGCCAGCGACCAAGTTGCTTTACGGTTGAAAGACGGCGTCATCCATACCAAGCCGGATGAAATCGATGAATACCAACTAGCCTCCTTTTCCAGTTACGACCTCAAGCTCTCCCTCAACCAAAGCGGATATACAGCGACGGAGGAACGGCCCTCGTACGATCAGTTGGTCGCCCGGTTGAACAACTCACAGTGGCGCGACCCATGGGCCCTCCGACGCCTTACGGAATACTATAAGGACATGGCCTTTCCAGCGGCGTCGCTCATCCTGTGCATGCTCGGTCTTCCTGTCGGAATCGTCTCGAAACGGTCGGGCCGTATTGGCGGGTTCGCCGTGGGGGTGCTCGTCATCATCGCCTACTACGTGCTGAATGTGGCCTGTGAGTTTCTAGTCACGGCGAGGGCCATCCCACCATTCGCGGGGGCCTGGCTCCCGAACAGCGTTTTCTTGGTCATTACGCTCGTGAGCTTCTATCGCATGAGCAAGCAATAGCCACCTATGCCCATCCTGTTCCGATACCTGCTGCGCGAATACGCGAAGATTTTCCTGATGTGTTTTGCAGGCCTGATGACGATCTATCTGGTCATCGATTTCTTTGAAAAGGTCCGCCGCTTCTTGAGCTTCGACGCGACCTGGCTGGATGTGCTGAGTTACTTCGCACTGAAAATACCCGGGGTGTCCTACCAAATCGTCCCACTCGCCGTCCTGATGGCCACGTTGCTGACGCTGGGCTTGCTCTCACGCAATAATGAGATTACCGCCATTCGCAGCTGCGGAATCAGCCTCCCCTGGATTGCCTCGCCCTTCCTGACGTTCGCCGTCGTCATGTCCTTGGTGCTGCTGCTGTTCAGCTCCACAGTCATCCCGCTTGCTACGAACAAAGCCGAAGAAATTCGGGTGATTCGCATTGAAAAGAAACCGCCCTCCGCCGTGCTGACGCTCTCGCAGCCATGGACACGAGTCGATGCGGACAGCCTGCTGCACGTCAGCAGTCTTGCTCCTGGCGGAGCCACATTAGGCGGCATTCAGCTCTTCCATTTTGATCCGGGGTTTCATCTCATCGATATGACGGAAGCGCAGGAAGCGCATTATGCCGACCACACCTGGACGTTACACCGCGGGTTTCAGCGCCGCTTCAATCGCGACGGCTCCGTAACGCTCGTGGAGTTCGATCGGAAACCAATTCACCTTGCGATGATTCCCTCCGACTTCAGCAGCGGACTTGCCGGCGATTCGGAAATGATGACGTTTCAGGACATCCGTGAATCCCGCGGGCGCCTGTATCAGAACGGATCGCAATTTACGCGGTTGCTAACCGACTATTACGGGCGTATCGCGTTCCCCTTGGTCACGATCATCATGGTGTTGGTCGGCATCGCGCTGAGTCTTCGCCGAAGCGGCACTCGCGGTGGGAGCATGGCGATTGGCATCGGGCAAGCCTTGCTGGTGGGTTTCTCCTATTGGGCCGCTCATTCAATTGCCATTGCGTTCGGACGTGGAGGCGCGCTTCCACCGGTGGTCGCCGGCTGGTTGACGAACGTGTTGTTTACCAGCTACGGCTTATATCTCATGTTGAAACTCAAGTATTGAGCGACACCGAACTTCCGCCTCCCGGGCCATCGTCTCAACGCGGCTCGGTTGACGCACGTCGTCGCTTCCGGTAAGTAAAGACGCGAAGCACAAGAGGGATTACAGGATGCCGGGACAGGTCGTCGTGACCGGATTGGGGATCATCAGCCCGATCGGGATCGGGGTGAGCGAATTTTGGAAAGCCGCACTCGCGGGGCATTCCGGCGTCTCCACCATCACCAGTTTCGATCCCTTTCCCATGGACGGGTACCGCTCAAAAGTTGCCGGCCAAGTGCGCGGGTTTTCCCCAGAGCGGTATCTCGACAGCGTGCAAGCCGAACGGGTGGATCGGTATGCACAGTTTGCGTTGGTCGCGGCCAAGGAAGCCCTGGCGGACTCCGGCCTGCACATGGCGCGCGAGGATCCGCGCCGGGTCGGCGTCATCGTGGGCGCCGGCATGGGCGGCATGGTCATGGGAGAACGCGAAATCACCCAACTCTACCAGCACCAACGTCCTCACCGCGTCCATCCCAATTTCATTCCGGTGATCACACTCAACTCGGCGTCGGGCATCGTGGCCATGGCGCATGGAGCCAAGGGGCCCAATTACACCGTGTCAACCGCCTGCTCATCCAGCGCCCATGCACTGGGACAGGCCATGCAATGCATCAAGGAAGGCCGCGCAGACGTCGTCATTACCGTCGGCGCTGATGCGAGCATCACGCCGTTGGTCTTCGCAGGATTTTGCTCCCTTCGAGCTCTTTCGACCAAGTACAACGATCAGCCGGAACGCGCCTCGCGTCCCTTCGACCGGCTTCGAGACGGATTCGTGATGGGTGAAGGCGCCGGCGCGCTCGTCTTGGAATCGTCGGTTCATGCCAAAAAACGCCGTGCGAGGATCTACGCCGAGGTCGCCGGATATGCCGCCACCAGTGAGGCCTATCACATGGTCATTCCCCGCGAAGATGGCGAAGAGATCGCCACGACCATGCGCTTGGCCATCGCCGACGCAGGACTCACACCTGCGAACATTGATTACATCAACGCGCACGCGACGTCGACCACGATCGGGGACGCGGTTGAAACAAAGGCGCTCCGGCAAGTCTTTCGCACACGCGCGGATAAACTCGCCATTAACGCAACAAAGTCCCTTGTCGGCCACACCTTGGGAGCTGCCGGCGCGATCGGCGGCATCGCAACCGTTCTGGCCATTCACACGGGGCAGATCCATCCCACCGCCAATTACGAGGAACCGGATCCCGCCTGCGCATTGCGAGGCCTTAGCTCATCAGTGCAGGAACGGAAGGTCAAGGCAGCGCTGCTCAACGCATTCGGCTTCGGGAGCAATAACGCCGCCGTCGTCATCAAGCGTTATGCCGCCTGAGAGCAAGCCCGCCGTAAAGGACAGAACCGGATGAGCGACCGCACAATCACCGAGAACATCATCAAAGCCCTCGCCGACTATCTGCGACGGAATCCGGAGTCCATTAAACCGGATCATCATTTGCGCGACGACCTGGGTCTCGACTCCATGGCCGTCATCGAGTTGCTCTATAAGATCGAAGAGGCCTTCGACATTCAAATACCGGACGAAGATCTGGTCCGCCTTTCTACCGTCGCAGCCGTCTGCGAGTATGTCGAGCACCGTCTCGCGCCGGCCAAGCGGCCGGTGGCTCGTAGCCGTACGGCCAAGAGCAGGAAAAAAAAGAAATAACCCCCCATGGGATCCTTGCTTCCGCCTACCACAGTGACGCTATCCCAGGTTCATGAACTGGTCGGCGGCACGCTCCATGGAAACGGCGCCTCTGTGCTGTCATCGCTAGCGAGTCTGGAAGACGCGACCCCGCACGCCTTGGCCTTCATCTCCAACGACAAAGCCGCCAAGGTCCCCGGGGGTATTAAGGCCGGCGGACTACTCGCGCACCGCCACTTGGCAGAACTCGATGTTCCGCAAATCGTCGTACCCAATCCACTCCTCGCCTTTGCGCAGGTGGCTCAAACCTTTTTTACCCGGCCTCCCGCTCCGCGAGGTATTGCCGCAGGCGTCTCGAAGGGAACCGGCGTCACGATCGGGGACGATCCCTCCATCTGGCCCTTCGTCACACTAGGAGACCGGGTGACCATCGGGTCGAGGGTGACGCTCTATCCCGGCGTCTTCGTCGGGGCTGATTGCATTGTAGGCGACGACAGTGTGCTCTATCCCAACGTGGTGGTCCGGGAAGGCTGTTCGATCGGCGCCAGAGCCATCATTCACAGTGGGACGGTGATAGGATCGGATGGCTTTGGCTACGTCCAGCATGAGGGCCGACACCAGAAGATCCCACAGCTTGGGGGCGTGACCATCGAAGACGATGTGGAAGTAGGCGCCAACGTGACGATCGATCGCGCGACGCTCGGTCGTACGATCATCAAACAGGGCACGAAGATCGACAATCTCGTGCAGATCGCACACAACGTCATCGTGGGCGAACACGACATCATCGTGGCTCAAGTCGGGATCGCAGGCAGTACCAGGATCGGTCACCACGTCATGATCGGAGGGCAGGCCGGACTAGCGGATCATCTCACGATCGGAGACCAGGTGATGATTGCGGCCCGGGCAGGCGTAAACCGCAACATCGAGCCGAATCAGATTGTGTCAGGCGCGCCCATCATGCCGCATGAAACCTGGATGAAAGCCCAGGCGGTCATTCCCCGGCTCCCTGAGCTGCGGCAATTGGTCAGGAACCTGGAACAACGGATGGAAGAGATCGAATCCCGCATCAAGCGCAAGGCAGCGCCGAAAGGCACACGGAAAAAACGCGGCCGGGCATGAGAGAGACTCACCAGCTTAGTTGACGATTCCGCGCCAGAAAAACAGTTTGCTCCAATAGAATCCGGCCCAGGGCATCAGGATCGCGGGCACCGCGTCCATCACCTCCTGCATGATAGCCCAGCCTGAGGCGGACAATAGCAGCCCGCCTCCCACCACATATGCCACAGGAACAAAGCTGCGGCCCCGATGGACGATGGGAGGAATGGTGGATGCGGCTTTAATCTTTCGGTGTGATCGCTGGACGGCACTGCGCATCCGAGCAGCGAACACCTCGGGAACCGTCTCGAAGAGATATCGATGGTAGCGCGTCTGGACCCACCCGCAGAGTCCGCCAAGCAACAGGAGCGCGGTGCTCGTCATGAACGTCGCCAGGGTATAGGTGCTGGACGCCATGAGCTGATAACCAAGCGTCCCGATTCCCCCCAGCACGCAAATGAGTCCGAGAAAGCCGGAAGGGAGAAGAATATACGTCCGGACGTAATGCCGGGCTTGGGCATGAATGTCTTCGTTGCGCCAGCCCTTCACCAGTTTGGCCATCGTGACTCGCCGTAGAAACCGCTTGGAGTTGCATCATAGCATTCTTCACAGAGTGAAGCAGACATCGTCAACGCGCATATTGTTCAGAAAAGGATCTACACCCGATGTGGATGAAGGCGTGTATTGATCCGAGAGCCTCCGGTGACGTCTCCGAGATCAGGATGTCCCCCACGGCCTGCGCAGGCCATCTCAATGAGATGCAGACGTTACAGAGTACAAACAGGCTGGATCAGCGAGGCTGCGGAGAGCAGCAGGTAAAACACAAGGACGTACAAAACCGCTGAACGGAATGGAACGCGGACTAGCCGACTGGCAAGATCTCTCCAATCACCGCTCTTTCGACGCGCCCGATACTCACCCACTGCTCAGCCATCGGCACCAACGCCTGGATCCTGGAATCAACCGCTGCAAGGCGTTTCGCCAGCGTCGGCGTTTTCCGGTACGCAGCCACCATCAAGAATGCACGAAGGCCTTGCAGGAACATCGTAATCATGCCGGCTTGGACGGTTTCTGACGCATCATGGAGGGCTTCAACCTGTTCAAGGACGGGCGCGAGCTGCGAGGACGTAACAAAATCGGTGCCTCCATCTTTCTGCAAGTCGGTCAGCATGCGGCTCACGACAGGAATCCGTTGGCCGACCTCGTCGACGAATCGTTCATCCATCCGATCCAGCTCTTCCAAAATGCGCCGGATCCCGTCGACAGTCACCTCCCCGTCTTCTTGTTCCGCCCGACGAATCACCCCATCCAGTACATCACGAGTCGGCTGCACGGACCGGGATCGAACATGCTGAAGGTCACGCAATGCGCTCAATAATGAGGTGCCAGCTGTCATTCGCAGCGGGGCGACAAGAGAGGACGTCTTGGTCACTTCCGTTCCGATGACTTCGGGAAACTCATCGGCCGGCGGCCTTCCTTCTGCCTGACGAACCGCCGCGGCGATCCGATCAAGACCCGACTTGAGCGAGCTGAAGCCGGCAGCCATGGCTCGGGGTTCGTGGCGTCCCACATCATGAAGGACCGGAAGGAGACCCAAGGCCATGCCCTCGATGCCGGTCAAGTGCACGGTAGCTGCAGAACGGGCAAGATTGCTCAATCCCTGCAGCATAATGCCGTATAGCTTAGATTTCGTGGTTCCGCTTGAACCTTCGCTGAGCCGTTTCAAAGCCGAGTGTATCTGGGCCAGCCACTCATGAGCCTCGAGCGCGAAGAGACCGATCACTTCTTTCTCAAAGCTGGCATCCAGGACATCTTGCTCGGTGGAAGGAGCGGTAGACCCACTGTCTGTCCGCGTCACGGGCGGTCCCGCTTCGGATGCCGACGAGGTACGTGACTCGACTACGCCCTGAATGGCGCTGGCCAGCGCATCCAGATTTTCAAGCAAGGACGTAAATTGATCCGATACCGTGGGAAGCGTCTTCGAGCGCCGGTCAGCAAGAGCGCCGGGGTGAAACGACACCCGTGCAACGTCGGGGGACTCGACCGTTTCGATGATGGACACGAGCGGCGACAGGCTGAGATCGATCTCGCGTTTGTCCGCCCCGCTTCCAGGAGTGGCATCGGTCATAACTTCTACGAGTGGACGCAGCGGATACTGCACATTGATTCCGACGACCGACCCCACTTCGCCGGTCGTGAGCCGCACCAACGTGCCGAGCGGATAGGCCGAAAGCTGTTCAACCAGCGCCTTGATGATTTCACGCGGAAAGGCCGACCGTTCAGCGACCAGCAACTCGCGCACGGCCTCATGCGGAAAAAACCGGCGGCGATACGGACGGGGCGTGACGAGGGCATCGAACACATCCACGGCGCCGATGATCTGAGCAAACTCATGGATGTCGCGGCCTTTTAACCGGTTTGGATAGCCTCGTCCATTGAAGCGTTCATGAGCCTGGCGAACGATCAGAGCGAGCCACTGCCATTCTTCCCCCCGCTTTTTGACCAACTGATAGCCCAATTCCGGGTGCTGCTCGATCAAGGTGCGTTCCTCGGGAGTCAGTTTTCCCGACTTCGTAACTACGGATTGCGGGACCGCAAACAACCCGATGTCGTGAACGAGTCCGGCCAGCGTGAGGCGCTGGAGTTCTTCCCCATAATATCCGAGGCCGGACCCCACCTTCGTCGCCAGGATGCTCACATTGATCAAATTGGTAATCAACGTGGAGCCGCTCGGCCCCGCCAACGCCTGTACGACCAGTTGATCATTATGGGCGATTGACCCTGCAATTTCCTGGGCCAGCGCAGACAAGTCTGCGAGGTCAAGCGGGTCCTGGTGTTGGATCGCTGAGGCAACGGACGTCAGCGTGTGCTCTGTCCGGCGGTATAGATCTGTAGCTCGTCGTTCTTCCATCTCTATAGGGCGGATTGAGTCCCGCCTGTCCGGTTCCTGACGGATCAATTCAGCATGCAATCGGCCGTGGGTCATGTCAAGCAAAGCAACCGACGGAGGTCATCGTGCCGGCAGCGCCTGGCCGATCGCCGCCCGTTCGCTTCTTCCCCGTTCGACCCACTGATGAATCAGCTTCCGGACGACGCTCAATCTGTCGGTAATGGCCTGCACCCGCGCTGCTGCCAGACTTATGCGATGTTGTGCGAGGACGGATAAGAGGCTGTGCAATCCACTGAAAAACGTCATGGCCGGAGTGACACTGACCTGTTGCGCTTCGGCTCTCAATTGGGTGACCTCTCGAATGGACGCTTCAAGCACGTCGCCGGACATGCTTGCCGGGTCGGCGAGTGAAGACAACTGAGCCGTCAAGGTCGGCATCTGCTGCTCCACAACCTGGACAAACGCCTCCTCGGACTCCGACATCCGGTCGAGATACCCTTGAATCACATCGACGCCGACGTGCTGCACACCAGCCTGTACCTGACCTTCCATCTGATCGATCATGGTCTTGATGAGATTTCGCTCCAATGGTCCCGTCGTTTCCTGTTTCGACTGAAGCTTCCGCAATGTCTCAACGAACTCGGCCGGCGACAATCCTGGAACCGCCTCGACCGTTTCCCCTTCAGCTTCCGCATCGAAGGACACGCCGGTGGCCTTGGTCAATGCCGTGTGTATCTGTCCAAGCTGTTTGCAAAGCGAAAGAAAATCCTGCACGGAAAACGACTTGGTTGGATCTTTGATAGCCTCAATAAAAGGCAGGGCGGCAAAGCTGGCCTGTTCGACATTAGGAAGATTGATCGTGGCAGCAGATCCGCCGAGATTGGTCACGCCGGCGGTCAACGTATTGATCAAGGCGGCGTGACGCTCGGGCGGCGGCCCCTGCTGTATCTCGTCGAGGGCGACGTGAATGTTCTGCAACCATTCATGCGCCTCCTGGACGAACAGATCGACGAGTTCATTTTGGAATTCATCTGATGTATCGCCCGACATGAATGCACTCCCTCACCTATGCAGGACCAGCCGGAGGAGCAGAAACATCGGGCGATCCCGCGCGGCACGTGCGGATGTTGGAGGAAGGTTCGGGCCGCTTGTCACATTCATACCTCGACCCGCCTGCGTCAGAGAGGGCACACCGTCAGGCGCGTTTGGATCCGCTTCCCAGCTGGGAAGCCAAGCCCGCGATCTCGCCCAACTTCTTGGCCATTTCTTCAAAGCGCCTGGTCGCCTGCTGAGCAGCCATTTCCGTCTCTGAGACCCGGCGTGTCAACACCGCATTGCGCTCCCGCTCGGTCTCCAAGAGTTGCTGGATTTCTTTCGCTTTGCTACCTCCCGTCTCCTGATCGGCCAGCCGGCGGGTGAGTTCATCGACGCGCTGCTGTTCCCGCGCGAATTGCTGGGCGAGCTCCTGGGAGCGATTCACGGCCTTCTCCATGGCCGTCATCTGCTGAACAAGCTGCGTCGCCGCTTGACGTTCGGCGTTCAACGCGGCCTCGAGTTCTTGCACCCGACCGGCGGATTTTTGCATTTCGCTGATGCGCTGCGTCTGCTGCACGGCCAGCGCCCGCTCCTTCTGCAGCGCCCCTTCCAGCTCCGAAACTCGGGCGGCCTGACTTTGCAGGTCGGCGACTTGCTTCTTGAGTTGTGCGCTCTGTTCGCGCTCATGCTTCAACAACGGTTCGAGCTCTTTCAAGCGCTGCACGGTTGCCGTCAGTTCGACGGCGGCTTTCTTCGCCTGGGCGGTCTGTTCACGCTCGGCAACGAGCATGGCTTCGAGCTCCCGCATGCGCCCTGACTGCCCCTCCAGTTCCTTCAGGCGTGCCGCTTGGGCCTCGAGCTCTTTCAGGCGGCCAGACTGCGCTTCCAACTCTTTGATCCGCCCTGTCTGGGCCTCGAGTTGGGAGATCCGCTGCGTCAGCAGCGACGTTTGCTGGCGCTCCTTTTGAAGCTCCTCTTCAAGCAGCTTCAGCTTCTCAACCGCCTGACGCGCCGCAGCCCCCTGCTCATCGAGCACTTGGGCGGTGGCTGGAGGCGCGGGCGTTGCGGGTGCGGCGGCCGCTTTGGCCGGAGCCGGCGTGGGTGCGCTCTGCTTCTTGCCCAGAAGCTCGAGGACCCGGTCTTTGAGGGAGGTGCCCTGAAACGGCTTCTTAAGCACGCCATCGGCGTGACAGGACTCGGCTTGCTTTGTCACTTCGTCGTTGACGATGCCGGAGATGAGCAGGACCGGTGTATTGGCCAGGGCGGCCTGTCCCCGGACAAACGCACAGACCTCATACCCGCTTTTGTCGGGCATGATGACATCGGACACGATGAGATCGGGCACTTCACGCGCCAGCAACGCCAAGGCTTCCTCGCCATTGGCGGCCAATGTCACGCCTAATCCGGCCTCCGTCAGCAGCCGTTCGGCGACCTTGCGAACGGCGATGCTATCATCTGCGACCAGGATCTTCGGCATGGATCAGTCCTTTCGCTGTTCAACTTACGACCCTACGTGGTCCTGGCGATTGCGGCCCAGCCTTTGAAGCGCGACGATCTCGATATCCTGTCCCTCATCGCTAAAACTCCCGAGTGTTTCAAGGTCCAGGCGCTTGCTGGGAAGGATATGAGCAACATCCACATTGTGCAGCGATGGGATCACACCGTCGATGCAAATCGCCATCGGCCCGTCGACGTGGCGAGCCACCAGGCACAGCAGCGTGTCGCCTTCCGGGTGCCGGCTGAGCCGTCCTCCAAGATCATAGACGGGCATCACGTCTTTATCGCGTTTCAGCATGGCCGTCACAAAAGGCGTACGGCTGGGAACCGGCAAGGGATCGACCCACGCCGCGACACCGCCGACATCCTCGGTTCTCGCCGCCAGCTTTTTCCCGCCGACCGAAAACACGACGACGTTCCATGCTCGTTTGGCGCTGACCGCCTGGTCCTGTTTTTGGGCCGCTCGTAACATCCGTTCCCTAAGAAGCGGAGAGGGACCGTGGTCCAGTGCTTGCCGCCACGACTTCCCCTAGTTCACCCAGCACCCATTCCGGAGTCAGGATCAACACTAACTCGTCCTTGCACATCGTCGTCCCTGATATCCAGGTGCGTTCTTCGTGTTGAAAGTGCGAGGGCAACGGTCGGCACTCCCCCCGCTCGACTTCGATCATGCCGATGACGGCCTCGACACGCATCGCCCCATTCGTCTGACCATTGGTATACAAAACGACGCGCATGTCGGGATTGGCCGGATCGAGCGTAACCCCGAGCCGGCTTGCCAAATCAATATCCTGATAGGTGATCCCGACAAATGTAATCTGGCTTCCTGTACCGGCCTCAGCCGGCGTGAGGACACCCCGGACGCCTTGCGATGGCAAGGCACACAATATCCGGCCGAAGCGCACGACCAGAAATCTGGCCGTCTGCACCACGGCAGTGGTCGCGATATGATGGCCACGCAAACTCATGACTGTGTCACTGTCCTCCCTCCATTCAACGCGGCCCGGGGTCCCGGGGAGGTCGCTAGGCCTTCCGTGCGGGCGACTCTTGTCCGATCCAGCGTTCCAGCTCCTGGATCAGCGCCCGCTCTTCAACCGGCTTGGCGATATACGAGCTGGCGCCGACGTTCAGCGCCATCTGGCGGTGCTTGTCTCCGGCGCGCGTCGTCATGACGATGATCGGCGTCTGTTGCGTCTGCGATCTGCTGCGCAGCGCCTGAATGACTTCATATCCGTTCAGTTTCGGCATCTCGAGATCGGTCAGGATCAGCCGGTAATTCTTCGCGGACGCCTTTCGAAGTCCTTCCTCTCCATCCACGGCGGTATCGACCTCATAGCCCGCTGTTTCGAGCATACGCCCCACGAACTTGCGGATGCTTAATGAATCGTCGATCAGGAGGATCTTTTGTTCGACGTTTGACTGGGGCGTCGCTTCTTGGAACGGTGTCTCCGTATCCGTGACTGTCGCCGTCTCACTCAACGCGTCCAACGGCGCGGCGGCTTGCTCACCGCCGGAGATCAGCCGTCCGGGATCGAGCACGAGCACAACGCGCCCTTCAGGATCGATGGTGGCCCCGCCGAAACAGGAACGTTCCAACGATTTCAGCGCGCCGATCGGCTTAATGACGATTTCCTGACGACCGAGCAACTCATCCACGGCCAGGCCGACAGGACCCGTGCCGGTGCGCACGATGACAACCGGTTTTCCGGCTTCCACCCGCGTCGATCCGTTCCGATACATCAGCTGCTGCAGAGGCTGCACGTCGACGGCTTCGTCTCCGAGATGCAGCATCGACCGCTCGCCCATCTGTTGGAGGGAGCCGGCCGTGAGCATCGTCACCTCGCGGACACTCGGCAACGGAATCCCGTAGCGTTCCTCTCCGGAACGGACCATCAGGGCGGTCGCGATAAGCAATGTCAGTGGTAAATGTAGCGTAAACTTGGTGCCGACACCGCGGACGGATTCGACGTCGATATGGCCATTCATGCTCTCGATGACCCGTTTGACGACGTCCATGCCGACGCCACGGCCCGCCTGATCGCCCACTTGCTCGGCAGTCGAGAAGCCGGGAAGAAAGATGAATTTGATGGCTTCGGCTTCTGGAAGATTTTTTGCGATGTCGGAACGCACGAGACCACGTTCGACCGCCTTCGCCCGGATTTTGTCGATATCGAGACCGGCTCCGTCGTCCTCCACTTCGATCAGAACGGCATTGCCTCTATGAGAGGCATGGAGA
>Ga0209974_10000415_pt1 | contig 14226 bp, 16 predicted proteins | sample InoplaM3SPM_FD_187592 | JGI IMG/M metagenome (GOLD analysis project Ga0209974, IMG submission 187592) | Arabidopsis thaliana rhizosphere microbial communities from the Joint Genome Institute, USA, that affect carbon cycling - Inoculated... | ecosystem: Host-associated > Plants > Roots >...
CGGGGACTTTAAGATAGAAGATGTAGAATCAAAATCCATTTTCTCCTTTCCTGATAGTTCCATAGATACGGCCAGCACTAATAACATTAATCAGCAAGTCCAAGATGGCATTAGTAAACTCTCAAATGATATTCAAAAAGGCAGAGATGATTTGAATATATCACAAAATAAGGTACTTGATGTTGAACAATCTGTTGAAAAGCTACAAGCAAATTCAGGCATTTCGTATTTGGTATTATTGACTACCCTGGGCATCAGCATTGCGGGAATTGTAATGGCAGGATATTTGTATTCTTTACTAAGAGTTAGAAAGGGAATGGTCGGAAGTAAAAGCAAATAGGATAGTTCATCTGAGCATGTTTAATGCATAAACATTCACGATTTTTGCACTTTTGGGTTATCTAATGTGCAAGTATGTAGAAGTAATTTGAAAGTTCGCAAATATCGTAGTACATCCAGATTTATTAATATCCACCTCTTTGAGACAGCCACCCCCTTTCTGATTTGATGTGCGCTTAATCGCTATTGGTAATATTACTCGAGAGAGACCGCAGGTATCGCTAGCAACGCTTTGAGAATGTTTGTTTTGATTGCAAAAGACAAGTAAAGATAATTACGTTAAAACTAAAGGGAATGAATTAAAAATAAGGTCGTATAATGCATTTAATACAGAATGTTAATGGCCGAACAAAAGGTATTCTGTTTTAAACAACTTTTAATGTTCCTTGTTTTGCTAATTTTTAGCATTAATATTGGTTCACAATCCGCTTCTGCTCATTTCTTTGGTACAACCAAGAATGTTGGAAATTATCAAATAATATTCGCACCATACCCGCCACTTCCTTTTGCAGGTGATAACTCAACTTTACTAAACTTTAGTATTCTAGACAAGGAAAACCAAAATGTAGACAATATCTTTGCATCATTAGTAGTCAAAACTAAGGAAAATGATTCAATAATTCAGGATATTCCATTCAAATTCTATGAATTTAGCGATATTACATTTCCATATACTTTTGAAAAAATTGGAGATTACCAACTTTCTTTATTGGTAAAGATAAACGGTGATCCCACAAATTCACAAAATCCAATATCTGCAGATTTCGACATATCAGCTGCTGATCCAAATCAAATAATACCCACGAATGAACTAATTTTATATTATTTGGTACCGGCATTGGTGGCTATAGCTATTATTGTAGTGTATTTGAAGCGCAAAAATAAAATCTGATCCCTTTTTTCCAAGAGTTATGAAATCATCTCGATACCTAAAATTAATACTCTTGTCTACAGTAGGAGTACTTTCCATCTTTGGTTATGCTCATGGGCATACCTTCACGTCCGATGAAGATGCGTCATTCCTTTCGCTAATGGATGACATAAAGAGCATTATCTTATTAATAGAATCGAGCAATGAAAATTCCACACTAGTAACAGAGTATGCAAACAATGCGTCAATGCTACTTAATAGTTCAACTATGAATGAAATTAATGAAAGAAATCAACGTCTAGGCACTACTCTGACTTCCGCAATAACTGAGCTACGAAATGCAAGTAGAGAAATCAGAGATGATGAGGTAGTCATGATTCAAGATCTTATTGATGATATCATTTCATCGAGGATAGAGAAATCAGATCTAGAAAATGCAACAATACAATCGCTTGCAATTTCATTGGATTTGAATAAAATTATTGAATATTATTCCAAAGCATACGACACAGATGATTTCAAGATGAATATGTCGGGACATTCTATGATGAAAGAAATGCATTCTCTTAATACTTCATCGACAGTGAATTTAACAAGCACTCACAAAGATAACAATACATTGTATAACATACGATCGTACTATCGCGCTCTTAGCCTGGCGAACGTAACCACTGAGAGGTTCAATGTGGACGTAAAAGAAAATCTTAACCTCAAAGATGCCGAATTCTTAGATATGGTTATTATTGATCTTAAGACAAAGTTGAATGAAAAAAGTACAATTAACGAAATTAGTGGAATAATTCACGGTCAATTACAACCTACACTACAAAAAATATTCAAACTCGCATTGGGATAGACTTGGACAATTGACTCAGTCTTTTTAAATGGCATGTTTATCAGTATGGTTTCTTAGTATCGTTCCTTAATTCCTTAGAAAAACTGGTGTTATTATTTTCGTGAAGGTATTCGAGTATTGAATTTCTTTTTAATGTTAATTGATGCTCATCTGTTAATGTCTTGTAGTAAGACGCGGTACATGAAATCGCCACAATAATTGCAGCGACAATGGACGAACAATAATCTTTTTGTGGTTCATGTAACTTCATCTTAATTAGAAACCTTGATGAAATATAGTTTATAGTACATTTTTGAAAAGTGATTTAATTTTCGTCCAAAAAAGAATTTCGATTGTTGTACCATAACGCTATTATTATCTTCAACTGCTACTACTTTGATGATAAAAGCACTGTATTATTCTATACCTGTACTGGCACTACTTATTATGCTCGGTCCGACTGTGAATAGATCTGTATACGGACATGCATTTTCTGGAGATGAGAGCGCGTCTTTTTTGACCAAAGTTGAAATGATAAAAATAGAATCGAAATTGGCACTAGATCAAGTTTCAAACGACCCAGCTGCAGCAAAGGAACACGCTAAAAACGCAGTCGAGCAGTTGAACTCAAATGATACTAAAGAAATTTCAGAAAGAAATTCTCGTCTTGCAACTGAGCTCGACAATGCATTAAGTAATTTTAGTAACGCTTTTGAATCCGGATCTCCTTCACAAACAGAAATTTCAGACAAGGTTACTAGTATAATTGACATTCTTGCAGATGTAGTTAACTCTAGAATTGATCAAGAACAGCAAGAAAATGCCACTATGAAGGCCTTAGTGATTAATGATTTAGTGGGTGAAACTTTGGAACATTATGGTATGGCACTAGGAATGGAAGAAGGAGAGCATGAAAGTAAACATGATGCAAATACGACATCTACCGAACACTCAGATGAAAGTGGCGATAATGAGACATCAAGCATAGTTGATGTAGCAGATTACCACACAGCTCAGGCAATCATAACACAAGCAATTGAAAACTTTGATGGTATCAAGAAAGATTCTGACACAAATTCGACCGAATTGGGAGATTCATTAAATTCAGTAAAAGAAAAGATAGATAGTAAGGCACCATTTGATGAAATTGATACAATTGTCGATGAGAAAATAACATCATTGCTCAACAGTGTATATGGTTTGAATCTTTCTGAAGAAGAAGGAGAACATGCTGAAGGAGGAGAAGAACATGCTGAAAGTGAAAATAATTCTTGAGTAGAAATGGAATATTTTAGCAAACAGAAATAACTCCTATTTTGCGACATTTTTTTCAAGTCGCTCCAACTCTGAATTTTTTAGTTTTAAATTTATATTTGGTGACTAGAGACTCATATTGATGACCTCTATTGAGGACTTAGCACGGTGATAACAGTTAAATGAAAATACCAAAACTAAACAACTTGAACAGTAATTTAAAATTCGTTATAATCCTGATATCGTTAACACTTATTTTGTCGAGTGCGTCCATCGTAGGTTCTCAGTCAACATATTCTCAAACATCTGAAGACCCAAAGAGTCTTAATTGTAAAGACAACAAAGATCAATCCCAATATGTTAGTAATGTATCATTGCAAAACAGTATTAGTGGAGTTGGACCGGTTACTAATGATCTTCCAGGATTCCATTACGTTAAAAAATTTGATAGCAATGGCACATTGATAACAGCGTGGGGTATCAAGGGGACAGGACCGGGACAATTTTTACATGCTCATGGAATTACTGTTGATGCCGATGGATATGTATACGTCAGTGATGCAGAAAAATGTAACATTCAAAAATTTGATAGTGAGGGTAACTTCATTAAAGCTTGGGGTACTAAAGGCAAGGGACCAGGACAATTCCTGCAGCCTGAAAGTATGGCAGTGGATTCAAAAGGCGATATCTTTGTAGCTGATTACGCAAATCAGAAAATCCAGAAATTTGATAGTGAGGGTAACTTCATTAGCATGTGGGGTAGCAAGGGAAGAGGCGATAGCCAATTCATAAAACCTTGGGGGGTTGCTGTTGATTCTAGTAATAATGTTTATACAAGTGACCAAGATAATCCTGAAGTTCAAAAATTTACCAATGATGGAAAGTTCTTGACTAAATGGAATTCTTATTCCCCAGGAATGTTATTTGTACATTTACACGATATTACCATAGATTCTCATGATTCAGTTTATGTTACTGATGGTAGAAACAATTCATTTATTGCGAAATTTAATGACCAAGGTAATTTTACAAAGAAATGGGGAGGTTATGGTTATGGGAATAGTCACTTCGTTGAAAACCATGGTATAGTTACTGACAAAGAAGGAAATGTATACGTCGTCGATACTAGAAATGTACGCATTCAGAAATTCAATAGCGATGGCGATTTTGTTACAAAATGGGGATCACTCGGATGTGGAGATGATCAGTTCCTAATACCTCATGATATTGCCATAGATTCATCTGGAAATATTTATGTTTCAGATAGCGGAAATGTTCACTTCAGGGCAAGTAAGACCTGCGAGTATTATGAAAATCAACAATAGCATAGTCATCATCTCAAAGACAGTCTTCAGGATAAATCAAGAATGTTTGAACGATGACTTGAAAATCAACAGTAGCATAGTCATCATCTCAAAGACAGTCTTCAGGATAAATCAAGAATGTTTGAACGATGACTTGAATAGTAAAAAAAATTTGGATGTATTGATTTGCAATTAGTATTCTTTATCCTAATAGTTAACTTCATCATAAGCCAAGCATCATCTCTGCAAACAGTCTCGGCAGATTTGTTAAGTAATTCATTACAGCAACGTATTGGTGACTATGATGTCCGGATTAATACGATGCCCATGACTCCAATATCTGGACAGGACGCTCGCATAAACATCTTGATGACTACAGTTAGTAACAATCCTATAACAGACACCCCGATCATTATTAGAATATCTGACGAAAGAGAAGAATTGGTAAGAACACAACCAATATTATTAACAAATGGTCACCATTCATACGTCTACAAATTCGATAAATCAGGATTGTTTCTTCTCGGTATTGACATTCTAGAAAATCCTCTCGCAGGAGATTCTAATGATTCAAATAAGCTCGTGACATTTGATTTTCCAATTCGAGTTTCAGAACCTATTACGGCAGAAGTCGCCAACTTGGCAGTTCCAATCACCATCGTAGCTGCAGCAGGTTCTGTCGTATCATTCATTCTATTAAAAAAATTGAAAAAAAGCAAAAAAATCACATAGAATTCATTTTTTGCCTATGAATATAAAGATGAAATATCCAAAAGCATCCTTATTCAAATTCATATTCGTCAAGTTGAGAGCAATTTCCTGCGTATGAATTAAAGATTTGCTCAATGTCATCTAATGTAGTCTGATTTACCTTCTTCTCTGAAACTTGATCGCCAATATCCAATGCAGAAATTGCGTCAAATAATTTCATAAAGTCAGTACATGAAATTGTAAAGCTTTGAAGCGCAGTTTGAGTATTAATTGCAGAATTATTAGCACTAGCAGAATTAGAAGAGTTGCTATTTGCAGCCTCAGGTGTAAACTCCTGCCCATTGACTTGAGAAACCTGAATATTTAGATCTGGATATAGATTAATGGGAGTCGACACTAATATTACAAAGATTGTAGATAAAACAAAAATGATTTTCAGATCCGGATTTGTCATGTGATCCATATGCAATTGTCTACCGTTATAACAGATCTGACGACTAATTAATGATTAGAATCTAAATTATGTTAAAAAGTTCCAGTTTCTCCCTCTAGAGATCTCAAGTAAATACTAAAGAAACATCATACAAAATCCGACATGGTAGTTTGTTTGTCTTTCTTACTTTTGATCAAGCCATTATCAAAATTCTTATTTATCTCTAGCTGATTGACAATCTCTTTTGTCTTCATGGAATCTATGATACTAGGTTCTAGATTCATCATTTCCCTAAACATATTGACGGTACCTGGTCCATAACCTCCGTAATGATTGTTAGCGGCAACTATGCCAATTTTGAGATTTTTCTCATCCTGCTCCAACTGATTGATTTTCTCTACCCATCCTTTCATTTCCGAACTTCGATCTCGTTGTAATATGCCAAAGTTACTTTCATCTATACTTCTGTCGCCAATTAATCTCAAATAAAAAAAGTCTGTGGTTACGATGGGAGGTGTTTGTAGTCTATCCATCTGACTCCATACTAATGATATGTTACTATTTCTAAACATATTATAGGCTAATTCATTAAACCAAGAAGGATGCCTTACCTCTATTGCGTACCTAAAGGTGTCATCAAAGAAAAAATCATAATTTCTAAAAGTGTCCAATCCTTCCTTGAGCTCATAGGAGGGCGGCAGCTGAACAAGTAATGTTAGAATCTTATCCTTAAGAGGCTGCATGTTTTCATAAAATATCGATAATTCATTTTCCACACTCTTGAATCTCTTTTCATGTGTTATAATTTTTGGAAACTTTACAGTAAATCTGAAATTACTAGGAGTCCTTTTATTCCAATTTTTTACCATTTGCTGGGACGGAATATCATAGAATGTCGAATCAATCTCTACGTAATTGAATATTTTCGAGTAATATGGTAACATCAATTTATTGTCCAAATTCGAGGGATAAAATGGACCTTCCCATGAACTATAGCTCCAGCCTGAACATCCTATAAAGAGCTCCAATACTAAAAAGATATACTTGAATTTTAATTATACTTTTTGGAAAAGTCTATGATTCTTAATGTAAACCAACTGTAGTAAACTGAAATCATAAATGCTCATTAATCCTGTCTGAAATCCTCTTTTCGATTCTTGATTTCCATGATTTTTTACTGAAGTTCCATATGAAGTATCAACATATTCTTTTACTAATCCAATATTGAAATAAATGATGGTTTTCTCTCAGGTAATTTCATTTCCTAATTTTGCATTATTCCAATTATTTATCCAATGTAGTCGGGCCTAAACAAATAGTGAACGTTGACTAGTACCGGTCAATATCGAATCACCCAAGGAGATACCTTGCATGGTGTGTAGATATTCATAATCTAACGATTAACTTTACTAAAACAATATGAAGGACCTACCCCATTCAGTAATTCTACTTTGTGTGCTGATGATATCTATTTTTGACAGGCTTTTCGATAGTTTGGGCAGTCGATATTAAGGGAACTGTTGCAAATGACAATATCTTGGGAACTGCTACAGACGATGACATAAGAGGATTTAGAGGTAATGATATTTTAAATGGATTATCAGGTAGTGATGAAATCCAAGGTGAGGGAGGAAATGATATTCTGAATGGATCTGATGGGAATGATTACCTTTCTGGCGGTGATGGGACTGATGTTCTTGATGGAGGCATGGGTAATGATGAGCTCCACGGAGGAGATGATCTCGATAGACTAATTGGCGGTACTGAAAATGATGTTTTGTATGGTACTTCCAATAACGACAATCTTGATGGAGGGCCGGGAGACGATCGACTATATGGAGGCCAAGGTAATGATACACTAAGCGGAGGTGAAGGCGGCGACTACTTTAGATGTGGTGCCGGAGATGATAGAATTACTAATTTTGATATTTCGCAAGGGGATCATGAATTTGGGGATTGTGAAATTAAATGAATCAGACATACCAGTAAGTATTGACAATTCCCATGTTACCTTTTTTGAGTATTGATTTAACTTCTCAAAAGCTTCTACTATTTTTTGCGGCACTACAATACTATATACATATCCAATGGATCTGGGGATTAGTTATTTCTACTATAATCCCATGTAGAGTAATATTTTGGCCTGATTTCCAGCAACACAGAATTTCCATTTCTTACGTTTTCAAGTAATAATTTTGCCATTGGATGATCTGTACTGCCAAGATATTTTACCATTATTCTCTGTGCAATCGGAAGATTTGCATCAGGGTCGCTCAAAATTTTAACGTCTCCTTTTCCCCTTATGCCCTTATAGGGAGGATTTCCCTCATCTATACAAAAATAGATCTTGTCATTTTGTTTCAAATTACTGGTCTTTTTAGATTCTTTTCCAGTTTCTATAAAAATTACATCTTTCGACTCGTCATAAAGATACCAAGTAGGATGTACATTTGGATAGTCGTCTTTATCGATTGTTCCAAGATGAAGATTTAACTTGCTGTCTGAAAGAAAACCCTTTATTTCATTTTCGGATAGTTGAACACCAAATCCAGGACTGCCATGCATCATTTTCATTTGTACTTTTAGGGACAGCATTAGATATAAGTCTAATCAGTACTGTCTGATAATAAGAATAAAAAAAGAAGGTTGTTATTTGTACAAACCAACTAATTTCTTGATCTTTTTACGGCAATTCGTCGAGGATGTTTATTTCCCCGATTTCTCTATTTGATGTGTATGCACAAACACTTTCATTGTCTCCGTCTCCCTTTTCATCACAGTCATTGTGGTTTTCTCCTTCTACATCAATTGAAATCTTGTTCTTCTCGCCCTGCATTGTAAAGGTGCCTGTTTCCAAATTGTCAGTGACAGCACAGACTGCCTGATTAAATCCTTCACCAGTTTCATCACAGGTATTCTTGTTATCCACATCTGTGTCAATTTCTACCTTATTCTTAAAAGGATCATCTGCTGCGAAAGCATTCGTTGCCGTAGTACTAAATACAGCACCAATCAGTAGAACTATTGAAGGTAGGAGTACGGTCCTTGAACTGAGATTCATCGTTCTTATGGAGAAGTTTTAGTTTATATGAACTTGGATGGATCATATCCTAAAATTATTGTGTATACAGAATCCGCATTATTTACAATTAAATAAGACTGAACGAGGAAACAGAGAAATGTTATGTAAGATGAAGGTGTATAAATAGACACTTGTAGTTCAAACAAGAATACATTTGTAATTAGAACTGTTTCAATAATTAGAACAATTTCAATGCGATACTCATGATAGGATTGGTATTTGTTTATTTATTTTCTACTTAATTTATTAGATATAAAAGTACCAACTAATAAAGCTGCAGATAGCGCAAATCCAAAATACGACAAATTTCTTTCATATGGAAAGACAAGGGTTGATCCAATAAAAATCGCCGAGGAGATAATACTAATTGGAAGAACATTTGGATTCGTCCTAGTTCTATTTTCTGATTTCTGATCAGCCAGATATTGCTTTATCATGGGCGCAAGTTCACTTGAGACCTCTATCCCTTTTACAAATCTATTCACATATCGCTTAAATTCTTCAATGTATGCATCCTTGATCAATCCTTCTTCTTCAAGTAGACTTACCAGTACGCGAACAAATTGAAACTTTACGTCATGGTAGTGGTAGATTCCTTCCAGAATTGAGGCCATACGCATATACAGTGCAAGATTTTTGGGCAATCTAAATGGAAACCTACTTAATGTTTTGTTTGCCAAATCTTGAAGTGCCTTTACCTCCATTCTATCGACCTTCTTGCCGTGCAATGATTGTATACTCAATTCAAGTCCCATTTCTACCAATCTTCTGTCAACAGATGGTTCTAGCGTTCCTAATTCTAACAACACATCAGTAGTCCTTACTGGATCTTTGTCTACAAGTCCCAAATATAGCCTTACTAGTCTTCTTCTTGTTTCATCATCTAGTCTACCAACCATTCCAAAATCATAAAGTATTATAGTTCCTTCGTCAGTAATTGAAATGTTACCTGGGTGAGGATCTGCGTGGAAAATACTGTGACGTAACAACATTTTAAAAAACAGCCGATGAATGCGGAATACTAATTTTGCCCTATCTATGTTATTTTGATTTAACGTCTTTATGTCAGTAATTTTAGTTCCTGGTATGTACTCCATAGTAATTACGTGACGCGAAGTTCTATCCAAGAAGACTTTGGGAATAATCACTGTTCTGTCGTCTTGTAAATTATCTTTTATTTGTATCAAATTTCTTGCTTCTATTCTATAGTCCATTTCTTCATGCACTGTTTCTATGAATTGTGAGAGCATCCCTTCTGCTGAAAATCTGAGATTTTCATCAATAAATCGAGTTGCAAGGGGTAACAATTTTTTCAAAATGTAGATATTCTGTCCAATAGTTTCCTCAATATTCGGTCTGCTAATCTTTACTACTACATCTTTTTCTTTGTGTTTTGCCCTATAGACTTGACCTAAACTTGCACCAGAAATTGCAGAGCTATCAAAATACTCGAAAATACTTTCTAGTGGACCTAGCTCCCTTTCAAGAATTGGTTTTACTTCTAAAAAAGGTTCAGGCCGTACATCATCTTGGAGTTTTTCTAGCACATCCAGATAAGGTTGAGGTAACAGATCTGCTCTTGATGATAACCATTGACCAAGTTTTATGTAAGATGGCCCAAGTGCAACAAAAGTCTTTAGTGCTCTTTCTGCATGCTTTCTAAACTTTTTTTCATTTACGTTTTTGCCTTCCTTTTTCACCCATTCTCTTCTGTCCTTCCTAAGATACACGATGACAGGAATTAGCTTCACTATAGTCTTGAAAATAAGCCAAACTGATGGTTTCTTAAATTCGAAGGTAGGTTCTTCTCTATCAGTTTCCATGGCAGAGTCCAATATCTCTTTGCTATCTTCTAACAACGTACTTTTCGCCCACTTAGATTATATTCTCAAAAAGCAGTCGTGTCTGAATAGCATTAAAAGGATTGGTGAAATAGAAAAGCTCAATTCGTGTCATTTTTCCTTGTCCACAATGTAATTTGAAAGAAATGAAAGCATCATAAGGCCAGGAAAATATTTTGAGGCATCTACAATTATGTGTCCAAAAGGATCATCCCTAGGATCAATTTTATCATAATGAACGCTGTAGTAGGTATCATATTCGCGAATGTGCAATTTGCCATGCCTGTATTGTTTTATTGACCCTCTTCTTTCACCCAAGATAGTCGGTTCATAATCGATAAGCGGTCTTACTGTTTTAGGTACAATGATGCTTCCATCACTGTCAACAAAACTCATAGTAAACTAACAATAACTTCAGATATAAAAATTACCTTCAATTTTCAAATTTTAGCAAATAAACTATTTTTTTCAGAATTAATTCAAACAGGGTCAAGGATTAACCTCATAACAAGACTTTTATAGAATATTATCTATTTTTTTTGTTATGAGTGATACAAAGGGTAAGGTTCCAAATATCGTTGCGATTGAAGTCATAAAGAAGAATGGTGTTGATGTCGAAAAATTAAAAGAATTGTTAACCAAAGGTGTCGGTGCTGAGTTTACTACATATTATTATTATACAATTTTAAGAATGCATTGTACTGGTCTTGATGGTGAGGGAATAAAGGAAATTGTTGAAGAAGCAAGGATCGAAGACAGAAATCACTTTGAGGCAATGGTACCAAGATTGTATGAACTAGGAGGCTCATTGCCAAGAGATATTAGAAAATTTGCTGATCAGGCAGGTTGTCCTGACGCATATCTCCCAGATAATTGGGAAAATCTAACTTCTATTATTGAAATATTACTCGCTGCAGAACAGTGTGCTATTCGTTCATGGGGAGAAGTATGTGACATGACATCTGGAAAAGATCCTCGTACATATGATATTGCTCAAAGGATCATGCAAGAAGAAGTTGAACACGAAGCTTGGTTTATTGAATTGCTCTCTAAGAGACCTTCTGGGCACTTTAGAAGGAGATCAGTTGGTCAATCTCCACATGTCGGACAACAGGGCGGACTAATACACCTATAAGGACCTATTTTTTATCTTTATTTTTTTTTACTATAAGAACTACTTAGTTTTAGAGTTCCAAATTTAGTGCATTATTAACAAAATAGTATCTTTGAACGGTTTTTTCTATACGTACTATGAGAGTCGTTTCACGATACATGACCTATTTGAAATATACTTCCAAGTCCGATTGACACTACGTACAGATTACCATCGGGACCCAATTCCAAATCAGTTATGCCTCCAAAGCCTTCTCCAAATACAATACTACTTACTCCAGGAGATGAGGGCTTTTCGATAACTCTCGACGAGAGAGCTTGTGGAAGAACTAGATCTTTTCTATCTGCTGTTAGATCAAAGTGATAAATCCTTCCGTTATGCACGTCACCTACAAACATATCGTTCTCATATGTAGTTCCAAGTGCAGTTGATTCCAAAAATTTTACCGCAGTTGGTCCAGCAGTGTTTACCCAAACAAGTTCAGGATCGCTATAATGTCCCTTTCCATCGAAATCTTGTAAATCAGATTCGCTGAATGAATCTTCCATTGATGCCAATCCCTGTACTTGCTGCCAACCACTGTTAAATCCAGGGAGGACCAAATTAATTTCATCTCCGTTTCCAGGTCCATTTTCTGTATCCCATAGATTACCAGATATAGGATCAAAGTCTATCCCAAAGCTATTTCTTATCCCATAGGCGTAGTATATTCTCAATGGAATAGAATCTCCGAGTATACCATCAGTAGGTTGTCCGTCCTGAGAGATCCTCAAAATTCCTCCTCTTCCATCTGGATCAACACCGCCATTATAATTCTGGGTCTTCGTTTCTGTAGTAGGCCCTTTGAATGAACCATCTACATCACCAATCGTTACATAGAGATTATTGTCTGGTCCGATCATTATGTCACCGCCATTATGCCGAGGTCCTGGATTGGCAGGTAAGTCCATCAACAATAATGGATTAATCAGTGAATCACCAGAAAGCTCATATCTGTAGACCCTATTGCCAATTGGCTGTATACCGGCCTTGTCATCGCCATCTTTTCCTTCAATTTCAGTATAGTAAAGAAAAACGTATGTCGTTGAGCCGTGTTTTGAAACTGCTATTCCACACAAGCATCTTTCAACAGAGTTTGCAACAGTAGTATCAAGAACAGGTTTTGGAAGAACCTTACCATCGACTATCCTTTTGACCATACCAGTATCTTTTTCAAGAACTAAAATATCACCAGGACCCACGAAAGCCATTGTAGTAGGAGTGCTTAGTCCCTCAGCAATCGTAGAAATCCCCAGGTTTGAATCAAAAAGCTTTGGCTTTCCTTCTTCTTCAAATTCAGTTTGAGCGAATTCCTCTTGAGCTCTTACGGAATGAAAGTTAATAACTGAAGAAAAAATCAAAAGTGAAATAATCAGTAATGTGAAGATTACACTGATCAAGGCTTGGAACAATCATCCACTTCGGATCTAATATACATATCGTAGAATGCTATGTGAGATTATTATCAAAAATTACAAGCTATTAATTGCGTTGAGAAAAGATTTTGATGGTAACCAATACTGAGAGAAATTAACTTTAATAATAACAATAATTGACAAACTCTCATTTTTAGCATAATTATTAGAAAATATCGCTATTACTGCGTGCTAGTAGGAATGTTTATCTGTTTTATGTTCTTTAAGAGAAGGATACTTTGAAAATGTACAATTGCATTTATCACACTGCCATTGATCTTCACGTGCCTTTGTGAAATTATCATAAGTGATATTTTCCTTTACGTACAGCATAGACTTGTAATCATACTTTGCGGGATTATAATTCATTTTGTACTTTATTGAATTTATTCGCACTTCTAATTATAATGTATAACATGTTCTTTATATTTTAATATGTTACTGGATATAGGATTGTAGTATAAAATTAATGCATAGCTTTTGACCTGTTGAATCTTTGAGTAATATGTTGAAAAGATTTATAGCAAAATAGATAGTGTATATGATATCTTTTCACATGCCAACAGAGAATAACTCCGTCAAAAAATTCAAAAATAGAGAACATGCCGCAGAGCTTCTCATGACCAAGCTAAATAATGAGATTAAAGACGAAAATGTAAAAGACGTATTATTCTTCGGAATTCCACGTGGAGGTGTGATACTAGCATATGCAATTTACAAGAATAGATCTGCGAATCATTTTGATATTGTAATACCCCGTAAATTGGGAGCTCCCAATAATAAAGAACTTGGCATTGGAGCTATAATGGATGAGGATACTGTCTATCTAAATGAGTACGTTGTGAAAGCATTGAGAGTGCCGCCGGATTACATAGAGACGGAAAAAGAATCACAAATCCGAGAAATTAGTCGCAGAAACTCACTCTACAGACCCAAACAGGATGAATATGATATGGAGAATAAAACGATCATACTTGTTGATGATGGT
>Ga0209974_10000416_pt1 | contig 14223 bp, 14 predicted proteins | sample InoplaM3SPM_FD_187592 | JGI IMG/M metagenome (GOLD analysis project Ga0209974, IMG submission 187592) | Arabidopsis thaliana rhizosphere microbial communities from the Joint Genome Institute, USA, that affect carbon cycling - Inoculated... | ecosystem: Host-associated > Plants > Roots >...
ATCGCCGAGGGCGTCGCCGCGGACGTCCAGAAGGACGAGAAAGTGATCGCCGCCTATCTCGGTGGCGACATCACGCTCAACCTGAAGCGCGCGTGACGTGACCACCGTACCCTCGCACGACGACCGCGCGGATGACGCACGCCCGCCGCTCCTCGCGCTCGAGCGGCTCGCCGTCGCGTACGGCGGCATCCAGGCGGTCAAGGGCATCGATCTCGAGGTTCGAGACGGCGAACTCGTGTGCCTGATCGGCGCGAACGGCGCGGGCAAGACGACGACGCTGAAGGGCATCTGCGGCTTGCTGCCCGTGAAGTCGGGAACGATTCGCTATGCCGGTGACGACATCACCGGCGTGCCTTCCTATCGCCTCGTCCGCCGCGGCCTCGCCATGGTGCCCGAGGGACGCGGCATGTTCGGCGCACTCACGATCGAGGAAAACCTCGCGATGGGCGCGTACGCGCGCACCGACCGCGCGGCGGTTCGCGCCGACGCCGAGCGGGTATTCGCGCTGTTTCCGCGGCTCAAGGAACGCCGTCGCCAGACCGCCGGCACGCTCTCCGGCGGCGAGCAGCAGATGCTCGCGATGGCGCGTGCGCTGATGTCGCGGCCGCGGCTGCTGCTCCTCGACGAGCCGTCGATGGGTCTCGCGCCGCTGATGGTGCAGAAGGTGTTCGAAACCATCATCGCCGTCGCGAAGGAAGGCGTGACGATGCTGCTGATCGAGCAGAATGCCCGGCTCGCGCTCGAAGTGAGCGACCGCGGCTACGTGATGGAATCGGGAGAGATTACACTCGAGGGACCGGCGCCCGCGCTCCTGCACGATCCGAAAGTGCGGGCGGCGTATCTCGGCGAAGCCGCCTGATCCCGCAGCCAAACGACCCGCAGGTTTTCGCATCACCGACGACGTTCGCCCTCCACCGGAGCCGGCCCCGGACACCGACGAAGCCCCGCTCGCGGCGCGCGTGATGCGCAGCGTGCCCGCATCGCACGCGACCGCCTGGTACGCGGAGGCGATGCGACTGTGGAAGCGCGGTCCGGTGGTGTTCACGCTGCTCGCACTCATCGTTCTCGCCGTCAACCTGTTGCTGAACCTGCTGCCGGTCGCAGGCACTGCGCTGGCGCAGGTGGTGCTGCCGCTGCTCGAATGCGGTCTCTTGTATGCGTGTCTCGCGGCCGACCGTGGCGACCGACCCCGGCTTTCGCATCTGTTCGCCTTCGTCGGGGCGCCGTGGCGCGCACAGGCGGCCGTCGTCGCCGCAGGACTGCTGATCTTCGCCGTGCAGGCGCTGGTGGCACAGGGATTCGGCGGCATCAACCTGCTCACGCCTGCGAATGCAGCCGATCCGATCTCCGGCGGCGCGCTGGTCGCGACCTACGCAGCAGGCATTGCGGCGTCGCTGCCGCTCACCTACGTGCCCTTCGTTGCGCTGTTCGACGGCGCCGGATTCCGCCGCGCCTTCGCGCAAAGCGCCGAGGCGTTCACGCGCAATCTGCGGCCGCTCGTCGTGTATGGCGCGCTGTCGCTCGCGCTGCTCCTGGTCGGACTCGCGACGAGCGGGCTCGGGCTCCTGCTCGCGCTGCCGTGGGCCGCGGCCGCGTCGTACGCGTCGTGGAAGGACGTGTTCGACGTCTCGTAAGGCATTGTGTCGGCATCGTCCTACACGAATCTGGTCGTTCGTCCGCTAGGGCAACAAGTTGGGCTGTCGATACGATGAGCCCGCCTACTGATGTACAAACCCGGACTCGCGGCCATGCCCCTCGATCACTCGCTCGCTGTTTCCCCAGGCGAATCCAGCCCGCCCCGAACCGAACGTCGCCGCGGCGACGACACGCGCGGGCGACTTCTCGATGCCGTCGAAGGTCTAATCGCCGATCACGGTTTCAAGCCGCTTACCCATCGCACGATCGCGTCGCGTGCCGAAGCGCACGTCGCGCTGCTCAATTACCACTTTGGCAGCAAGGAACAGCTGATCGAAGAAGCGCTTGCACGGCGCGCCGGGCAGTTGCTTGCCTTGCAGCACGACGCGCTGGCGGCATTGCGTGCGCGCGGGGACTGGAACGTCGAGGACGTGCTGTGGGCGTATGGCCGGCCCTTCGCATCGCTGGATCAAGCGGGGTCGTCGACGTGGCGCAATTACTTGTGCCTTGTCGCGCGTCTCGCGGGGCATGACCCGTCGGACACGATCCTCATGCGGCATTTCGGCAGCGTGCACCGCGAGTGCCTCGCCGCATTGCGCCATGCGCTTCCGAATGTCGACGACGCGTCGCTCGCCGCGGGTTTTCGCCATTGCCGCCTCCTGCTCGAGCACGACGCCCTTGCGCGGTGCAAGGCCGGCGGGAATGCACCCGCCGTCGTACCCCGATTCGACGAGCTGATCGCATTTCTCGCAGGCGGCTTGCGCGCATTGAACGGCATGTCGCACGCGGACGCCACGGCGCATTAGCACCCTCCGTTCTGGCCAGAACACGGCCGCCTCCGAGCGGCCGTTTTTTCATGCCGAAGGCCTGAGCTCGAAGCGCTCCGAGGCACTGCCCTCGTCGCAGCGCGTCACTTCGATCCGCTCGACCTGCGCGGCCGGCGGACCGCGCAGGCAAGCGTCGATCAGACGATCGCACGCGTCGCGCGGACCCTGGATGAGCGCCTCGACCGAGCCGTCGCGTCGATTGCGCACCCAGCCCCCGACGTGCGCCTGCTGCGCGCCGCGCATTGCCCAGTCGCGGTAGCCGACACCCTGCACGCCGCCGCGAATGCGCACGAGTACGCTGCGTCGCGCGGCCGAAGTCCAGCGTGCGTGCATCGCGAGCGCAGCGACCGTCTTCGCATCCGTCAGCCGATCGTCGTCCTGCGCAGCGATCAGTTGTGCGTGACTGAACTCGACGATGTCGAGGAATTCGCCGTGATCGAGCGTTGCGCCCACGTGCGTCAGGTGGCGCGCCGCGTAGATCTCGATGGCTTCGGTCGAATACGAGATCCCCGGGTGCACGACGCCGAGGCGTGTCCACAGGCGCGCAGCATAGCCGGCTTCCTCGGCCAGTTCCCGCACGGCCGTGTCGAGCGGGCCTTCGCCGGCGTCGATCTTGCCGGCGGGAAATTCGATGAACGTGCGATTGTGCGGGTAACGGAACTGGCGCTCGACGATGAAGCGGCCATCGTCGTGTTGCGGAACGACGAGCACCGCACCGGGGTGCACGATGTATTCGCGCACCGCTTCATGGCCGTCGGGAAGCCGCGCGCGGTCGCGTCGCACGTCGAGGAGCACACCCTGGAAAACGCGCTCGCCGTGCAGCCGTTCCTCGAGCAGCGCGCGGTCGGCGGCATCGCCCGCAAAGGGAGGACGCGGATCGTCGTCGTTCATCCGAGCCAATCGCGCGCCGGCAGGAAATCGGTATCGAGCGCAGCTTCGGGACTTCCCGGCTCGGGTGTCCACGCGTAGCGCCATTTTGCGAGCGGCGGCATCGACAGCAGGATCGCTTCGGTGCGGCCATTCGACTGCAGCCCGAACAGCGTCCCGCGATCCCAGACGAGGTTGAACTCGACGTAACGTCCGCGCCGGTACGCCTGGAAATCGCGTTCGCGCTCCCCGTAGGGTACGTCACGCCGGCGCTCGAGGATCGGCAGATACGCGTGCAGAAAATGCCCGCCGACGCGTTGCGTGACGCCGAACGCGCGCGCGAAGCCGCCTTCGTCGAAGTCGTCGTAGAAGATGCCGCCGACGCCGCGCGCCTCCCGGCGATGCTTCAGGAAGAAATAGCGGTCGCAGTTCTCCTTGAACCGCGGATACAGGTCGGCGCCGAACGGTGCGAGAGCATCGCGACACGTCGCGTGGAAATGCCGCGCGTCCTCGACGAAACCGTATGCGGGCGTCAGGTCCATGCCGCCGCCGAACCACCATGTCGGCGCGCCGGTACCGCCCTGCGCGTCCGCCTTCGCGGCCGCTTCGAAGTAACGGACATTCAGATGAACCGTCGGCGCATACGGGTTGCGGGGATGCAGCACCAGTGAAACGCCAAGCGCTTCCCACGCGCGACCGGCGAGCTGCGCTCGATGCGCCGTTGCGGACGCCGGCAGCTCGTTGCCCATCACGTGGGAAAACAGGACGCCTGCACGCTCCAGTACGTCGCCGTCCTCGAGCGCCATGGAAAGGCCCCCACCACCGCCTTCGCGCTGCCAGTCGTCGCGGCGAAACCGCGCGCCGTCGACGCCCTCGAGCGCCGCGACGATGTCCGTCTGCAGGCGGAGCATCCACGCCCGGATTGCGGCCGCCGATGGCGTATCGAGAGCGTCGGTCACGTTCGCCGCGCGAGCGCGCGATGACCGATGTCCGCCCGGTATTGCATGCCGTCGAACCGGATCATCGACACCGCAGCGTACGCCGCGCGTTGCGCCTGGCGCAGCGAATCACCGAGCGCCGTTACGCCGAGCACGCGTCCGCCGTTCACGATCAGCTGCCCCGTGTCGCTGATCGCCGTCCCGGCGTGGAACACCGTAACGTCCCCGTGCGCATCCCGCGTCACGCGCTCGAGACCATCGATGACGTCGCCGCGACGGGGTGCGTCCGGATATCCGGCGGCGGCCAGCACGACGGTGACCGCCGCGCGCCGATCCCAGTCGGCCTCGACGCGATCGAGCGTGCCGTCGAGCGCGTGCTCCACGAGCAGCACGAGATCGGTACGAAGTCGCGCCATGATCGGTTGCGCTTCCGGATCACCGAGCCTGCAGTTGAATTCGAGCACGCGCGGCGCGCCGTGCGCATCGATCATTACGCCGGCGTACAGAAATCCCTGGTAGGGCAACCCTTCGGCCGCCATGCCGGCGATCGCCGGCGCAACCACTTCACGCATGATGCGCGCATGCACGGTCGGCGTCACGACGGGCGCCGGCGAGTACGCGCCCATGCCGCCGGTATTCGGTCCCTGGTCGCCGTCGCGCAGGCGCTTGTGATCCTGGCTCGACGCGAGCGCGAGGGCATGCACGCCGTCCGCCATGACGATGAAGCTGGCTTCCTCGCCGTCGAGGAATTCCTCGATCACCACGCGCGAGCCCGCACTGCCCATCGCATGTCCGGTGAGCAACGCGTCGATCGCCGCATGCGCGTCGTCGACGCTCGACGCGACGACGACGCCTTTCCCCGCTGCAAGGCCGTCCGCCTTCACGACGATCGGCGCGCCGTGGGCATCGACGTACGCATGCGCGGCGGCGGGATCGTCGAACGTTTCGTACGCAGCGGTCGGTATCGCGTGGCGCGTCATGAACGCCTTGGCGAAATCCTTGGAACTTTCGAGCTGTGCTGCCGCGCGACTGGGGCCGAAGATCCGCAGGCCCGCATCGCGAAAGCTGTCGACGATGCCCGCGGCGAGCGGCGCCTCGGGACCGACGATGGTCAGGCCGATCGCTTCGCGCTTCGCGAAAGCGACGAGTGTGGGAATCGCGTCGGCCGGCACGTTCGTCAGGTCGGCGTCGGCTGCCGTGCCGGCGTTGCCGGGCGCGACGTACACCTTGGCGACACGCGGCGATTGCGCCACTTTCCACGCGATCGCGTGCTCGCGGCCGCCACCGCCCACGATGAGTACGTTCATCGTTCGCGACCGCCCGTTCTATCCGCTGCGCCAGGATCTCCGCGCAAGCGGCAGCGCGTGCCCGACGTCCTGCGCGAACGGCACCTAGTGACGGAAATGGCGCACCCCGGTGAACACCATGGCGAGTCCGCGTTCGTCGGCGGCCGCGATCACTTCGTCGTCTCGCACGCTGCCTCCCGGCTGGATCACCGCGACCGCGCCCTGCTCCGCGACGACGTCGAGGCCATCGCGAAACGGAAAGAACGCATCCGACGCGACGACCGACCCCGCGAGCGACAAGCCGGCGGCCTGCGCCTTGATCGCCGCGATGCGCGTCGAATCGACGCGGCTCATCTGACCGGCACCGACGCCGAGCGTCCGCTGGCCGCGCGCGTAGACGATCGCGTTCGACTTCACGAACCACGCGACGCGCCACGCAAACAGGAGGTCGTCGACCTGCGCGGGCGTCGGCTGCACGCGCGTGACGACGGTGAGCTCGCTCGCGCCCACCTGCCGCACGTCGGCCGTCTGCACGAGTAGGCCGCCACCGACGCGCTTCACGTCGAGCTCGCCGGCGTCCGGGCGCTGCAGAGGAAGTTCGAGCACGCGTACGTTCTGCTTGCGCGCAATGACGGCGAGCGCGTCCGCCGTGTAGCCGGGCGCGATCAGCACTTCGACGAACTGCGCGGCGACCGCCTCCAGCGTCTCGGCGTCCACGTCGCGGTTGAACGCGATGATGCCGCCGAACGCGGACACCGGATCGGTCGCGAACGCCTGGCGATACGCATCGACCGTTCGCGGCGCGCTGGCGACGCCGCACGGGTTCGCGTGCTTGACGATCACGCAAGCCGGTACGTCGAATGCGGTCACGCAGCGCCACGCGGCGTCTGCATCGGCGACATTGTTGAACGACAGCGCCTTGCCCTGCAATTGTCGGTACGATGCGATCGCACCCGCTGGCGCCTCGCGCTCGCGGTACAGCGCGGCGCGCTGGTGCGGGTTTTCGCCGTAGCGCATGTCCTGCACCTTGTCGCCGGACAGGAAAAACGACCCGGCAAACGCCGCGGATTCCCCTTCGATCCCGCGCGCGCCGACCCAGTTCGCGATCGCACCGTCGTACGCCGCCGTATGCGCGAAGGCGCGCTGCATCAGCCGGAAGCGCAGCGCTGCCGGCAGTGAATTACCATTCGCACGCAGGGCGTCGAGCACGGCGGCGTAATCGTTCGGATGCACGACGACGCCGACGTGCTGCCAGTTCTTGGCGGCGCTGCGCAGCATCGCCGGACCGCCGATGTCGATATTCTCGATCGCGTCGTCCAGCGTGCAGTCGGGTTTCGCGACCGTCTCGCGAAACGGATAGAGATTGACGACGACGAGGTCGATCGGAGCGATCGCATGCTCGGCAAGCGCATCGCGATGAGACGGGACGTCGCGCCGGGCGAGGATGCCGCCGTGCACCCTCGGGTGCAACGTCTTGACGCGGCCATCCAGCATCTCGGGAAACCCGGTGTAGCGCCCGACATCGGTGACCGCGATGCCGGCATCGGTGAGGAGCCGCGCGGTGCCGCCGGTCGATAGCAGCGCGATGCCGCACGCGGCGAGCCCGCGCGCCAGCTCGACGATGCCCGACTTGTCGGAAACCGACAGCAGCGCCTGCGCGACCTTCACGGGTCAGATCAGCTTGTGCTTGGCGAGCTTGGCGCGCAGCGTGTTGCGGTTCAGGCCGAGCATCTCCGCGGCGTGCGTCTGATTGCCGTTCGATCGGTCGAGGATCGACGTGAGCAGCGCACGTTCCACATGCGCGATGACCATGTCGTAGATGCCGTGCGGCGGTTCGCCTTCGAGCCTGCGGAAATACTCATCGAGGGACTTGACGACGCTGTGGCCGATCTCGTTGCCGCTGTTCAGCCGGAGGTTGCGTTTCATGCGGCGAGCGCCTCGGGCCCTGTTTCGTAGCACAAGCGATCCCCTTCCGCGGCGAGGCGCGCGAGCCAATGCAGCACGACGGCGCGTTGCGCGGACGGTGTTTCGGCGACGTTGATGCGGTGCCTGAACTCGAGCGCGCCCGCGAGGCCCGACGCATACCAGTGCAGATGTTTGCGCGCCGTGCGCACGCCGATGTCCTCGCCGTGGAAGCGGTAATGATCGTCGAGGTGCTCGAGAATCACCGCTCGCGCCTCGGCGACCGTCGGCGGCGGCAGCGTTTCGCCGGTGGCGATGTAGTGCTCGATTTCGCGGAAGATCCAAGGCCTGCCCTGCGCCGCGCGGCCGATCATCAGGCCGTCGGCTCCCGTCTGCGCAAGGACCGCACGGGCGCGCGTCGGCGTCTCGACATCGCCGTTGGCGAAAACAGGGATCGGGACCGCGCGCTTCACGTTGCGAATGGTCTCGTACTCGACGGGACCGGTGAAGGCGCACGCACGGGTGCGCCCGTGCACGGCGAGTGCGGCCACACCCGCATCCGCGGCCATGCGTGCGATCGGGACGGCGTTGCGCGCCGACGGCGACGAACCGGTGCGAATCTTGAGCGTGACCGGAACGTCGACGGCGCGGACCACGGCGTGAAGGATCGAACCGACCAACGCTTCGTTGGACAGCAATGCGGACCCGGCCGCGGCATTGCAGACCTTCTTCGCCGGGCACCCCATGTTGATGTCGATGATCTGCGCGCCGCGATCGACGTTGTACCGCGCGGCGTCCGCCATCCACGACGGATCCGCGCCGGCGATCTGCACGGCAATCGGCGCCGGCTCGCCGGTGTGGTCGATGCGACGACGCGACTTGCGGCTGTCGCGCAGCCGCGGATCGGCAGCGACCATTTCGGACACGGCATAACCTGCACCCATCCGCTTGCACAGCATGCGAAACGGACGGTCGGTGACGCCCGCCATCGGTGCGACCGCTAGATTGTTCGGCAGGACGTGGCCACCGATGCGCACGACTCGGCGTTGAATTTTTGTTTCGGAGGGGGTCGGATTATACCTGTTTGAAACACTGCGTCGAGTGCAGGGCGACGGACGTTGCAGCGTCGCGATCAGCGATGCGGCGAAGATCTTCGCGAGGCAATTCGGCGCGCGTATCAACGCGATTGAACAAAAACGACACCGCCGATCAGCGATCACGGATCAGCGAGGGTGCGGGTTGCGTTCGTCATCGATGACTCCGCGTGGCCCGTCCTGCGCCGGCAAGCCGCGCGTGTTCGCAGGGGCGGCATCGGGCGGCTGCCGCATCTCATCGCGGATCGGTTCGCGCGTGACGCCGCCTTCCCGCGCCATGGGGTAATCGTTGATCGCGCCGTTCGACGACCGGTCGGCCGCGCGGGGTTCGGGATTCGCGTTCACTGCATCGGTGAGCGGGCTTGGCGTGTCGAACGTCGACGGGCTTGCATCGCGTCGCGCACCCGCGGCATCGGTGTCGTTTGCAATCGCGGGACCGCCGATTCCGATTGCCGCTGCGATCGCGGCCGCCTGCATCCAGTGTCGTACGCTCATGCGGAGCCTCCTTTGGCGACAGTGCAGCCCCCATTCTCGCGGGCGCGTTCGCTCGCGCATGCCGGCCCGCTGCGGATTGGCGTGTAGGAAGACGTCGCGCCGTCCGGCCTACACGCGTCCACCTGCGACACCACGGCCACGCGACCAGGGTGCTGCAGCCGTGCGGCGCGGCGCTAACGCATCCCGAACAGCATCGCGTGCGTGAACGCGCGCTTGGCGAAAGGGATGCTGTCGAGCAGCGTCATGCCGACACCGCGAGGCACCCGAAACAACGCCTGATCGTTGCCGAACACGTGCACGAGACCGTGCGTGAACGCGATGCCGGCGCGCCGATCGCGCGTTCGACGGCGTGCGTAGCGGACGAGCATGGCCCTGCTGCCAAGATCCTCACGCGGCGAGTCGACTATCACCGCCGCCAGTTCGAACGCGTCCCTCAGTCCCAGGTTGAAGCCCTGGCCGGCAACCGGATGCAGCGCCTGCGCAGCGTTGCCGATGACGACGACGTGCGGTGCGGTCGTGTCGCGCGCGCGCTCGAGCGCGAGGGGAAACGAGCGGCGATCACGAACGCCCGTGAACCCGCGCAGGCGACTGCCGAAATGCACCGCAAGCTCATTGACGAACGCCGCATCGGAGAGTGCGAGCGTACGCGCGGCTTCGTCGGGTTTTTGGGTCCACACGAGCCCGTAGCGATCGCGCTCGGGGAGCAGCGCGACGGGGCCGTCGCTCGTGAAGCGTTCGTACGCCACGCCGCCATGGGGATGATCGAGCGCGACCGACGCAACCACCGCCGTCTGCCGGTAATCGTGGCGACGCCGATCGATGCCGCGCACCATCGACGCCGACCCATCGGCAACGACTGCAAGGCGCGTCTTGAGGGTCGTCTGCCCTGACGTGCCTTCGGTGTCGATCGACGCACCGTCCGTTTCACCGCTCACGGCACGAACCTCTACCCCGAAGCGCACGTCGATCGCCGCCGCGCGCAACGCGTCGTCGAACGTCTGCTGCAGAGCGCGATACGACACGACGTAGCCGAGCGCAGGCAAGCCCTGCTCCGATGCGTCGAGGCGCACGCTTCCGAAGCCGCGGGCCTGCGAAATGTCGATGGCGGTGATTGCCGTCACGGCGCCGGGCGCCGCATTGAGCGGCGTCCACACGCCGAGCCGTTCGAGGATCAGCCGCGCACCGTGCGACAGCGCGAGCGAACGATCCCCGCGCGGCATCTGGCCCTGCACGCGCGCATCGACGACGACGAGATCGAGATCGGCATCGCGCAACGCGAGCGCGAGCGCCGCACCGACCGGCCCCGCGCCGACGATCACGACGTCCTGCGTCACGCTCGCCGTGGCATCACGCATCCGGCGACGATCAGCCGCAGGCAGCCTCGACGTCGTCGACGGTCTTCGGCGCCGCGGACGTCAGGTTGTCGACACCCGCGTCCGTCACCAGCACATCGTCTTCGATCCGCACGCCAATGTTCCAGAAACGCTCCGGCACGTTGTCCGCGGGCCGGATGTAGGCTCCGGGCTCGACGGTCAGCACCATTCCCGGCACGAGTCGCATCGATTCGCCGCGCTGCTGGTAAAGCCCTGCGTCGTGCACGTCCATGCCGAGCCAGTGACCGGCGCGATGCATGTAGAACTGCTTGTAGGTGCCGCTCTCCAGCACGCCGTCGAGCGTGCCCGTGCAAAGCCCGAGGTCGATGAACCCCTGTGCGAGCACACGTTCCGCGGTGTGATGGTAGTCGTGAAAGGATACGCCCGGCTTCACCGCGTCGATGCACGCGAGCTGCGCTGCGAGCACCAGCTCATACACGGATTTCTGCGGTCCGCTGAAGCGGCCGTTAACCGGGAACGTCCGCGTGATGTCCGACGCGTAGCCCTGGAACTCGCACCCCGCGTCGATCAGGAGCAAGTCACCGTCGAGCATCTGCCGATTGTTCTCGCGATAGTGCAATACGCACGCGTTCGGTCCGGATGCGACGATCGAGCTGTAGGCGACCGACTGCGCGCCCTCGCGCAGAAATTCGTGCATCAGCTCCGCCTCGAGCTGGTACTCGAATGCACCCGGGGAAGCCGCACGCATCGCGCGGCGATGCGCGCCGGCCGAGATCGCGCAGGCGCGGCGCATCAATGCGATCTCGTGCGGGTCCTTGACGAGCCGCATCGCGTCGACGGCGGCGCGCACGTCGACCACTTCCTCCGGCGCAGCGATGCCGGTGCGCACGCGGGTGCGCACTTCATTCAGGAGGTCGGTCACTTCGCGGTCCCAGTCGCGAAACAGGCCGAGCGGGGTGAACAACGCCGGCCGGTCCGCCGCGAGATCGGGCAATCGTTCGCGCAGCACGGAAATCGGATGCGCTTCGTCGAAGCCGAAGATCTCGCGCGCAGCGTCGGGACCGTAGCGGAAGCCGTCCCAGATCTCGCGTTCCTCGTTGCGCTCGCGACAGAACAGCAGGTGCCGATCGCCTTCCGGCCCGGCGACGAGCGCGATCACCGCCTCGGGCTCGGGAAATCCGGACAGGTAATAGAAATAGCTATCGTGCCGGTACGCATAGAGCGAATCGCGATTGCGCGGCACTTCGGGCGCCGTCGGCACGAGTGCGAGACCGCCGCCTGCGCGCGCGCGCATCGATTGCAGCACGGCGTCGCGCCGCGCACGGTAAATTTGGTGTGCGTGGTTCATCGTGGCATCCTGCAGGGGACGCGCCATTATAGGGTTGACGATGAACGCAGAGCGCCGTGCTGCACCCGTCCCGGACCTATCGCTCGCCGACTACGCCGCGGGCCTGCGCAATCGAACGTTCAGTGCGGAGGCGACCGTGCACCGCCTGCTCGAACGCATCGGCGACGATGCGGCGCTCGATGCGTACACGCATGTCGACGCCGAGGGTGCGCTCGCTGCAGCCCGCGCCGCCGACGCCAACGTCGTTGCGCGCAACGATGCGAACCCGCTGCTGGGTGTACCGATCGCGCTCAAGGACCTGTACGCGGCGACCGGATTGCCGATGACCGCCGGCTCGCGCGTCGACATCGCAGACCGCATCCCCGCCGAAGGCAGCCTCGTGCGCGCACTGAAGGGTGCCGGCGCGGTGATCCTCGGCAAGACGCGGACGACCGAATTCGCATTCGGGACGTACAACCCTTCGCATCCGACGCCGCGCAATCCGTGCGATCGTGCCGTGCACCGGATGCCGGGCGGATCGTCGTCGGGTTCTGCGGTCGCCATGGCGGCCGGGCTGTGCGCCGTCGCGTTCGGAACGGACACGGGCGGCTCGGTGCGCCAGCCAGCGGCGCTTTGCGGGGTCGCCGGTTTCAAGGCGACTGCCGGGCGCCTGCCGATGGATGGGGTCTTCCCGCTGTCGCCCACGTTCGACAGCCCCGGCTGGTTCGCACCACGCATCGCCGACATTGCCGTCGTCTGGCAGGTGCTCGCCGGCGCGCCGGTGGGGCGCGCGCGACCACTCGATACGCTCGTCGTCGGACGGCCCGATGCGCATTTCTTCGACGGTCTCGACAACGACGTCGTGCGCGCGGTCGACGTCGCGCAGGCCCGCTTGATCGATGCAGGCGTCCGCATCGTGTCGGTAACGCTGCCGCCGCTCGGCGACCTGGACGTCGCTTTCGGTGCCTTCCTCTCGGCCGAACTCGTTGCGACGCTCGGACGCGAGCGCGTCATCGCGACGCTTTCGCAGATGGATCCGGTCGTGGCTGCGCGGATCGCGCCGGGACTCGAGCTCGCGGCCGATGCATACCTGACGCTGCGTGCGCGCTTTGCGATGCTGGCGCGGGATGCGCACGATGCGATCGGCGGCGTCGACGTGCTGCTGACGCCGACATGTCCGCGCACGGCAGCACCCGTGGCAGGACATGCGGATCCGGCGCTCGCGGCGGGTTGGAGCCGCGAGACGCTGCGTTTCACGCGACCGGGTAACCTGTTCGGGCTGTGCGGCGTGTCGCTGCCGATCGGGCACTTGGCGGGCGCCCGGCCTGTCGGATTGCAGCTGCTCGCGCGCGGCGGCGACGACGCCGCGCTCCTGGGCATCGCCGCCGCCATCGAAACGCTGCTCGTACGCGCGTGAGCCTGCGCGACGACAAGCGCGCACTGCGCGAGCGGCTCGTAGCACAACGCGACGCACTCGGCGCCGAGGCACGCGCAGAAGCATCGCAGGCGATCGCACGGAACATCGCATCGCTCGAAGGCTACGGCAGCGCGCGCGTCGTGCTGCTGACCTTGCCGTTTCGCAGCGAATGGGATGCGCTGCTCGTTGCGCGGCATGCGCTGGCGGCCGGCAAGATCGTCGTCGCGCCGCGCGTCGATCCGACGGCGCGGACGCTGCGGCCGCTTCGCATCGTCGATCTCGACCGCGACGTCGAATCGGGCTATCGCGGCATTCCCGAGCCGCGCGCAACCTGCGCTGCCGTGGCGCTGCAGACGATCGACTGGGTGTTGACGCCCGGCGTTGGCTTCGACGCCGCAGGTCGCCGCCTCGGCTACGGAGGCGGCTATTACGACCGACTGCTGCCGCTCTTGCCGCGGGCCGCTTCGCGCGTGGCTGGCGCGTTCGAGGTCCAGCTCGTCGATCGCGTTCCGGCGGCGCCGCACGACATCGGCGTCGACTGCATCGTGACCGAGCAGCGCATCATCGATTGCGCGCGCATGCCCGCATGAGCCGCGCACGCACTGCGCTGATTGCGCTCGCGGCGACACTGACGATTCAGATCTACGCGTCCTTCGCCGCCACGGCCACGGCGGTGCTCGCCCCGGAGATGGCACGTGCGTTCGCCGTCGAAACGCGCTGGGTCGGCGTGTTCGTGGGCATCGTCTACGTCGGCGGCATGTTCGCAAGTCTTGCCAGCGGCGGTTTCATCGAGCGCTACGGCCCGATCCGCGTGTCGCAGGCGTGCGTGCTGCTCTGTGCGATCGGCGTTGCGTTGATCGCCACCACACCCGAACACGCACCCGTGCTGCTCGGGATCGCCGCGCTCGTCATCGGCATCGGTTACGGACCGATGACGCCGGCGTCGTCGCATTTGCTGCAACGTACGGCGCCGCCCGCGCGCATGGCCCTCACGTTCTCGATCAAGCAGACCGGCGTGCCGGCGGGCGCGGCGCTGTGCGGCGGATTGCTGCCCGCGCTTTCGGTGGCGCTCGGCTGGCGCGCCGCGTTTGCGATCGTCGC
>Ga0209974_10000418_pt1 | contig 14188 bp, 14 predicted proteins | sample InoplaM3SPM_FD_187592 | JGI IMG/M metagenome (GOLD analysis project Ga0209974, IMG submission 187592) | Arabidopsis thaliana rhizosphere microbial communities from the Joint Genome Institute, USA, that affect carbon cycling - Inoculated... | ecosystem: Host-associated > Plants > Roots >...
CGCCCGCCGCCAGGCACCCGGCGGTACGCCGACCTGTTTTTTGAACGCGCGGTTGAACGACGCCTCGGACTCGTAACCTACCTCGGCGGCCGCCTGCGCAATGCTCATACCCTGGCTCGCTAGCAACCGACCGGCGAGCTGCAGGCGCCAGTTGCCGAGATAATGCATGGCCGGCGTCCCCATGACATCGGCAAACCGCTCAGCGAAGACCGAGCGCGAGAGTCCAACTTCGCGCGCGAGCGAGTCGAGGGTCCACGCTTCGGCAGGCCGTCCGTGCATCAATCGCAGCGCAGCGCCTATTTGCCGGTCGCGAAGGGCTGCGAGCCAGCCGGTCGATTCCCCGGGGAGGCTCTCGATGTACTCGCGCACGGCCTGCAGGAACATGAGCTCGCTCAGCTTCGAGAGGATCGTCTCGCCGCCGGCGCGCGGATTTTCTTTCTCCTGTAGCGCCAGGCGGATCAAGTCGTGGGTGAGCTGGCCGCCAACGCTCGAGTGCTTGACGTGCAGAATGGGCGGCAGCGCATCGAGAATAGGGTTGAACGGCCGGGCGTCGCAGCCCAGGTAGCCGCACACGAACCGAGACTTCTCCCCCGAGCCGCCGAACTCGTTGAAGATGAACGGGAGCGGCCGATCGTTCGGCCGATAATAGATACCGAAGTCGGGCGCCGCGCGCTCGCCGGGCTCGGTGGACATGAAATGCGCGTCGCCGCGCACGAACACGACCGCATCGCCGGCCTCGAGTCTCACTTCCGGCTGCGACTCGTCGGCGAGCTGCGCCCAGCACCAGCCGTCCAGCATGATGTGGAAGGCGATGACGTGATCGAAGCCGGGCATGACCTTGCCGCAGATACTGGCCACGGGTGGCGTGGCGGCGACCCAGGGTTGGCGCGCGGTGATGTCGAAATACACGGCGCCCGTGAGATGAACCGCTCGCAGCACGTCGGAAAGTACGTCCACCTGGCATTTTCTCCTGCGACCCGCCTCGATTCGGCCCGCCATTCCCACGTTTCGGCCGACGGCCGGACGCCCGGACAAGAGTTGGCGATGACCGATCATATGGCGCAGGTGGCGCCCGATCTAGGATAGCGCCCGACCGATAACACCGGATGCGCTTGCATCCGAATTCCAGGAGCCCTGGCCATGCTCGACACCAATGCCATCACCACCTTTGCGCAGTCGCTTCGCGGCACGATGACCCAGCCGGGGGACGCGGCGTACGAGGAGGCACGTAAGCTCTACAACGGCATGATCGACAAGCGCCCGCGGATCATCGCGCGCTGTGCGGGCGTCGCGGACGTTATCGCGGCTGTGAACTTCGGCCGCGAGCAGGGCCTGCTGATCGCGATACGCGGCGGCGGGCACAACGGCCCTGGTCTCGGGAGCTGTGACGACGGCCTGGTCATCGATCTGTCCTCGATGCGCAGCGTCCGCGTCGATCCGGCGAAACGGACGGCGCGTGTCGAGCCCGGCTGCACCTCGGCCGACGTCGATCACGCGACCCACGCCTTCGGGCTCGCCGTGCCGTTCGGCATCGTTTCCTCCACAGGGGTCGCTGGCCTCACGCTCGGCGGCGGCACCGGGTACCTCACCCGCAAGTACGGCCTCACGATCGACAACCTGCTCGAAGCCGACGTCGTACTCGCGGACGGCAGCTTCGTCACGGCGAGCAAGGAAGCGCATCCCGACCTCTTCTGGGCGCTGCGCGGCGGTGGCGGCAACTTTGGCGTCGTGACCAGCTTCCTGTTCCAGGCGCACCCGGTCAGCACCGTGTACGCGGGCCCGATCTTCTGGGATGCGAAGGACGGCAAAGCCGTGATGCGCGCCTACCGGGACTTCCTGCCGAAGGCGCCCGAGGAGCTTGGCGTTTTCGTCGGCCTCAAGACCGTGCCTCCGACCGATCCGTTCCCGCGAGAGCACTGGGGCAAGCGCGCGTGCGCAGTGATCGGGAGCTACAACGGCAGCGCAACCGACGGCGAGAAGGCCATCGCGCCGCTGCTCAAGGACCTGCCCGCGCCGCTCTTCAACTGGATGGGCGCAATGCCGTTCACCGCGATACAGGGGCTCTTTGATCCCTTCTTTCCGAAGGGGCTGCAGTGGTACTGGAAGGGCGACTTCGTGAACTCGTTGCCCGACGAGGCGATCGATGCGCACATCGCGCAGATTCTTAAGGCCCCGACGGACCTGGCCTTGATGCATCTGTACCCGATCGACGGCGCCGTGCGCCGCGTGGCCGGCGATGCAACCGCGTGGAGCACGCGCGATGCGACCTGGTCGATGGTGATCGCCGCCATCGGCAATGATCCGAAGCAGGCCGAGGCCTTGAAGACCTGGGGGCGGGGCTACTGGAAGGCGGTGCACCCCTTCAATCTGGCCGGGGCGTACGTCAACTTCCTGATGGACGACGAGATCGACGGGCGCGTGCAGGCGAGCTACGGCGCCAACTATCCGAAGCTTGCGGCGGTGAAGAAGAAATACGACCCGAGGAACTTGTTCAGGGTGAACCAGAACATCCGGCCAGCCGCCTGAGGGGCTATCTCAGCAGTCGGGCGGCGCCCCGTTCCCCCGGCCGGCGATGCACACCACCGTCGCGAGCGGGAACTTCGGATATCCCGGATCCTTGAACCAGAGCTCGGCATAGACCGCCGTGTAGCCCTTGAGCGGCCGCGCGACGCTGCAGGCGTAACGCTCGTCCGCCCGCTTGCACGGGTGCGAGGTCCAGTGCGCCTCGCGGAAGTCGCGGGTCGGGCTGCTTGCCGTCCACGCGAGCACGCGACGCGGCACCCGGTTCGACTGCACGTCGACGCCGAGACGATCCGGTTGAACGGCGTACGTCCAGGACAACGCCGGCAACCCTTCGCCGTGCGCTGAGTACCGGTGCAAGGCGCTCAATCCCCCGACGAGACGATCGAGATCCCGCACGCCGTGACCCTGGTTCGGCACGTACAGGACGCGCTTCGGTTCCGGCAGCTCGTCCCAGTAGACCTTGAGCGCATCGAGCGGCCAGTAACGGTCGTTGGTCCCGAGCAGGATCAGCTTCGGTCGATCGAGATCCGCGCGATACGAGTACGGATCGACCATCGCGAGCAGACTCCGGCCGCGCTCGCTGTTGACGCGGCCCGGCAGGTCGATATTCGCGTAATCCTGCACCTGCTCGGAGAGCCCCCCGAAAGTCTCGCGCTGCAGCGCGATCTGTGCCGGCATGTTCAGCATGTCGATCGCGATTGGGGCCACGCTCGCGACCCGCGGGTCGACGGCTGCGGTCAGCCATGAGGTCCAGCCGCGTTTCGAGGCGCCGGTGACCGTGAACGCGTCTACCGGGTGCTGCCAGCGCTCGCGCGTGAATGCCTGCACCGCGTCCATCGCGCGTGCGGCGCTCTTGACCATCGGTAGCAGCAGCGGCCAGTCGGGCTCGCCGCTCTCGAGGTAGTGATCGAAGGTGTAGGCGATCAACGCGTCCTCGCGGCGGTCGAAGAGCGGCTGGAACGGTACATGCCGCAGCACCGCCACCGGCGCGCGCAGCGTCTCGGCGAGCTTGGTGAAGATCCTCGCCTCGCGCGGCAGCTTGGTCTGGCCGTTCTCGTACTCCGGTTTCCAGCGCCCGCCGTGTATGAAGAGAAACGCCTGTGTCGATCCGCTCTCGAGCGTCGACGGGCGGAGGATGATGAGCTGGTGCTTCCAGGGAATGCCGCGCCAGGTCTGCGAGGTGAGCACTAGCTCGGTGAGGTCGGTCTTACCGAGGCGCATCGACCTGACTTCGCGCCAGGTGTAGCTCGTATCGGGTATCGCTACGTAACTCGCGAGCTGGCCCGTTGCATCCGCGTGCACGCACGCCGGCGCCGCCGCCAGGAGGCCGGCCGCGAGCATCCATGTGCGGCGTAGAGCGAGCATGCCCCCATGATGCGCCGTCGGCAGCCGTTTGCGGCGCGCAGTTGACTTATGTCCGCCGCAGCCAGGCGTACTGCCATGCAACCCCGAAGGTGCTGAAGTCCCCTCCGACACGCGTAGTCGCGCCATCGCTCCAGGTGAGCTTGACCGACTGTCGATTGCCGATCGGCAGCGAGAGCGTCAGGCCGATCCGCGTGTTCTCCTGCCGGTCGCTCTTTTCGACGCCGTTTACCGTGCTGCGGCCACCCGCGTACCAGGTTGAATCAAAGGCGACCCACAGTCGCGGGCGGAACGTGTAGCTGGCATGGAATTGCAGTGCGCCGATGGGATCCTGCTCTCGGCGCACTCCCCCGAAGAACTCGTCGTTGTCGCCGAACAGCCACACCCCGGCATATGCGTCGAGCGACCAGCGGCCGACAGGAACCGAGAGGCCGAGCTCCGGCTTGAAGGCCCAGCGATTCGCGCCGAGGTTGATGAGCTTCTCCGGGTAGTACTCGCCGAGTGGCGGCACGACCGTGAGACTCGCGCCCAGCGTCGTCGCAGGTTTGCGCACAGCAAACTCGGCAGGTGGCAGTGCCGGTCCGCCGAGGAGGTTGACGCTCAGTCGCAGCCGCGGGTCGCCTGGACCTGAGCGCGTAATTGAAGCCGCCTCCTCGTTGACGTTGCCCGAGACCTCGCCCCACACGTACGGCGCCACGACCAGCACGTTCGCCGAGCGCCCGAGTACGCCAAACGTATGTCCATAGGCCAGGGTGCCGAAGTTCAACTGCGCATCGATGTCGCTGAACGGTAACGACGCATCAACCACCACGTCGCCGGAGGAGCGAGCGTAACCCGCGAGCAGGAAGTTGGTGCCGATCGGGCTGGGTGAATAGGCCCGCGGCTCGAGTTCCTGTGCCGGGGACTCGAACGAGGCGCAAATCAGCAGCGTGAACAACAGGCCCGTTGGGCCACGGCGGCGCCGACCGGTCAGGGCCTGACCATCAACTGGCACGAGCAGGTTTCATCCAGGTTCAAGGCCCGGATGATATCCCGCTATCGCTCTTCGTCAGGTGTATTCGAGGCTGGGCCGCCAGTCTGTGCCACGCCCGCCGGGCGTGAGATCGAGCAGCGTCCAAAGGGGTGCCGGATCGGGAGCACCACGTGGATCCTGACCGGGATCGGCGGTCTCCATGCTCATTTCGCCGCCCCAGAAGTGCCGGACAATCGGGCCCTGCCGCACCCAGACATCGAGCATCGGCCATTCGCCGCCGTCCGGTGCCAGCCCCCGATAGTCCTTGGGGAAGTCGTCGCCGACCGTGGCGTAGAAAGTGAGATTGCGCCAGCCACGCTCGCGGGCAAACGCGAGCTGCCGTGCAACCGGGGACCGTCCGATCACCGCCACCGCGACCCGCTGCCCGAGATCGCGCGCCGTGGCGTCGAACGAGCTCAGGAACGAAGTGCACATCGGGCAGGGCCGCTCGCGCTCGGGGCCGTACATCCAGAAGTAGCTGATGAGCGTCTCGTGGCGGCCGAATAGGTCGGCGAGCCCCAGTTCCCGCGCGTGCTCGTCGGTGAAGCGGTAATCGCGCGCCTCGCCGCCGGGGGGCAGCGCGCGTCGCAGCGCAGCGACGCGCTCGATGTGACGACGCAGCTCGATCTCCTCGGCCAGCAGCGCCGTGCGCGCCTTGCGATATTCGGGACTGTCGCCCGGGTAGGGTCTGCTCGCCTTGAAGGCAAGGTCGTCAGGGGGCTCGAGGGTTGTGGGGGCACTGCTGTGAATGTCGTTCATGACGACAAAGTATGCGACCGACCGGTGGCGGCCTCTGTGAGCCATGGAGTCGGATTCAGGTCGGTCTATACCTACAAGAGATCCGCGCACCCGGCGGATGCCCCGATCGCCCGCGGTGAAGGAAGCTCGAAATTTTCGGGCGGCGAGTCTCTCGCCGCCAGGTTGCAAAGGAGTCACACCATGGCGAACACCAACCCGTTCCGCTGGGTCGAGATCTACGTGCAGAACATGGAGCGCGCGAAGAAATTTTACGAGTCGGTCCTCAATCTCAAGTTCCAGCGACTGGAGAGCCCGGAGGCCGAGTTGTGGGCGTTTCCGATGGCGCAGAACGCGCCTGGGGCCGCCGGCGCCCTTATCAAGATGCAAGGCATGCCGTCGGGCGGCAACAGCGTCATCGTGTACTTCGCGTCCGAGGATTGCGCCGTCGAGGCGAAGCGCGTCATTCCGGCCGGCGGCAAAATTCACCGCGACAAGTTCACGATCGGCGAGCACGGATTCATCGCGCTCGCGCTCGACACCGAGGGCAACATGTTCGGGCTGCACTCGATGAAGTGATCGGAGCCGGCGTCGGCGACGCGCTGGTGTGGTATAGCGCGTCCCGTATGCCGACGACACCCGGCGCCCGGCCGCTGCGCGCGGTCGGGCGCGAGGCTCTGCTGGAACGATTCGAGGGTGCCCTGGAAGAGAAGGAGGGCGCCTCGGGCGCACATTGCATCCACGAGCTCTGGATGCGCAATGAGCCGCCGATGAACATCGAGGCGATGATCGCGCGTCTCTGGTCCGCTGCGTCGGACACGGTGCCCGAGTGGCTGCCGATGCGCTACGTGTCGTGGCTGTCGCTCGCGTACGAGGTGGCGGCGCGATTTCAGGTAAAAGGTCGCGGGCGAGCCAATATCTACCTCGTACTGCTCGACTACAGCGACCGCGGCGGGGAGCCGTACGGTGTGTACGTGGGCGCGACCCGCTACGCGCCAGCCGCGCGGTTCGATCAACACAAGGCGGGGATCCGTGCAGCGGGGAGCGTCCTGAAGCGTGGACTCGAGGTGCTGACCGGGCCAGTGCTACACCTGCAGCGCATCCCGAGCGGACAGGCGGCGGAGATCGAGGAAGGGCTCGCCGAGGCGCTTCGGGCGGAGGGCTTGCTGGTTCGCGGCGGGCATTAAGCGTAACAGCGCGGCTCCGCTCTCAAGAGTCACGCGCGGCGCGCGTTGGCAGGCGCCTCGTCGAGGCATTCCGATTCCTTGAGGTCGATCAGCCGGCGCGCGAGCTGCGGTGTCAACTGCAGTATCCGATCGATCATCAGGTGGATGTAGGCTTCCCGGGCCATCGGGTTCGAGTCGGGGTCGGCGATGGCCTCGTGGACGTCGAGCAGCGGCGCAGGCGGGAGCCCGCACGCCTGCGTGAACAGCGGCACGCCGTGGCGGTCGAATTGCCGCGCGAGAAAGGCGCGATGGTCGGTGCTCATCGCGATTACCGTCACCGACGGCTGCAGCATCTCCGCGGTCAAGGTGCGCCGGCGATGGCGGCTGACATCGATGCCGCGCGAGCGGAGGTAGTCCGAGACGACGGGTTCGACCGTGCACATACGATCGTCCGTCCCGGCGGACGACACCTGGATCGCATGACGGTTGCCGAGCACGTGCCTGAGAGCGTGCTCGGCCGTCAAGCTGCGAAAGATGTTGCCGGTGCAGACGAACAGGATTTGTCGCATGGTCGGTCCCTCTCCCACGCCGCGGGGACGGGTGGATGATCCCGCGCCCCCGTGAAGCTAATGTGGCACAGGCTAGCGTATCGTCGTCCGAATGACGAACGCGGTAGGATGGACGAGGGGTCCCGCCGTGATCGAGCATCGTCTGCAACGATTCGAGCACGCATCGCCGATCGGCCGGTGGAGCGTTACCGTCTGCACGCCCGACGCGCAGCTCGCCGACGTGATCGCGACCATGTGGTACGGCGAGGGGCATGTCGCCTATCAGCGTGACCGCATCCTGCCCTCCGGCCAGAGCCAGCTTCTCATCAACCTCGGGCCGCCGCAGTACCGGATCGAGCCCGGGCCGCCGGACCGCCGGGTGCCGTTCGTCGATGTCTGGTACTCGGGGCTGCACCAGGGACCGATCGACACGGAGGCGCCGCACGGCAACGCGCTGCTCGGCGTCGGATTTTCGGCGCGCGGCGCCTATCCCTGGCTCGGGCCGCAGCTCGAAGGCCTCGCAGATCGGATCATCGCGCTCGCGGACGCGCTCGGCGACGGCGTGCTCGAGTTGCGCGAGCGATTGCTCAACACTCCGGCCACCGCAGAGCGGTTCGCGATCGTCGAGCACTGGCTGATCGCGCGTCTGTCGCCGCGCCAGGCAGTACACCCGGCGGTGCGCTGGGCCGTCGATCGCATCGCTGCGACCGGGGGCAAGGTGCCGGTGGCGCGTCTCGCGACGCAGACCGGCTACACCCGCAAGCACCTTGCAGCCCTCTTCGTGCACCAGGTCGGCCTGACGCCCAAAGCACTGTGCCGCATTCATCGTTTCCGGGGTGCGCTCGCGATGCTCGACGGCGCGACACAGGTACCGTGGGCGGCGCTCGCCGACCAGTGCGGGTATTACGACCAGTCGCACCTGATCAACGAGTTCCAGTCGTTCAGTGGGCTGTCGCCGGCCGAGCTCGTGCGCCAGACCCGCCCCGACCCGCAGAGCGTCGTCATCCGCTGAGAAAATTGGCTCGCGCAATTTCCGCAGCGGGTTACTTTTTTCCAAGACCGGCGCACCGCGACGCGGGCACGCTGGCGACACATCAATCATCCGGGGGAGATCGACATGCCTGAAGTGAATTACCTAGCCGTCCTCGCGGCGGCGGTCGCCACCTTCGCGCTCGGCGGGCTCTGGTACTCACCCGCGCTCTTCGGCAAGGCCTGGCAACGCGAGGCGGGCGTGACCGAGGAGAAGATGAAAAGCGCAAACATGCCGCTGATCTTCGGGCTCACGTTCGTGCTGGCGCTGATCGCGGCGTGGGTGTTTGCGCTCTTCCTCGGGCCGCGGCCACCGATGGCGCTGGGCCTCGGCGCGGGCTTCTCGGCCGGTCTCTGCTGGGTCGCGGCGAGCCTCGGCATCAACTACCTCTTCGAGCGGAAGAGCTTGAAGCTCTGGCTGATCAACGGCGGCTACCACACGCTGCAGTTCACGATCATCGGGCTCATCCTCGCGCTCTGGCATTGATGCGGAGGCGGCTATGAAAGTCGAACGCAAGGCGGAGCACGCCGTCAGCGACGAGACCTGCAAGGCCGCTACCGGCCGCACGCTCGCCGATTGGCACGGACTGATCGACGGCCGCGGCGGGCTCGAGCTCGGCCGGCGCAAGATCGGCGACTGGCTCGCGGGTGAGCTCAAGGTCGACCCGTGGTGGAGCGCGACCATCACGCACGAGTACGAGCTCGCGCGCGGCGCCGTCGAGAAGGACGGCAAGCCGAAGGGCTACACGATCTGCGCGACCAAGAGTGTCAAGGCAGATCCGGCGAGCTGCTACGGCGCCTTCGCGACGGCCGCGGCGCTCGATCGCTGGTTCGGCCCGCGGCACGACGCGAAGATCGAGGAGGGCGGCCACTGGCGGAACGCCGACGGCAACCAGGCCACGGTCAAGAAGGCGACCCCCGGCAAGACGATCCGCCTCACCTGGGCGGACGAAGGGCTCACGATGCCGACGCCGGTCGAGATCAAGTTCGCGCCGAGCGGGGCGAAGACGACCGTGATGGTGACGATCGAGCGGTTGCAGACGCGTGCCGAAGCGGACGGCTATCGGCGGGCGTGGGGCGAGGCGTTGGACCGGTTGAAGCAGACGCTCGAGTGACTTGTCGGCCGATCGGAGCGCCGGAGGTCAGGGATATCTGACTGGCTGTCGCGGTTACGGCGACTTCCGGTGTCCGCCGCGGCAGGGCACAAGTATGGCTTCCGTTTCATGCCGGATTCCGGCGGATACACGCCATGCCCCGCTTCAACAGATTCCAGGCCCTGCCCCTTGTCTTTTTGTTGCTCTGCGCCTGCGGGAGCAGCGACGACGACGAAGATACGACCCCGGAACCGGCCCCGCCGGCCTCGCCGGAGCCGCAACGCGGGGAGCTGATCGGCGAAGCACCGACGCTTGCGGCCTCGTACTCGCCCGACGAGCTGTTGTCCCTCGCCACCTCGAACGAGGTCGCGCAAGTCCTGGTGGAGGAACTCCTGACGCCGGAATGCACGATCGACGTCTATCACGTCGAGTACCAGACAGTGGATCCGGCAGGAAACATCACCCCGGCGTCCGGCGCCCTGATGGTCCCGAACGACACGGCAAGTCAGTGCCAGGGAGCACGCCCGATCGTGCTGTATGCGCACGGTACCAATCCGGATTCGGCCTTCAACATCGCTGACCTCGAGGACCCCGACAACGGCGAGGGACTCCTGATGGCCGCGGTGTTCGCGGCGGAAGGCTACATCGTAGTGGCGCCGAACTACGTGGGCTACGACACCTCGACCCTGGGCTATCACCCCTATCTCAACGGCGATCAGCAGTCCAAGGACATGATCGATGCGCTGACGGCGGCCCGGAGCGCACTGCCCGTCACGGACGCGCCCAGCACGACGGACAGTGGCGAACTGCTCGTGACGGGTTATTCGCAGGGTGGCTATGTCGCAATGGCAACGCATCGAGCGCTGCAGGAGGGCGGCGACACTGTGACCGCGTCCGCCCCGATGTCGGGTCCCTATGCACTTTCGGCCTTTGGCGACGCCATCTTTCAGGGACAGGTGACAGGCGGCTCACCCGTCAACCTGACGTTGCTCCTCACCAGCTATCAGAACGCGTACGGCAACATCTACGCGAGCACGACAGATGCCTACGAGGCGCAGTACGCCACGGACATCGAGACACTGCTGCCGAGCACAACTCCGGTGGGCGAGCTGGAGGGGCAAGGCAAGCTCCCCGACACCGCGCTCTTCAGCAGCACGCCCCCGGATTCCATCTACGCAGCGATGACCCCCGCGACGACACCGGCGAACCTGGCGCCCGTCTTCGCCCTCGGCTTCGGCACCGAGCACCTGCTCACCAACGACTTCCGGCTCGCCTATCTGCAGGATGCGGACGCCAACCCCGATGGCGGCTTCCCGACGCTGACGGACGGCTTGCCGCCCGCGAGCCCGGGCCACCCGTTGCGCCAGGCGCTCAAGACCAATGACCAGCGTGCATGGACGCCGACGGCCCCGATGCTGCTCTGCGCGGGAAACGCCGACCCCACTGTTCTCTACCTCAACACCGCGTTGATGCAGAACTTCTGGTCGACGACGACGACTGTCACCGTGCTCGACATCGATTCCTCCGTCGCGAGCGGTGACCCGTACGAGGCGCAGAAGGCCGAGTTCGCTGTTGCGAAGGATCTCGTCGAGCTGAGTGGCGGCGACACCGAGGTGTTCGAGAAGTATCACGCGGGGCTGGTGGCGCCGTTCTGCCTGAGCGCCGTCAAGTCGTTCTTCGACGGGTTCTAGAACCTCTACGCTTAACAGCGGCTCGCAGCCTCAGCAGTCGGGAGGGTCGCCTCCCGACTCACCGGCGATACACACGACCGTGGCGAGCGGGAACTTCGGGTAGCCCGGATCCTTGAACCACAATTCGGCGTACATCGCCACAAAGCCCTCCGACGGCCGCGCGATGCTGCAGGTAAATTTTCCGTCAGTGCGTTTGCAGCTATGCGACGTCCAGCGCGCCTCGCGAAAGTCCCGCGTTGCGCTCTTCGCCGTCCACGCGAGGACGCGGCGCGGCACGCGGTTCGTCTGCACGGCGACACCGAGGCGATCCGCCTGCGCGGCGTAGCTCCAGGTCAGCGCCGGCAGTTGCTCGCCGTGCACTGAATACCGGTGAAGCGCGCTCAAGCCCCCGATCAGGCGGGAGAGGTCGCGCACGCCGTGGCCCTGGTTCGGCACGTAGAGCACGCGCTTGGGTTCGGGCAGCCCGTCCCAGTAGAGCCTGAGCGCATCGAGCGGCCAGTACCGGTCGTTGGTGCCAAGCAGGATCAGTTTCGGGGGCGTGAGATCGGCCAGGTACGCGTACGGGTCGACCATCGCCATCAGGCTGCGGCCGCGCTCGGTAGCAACGCGCCCGGGCAGGTCGATCGCGACGTAGTCCTGGACCTGGTCGGACAGTCCGCCGAAGGTCTCGCGCTGCAACGCGATCTGCGCCGGCAGGTTGAGCATGTCGATCGCGATCGGCGCGACGCTCGAGACGCGCGGGTCCACGGCGGCGGTCAGCCACGACGTCCAGCCGCGCTTCGAGGCGCCCGCTACGGTGAACGACTCCACCGGCATCTGCCAGCGCTCGCGTGTGAACGTCTGTACGGTGTCCATCGCACGCACGGCGCTCTTGACCATCGGCAGCAACAGCGGCCAGTCGGTCTGACCGCTCTCAAGATAGTGATCGAAGGTGTAAGCGATCAGCGCATCCTCTCGACGGTCGAACATCGGTTGATACGGCACCTGCGCGAGCACGGCGACCGGGGCCCGCAGCGTCTCGGCCAATTGCGCGAAGATCAGCGCTTGGCGCGGGATGGCGCCCTGGAACCCGTTCTCGTACTCGGGCTTCCAGCGGCCGCCGCCGATGAAGAGGAACACCTGTCTGGAGGACGCATCCACGTTCGGCGGACGCACCAGGATCAGCTGGTGCTTCCACGGGATCTCGCGCCAGGTCTGGGACGTCAGGATGAGCTCGGTAACCTCGGCGGAGCCAACACGTCGCGATTTCACTTCGCGCCACGCATAACTCGCATCGGGTGCAGCCACGTAGCGGGCGAGCTCGCCCGGGGACTCGTCGCTTGCGCCCGCTGGCGTGACCACGAGGAGGCAGGTCGCGAGGGCCAAGGCACAGCGTGAAACGTGCATGAGCGCATGCTAGGCGCGACGGGGAAAGGTCGTCGTGCTCAGCGTCGCGAATTCCACATGCGTTACGGAGCAGCGTCCACGAGGCTGAGGCGGTGTGGTGACCGCGCGACGTTTCGCTTTACTTATCTCAAGCGTGCTTCGCCAGGATGCGCGCCTTGCTCATTTCGTACTCCTTCTCCGACAGCACCCCAGCCTCCTTGAGGCGCAGGTGCTCGCGCATCTCGTCGCGCAGGTGTTCGGCGCGCGACCGCCGGCGTCGAGCGCTCGCTATTCGCACATGCGCGGCCAGCGTCCGGCTGAAGCTGCGCATGGCCCGGAAACTGCCGACGCCGCCGGTGAGCTCGAGCAATCGCGCGCGCCCGCTCACGCTAAAGAGGACCAGCGTCTTCGTCGTCCGGTACAGGCCGACGAGCGCCGCGCAGACAGCCAATCCGAAGAGACCGCCGAGTGGCAGAAGCCACTCGTGCCGCCAGGGTGTCGATGACGCGCTGATCCGCCACGCGAGCGCGACCGCCAGTACCGCGAGCACCGCGCTGGCCGCCAGGAAGCGCCACGCGACGTGCCGGGAGAGACGCAGCGCAGGATCGACGAATCGCAGGTCGAGAACATACTGCGCATCCGGGCTGCGCGATCTCCACGTCCGCACGGAGAGATAGCAGTAGTCGATCAGGGCGAGCTCGCTCGCCCGGCGACGAACGCTGCTTTGCACGCGCAGCCGCGAATGGACCTTGCGCGCCGTGCGGAGCGCAGGAACTCTGCGCTCGTCCGACTCCAGGACAATATGTTCAGTCGCTTGCATTCGCGGTGACGCCTGGCCCCGTGTGCATCGCGAATTTGATCAGGCGGCGCGAGCACCCGCCGGGCGCAACTTCGATTTCGAGACGCATCTCCCACGCCGGTCGCATCCCTGCGACAACTGGCCAGCGAGATCAAGGCCCACCGCTGCCCGGCGCGGGATGCTCGATGCGCCGCAGCGCCACCACGCGATCGAACGCCAGGCTGGCATGTCGATACGCCATTCGCACCGCTTCCGCATCAGGTGCGCGAAACAACGCCAGGACGCGTCGGCCATCGGCCGACATGACGAGGGGCCCCGGGTGCACACGAAACGTCTCTAGGCACCACACGCAGGCGTGCTGCTCGGCCATGAGACTCGCTGCATCGACCGGCACATCCTGTCGACACTCCGCGATCACGTCCACCAGACCGACAGCGGCTTCGCTATTACCCGATGCGGTGGCGGCAGCACGGTGCACGGGCGACAACCAGGTCGCGTCCGGATCCAGTCCCGAGCAGAGCGCAGCAGCGCGTGCGGCCCGGAGATCGTCTGCCTCAAAGCGGCACACCATTCGCTGCCGCTCGCGGTCGACCAGGCCCTCGCGCCAGCGGGCGCTGTATCCGCGTGCACAGAAATCGAGCTTTTTGACCAGCAACCGTTCTGCTACGGTCGTCAGGGGCGCCGCGAACACCTGCTCTGTGTAGAAATCAGCCACGTTGCCTCGCGGCCGGTCAGCCAGCCGCGCGCCTCGCTGGTCGCTCGACGCCGATGCGCAGGAATGCCGCGAGATGTTCGCCGAGCTCGCGGACGTCGTCCTCCGCTCCATGGATGAAGCTCGACTTGCGTCTGCGCATGAAGTTGAGG
>Ga0209974_10000419_pt1 | contig 14183 bp, 13 predicted proteins | sample InoplaM3SPM_FD_187592 | JGI IMG/M metagenome (GOLD analysis project Ga0209974, IMG submission 187592) | Arabidopsis thaliana rhizosphere microbial communities from the Joint Genome Institute, USA, that affect carbon cycling - Inoculated... | ecosystem: Host-associated > Plants > Roots >...
TTCAAGTCTTAGAGCGGCGCCCGCTCTCACCGGAGGTGGAAAATCTTTTGCTCACACCGAACATCGATTTTACCGACCCGATTCATGCGGTCATGTTTTCCGGCGGCGTGTCCGAGTTTATCTACGGCTACGAGAAGCGCAATCTGGGCGACTTGGGCGTGCAACTAGGGAAGAAAGTTCGCGCCCGCGTCAATCAGCTCGGCGGCGGCAATATCCCGCTTCGTCCTGCCGACGTGCGGATCCGCGCCACGGTGATCGGCGCATCGCAGTATACGGTCCAAGTCAGCGGCAACACTATCTATCTTTCTCATCCCGATCTGCTGCCGCTGCGCAATCTGCAGGTCGTTACGCCGCAACTCCAACAGACCGAGGCGATTACGGCGGCTGAAATCACCGCCGCAGTCGAACGGGCACTGCAGCGCTTTGATGCCACTGATACCGAGCGCACCGTCGCTCTGGCGATCAGCTGGGAGCTCGGACCTTCTTACCCTTTGATTCGCACCCTCGCGGAAGGCTTGGTCGGCGCGATGAAAGGCCATATCGATGAGGGGCAGCCGTTGGTGCTGGTTTTCGATGCCGACATCGCCAAGCTGATGGGGAATATCATCGAACGCGAACTAATTCCCGGCGCCGGAATTATATCCATTGACGGCATCGACCTGAAGGATTTCGATTTCATCGACATAGGCCAGGAGTTGCCCGACGCGAAAGCAGTCCCGGTGGTGATCAAGTCGTTAATCTTTCGCCATACAGAGCACGGGCGCGGTCATCATCAGCAGCATTGAGGTGGTCAAACGAAGATCGCCGCGAGCCACCGTGGTGATGCATTTAGGTTAAAAACTTAGCATCGAAAATGTTGCTCGCGTGACTTGCTCGGCATAGCCATTAACCCGGCGCCTGGAAGTTACCTCCTGGGCAAATATCGCTGCGCTCACGGCTGCCGCACGCGCGCTGACATTGACTTTAACTGGCTATTTTAATAACTATAAATATCTTGATTTTACAGGTGCTTAACTTTTATGGATGAGCCGAGCGGACTGCATAATTTTCTCGAAATTCTCACAAAGCCCGACAATATTCCGATCGTCGCCATGTTGATTCTCGTCATTTTCTTCACTTGGCTCGGACTGCGTCAAGCGCTCAAGAATGACAAGCTGATTGAGGACGGCAAAGAAGACGAGATCCCCAATGAGATGTGGAAATAGTTGATGGTAAGGATGTGGTTGGCCGCCCTGGCCCTCCTCATCGGCCTTGGTTTGTCTCACGCTGCCGATCCCAAATCTTCACTAACGAGCGATAAACGATGGGAACAAGGGCGCAAGGACTATGCCCAAGGAAAAGCCGGCGAGGCAAAGTCGGCGTTTGAGGAGCTAATCCGGGACTATCCGAATGAGGCAGACCTGCATTTGTTCCTGGGCATGGCGAAGCTGCGTCTGCGCGACCCGCCAGGGGCGGTGTTAGCTGCCAAGCGCGCGATCGCTTTAAACCCGCAGCACGTCGACGCAAGAACTTTCCTCGCCTGGGTTGAGTTGGAGGTGCGCGGCGACGTTGATGCCGCGATCCGCGAATATAAAAAAATCATTGAACTGCATCCCGAGTTACCCGATGCGCACAGCAATCTGGCGGTAGCTCAGAAGCGCAAAGGTGATCTCGATCAGGCGCTCGCAAGTTTGACCAAAGCACTGGAGCTAAAACCTGATTTTGCGGCGGCGTTGACCACGCGCGGTGGTATTTTGGCCGAACAAGGCAAATGGGCTGAGGCGCGTGCGGATTTCGAGGCCGCGCTCAAGCTCGATCCCAACGACGACGGGGCGCTTTACGGTCTCTCACAGGGGCTGAGGGAAAATAGGGATTATGCCGGCGCTCAACGAGCCCTCGGTGAGCTGGTATCCCGGTCCCCCAATTTTGTTTATTGGCTCGAATGGGGCAGAATAGGATTAATTCGCTACTGGTGGGTACTGCTGTCTGTAGCGATAGCGCTCGCCCTGAGAGGGCGATTCAAGAAAGCGAGGACGCAGACGAATGGCTGAAGCGAAAAAGCGCAAAGGAACCGCACTTCTGGCGGTAATGGATGAAAACTGCTCGAGTTGTGCAGGTTCGCCGTTGTGCGAAGCGCATTGTCCCGTGGAGAATTGTATCAACCTGCTCTATGAAGAGCTGCCACAGGGCGGGCTCAAGCCTTACAGGGTTTTCGTCGATAATGACAAGTGCATCGGCTGTCAAATGTGCTACAGCGACGATCTCACCAAGATCCAGCAGCACAAGGAAACCGGGGAGATTTTTTACGAGTACAACAACCGCTTTTTCGACAAAAATCGCAAGCCAGTGCCGCCCGATGCGGTGCCGAAGCGCTTCCAGCTGCAACTGATCGGCACCGAGTCCGAGGACCGCTTGGATAAGAAGATCTGCCCGTGGGATGCGATCAAAATGTACGAATTCGACGACGGTCTCGCGGTGTCCGAGTATTTTTACGATATTACGAAAATCAAACAAGTCGACGGGCTTTACGTGATCGATCCCGAGGAAAAGACCCGTCTGGAAGAAAAGCAGAGCGAGATCTACGAGTAAAGCGACGAACGGAGGCATCGGAGCATGGCGGGAAAAATTGAGCTAATGGAGACGGTATTGCGCGATGCGCACCAGTGTTTGGTGGCCACGCGCATGCGTACTGATGACATGCTGCCGATTGCCGCCCAGCTCGACGGTATCGGTTATTGGTCGCTGGAAACCTGGGGTGGCGCGACTTTCGATGCGGCGCTGCGATTTTTGAAAGAAGATCCATGGGAGCGCCTGCGGAAACTACGCGCAGCTATGCCCAAGACCCGCTTTCAGATGCTTCTGCGGGGCCAGAACGTGGTGGGCTATCGCAACTATCCCGACGATATTGTTCAAGCCTTCGTGGCGCGCGCCGCGGCCAACGGCATTGACGTCTTTCGCATCTTCGATGCGATGAACGACATTCGGAATATGAAAACCGCGATCGAGGCGGCGCTCAAGGCGGGCAAGCTCGTCGAGGGCTCAGTTTGCTACACGATCAGCCCGGTCCATTCGGCGGATTATTTTCTGAGCGTCGCCGAGAAACTCGCCGGCATGGGCGTGCAAATCATTTGTTTGAAGGATATGGCCGGCATGCTGGCGCCCTATGCAGCTTACGAGATCATCAAGAGAATTAAATCGCGCATTGCGCTGCCGCTCCATCTCCATTCGCACTGTACCGCGGGACTGTCGCCGATGAATTACATGATGGCGATTGAGGCCGGAGCCGATATTCTCGACACGGCCATCGCGCCGTTTTCACAAGGCGCCTCGCAGCCGGCGACCGAGCAGGTTGTGGCGGCGCTCAAGGGCACGCCCCATGACACCGGCCTAGATCTCGGTAAATTGGGCAAGATCGCCGATTATTTTTACGGTGTGAGGCGGAATTACGCCGAGTTCGAAAGTCCGGTCAATAATCAAATCAAGACCGATGTCTTGGTATCGCAGATTCCGGGCGGAATGCTGTCGAATCTGGTCGCGCAACTGCGCCAGCAAAAGGCCGAAGACAAGCTCGACGCGGTGCTGGCTGAGATGCCGCAGGTGAGAAAGGATCTCGGTTACCCGCCCCTGGTGACGCCCACCAGTCAGATCGTCGGGTCCCAGGCGGCGTTGAACGTAATGACGGGAAAACGCTATTCAGTAGTTGCGATGGAGACGCGCAACTATGTCATGGGATTGTACGGCGAGCCGCCAGGACACATCAGCGACGACATGAAAAATAAGGTTCTCGGGAAGAAAGAGCCGATCAATTGCCGGCCGGCCGACTTGTTGAAGCCCGGACTCGAGCAAGCACGTAAGGAAGCAGGCAGCCTAGCAACGAGCGAAGAGGATGTGCTGAGCTATGCGCTTTTTCCAGAAATCGCCAAGGAATATTTTCTTTCGCGGGACGGGCAGGGGGCAAGGCAAGAGGCAAGAGGCAATAGGCAGGCGTAAGGCAAGGTACGCCTTGCCCTTACGATCGATCATTCAAATGATTTTGTTCAGGGGATATTCGATAATTCCCACCGCGCCGTTTTGAATCAACTGAGGAATTAAATCCCGTACTTTCGCTTCCTCGAGCACGCTTTCGACCGAATACCACTTTACACCCTTTAGATTCGGTGACGGATGAAGGGTAGCAACTGTGGGAGCAGTAATACTCGGAATCAGCGACACAATTTTCTCGAGGCTGCCTTCCGGCACATTGAGTTTGATGCCGACTTTGTTTTCGGCGGAAAGAGCGCCGAGTAACAAAAGCTTAATTTGCTCGATTTTCTGTCGTTTCCATGAATCCTGCCAAGATTGCTTGTTGGCGATCAGTTGCGGACAAGATTCCATCAATTCATGAATGATCTTTAAACCGTGCGCCCGGATCGTGCTGCCGGTTTCGGTGACTTCGACGATTGCATCCACGAGGCCCTCGGCAGCTTTGGCCTCCGTGGCGCCCCAGGAAAATTCGACCGTTAACGGAATATTTCGTTCCGCGAAATAGCGCTTCGTGAAATTGACCATTTCCGTTGAAATCCGTTTGCCTTTGAGGTCCTCTAATTTCTTGATCGGTGAGTCTTGCGGCACCGCTAAAACCCACCGGGTTGGACGAAAACTCGTTTTCGAGTAAACCATTTCGCAAACGACCTCAACGTCGGAATGATTTTCTATGGTCCAATCTTTGCCGGTGATGGCGACGTCCAAGGTCCCCATCTCCACATACCGTGACATTTCCTGGGGACGCGCCAGACTGCAGCGAATCGATTGGTCATCGATGGACGGAAAGTAGCTGCGGCTCGTAGTAGAAATTTTCCAACCCGACTTCTTGAAGAGCTCGATAGTCATTTCCTCGAGACTCCCCTTCGGGATTCCAAGCTTTAGCTCGCTCACTTTTTATAAACCTCTTGGGGATCGAAAACTCGCTCGGCGATCACCTGCCAATCGGCGCCGGCCTGCTGGCGGAAAAAGCAGCTGCGATAGCCTTCGTGACAGGCGGCGCCGCCGATCTGATTGACCTGAAGAAGAAGAGTATCGTTGTCACAGTCGATGAACGCGCTTTTAACTTCCTGAAAGTTGCCCGATTCTTCACCTTTAAACCAAGGGCCTTGGCGGGAGCGGCTATAGTAGTGCGCTTTGCCGGTCTCCTGGGTCTTTTGCCACGCTTCTTCGTTCATATACGCGACCATTAACACGTCGCGCGTCTGATAATCTTGGACGATCACCGGAACCAGCCCGTGGCCCTTGGCAAAATCGATTTGCACTGCCTTCATATAGAATTCCCTCGGAACCGTTTAGCTAACATAGATAAAAATGGCCTTCAACCAGCCCGGTTCGTCGTGGTAACGGTCATTTGCGGGATTGTTTGAGCGCCGGGATATCCTCGAGTTTCTCTCGCGGCAAGATGTTCCAATATATCTTTTTGGGGCGGGGGAAGTTCGCTGCGATCTCGATTAGCTCCATCGCTGTCACAATCGCGTTGAGCGGGATATCGTGCTCCGTCATCGGAATTTCCTCGGTGATAATTTGCAGCGGATGGACCGCAGTGACGATTGGCGTGCGGCGGTCGATCTTTTTTTCCTGTGTGAGCAAAGCGAATTCCAGATCGGAATAGCCTCCGCCTTTGCCGACGCGCGCGCCTTGCCGATTTACAGCGACCGAGCCGCAAACGACCAGATCGATCTTACTCATTTGATCCAAACCCACCGGCCGGCCGTAATGTGCGGCGCCTTTTATCGACGAAGCAGCATAGGGCGAGCATTGGAGCTTTTGCGGATCGAGTTCGATAAATGGTTTTTCGCTTCGCAAGCGGGGTACGGCCATGTAGATGATCTTGCCGTCGGCCAATCCTTTTTGCCTGATGGCGCGCTGCGGTGAGTCCGGATTGATTTTTAAAACTCGCGCGGCTTTCCAGTAACGGGTTTCGGCGAGCCGCTCGGCACAGGCCTCGGCGCCGACGAAGTTTGGAATGCGTCCCTTCGCTCCCGGAAAGCGGGAGGCTTTTTTATCTTGCAGCGTTCGCCAGACCGACTCGCGGATCTCATCCTTGGTTCGCATCGAACTAACGTAGTCAACGGAGATACGGCGGGCAAGGGGTGCGTTATGCCTCTGCGCTTTGTGAGGAAGAGATTGCCGGCCAGGACTCCGAGTTTGCCGATTTGCGCTTACTTTTTCGCCTTTTTCTACGCCTTGATTGACTGTCCCGAAAGCCGGGTTATAAGATTAGTTAAATGAGTGGTTTTATCGTCGTCTATATCACCGCGGGATCGGCGGAAGAGGCCGAGCGATTGGCGCAGGCGTTGGTCGGTGAAAAACTCGCGGCGTGCGTGAACCGGATACCTTCGGTGCGCTCGATTTATCGCTGGCAGGGGCAGGTAGAGCAGAGCGACGAGGAGTTGCTGATCATCAAGACGCGCAAGGAGTTGTTCAGCGCTTTGGAAAAGCGTGTGCGGGAGCTGCACAGCTACTCGGTCCCCGAAGCGATCGCGCTTCCGATCGTAGCCGGCAGCGCCGGCTATCTGGCCTGGCTGGGCAATCAGGTGCCGGGCGAGATGGGCACAGTCGATGAAAATGTCCGTACAGTGAGGGAAATTTCCGCCGGAGGCGTGATCTACCGCCGAAACATGGATGACTACGAAGTGGCCCTGATCCATGTGCGCAATCGATGGGGGCTACCGAAAGGCCATGTCGAAGAGGGCGAGCGCGACGAGGAAGCCGCCCTGCGTGAGGTGCGCGAAGAGACCGGGCTTGAAGGAAAGCTTATACGTAAGCTGGGCGATATTCGCTATTCCTATCGGGACAAAACCAAAGAAGGCGATCCGGTGCGGATTTATAAGCGGGTCCATTTCTTTCTCTTGCGCTATCTAAAAGGGGACGTGCGCGATCACGACCACGAGGCCGACGACGTGCGCTGGTTTCGGATCGAGCAGGCGATCAAGCAGCTCAAGTTCGCCACCGAACGTAAGATGGTCCATCGCGCGCTGTCGACGCTTCGCGCCCGCCAGCGGCCACCGCGCTCCCCGGCAGCGCAGGGTCACTCCTAACGAAAGGCCGGATCTGTGGTTGCGATTTCCGTGTCCCGCATCCAGGAATTCTTTGACCAGCCTGCAGCAGAGCGTTCAACTGTCTTAACTCCCTGCAAAAACTCTTTCCTCCTTCTCGTTTGTCGCATTTCGTGCTACATCAGGCGTTGTTTGGTCCGGTGATCACGCCCGAATGGAAGCTAGCTCGCGCAGTGCCACGTTTTCTGTGCCATACGAAATTGCCGCGGTTCGCCCGCTGCGTCAGACGACCGTAAGCGAGCGGTACGATGCGCTGCAGGCCGCTCATTTCAACACCGAATTGATTCCGCAAGATCTAATCTATGTCGATCTGAGCACGGACAGCGGCGTAAGCTCGCTCAGCACGAACCAACTCGCATTGGTAGCCGCGGCAAACTATGCTGAACCCGGGATGGGGTTGGCGGCTGAAGGAAGCCGCTCGTTTGCGCGGCTCTTAGAACAAGCAAAGCGCATTTTCGGCTTCCCCTACGTTGTTTGCACCACGCAAGGGCGGGCAGCCGAGCGCATCTGGACGAAGGTCAACGTTCGGAAGGGCAGCATCGTCGCGGGCAACATGTTGTTTCCGTCCACGCGCAGCCATATCGAAATGAATGGCGCGACACTGATCGACATCGCCGGCGATGAGGCGCACAATTTGGCGTCGCCAGAACCATTTAAAGGCAATATCGATTGTGACAAGCTCGCCGCGGTCATCGCGGAGCATGGGGCGGGCAATGTCAGTTGCATTTACGTCGAGCTTGCCTTGAATGCTTGCGGCGGCCACCCTGTGTCGCTCGCCAATCTCAAAAAAGTTCACGGCCTCGCAGCGGCTCACAAAATTCCGCTTTTTCTAGACGCCTGCCGGATCATCGAGAACAGTTTTCTCATTAAACAGAGAGAAGCCGGTTATCAGCACCGCGCGATTTTACAAATCATCCAGGAAACTTGTGCGCATGCCGACGCGTGCACGATGAGCGCGCTCAAAGACTTTTTAGTTTCAAGCGGCGGGTTTATTTTGACCCGCGACGAGGCCGCCTATCGCAAAGCCGCTATGCAATGCTTTCTTGATGGCGCGCAGCTTCCGGGTGGCGCGATGGATCTCGTGGCCACCGCGCTTGAAGATATATTCGCGGCGGAGTCTTACATCGCGCACCGGGTCGGGCAGGTGGATCATCTTTGGCGGCGGCTGAATAGCATGGTTCCCTTGGCGAGCCCGGCCGGCGGCCATGCGGTGTTTATCGACCTCAATGCGTTTGTACCGCCTCTGCTTCCGGAGCAATTCCCGGCCGAATCTTTGGCAGCCTTCATCTATCAGATCTCGGGCGTACGAGTGAGCAAAGGTCCGCCGATGGCGCCCAGCCAGGCGGCCAGGGGCATCAATCTGTTGCGCCTTGCGGTGCCGGCGCGCAAATACCTACGCGGGCATCTCGATGACGCTGCCGAGGCTTTTCTTTACGCCTACTCTCAGCGAAAAGAGATTCGCGGTCTCAAGAAAATCGAAGATCCGGCAAGATCAAAATACGAGCCCGCTCACTTCACCCAAGTATGATCGGAAATTCCGCACAGAACGATTGTCCGTCGCAGGGCCGGCATCTCGCCCAGACCTTTTTTCAAAGAGCCGCTGAACTCGGCGATCGCACGTTTATCAAGTTGCAGAAGGGCGACCGCTTCGAGCCAGCTTCGTGGCACGATTTCGCCGCGACGGTTCGAAGCTTAATTCTGGCGCTCGCCAGACTTGGTATTCCTCGGGGCAAACCAATTGCGATCGTCGGCCAAAATAGTCTGGAATGGGTCGCTGCAGACCTGGCGACCTTAGCGGGTGGCTGGCCAAACGTGGTCGTGTCGCCGTCGTCCTCCGATGTCATGTTACAGAAAATTTTGCACCACGCGAACTGCCGCGCGGCCTTCGTACAAGACGCCGCCGCAGTTGGACGCCTGGTTGATCTCAAAGGTCAACTACCGGCGTTGTCGCATATTTTCGTTATGCAAGAGAGTGATTCGACTACGCCTGAAACTTGGCCCTTTGCTCGGCTTGTCGCGCTCGGGCGGAAAGCCGAAGATCGATGGGTAGAGGAAATTCTCGAGTCGGTTCATCCCAACAGTTTGGCGACGATCATGTACACCTCAGGCTCTACGGGCGAGCCCAAAGGCGTCATGCGCACGCAGGATAATCTCCTGTCGAATATTACCAATGGCCGTGCATTGGTTACGAGTCACCCGGACGAACTGTTCGCCATCGTGCTTAGTCTCAATCATCTGTTGGGCCGCTTCGGTTTTTTGAAGAGCGCCGTCACCGGAAGGACGACGGCGCTCATGGAAGCGACGGAGCTGAAACTCGAGCTCCGAGTCATCCAATCGATCGGTGCAACGGCCATGGCGGTAGTTCCGCGAGTGATGGAGCATATTTGGAACGCTATCCTCGATCAGGAAGCAAACCGGCAGATCTGGGACGAGCTTGAGCGACTCGATCAGCGAGCATCGACCGCTTCATTGAGTGACGACGAGCGCCGTCGCTTAGACGACCTCAAGGCGGTTCTAAAAGACTCTGTGCAACGGTCACTCGGCGGCCGGATCAAGTACGTCGCTTACGCAGCCGCGGCGATGCCGCCTCGCATCATGCGTTTTTTTGAGCTCGCCGCTATTCCGCTGATTGGTTCCTATGGCTTGACCGAATGCGGCGGTGTCACACTGTGTGGTATCGGCGAAAACCGGCCCGGCAGTCTGGGCAAGCCATTTCCTAACGTTACGGTTCGCATCGCCCCTGACGGCGAGATCCTCGTGCGCGGGCCAACGGTAACGCCCGGTTATTATAAAAATCCCGAAGCTACGCGCGAAGCTCTCGATCCGGACGGCTGGTTTCATACCGGAGACCTTGGAACGATTGACCCCGACGGGTCGCTCAGGATCATTGGCCGGAAGAAGGATGTCTTTAATTGCATCGATGGCTCAAACATCTATCCCGGATTTATCGAGGTCCAGCTGGAAAATGAATCTTTCATTCGCCAGTCGATTCTATTGGGGGACCGGCGCCCGTTTATCGCCGCGCTCGTCGTGCCTGATCGTGACCGGATCGCCGCGGCGCTTGGACGCGATGCGATGACTTTGTCCGCGGCGGAAATCGAAATTCAATTATGGACGCAAATCGAACGGGTCAACGGGCGACTTGAGAGCTATGAGCAAGTTCGCAAGATCGCGGTGATGGATACGGATTTTCCGACGGAGGCACGCAGCGTGAATGAATTTCAGAAAGTTAAAATCGATCGCGCAGCCGTTGCCGCCCTTTACGAACGGCAGATCGCGGAAATCTATTCCGCGAACGGAGGCGAGCATTGAACCAAGTGGCATTGATCACGGGCGGAGGCGGCGGTATCGGCGGAGCCGCCGCCGCACGTATGGCTGCCTCCGGCATTGCCGTCGTCATCGCCGATTACGATGGCGCTGCCGCCGAAAAAGTTAAGAAGCAAATCGTCACGACCGGCGGCCACGCCGACGCGCTCGCGCTCGACGTAACGGCCAGCCGCGAGGTCAAGGCGGTTGTGACGGATGTGGAAAAGCGTTTTGGCCGGATCGATATTTTAGCCAACATAGCCGGAGGCAGCGCGTACACCAAGCGAATCGAAGAATTTACCTGGGCGCAATGGCACGACGTGATGAATGCCAATTTGAAAGGAACATTTCTCATGTGCCGCGAGGTTGCCCCGATTATGCAGCGCCAGAAGAGCGGCCGGATCATCAACACTGCTTCCAATTACGGCGTTACAGGCTCAGCGTTCCGCACACCCTATGCGGCGGCGAAAGCCGGTATTATCACATTCACGAAATCGTTGGCCTTGGAGCTCGCCCCCGATAACGTGCTTGCCAACACTGTTGCGCCTGGCCCGACCGATACGCCGCGCGTTATGGAAAAGGAGTCGGCCGAGGCTCGCCGGCAGCGCTGGTGGCCCAATATTCCACTAGGGCGTACAGCGGTGCCGGCGGATTTGGCGGAAATGTATTATTTCCTCACAACGCCGGAGAGCGCCGCGATAACAGGACAAACTCTTCACGTGAACGGCGGGCTGGTGATGCCATGAGACTCAAAGGCAAAGTCGCGGTCGTAACCGGGGGCGCTCAGGGAATTGGCCAAGCGGTCGCGCTCGGCATGGGGCGGGAGGGCGCAAAAGTTGTCGTGGCCGACCTGCAGGCGGAAAAAGCGCAATCGGTTGCCAGCGAACTGCGGGCTCTCGGGGCGGAAGCATCGGCGGTCGGGGTCAACGTTGCCAATGAATCGTCTGTGAAAAAACTGGCCAAGAGCACGTTCGATCGTTTCGGCCGGGTCGACATTCTCGTCAACGTCGCGGGAATTTATTTCCCCAAAGCGTCGGTCGTGGATCTCTCTGAAGAAGACTGGGATCGAACTATCAATATCAACGTGGGAAGCAATTTTCTCTGTTGCCGAGAGTTTGTGCCGTCGATGCGCGCTCAAAAAAGCGGCCGTATCATCAGTCTTGCATCGGGTATCGGACATTACGGCATGAGGCAGTTTTCACATTATGCCGCCTCCAAAGCGGCAGTCATGGGATTCGTTAAAGCACTCGCTCGCGAGGTCGGGCCGGATGGGATTACGGTTAACGCAATCTGCCCCGGTTCGGCAAATACTTCCATGCCGCGCCAACACCGCTCCGAAGAAGAAGTGATGGCGCGTTTGCGTTCAACACCACTGCCCCGAGTTCTCGAGCCGGAGGATATCGCCGGGCCAATTCTATTTCTCGCCAGCGACGCGGCGGCCTATATCACCGGGCAGTCCTACAACATCAATTGCGGCAGTTACATGTTCTGAGGCTGGCCTGCGGCGATCGTTGGATTCCGGAATTGGCGTTCAGCGGCAAAATTCGATAGTTACCCGTAAACTGCGGCCAATTGTTTTCACCTCGGTGTCGTTGTGGATGGACATGGGCTCATTGACTTCGCCGCTGATCGGAAGCGTCTTCATGACCCGAAAGGGGAATTCGATGTCGACAAACTCCTCGAGGTTTGGTTTCGCTGAATGCGCCGACTTGATCAGCGAACAAAAGTACGGCCTTGCATTGAAAACATTTCAAACGGCGGTCGGCAACTTTCTCGAAACCAAGATCACGCCGAAGCGCAGCGAGATTGCTCGGCAATTGCTTCACATCGGCACTGCACTGGAAGAAACTCTTAAGAAGGCTTTCGGCGAGAACTGGGAAACCCACGTCCCCAGATTTGCCGACGACAAGAAAATCTTTGCTTGTTCGTTTTGCGGCAAAACTCAAAATGATGTCGGGACGCTCATTGCCGGACCCGCCGTCCATATATGCGATGAATGCGTCGACCTCTGCGACCAGATACTTACCGACAAGAACATTAAGGAATCGGGGGCAGTTCCGCGTCCGGCAAACAACTCGAGCGCCGAACGGCTGTGCGGTATTTGCATGGAGGCTCGTGAAAGCGACGAGTTGGTTTTCTTGCCTCATGCTGCGTATATGTGTGCGCGGTGTCTGGAGGATATTCAAACGGTGCGGGATCAACAGGCTGAAAAATGTTAATGGAAAAAGATGAGTATGGGTGTCGAGCATGAGCAGCAGTTTGATTCTTTTTAATGTCGCACTTGTAATTACAATTTTTTTCCTCGTTTCGAACGGCCATTTCCGTAGTCGTAATAAAATCCTAATCGATATCGTATTTGGCGTTCTCTGGTTTAGCCTAGTGGCATTCGGATTTATCTTTTTTGGACGGAAAGTTGGGACCGCTGCATTGCTGTCTTCCTTATTGTACGCCGCGGTCTCAAAGCCGATCGCAGTCGTCGCGGCTCGACGAATACTTGGTTACTGTACTATTTTTCGTCCACCTTTTATCTCGGCGGCTCGAGATCTTTCGACTCAAGAACTGCTCGCGCATCATAAGGAAACAGAGCGCCGAATCATTCCGATCTCGGAGCGACCAAGTATGACCAAGGTTTTATTCAAACATGGTATGAAACCGGAAGATCTCAGAGAACAATTTCATTTCTTGTTGGACATCGGGTTGGGCGAGATCGCTCGGCACGTTATTTCCGACGGCAGACAGCTGCGTCGCTTACTGCGCTTGCGACAGCGTAAATTATCGCCGGAAAGAATTGCCGCACGGCTGATACGTTGGCGCTGGTATGTCCTTGTGCTATACACCGATTTTTTTAAGGTCATTGACCATCTCGACGGCGCTGCGGGTTTCTGGAACTTGGATCAGATTATGCGCCTGATGTGATTCGTCGTCTGCCGAGCTGTCGCGCAAGAGTACAGTACAGGCCTTACAAGTATCCAAATCGTTAACGATTGAGTGGGATAAGTTTCTAAATCGCTTGCCAATGAACCGGTCCTGATTCATCAAACTAGCACGCATCGTGAATCGGTTGTCTGCGAAGCGAACGTGCCCACTTCCGAATCGGTCAGCGACGTGAAAACTTCCAACTTGCGCCCACGCTTACGTATTAGTGAGATACCCGCAAGTAATGAATTGCGGGAATGTCGGTTCGACTGAATCGGGGTCCGGGGAGCAAACATATGCCTTACGACTGTTGGCGCGGGATGGTTGGGATGATTAAGCCGACCAAGGGGTCGGGTTCGCTGGTGGAATTGATCAAGATGTTGCCGGATGGGATCGGCGTGATTCCGCTGTTCAACAATGTGCGGCATGGGAAGATCGAAGAGTTCCGGTCGGCGATTCCGGCGTATGAAGAGAAAATTGCCGAACTGGCGGAGGACAAAGTCGATTTGATTCATCCGGCGGGGACGCCGCCGTTCATGTTGCTCGGCTACAAGGGCGAGGCGGAAATCATCGCCAAGTGGGAGAAGCGGTTCGGCATTCCGATCTTTACGTCCGGCACGAATCAAGTAGCCGCGATGAAAGCGCTCCGGATCAAGAAATTCGTCGGCATAGGCTATGATTTCGACGACGCGAGCATCGTCGCGCGGTATTTTACCGATGCAGGTTTTAACGTCTTGGAGTTGGAAAAACTTCCCGGACCTTGGGAAGAGGTTGGCAGGCTGTCATCAAAAGACATTTACTATCAGGCGAGGAATCTCTTTTTGCGCCATCGCGACGCGGACGGGATCTATTTCCAAGGCGGTAAGTTGCGCATTCTCGACATTATCGAACCGCTTGAGC
>Ga0209974_10000421_pt1 | contig 14139 bp, 17 predicted proteins | sample InoplaM3SPM_FD_187592 | JGI IMG/M metagenome (GOLD analysis project Ga0209974, IMG submission 187592) | Arabidopsis thaliana rhizosphere microbial communities from the Joint Genome Institute, USA, that affect carbon cycling - Inoculated... | ecosystem: Host-associated > Plants > Roots >...
AGCGGACGTTTCAAACCGCATTGGAAAATTGCGCTTCAGCGCCTGCGCGCCACGGGTCTAGTACAGCCGCTACACTGCGCGCGTATGCCCAGCCATCCGGTATGAGATGAAGTTGCCAACCGACCCAACGAATTAAGCCAGCGCGGTCGTACTCCGCCAAGCCGTCGCGCACACGCAATCGGTCTGGCAACTCCGTCAGATCCGCCGATCCATGGCTCAATAGCGCTTCAATCATGCGTGCCCGGATGCGCTCGGGACCGGGCGTTTCGATGCCGCGAGCCGCTGCCAGACGTCCGGCGCCCAGCATCATCCCGTAACGTCCGCTGTTGCGTTCGTTTTGCACCAGACAATTGCCAAACCGACTGATGGCGGACGCGCCCAGGCCGATCAGCGTATCGCACGGGTCGTCGGTAAATCCCTGGAAATTGCGACGCACGCGACCTTCGCGTGCTGCTGCGGCCAAGGGATCGTAAGGCCGCGCGAAATGGTCAAACCCTATCTGCGTCCAGCCTTCGCCAACTAGCCAATCGTGCGCGAAGCTGGCCTGGGCAAAGCGCTCGCAAGCGCCGGGAAGCGCGTCCGCGTCAATCTGCCGTTGGCGCGGGATCAGGTGGGGGACATGGGCATAGCCGAACACGGCGAGGCGGTCGGCGCCCATCGCCTGGCCGCGCGAAAGCGCATCGGCGAGACTGGCTTCCGATTGCATGGGCAAGCCGTACATCAGATCGAAATTAAGCGAGCGAATGCCGGCCGCCCGGAGCAGCTCGACCGCTTGCGCGATAGTCTCGGCGGGCTGAACGCGACCGATCGCCGCCTGAACTGCCGGATCGAAGGTCTGAACGCCGAGGCTGGCGCGTGTGACGCGGGCCTCGGCCAGGGCGGCAGCAAACTCGGCGTCGAACCCGCGCGGGTCGATTTCGACCGAGATCAGGGGAGAACTGCCGGCGCCGAACGCCTGGCGAATATGGTCTATCAGCGCGGTAAATTGATGCGGAGCAATAGCATTGGGGCTGCCGCCGCCAAAGGCGATTCGAACAACATTGCCGCGGCCGTCCAAGGCCTCGGCGACGAGGTCGATCTCGCGGGTCAGGCGCGCCAGATAGTTGGTGAGCCGCTGGGCGCGGTTAGCGGCGCCGGTGTTGCAGCCGCAATACCAGCAGATCTCCCGGCAATAGGGGATATGGACGTAGAGCGAGAGCGGCTCGTCGGCCGCGGTCGCCGCCAGTCCGGCGCGCTGGTCGGCCTCGCCGACGCTGTCGTCGAACTCGGCCGCGGTCGGGTAGCTCGTGTAGCGCGGGACCGGCGTCGCCAGCAGCTCGGGGTGATAGGGCCACATGCCAGGCGCCCTTGCTCCCGGGGCCCTGGCGGCACATTGATATGGATCATCGGAACTGCAAGGCAGGCTCGATAGCTGTGCCGCTCGAAAGGGACGCGGATTGAAGGTCAGGTTCTACGGACGGCTGGGCGAGACGCTGGGCGAGGAAGTCGACGTCGACCTGCCGGGAAGCGTCGACACCATCGTTGCACTTCGCGCCATGTTGGCCGGCATGTTCCCGCATGCGTCCGCGGATCTTTGCGGCCGGTCAAGGGCCTGCATCGCCGATGCGTTCGTGCTGGACGATCACAAGCTCACCGGTGTCGGAGCGGTGGAATTCCTGCCGCCTTTGTCGGGTGGCTGACATGCGCCGTGAGGTCAGGCTGGCGACATCGGCCTTCGACGCGGCTGCCGAATATCGGCAATTTCTGTCGAGCCTGGCCGGCGACGGCGCCGTTGTCACTTTCCTCGGCACGGCCCGGCCGACGGGCAGCGGCGGCGAGGACGTCACCGGCCTGTTCCTCGATCATCATCCGCGCATGACCGAGGCGTCGCTGCGTGAAATCGCCGAAGACGCGGGCGGACGGTTCGGCGTGTCGGCAATCAGTATCGTCCATCGCTGCGGCGAGATTGCCGCCGGCGAAGCGATCGTCTTCGTCGCCGCCGCTGCCATCCATCGCCGGGCCGCGTTCGAGGCCGCCGAATATGCCATGGACCGGCTGAAGACCGACGCGGTCTTCTGGAAGCGGGAGGATGCGGTTGACGGCTCGCGCTGGATTGAGCCAACGCTGGCCGACGAGGCCGATCGGGCGCGGTGGAGCAAGTGAATGGCGGGAATCGATGAAAGCCTGGCCTTCCATCCGTTGCGCATCGCCGTCTTGACCGTTTCCGACAGCCGCACCGAGGACACTGACACCTCCGGCGCGCTGCTCGCCAGCCGGCTGCAGGAGGCCGGTCATGAGCTGGCTGCCAAAGCCATAGTCACCGATGAGGTCGAAGCCATACGCGGCCAGGTCCGCATCTGGGCCGATGACGAGAATATAGACGTGATTATTTCCACCGGCGGCACGGGGTTCACGCCGCGCGACGTCACCCCGGAAGCAGTCAAGCCGCTGTTCCGCCGCGAAATGGACGGATTTTCCGTCGTCTTCCACCAGGCCAGCCTGGGAACGGTCGGCGTCTCGACCCTGCAGTCGCGCGCCTTTGCCGGGCAGATCGACGACACGTTCATATTCTGCCTGCCGGGCTCGACCGGTGCCTGCCGCGACGGCTGGGACCTGGTGCTCGGCCTGGAGCTCGACAGCCGCTACCGGCCCTGCTCGCTGGCCGGCCAGGTGCCGCGCCTCCGCGAAGTTTGCGCATGAGCCCGCTCAGCCATGTCGACGACAGCGGACGAGCGCGCATGGTCGATGTCAGCGACAAAGATTTTACCGCGCGCACCGCCCGGGCAGAGGGGCGACTGCGCTGCGCCGAGGACACGATTGCGCTTGTGCGCGAAGGCCGCGCGCCCAAAGGCGCGGTTGTGCAGACAGCGGAGCTGGCCGGCGTCATGGCAGCGAAGAAGACGGCCGAGCTGGTGCCTTTGTGCCATCCGCTGAGTCTGACCAAGGTGGCCGTGACCATCGAGGTAGATGATACGCTTCCCGGTTTCGCTGTTGTGGCCGAAGTGCGCACCCTCGCCCAGACCGGCGTGGAGATGGAGGCGTTGACCGCCGTGTCGGTCGCCTGCCTGACCTTGTTCGACATGCTCAAGGCGGTCGATCGGGGCATGGTGATCGAGGGTATCCGGGTGATCGAGAAGTCCGGCGGCCGATCGGCAAGCTGGTCGGCGGGGTGATCTCTTTCGACGAAGCGGTTGCGATCGTCAGCGGGCTGGCAAAGCCGGTCGGACACGAGCGCGTGGCGATCGCCGATGCGCATCGGCGCGTCCTCGCCGAACCGGTTGTGGCCATGGTCGATTCACCGCCGTCGGACGTGTCGGCCATGGATGGCTATGCCGTCCGCGACGACGACCTGCGGGCGCTTCCGGCGGCACTGCGGGTGGTCGGCGAATCCTTTGCCGGGCGGGGGTTCGGCGGCGCGGTCGAACCGGGCACATGTGTGCGCATCTTCACCGGCGCGCCGCTTCCCGATGGCGCCGATCGGGTTGTCATTCAAGAAATCGTCCGGCGCGAGGGCGACATCGCGCTGATCGACGCGCACCCCGGCCCATCCGGGCACGTCCGCCGGCGCGGCAATGATTTTGAAACCGGGACGGTGCTCCTGCCTGCGGGCCGTCGGCTCGGCTTCCGTGAGCTTGTCGCGGCGGCCGGCGCCGACCGCGCCGAAGTCCAAGCCTGGCGCCGGCCGGCAGTCCGGATTTTCGGCACGGGCGACGAACTGACGCCGCCGGGAACGGCGCGGGCAAAGGCCGGATCCATCCCGGAAAGCGTCTCTTTTGGAGTCGCCGCGCTTGCCGAGGAATGGGGCGCCTCGGTGGAGGGCCGGACCCATTTGCCAGATGACCTCGGGCATATGAAAGCGGCCGCGGCGCCGGCGCTCGAGCGTTTCGACCTGGTGGTGGTCACCGGCGGCGCGTCGGTCGGCGAAAAGGACTTCGCCAAGGCGATGTTCGCCGATCATGGCCTAGAACTGTGCTTCGCCAAGGTGGCGATCAAGCCGGGCAAGCCGGTCTGGCTCGGGCGGGCCGGGGGCAAGCTGGTCATGGGCCTGCCCGGCAATCCGACCTCGGCCTTGGTCACGGCGCGATTGTTGCTGGCGCCGCTCATCGCCGGTTTGTCGGGGCTGGATCCCGGCGCCGCGTTGCGCTGGCGCGAGGTGCCGCTGGGCGCTCCGCTTCCCCGTTGTGGCGACCGCGAAACCTTCGTCCGCGCCCGGGCCGCGGGTGACAGGGTCGAGCCCGTGTCGAACCAGGATTCCAGTGCCCAGAAGTCGCTCGCGGATGCCGATTTGCTGATCCGGCGGCCGGCCAGTGTGGCCGAAGCGGCGGCCGGCGACCTTGTGCCGGTGCTCGACTTTTAGGCGCGGATCAGCCGTTCCGCTTGGGCCAGGTCGGCCTTGCTGTTGATATTGAAGAAGGGATCGACCGCGGCCGCCGGCCAGTCGACAGGGGCGAAACCGATGTGTTCGGCAAAGCCGCGAAGCGAGAGGCGGCTGGTCGCACAATAGTCCGGGATGGCGCGCAAGGCATCGGTCCGCCAAAGGCCGCAAACCGGGTGCAGCCTGGCTCCGCTCGATGCCAGCGCCACCGCATGATCGCCGAGCGCGGCCCCCAAACGGTGCGGCAAATCGTCGGGAAGGAACGGCATGTCGCACGGCATGGTCAGCAGCACCTCGGCGCCCTGGTGCGCAGCCCAATCGAGTGCTGCGGCAAGCCCGGCCAGCGGGCCTGCAATTGCCGGATCGTCCATAATCGAGGGCGGGGTGATACGGCCGATCTGGTCTGAAGAGCGAACAGCGACAACGATCAGGCTCGACCAGGCCTGCGCGCGGGAGAACGCGCGTTCCATCAGTGTCTGCGATCCGAGCCGGATGAGTGGCTTGCCGCCGCCGATACGGCTGCCTTCGCCGCCGGCGAGGATGGCAATGGCCAAGGGCTTGGCCGCGCTCATGCGAAGATCAGCTTGGTGCCGGCGATCAACAGAACCAGACCGAGCCATTGCAACAGCCGGGGCTTGGGCAGGCGGCCGACTCCTAGCCAGGTTCCGGCCATCGCGCCGGCAATGACCGCGAGCGCGAAGATCGGCAGCTCGGCCGGAAGCGCTTGCACCGAAGCGACATTGCCGGCGAGTCCGGCGGCCGAATTAAGCAGGATGAACGCCGCGACCACGCCGGAGGTCCGGCGCGCGTCTTCCCAGCGCAAAAGGATGATCAGCGGGCTGAGAAAAATCCCGCCGCCGGTTCCGGTCAAACCGGCGAGGAGGCCGAGCAACGCGCCGATGGGAAGGGCGATCGCTAGGGACACCTCGCGCGGCTCGCGGGACGCCAGGTCGGATGGCTGCCAGAACAGCCGCAGCGCCGCCAGCCACAGCACCACGCCAACAAGCGGTCGATAAATCTCCGGCGGGACATGGATTCCGCCGCCGATGAAGGCGGCCGGCACTGCCGTCGCCGCGAACATCGCCAACAGCTTCAGATTGGTCTGGCCGGCGCGCCAATAACGCCAGCTGCCGAAACCGGCGACGACCAGATTGAGCGCCAATGCGGTTGGCCGCATCGTCTCCGGCGCCACCGCAAACAGGGCCATGATCGCGAGATAAGCCGAGGCGCCGCCATGGCCGACGGTCGAATACAGGGCCGCCGCCATCGCCATCAGCAGCGCGATCAGCGCGACCGTCGTTGCATCCATGTCGTCGCTTCCCCGGCCATTGCGCGTCCTGACCTTGGTAGCGGCCGGACGATTTGACGCAAATCATCCGCGCTGTGGTCCGGGCGCCTAATGACGGCAGCCAGCCGTGCAGGCACAGCAAAGGATGAGCCATGGGTCTCGGTCGGCCACAGACTGCGTTGGTTGCTTTCCTGCTCATCGGTTGGAGCGGCAGTGCGCTGGCCGCCGGGACCCAGGCGAGCGACCGTCTCCAGCTGAGACCGCTGATCGATGCGCGCTCGCGCTATGAGAATGTCGATCAGCCGACGCTGGATGCGGAGGCCGTGACCTTCCGCCTGCGCGCTGGTTTCGAGGGCAGCATCGGTCATTTCTCGCTGTTGGCCGAGGGGGAAGGCACCATTGCGCTGGGCGATGAATATAACGCCTTTCCCTTTGCGCTTCCCGGCGACAATCAATCGCGGCCCGGCCATTCAGTGATTGCTGATCCGGAGAGCGCCGAGCTGAACCGTCTCCAGTTGCAGTACAAGGCTGGCGCCACCACGGTGACGCTTGGCCGTCAGCGGATCAACATTGACGATCAGCGCTGGGTGGGGTCGGTAGGGTGGCGTCAGAATGAGCAGACCTTCGATGCGTTACGCGGCGAAACCAAGATCGGGCCGGTCGCAGGCGATTTGACCTATGCGATTAGCCAGCGGACCGTGTTCGGCTCGGATGCCGGGCCACGCACCGCGCTCGACGGCCATTTCGTCTTCGCCGGACTGTCGGCGAAGCTCGGACCGGTCCAGGCAAAAGGCTTCGCTTATTTGCTCGACTATGACGAAGCCTTCGTCTTCGCCAATAGCAGCCAAACTTATGGGCTGGCGTTGAGCACCGCCGTGCCGATCACGGACAAGACGAAGCTGTCTCTACGTGCCAGCTATGCGCGGCAGTCGGACTATGCCCGAAATCCATTCCACTATGCGTCGGACTACTGGTCGCTTGAGGCCGGAACCACGCTTGCCGGATTCACCCTCACCGGCGGCTGGGAAAGCCTCGGCGGCGACAATGGCCGCGGACTGCAGACGCCGCTGGCGACTTTGCACAAGTTCAACGGCTGGGCGGACATGTTCCTGAGCACACCCGCAGCCGGGCTCGAGGACGCCTATGTCTCGGTCGCCCGCAAGTTCGAGAAAGTGAGAGCACTGCCCGGCCTCAACGCCGCTGTTGCCTTCCACCAATTCGACAGTGAGGCGGGCAATCTCGAATATGGCACCGAATGGGATGCCTCATTGGGGCTCAAGCTCGGCAAGGTCGGCTTTCTCGCCAAATATGCGGACTACGATGCCACCGGCTTCGGAGTGGACACGCGCAAGTTCTGGCTCCAGGCTGAGTGGGCCCTCTAGCGCCGGCGGTCAGTCGCCGAAGCCCTCGGCCATGTCCGTCAGGCCCTGGCGATCGAGGATTTCCACGCGGTCCTGGCTGACGAGCCGGATCAGCTTGCGGTCGCGCAAGTGGGCGAGCATGCGGCTGACGGTTTCCTTGGTCAGGCCAAGGTAATCGGCGATGTCGAGGCGGCTCATCGGCAGATCGAACGCATGCTGCGGCTCGCCGACGATCAGCTCCTGCCGCTCGGCCAGGAACAGGAAGAAACTGGCGAGCCGTTCCGCCGCGGTCTTCCGGCCGAGCAGCACCATTTGCGACTGGGCGGCGGCCAGCTCGTGCGCGGCGAGGCGGTAAAGTTCCCGCTCGACCTTGGGATTGGCCTCGACGAAGCGGTCGAACGCGTCCCGCGTGAACCAATAGAGCTCGCTCTTGACCAAGGCTTCGGCGGTGAAGGCATATTCGTCGTCGATCGACACGCCGAGGAAGTCGCCCGGGAACATGAAGCCGGTGATCTGGCGCCGGCCGTCGGCGAGCAAGGTATAGATCTTCAGCGAGCCGAGGGTCAGCATGAACACTCGGCGAACCGGATCGCCTTCATGGAAGATCGGCTGGCCGGGGTCGAGCTTTTGCGGAGTGCCGAGCGAGCGCAGGCTGGCGAGCGTCGGCGCGTCGAGCCGGCGGCAGATGGTGATCGGCCGCACCGGGCAATCCTCGCAGGGATGGCCGGTAGGCAAATTGATCAATGGACCCTTGGCTTGATACGGCAATCGACACTTCCCGGCCGCGGCATGTGAACAGCGGCGAATGATCTGGCTCAACGCGCCATAGCCGCTCCCGCCTAGGCTTCAAACTCCCGACGTTTAGCAATTGGCGGCGCATGCCCAGATTATTGGTCAGCAACCTGGAACCCGACGGCATGGCGGAAGCCTATCCCTTGATCCGAAAGCAGGCGCGCGTCGGCCCGGAGCGGTGGGAGGAATTCGGCCGCCAGATTGCGAGCCGGGGCGGCGGTGTGCTGGCGGTCCGCGCGGAAGACGAGCGCGTGCATGGCGTCGCCGCTTATTTGCCGGTCGCCAGCCTGCGGCATGGCCGAGCGCTGAGAGTCGAAGCGATCGCGGCATTCGAGCTCGGCCACGTGTCGCTCGTGCGCAATGCCTTGTCCTCGGCGCTCGACGAGCTGGCGCGCGACCTGGGTTGCGAAGTCGTCCTGGTCAGCCTCGATGCGAAAGGGCTGTCGAGCCCGCGGTCACGACGCCGGCGCGGTTGGGAAGCGCTCGGCCTGTCGGCGGAGAGGATCGACTTCGTCCGCCATCTCGGCGGCGAGCTGGTTCAGACCAGGAAGTAAATCGCCAAAGCGATGCCGACGACGGTCACAATCAGCCACGCCACGGGCCAGCCCTCGCCTTCGTTTTCGCTGGCGGATGTGGTGTCGATCGGAGCCGCGGAACGGTGCTCGGTATCGTAAACCGTCTCGGTGGTGCTCTTGAGGGCGGGGTTGAGCGACGCTTCCTGAGGTTGATCCTTGTCCTGATCGCTCATCGGCCGTCCCTCTTCAGTCTCGATGCTGGTGTGAATGTTCCTTGCACGCCTTTGCCGTCAAGCGCCAATCGACCATCGCCAGCAGGCAGGCCGTGCCGGGATCCTCGGTGCGCTTGAGGGTCGAGGTCAGCGTCGCCCAATCTTCTTCGCCAGCGAAGCGCGCGAAATCGGACACAGCGCCGCGAATGTAGGCGGTCGGCGTGATCGACTCCGCGCCGGCGGCGGCCTCGACCCTGCTCGCCAGATCGGGATCGGTGGCCTTGAGCCAGGGCTGGAAGCTGCCGGCGCCGTCGCGCGCCGCCGCCAGCAGGTCGCCGAGCATGGCCATCAGGCGGTCGCCTCGATCAGGACTCCCTCGACCTCGTTGCGCGCCGCCAGTTGCGTGACGTAGCGGGCGGCCTCAACCGACCAGCTGCGCGCCTCGAGCATGTCGGCGATCCGCTCGCGCGCCATGTCGTAGGGCAAGGCGCGGCCCGGGAGCCGGCGGTGGAGCCGCAGGATGTGCCAGCCGAAGCGCGAGCGCACCGGTGCGCGCGCGGTCGTGCCATCGGCAAGCGACTCGAAGCCGGCCTGGACTTCGGGGACCAGCTCACCGCGCCGGATCTGGCCCAGCGAGCCATCCTGCTGGGCCGAGGCGCAGCCGGAATGATCGCGTGCCGCGGCAGCGAAGGAATCGGCCCTGTCGCCAACGGCCTCGATGATCGCCTGGGCCCTAGCGAATGCAGCCTGCCAGGCGGCCTCATCCTCGCCTTCGGGCTCGATCAGGATATGTGCAGCCTCGAACAGATCGGGCGTGCGGAACCGCTCGATATTGCGGTCATAATAGCGGCGGCATTCCTCCTCGGTCGGCTGGGCCGGCTGGATCTGCATTTCCAGCAATGCGCGAACGGTCGCATCGTCATCATCCTCCGATCGGCCGGACTCGTCCGCCAAAGGCTCGGCGTTCACGTCGAGGCGCCGGGCTTCGTGAAGAAGCAGCTCGCGGACCGCCAGTGCGCGCGCCGCCTCGACCCAGGCGGTCTCGGCGTCGGGCGCGGGGTGATGCTGGATTTCCTGGGCAATCGCCTCGGGGCTGATCTCGACCCCATTGACGCGGACCTCGCCGAACGTCGGGGGCGGCGGCATCAACGGTTCGGGCCCGCCGCTGCAGCCGCTCGTTTCGCACGAACTCATCATTTTCGGCGCGGGGCGCTGCGCCGGATCGTCAAGGTTGATGACGTCGAGGCGGCGGGTCGCGCTCATGCGCCTGCCTGCCCACTTTCGGCCTGCTGCCGCATCACCGCGTCTCCACCGTAGCTTGGGGCGCCGCCGGCAGGCCCATGCGTCGGCGAGGGCTTGCGCCCCATCGAACGCGAACGGACGATCTGGAAGCCCGGCCGCAGCAAATACCAGATCGGCGCGCTCCAGATGTGCACCAGCCGGGTGAAGGGGGTGATCAGGAACAAGGTCAGGCCGAGGATGATGTGCAGCTTATAGACCAAGGCCACGTCTTTGATCTGCTGCGGCGCCGACGGGTCGAGCGTCAGCACGCCCTGCGCCCAGCCCATGAACTTGATCATCTCGCTGCCGTCGAGATGCTCGAGCGTCCACCAGGTGGTGAGGATGCCGAGCGTCAGCTGGACCCACAGAAGCACAAGGACGAGGATGTCGCCGATCGAAGAGCTGCGGCGGATCCTGGGATCGAACAACCGCCGGTGGAGGAGCAAAGTGCATCCAATGTAGGCGGCGACGCCGGCGATGCCGCCGACTACCAATGCCGCCGTCTGCTTGAAAGCGTGGCCGATGCCCAGCGAGTCGATCACCGTCACCGGCGTCAGCAGACCGACGAAATGCCCGAACAGAAGGACCAGAATGCCCATGTGGAACAGGTTCGATCCGACGACCATCTGCCGCCGCCGCAGGAACTGGCTCGACTGAGATCGCCAGCTGTACTGGTTGGCGTCGAACCTCAGGATACTGCCGACGACCAGCACGGTCACGGCGAGATAAGGATACCAGCCGAACGCGAGCTGATTGATGAAATCGGTCATCGTCCGGCCTCCTGGTTGGTGGGGCGATTCGACGCCCGGATTTTGGCGACGACGCCGGTCGGTCCACCCATTTCATGCGCGCCGGCAGACATGAAAGAGACTGGGGCCTCCTCCCATTCGACGTCAATATCGGCCGGGTCCTCGGGCGGCGTGTTCTCGTCGACCTCGGCGAGCTGCTCCGCCGCGACACGGGCATCGGCGAGCGCAACTAGGCAATGGAAAACCCCGGCATAGGGCGACTGCCTCTTGTCGAGGCGCTCGGCCAAAGCGGCGAAGACGTGGGCCGGCTGGCCCAGCATATCCTGTGCTTCACCGGTGGGTAGGCAGGATGCGAATTCAAGGAAAACCGGCACGAAGTCGGGGAGCTCGCTCGCCTCGAGGAAGAATCCGTGCTGCACATATTGCTGGCCAAGGTCGATCATTGCCTGGCCGCGCTCGCGGCTGTCACCGTGGACGTGCTCGAACAGATGCAGCGACAGCGACCGCGAACGGTCGAACAATTCGCTGTAAGCGGCCTGCAGGTCGAGCAGATCCTCCACGGCGAAACTGCGGAGCAACGGCGTCAGGCGTTCGCGGGCGCGAGGCGACAGCGCACGTTCGCCGCAGATCGCATCTCCCACATCGGCGATATTGGCCTTCAGCTCTTCGGACGGATAGCCGAGTAGCGCGGCCAATGCTCTCAGGGTCAGCTTCATGACGAGATTTCCATGTCGGGTCGGCGTTGCGGCCTCTTGGCGCCGCCACCGAACAGGTTGACCTTGCTCGAGCCCAGCGTGCCTTCGCGGAAGCCGAAGCCGGACGAGCCGCGCAGCACGAAGGCGTCCTCGTCGAGCTCGCGCCGGGCGGTCGGAATGACGTAGCGGTCCTCATAAGCGGCTAGCGCCATGATCCGGTACATTTCCTCGATGATGTTGCGGGTCAGGCCAACGCGCGCCGGGATCGACTCGTCGATCCGCCCCTCGACGCTCTTGGCGCGCATGTAGGCGCGCATCGCCAGCATGCGCTCGAGCGCGGCGGCAATCGGCTCTTCGTCGCCGGCGCTGAGCAGATTGGCGAGGTAGCGAAGCGGGATGCGCAGCGAACGCACGTCCGGCATGCCGTCCTGGACAGACATCTTGCCGGCTTCGGCGGCCGACTGGATCGGCGACAAGGGCGGCACGTACCAGACCATCGGCAGGGTTCGGTATTCGGGGTGGAGCGGGAAGGCGATCTTCCATTCCACCGCCATCTTGTAGACCGGCGAGCGCATCGCCGCCTCGAGCCACTGGTCGGTAATCCCTTCCGCCCGCGCCGCTTCCTGGACCGCAATGTCATTGGGATCGAGGAACACGCCGAGCTGCGCCGGATAGAGGTCTTTGGGATCCTCGACCGAGGCGGCTTCCTCGATCCGGTCGGCGTCGTAGAGGACCACGCCGAGATAGCGGATTCGTCCGACGCAGGTTTCCGAGCAAACGGTCGGCTGCCCGGTCTCGATCCGGGGATAGCAGAAGATGCACTTTTCCGATTTGCCGGTCGCCCAATTGTAATAGATTTTCTTGTAGGGGCAGCCCGAAACGCACATCCGCCAGCCGCGGCACTTTTCTTGGTCGATGAGGACAATGCCGTCCTCGGCGCGCTTGTAGATCGCGCCCGACGGGCAAGATGCCAGGCAGGACGGGTTAAGGCAGTGCTCGCACAGCCTCGGCAAATACATCATGAACGTCTTTTCGAACTGCCCGTAAATCTCCTTCTGGACCCCTTCGAAATTATAATCGTGGCTGCGCTTCTCGAACTCGCCGCCGAGCATGTCCTCCCAATTGCCGCTCCACTCGATCTTGTTGAGCTTCTCGCCGGTGATCAGCGATTTCGGACGTGCGGTCGGCTGGGCCTGAAGCTCGGGCGCCGACTGCAGCCACTCATATTCGAAGGTGTACGGTTCGTAGAAATCGTCGATTTCAGGCAAGTGCGGGTTGGCGAAGATTTTCGACAGGATCCGCCACTTGGCGCCCTGCCGCGGGACGATCTTGCCGTTTTTCTTGCGGACCCAGCCGCCTTTCCACCGCTCCTGGTTCTCCCAGTCCTTTGGATAGCCGATACCGGGCTTGGTCTCGACATTGTTGAACCAGACGTATTCGACGCCTTCGCGGTTGGTCCAGACGTTCTTGCAGGTGATCGAGCAGGTATGACAGCCGATGCACTTGTCGAGGTTGAGGACCATGGCGATTTGGGCACGAACCTTCATTTCGCCATCTCCTTGGCCGCCGCGCGGGCGCCTTTGACACCGGAACCCCAATCGGCCGTTCCGCCCTCGACATTGGCGGCGTCGTCGGCCGCTTTGTCGAACCAGTTCACCTGGCTCATCTTGCGGACGATGACGAACTCGTCGCGGTTCGCACCGACCGTGCCGTAATAATTGAAGCCATAGGCAAGCTGGACGTAGCCGCCGATCATGTGCGTCGGCTTCATGTTGATGCGGGTGACGCTGTTGTGGATTCCGCCGCGCTGGCCGGTAATCTCCGACCCGACCGTGTTCACCAGCTTTTCCTGGGCGTGGTACATGATCGCCGAGCCGGGCATGATCCGCTGCGACACGATCGCCCGGGCGGTCAGCGCGCCGTTGACGTTGAACACCTCGATCCAGTCGTTGTCGACGATGCCCGCGGCCTTTGCGTCGTCCTCGCTGATCCACACCGTCGGCCCGCCCCGGTTGAGGCTGAGCATGATCAGGTTCTCGGTGTAGGTGGAATGGATGCCCCACTTCTGGTGCGGAGTGAGGATGTTGAGAAGGATTTCCTGGTTGCCGTTCGGCAGCTTGCCGAGAACCTGGCGCACGGTCTTGGTGTCGATCGGCGGACGCCAGGTAACGAACGCCTCGCCGAACGCCCGCATCCAGTGATGGTCCTGATAGAGCTGCTGCCGGCCGGTGAGCGTCCGCCACGGGATCAGCTCGTGCACGTTGGTGTAGCCGGCGTTGTAGCAGACATGCTCGCTTTCGAGCCCCGACCAGATCGGTGACGAGATGATCTTGCGCGGCTGCGCGGCGACGTCGCGGAAGCGGATCTTCTCCTCTTCCTTTCCCTCGGCGAGATGGGAGTGGTCGCGGCCGGTGATCTTGCCGAGCGACTCCCACGCCTTCACGGCGACCTCGCCGTTGGTTTCCGGCGCAAGCATGAGGATGGTCTCGCAGGCGTCGATGTCGGAATCGATCTTCGGGCGCCCGGCGGTCGTTCCCTCGATGACCCTGCCGTTGAGATCGCCGAGAAGCTGGACCTCGTGCTTGGTGTCCCAGTTGAGGCCCTTGGCGCCATTGCCGAGCTTTTCGAGCAACGGGCCCATCGAGGTGAAGCGGGCGAACGTCTCCGGATAGTTGCGTTCGACGATCGTCACGTTCGGCATGGTCTTGCCGGGGATCGGCTCGCATTCGCCCTTCAGCCAGTCCTTCGGCTCATAGGGCTGCGCAAGCTCGGCCGGAGTGTCATGCAGGATCGGAGTCATCACCAGGTCGTGCTCGACCCCGAGAACCTCCGGCGCGACGTCGGAGAATTTCTTCGCGATTTCCCGGAAGATATTCCAGTCGCTCTTCGTCT